>OOCB01001942.1_pt1 | contig 25547 bp, 17 predicted proteins | sample 1671351 | NCBI WGS metagenome assembly OOCB01 (sample SAMN06348148, study PRJEB24527) | human gut metagenome | biome: human gut; feature: ankylosing spondylitis patient; material: feces | host: Homo sapiens | place: China | collected 2015-10 | reverse complement strand
ACGGTATCGCAGCCGTTAACCACGCTAACGATTACTTTGAAACTTTAGAGAAATAATTTGTAATAAAGAGGTACATGATGACCCTAAGAGAGAAACATCAACAAGGGAAGTTCACCATCACTGTTGAATTAGACCCACCGAAAAGTAGTTCTGCTCAAAAGGTATTTGATCAAGCAGCGCGTTTAAAAGGGAAGGTTGACGCTATTAATATCGCTGATAGCCCTATGTCCAAAATGCGCATGAGCCCAATTTCTCTTTCTTATTTATTACAACAAGGAGTTTGCCATGAAAATTCTGGTTGTTGGCGGCGGCGGGCGTGAACACGCCATTATCCGCGCGCTGAAAAAAAGCCCCGACTGCGGCGATATCTGGTGTGCCCCTGGCAACGGCGGCATTGGTTACGATGCCACCTGCAAAAACATCCCTGCAACGGATGTAGACGCCATGGTCGCCTTTGCCAAGGCAGAAGCCTTTGATTATGTTGTTGTTGCACAGGACGATCCCCTTGCCCTTGGCATGGTAGATGCTTTGGCCAAGGTGGGCATCCCTGCTTTTGGCCCGGATGCCGCTGCCGCCCGCATTGAAGCCAGCAAGGTGTTCAGCAAGGACCTGATGAAAAAATACGGCATTCCCACCGCCGGCTATGAAACCTTTGACGACCCCGCCAAGGTGATGGATTACATCCGCAGCAAGGGCAAGTACCCGGTTGTTATCAAGGCGGATGGCCTGGCGCTGGGCAAAGGCGTGCTGATCTGCCAGAATGAGCAGGAAGCCGCCGATGGCGTAAAGGAAATCATGCTGGACAAAAAGTTCGGCGCTTCCGGCAACCATGTTGTGGTGGAAGAATTTTTGACCGGGCCGGAAGTCAGCGTGCTGTCCTTCTGTGATGGCAAAACCGTCAAGCCGATGGTTTCCAGCATGGACCACAAGCGCGCTTTGGACCATGACGAGGGCCTGAACACCGGCGGCATGGGCACCGTTGCCCCCAACCCCTGCTACACCCCCGCCATTGCCGCCGAGTGCATGCAGAAGATTTTCCTGCCTACGGTTGCCGCCATGCAGGCAGAGGGTTGCCCCTTTAAGGGCTGCCTGTACTTTGGCCTGATGCTGACCCCGGACGGCCCCAAGGTGATTGAATACAACTGCCGCTTTGGCGACCCCGAAACCCAGGTAGTACTGCCCCTGCTGGAAAGCGACCTGCTGACCGTGATGCAGGCCTGCACCAACGGCACGCTGGACAAGACCGAGGTCAAGTTCAGCGATGGCGCTGCCGCCTGTGTGGTGCTGGCTTCCGGCGGATACCCCGTTGCCTATGAAAAGGGCAAGGAGATCACCGGCCTGGAGAATGGCCAGGTGCCCGGTGCTGCCGATGTGACCGTGTACCATGCCGGTACCGCCATCAAGGATGGCAAGCTGGTTACCAACGGCGGCCGCGTGCTGGGTGTAACGGCAACCGCCGCCACCCTGCCCGAAGCCCTGAAAAAGGCTTACGCCGCTGCTGACTGCATCCATTTTGACAAACTGCACCGCCGCAGTGATATTGGTGCCCGTGCCCTTGCGGCAATGAAAGCACAGGAGGGTTAAACAAGAATGGTTTACCGCATTTATGTAGAAAAAAAGCCCGGCTTTGACGGCGAAGCCCAGGGCCTGAAGCATGAACTGGTTGAGCTGGTTGGCATTAAGGGCCTGAAAGCTCTGCGCCTGTTGAACCGCTATGATGTGGAAGGCATTGACCGCGACCTGTTTGAGAAAGCCATCCCCACCGTGTTCAGCGAACCGCCAGTCGATGTGACCTATACCGAGCTGCCCACCGCCAAGACGGTGTTTGCTGTGGAGTATCTGCCCGGCCAGTTTGACCAGCGTGCAGATTCTGCTTCCGAGTGTATCCAGCTGCTGAGCCAAGGCGAGCGTCCGTCTGTGCGCAGTGCCCGCATCTACCTGCTGGACGGCGAGCTGAGTGCAGAGGATCTGGAAGCCATCAAGAAGTACGTCATCAACCCGGTGGAAGCCCGCGAGGCCAGCCTGGACACCCGCGATACCCTGAAAATGGAATTTGCCGTGCCCACCGCTGTGGAAACCCTGAACGGCTTCTGCGCTTTGGATGACGCTGCGTTGGAGAATTTCCGCAATGAAAAGGGCCTGGCCATGGACCACGCCGACATTGTGTTCTGCCAGAACTACTTCAAATCTGAACAGCGCGACCCGACCATTACCGAAATCCGCCTGATCGATACCTACTGGTCTGACCACTGCCGTCACACCACCTTCGGCACCATCCTGAACGATGTCAAGATTGACGACGAAGTTGTGCAGGCTGCATTTGACCGTTACATGGCCCTGCGTGCCGAGACCGGCCGCGATAAAAAGAACCGCACCCTGATGGACCTGGCCACCATCGGCGCCAAGGCCCTGAAACAGCGCGGCATCCTGCAGAACCTGGACGAGAGCGAAGAGATCAATGCTTGTACCGTCAAGATCAAGTGCGATGTGGACGGCGAATTGCAGGATTGGCTGTTCCTCTTCAAGAACGAGACCCACAACCACCCCACCGAGATTGAGCCGTTCGGCGGCGCTGCTACCTGCATCGGCGGTGCCATCCGTGACCCGCTGTCCGGCCGCAGCTATGTTTACCAGGCCATGCGCGTGACCGGCGCAGGCGACCCGCTCAAGCCGGTTGCCGAAACCATGCCCGGCAAGCTGCCCCAGCGCAAGCTGGTTACCACTGCTGCTGCCGGTTATTCCAGCTATGGCAACCAGATCGGCCTTGCCACCGGCCAGGTTGCTGAACTGTACCACCCCGGCTATGTGGCAAAGCGTATGGAGATCGGCGCTGTTGTGGGTGCTACCCCGGCCAGCCATGTCCGCCGCGAAGAGCCCCAGCCCGGCGATGTGATCATCCTGCTGGGCGGCCGCACCGGCCGTGACGGCATTGGCGGCGCTACCGGCTCCAGCAAGGCCCACAAGCTGACCAGCCTGGAAACCTGCGGTGCCGAGGTGCAGAAGGGCAACGCCCCCATTGAGCGTAAGCTGCAGCGCCTGTTCCGCCGCGAGGACGCCTGCTGCATGATCAAGCGCTGCAACGACTTTGGCGCAGGCGGCGTTTCCGTTGCCATCGGCGAGCTGGCCGACGGCCTGAACATTGACCTGAACAAAGTTACCAAGAAGTACGAGGGCCTGGATGGCACCGAGCTGGCTATCAGCGAAAGCCAGGAGCGCATGGCTGTTGCCGTTGCCGCTGAGGATGCCGAAAAGTTCATTGCCCTTGCCAATGAGGAAAACCTGGAAGCCACCGTGGTTGCTACCGTTACCGAGGAAAAGCGGATGCGCGAGAACTGGAACGGCGTTGCCATCGTGGACCTTTCCCGCGAGTTCCTGAACTCCAACGGTGCCGAGCGCCATGCCGATGTGCATGTTCTGCCCGGCACGGTATGGCAGCCCCAGTGGGCCGGTTTCACCTTTGCCGAAAAGCTGGAAAACCTGGTTGGCGACCTGAATGTTTGCAGCCAGAAAGGCCTGGGCGAGCGGTTTGACTCCACCATCGGCGCTTCCACCGTGCTGATGCCTTACGGCGGTAAATACCAGCTGACCCCCACCATGGCCATGGCTGCCAAACTGCCGGTGGATGGCGAAACCACCACCTGCTCCGGCATGGCCTGGGGCTTTAACCCCTATCTGACTGAAGCGGACCCCTACCGCGGCGCTTACATGGCCGTTGTGGAAAGCGTGACCAAACTGGTTTGCGCCGGTTTCCGCCACAAGGATATGTACCTGACTTTCCAGGAATATTTTGAGCACCTGAACACTGCCCCCGAACGCTGGGGCAAGCCGCTGGCCGCCCTGCTTGGCGCGCTGGATGCCCAGATGGGCCTTGGCATTGCTTCCATCGGCGGCAAGGACAGTATGTCCGGCAGCTTTGAAGGCCTGGATGTTCCCCCCACGCTGGTCAGCTTTGCCACCGCCATTGGCAACACCGCCAACGTCATGAGCCCTGAGTTCAAGAAAGCCAACAGCTCTGTTGTCATCCTGAAGCCGCAGTACAAGGACGGCATGCCGGAGATCGGCAGCCTGCTTTCCATCTACAAGATCGTGGAGCAGATGATCGACGAAGGCAAGGTGCTGGCCGCAGCAACGCCGGGTTACGGCGGCGTTGCCGAAGCACTGTTCAAGATGTGCGTCGGCAACCACGTGGGCCTGTCCCTGAGCCGCGATATCAACCTGGACGACCTGTTCAAGCCCTGCTATGGCGCAGTTATTCTGGAGCTTCTGGATGCTTCTGCCGGTGAATTCCTCGGTTCCACCACCGTGGATTACGTCATCAACGTCAACGGCGAAAACATCGACCTGCAGCACCTGCAGGATGTATGGGAAGCAAAGCTGCAGCCTGTCTTCCCCTACCTCAAGGCTGGCGAGGAAGTTAAATCCCTGGAATACAAGGTCAACTGCTTCCAGCGCGTTGCCCCGGCTGTGCGCCTGGCCACCCCGCGCGTTATCATCCCTGTGTTCCCCGGCACCAACTGCGAATACGACACTGCACGCGCATTCCGCCGCGCCGGTGGCGACCCGCACATTCTGGTGTTGAAGAACCTGACCCCCGCCGACGTTGCCGCCAGCTGCGAAGCCCTGGTGAAAGAGCTTGACCAGAGCCAGATTCTGATGCTGCCGGGCGGTTTTTCCGGCGGCGATGAGCCGGACGGCTCCGCCAAGTTCATTGCGGCGTTCTTCCGCAACCCCGCTGTGGCCGATGCCGTCAACCGTCTGCTGAACCAGCGTGACGGCCTGGCACTCGGCATCTGCAACGGCTTCCAGGCATTGATTAAGCTGGGCCTTGTGCCTTATGGCGAGATCCGCCCGATTACCGAGAACGACCCGACCCTAACCTTTAACACCATCCACCGCCACCAGAGCATGCTGGTGCGCACCCGCGTAGCTTCCAACAAGAGCCCCTGGCTGAGCGAATGCAATGTGGATGATGAACACCTGATCGCCATCAGCCACGGCGAAGGCCGCTTTGTCTGCAATGACGGCCTGCTGCAGCAGCTGATTAACAACGGCCAGGTTGCCACCCAGTATGTTGACCTGAACTGCGTGCCCACCATGGATATGCGCTACAACCCCAACGGGTCTGTGCTGGCCATTGAGGGCATTACCAGCCCGGACGGCCGCGTGTTCGGCAAGATGGGCCATTCTGAGCGCAGCGGCGACAGCCTGTACAAAAACGTTACCGGCGACAAGTACCAGCCGATTTTTGAAGGCGGCGTGAACTACTTCAAACTGTAAGACATGCTGTAAGAAAGGAAACCCGACCAATGGCACATGATCGTTATATTTCTCCGTTTTCCACCCGTTATGCTTCCGATGAGATGCAGTATACTTTCTCGGACGATAACAAGTTCCGCACCTGGCGCAGGCTGTGGATTGCGCTGGCCAAGGCTGAGCAGAAGCAGGGCCTGGACATTACCGATGAACAGATTGCCGAGCTGGAAGCCCACAAGGATGACATCAATTACGAAGAAGCCACTGCCCGCGAAAAGCTGGTGCGCCACGATGTCATGAGCCATGTTTACGCTTACGGCCTGCAGTGCCCCAAGGCAAAGGGTATCATCCACCTGGGTGCTACCAGCTGCTATGTTGGCGATAACACCGATGTTATCATCATGCGCGAAGGCCTGCAGCTGGTGCGCAAAAAGCTGATCGGCGTGCTGGCCAACCTGGCCGATTTTGCCGAGCAGTACAAGGATATGCCCTGCCTGGCTTACACCCACTGCCAGCCCGCCCAGCTGACCACCGTTGGCAAGCGCGCTACCCTGTGGATGAACGAGTTCTACATGGACCTGCAGGAGATTGACCACCAGATCAGCCAGCTGGCCCTGCGCGGCGTTAAGGGTACCACCGGCACCCAGGCCAGCTTTATTGAGCTGTTCAACGGCGATTCTGCCAAGGTCAAGGCAGTGGAAGCCGATGTGTGCGCCCAGATGGGCTTTGACAAGGTTGTGCCCGTCTGCGGCCAGACCTACAGCCGCAAGGTGGACTACAATGTGCTTTCCGCCATTGCCGGTCTTGCCCAGAGCGCCATGAAGATGGCCACTGACATCCGCCTGCTGGCCAACTTTAAGGAGATGGAGGAGCCGTTTGAAAAGAACCAGATCGGTTCTTCCGCCATGCCGTACAAGCGCAACCCCATGCGCTGCGAACGCATCTGCGCGCTTTCCCGCTACCTGATGGTGGATGTGCTGAACCCCGCCATCACCGCCGGCACCCAGTGGTTTGAGCGCACGCTGGACGATTCCGCCAACAAGCGCATCGCCATGGCTGAGGGCTTTTTGGCCGCTGATGCCATCCTGAACATTCTGCTGAATGTTTCGGACGGGCTGGTGGTTTACCCCAAGGTTGTCCGCAGCCGCGTGATGGCTGAGCTGCCGTTCATGGCCAGCGAGAACATCATGATGAAAGCCGTCAAGAAAGGCGGCGACCGCCAGGAGCTGCACGAGCGCCTGCGCGAGCACGCCGTGGCCGCTGCCGCTGTGGTCAAGCAGGAGGGCAAGCCCAATGATATGATTGCCCGCGTGGAAGCTGACCCTGCATTCGGTCTGACCCGCGAGGAGATCGAGGCCGAGCTGAGCCCCGAAGATTTCACCGGCCGCGCCCCGCAGCAGGTGGAAGAGTTCCTGGCCGAAGTTATCCGTCCCGTGCTGGACGCCAACAAAGAGGATCTTGGCCAGCATGTGGAGCTGAATGTTTGATTTATTTGGGCTTGAGGAATTATAAGATTACGATATCATCATGATTGGATGAATAAGCGAAAGGCTGCTTCTTCGGTTGAAGGAGCAGCCTTTTTGAGTTTTAGGGGGATTATATTCCATCATACATCTAATTTATGGTTTTCGGAACGATCAAGACCGTTCCCTACAGAGCGCGTTTTATAACGCGCAATCATCATTTACCATACATCCCACCCGTAGGGGCGCACATTGTGCGCCAGCGGTCGTTTGCCATATGTGGGGGTAAAATGATTGGCCACAGCCCGTTCACGGGACGATGACGAGCATCGTCCCGTACAAATTATTTGCGGCGTTTGCCGCAACCGGCAAGGTTTTTCCACGGCGGGATGAGGGCATTCCGCCCTACCGCACCGTAAATGATGGCTTTATTATCCCGCTTCAAATCTCCCCCGCCGCCACATCGCCGGATTCTATGCATTGGGCAAGAGCGGTCTCATAGGGGATATCCCGTTGGACCATGGTCACATTATAGGTGGCAAAATGGTAGCCGTTTGCTTCGCAGGCGGCTTTTATTTTTTGCAAGGCGGGCTGTAAATCTGCGTGCTGGGGCTGCGATGTGGTTTGAATCGTGACCGCCAGCTTGGCCGGTATATGCTGCAAGATGTCTTTTTCAAACGGGGCATCCAATGGCAACCACTGCTGGTATTCCATGCCCAGATCAGAGATATTTTTCCCTGATTCATACGGCAGAATCACCATCACGCATTGCTGCTTTTCATCGTAGGGAATATCGTATTCCGGCAGGGCATCGACCAGGGCCGGTGCCAGGTCAGCCCGCGCTTCCTCGTTCATGCGCCATGCAGTGTTGAGCCGGGCATCCACATACTGGGTGTGGTCAACGGTAGGGGTATCGCTGGTAAAGAGCCAGAAACTCGTTTCCACATAGAACCGGGTATCCCGGCTTTGCTGGGATTGTACGCTTACTGTATAGCAGAATCTCCGCATCGAACCTGCGTTTTCTGCCGTAAAAGTCTGATCCGGGTAAAGTTTTTCCGCAAACTGTATGGCCCGGTGCATGGCCCAGCGCTCGCTAATGGGGTCGCCGTTGATGCAGTCAAAGGTCAGCAGCACCAAAGCAATCAGCACCGCCGCCAGAATGCCTGCCATCTTCCGCTTACTTTTCACTTTCATGTTTTTTCTCTCCTTTCCCGCTGGCATAGTTCAGCAGCCAGCCAATCAGGCAGCCAACGCCGCACAGCCCCAGCATAAAAACGCTGTACACAATTAGGGTGACCGGGTACTCCATCAGGGTGGCCCCATACTGCCAATAACGCACGAAGGTCCGCAGCAGCGCGCAAAGGGCAATGCCCTCCCCCACTGCCATCAGCAGCTTCCACATCTGGGGGTCCTGATACACGGCCGCAGCACACACAAACGGGAAAATCAGGATGATCCAGTTGGAATGTTCGCCGTAACTTGTCAGCACCCCAAAGCCCATGCCCAGCGCTGCAAACATCAGCAGGCCGGTATTGTATTTGTGGCGGATCTTTTGCAGCAGGCGGGCATCATCGGGTGCGGGCAGGCTTTGTGGCAGGGCCTGCCCGCCGCCCGCCTGCCACAGGGTGCGGCATTCCGGGCAGGTTTGCAGGTGGGCTTTTACCAGCGCTTCACTTTCCGGGCTGGCAACGCCATCCTGCACCAGCGGGATCAAATCCCGGCAGACCGCGCAGGGAATTTCGGTTTCTGCTTTTCCCTGTTCTGCTTGCCGGTTTGTTTCTTTTTCTTGCGTCATTCGTCGTATCCCTCCTTTTGCAGGGTTGCTTTCAGCCAGGCGCGGGTACGGTGCTCCACCACCCGCGCGGATGCTTCGGTTATTTGCAGTTTTTGGGCAATTTCCTGGTACGAATACCCCTGCGCCCGCAGGTATACCACGCTGCGGGTGCGCTCGTCCTTTTGCTGCAGCAAAGCCTGCACGCGGCGCAGCTTTTGGCGGGCGGCGGTGGTTTCGGTCAGGGCATCATCGGTTATGTAGCGTTCCATCAAATCGTCCAGGCTGACGGACTGGTGCCGCCTGCGCAGGCTTTCCAGCCAGATATTGCGTGCAATGCCAAACAGCCAGGTTTTTACCTCGCACTCTCCACGGAAAGTGGGCAGCCGCTTGATGACCCGCACAAAGGTTTCGCTCAACAGGTCTTCCGCCTGCACAGGGTCGTGGGTCAAAAAGCAGAGGTAACGGTACAGATCCATCCGGTAGCGCCGGTACAGTTCCTCCAGCTCCGGCAGTTTCATGCTTTGGCCCACCTCCTTTCGCTTTGTTCAGGCGCCTTACATGATATTGGTGGCCGCGGCCGCCGTTTTGTTACAGGTAGCGATAAAAAAAGTCCTGCCGCACCGCTTGGAAACGGCATCGGCAGGATCGGTTGTTCTTTTATTCCTGGCTTTGGGTGTCATCCTGGGGCGCATCGGCAGTCAGGTCTGCACCATCTGCCGCTGCATCGGCGGCAGCATCCGTGGTATCCTCTGCCGGGGGTTCCGGGGTCGGCTCCGGGGTGGCCACAGGGTTTTCCGCCGGCAAAAAGCGCGGCTGAATGGTGCCGTCCGTCTGCTGGTCCGAAACATCCAGCGTACCGCGGTCGCTGCCTGCCAGGCCATCGCCACCGGTATCCAGAATGATATAGGCAGCAAACCGGATCTTGTAATCCAGATTGTTTGCCGTGCCCAGCTGGACCGACACACGGCCCTGATACAAAAAGCTCAGCTCGGTCATGTTCTGCATGGTCAGCACCGTGGTGCCATCCAGCAGGCCATACTGGTCCAGTTCGCCCAGCAGTTCGTTCAGCACCTCGTTGGGGGTCTCCTGTGCCGTATCGGCTTCGTCTGCATTTTCCGGCGTTGCGGTGCCGCTTGGCATGGCCGTTGCCAGGGCGGTCGGCTCGCTGGGGGCATCCAGTGTCAGGAAGCTGCCCGGCGTGGTGGCCGCGCCCTCTGGCAGCAGGGCATCCAGCTGCACCAGATTATCCGGCTCTGCCGGCTCCACACGCAGCACTTTCAGCTGTTCGCTCAGCACCAGCCAGCTGCCGGAATACTCCATCTTAAAGCGTTCCACCGCAGGCTGCACCCGGATGATCACGGTGCCGGGGGCCTGGCGGGTGACGACTGCCACATCCAGGTACGGCATCTGCGCCAACAGCTGGTCAGATTTTTCTTTGGTGGAAAAACCGTACAGGTTATCCCCCACCTGAATGCCGGTTGCATCGATCAGCTGTTGTTCGGTATAAATGCCGGTATTGGCGGGGGTGGTGCGGTCCGCATTTTCCACCCGGAAATCCGTCACCTTGAACAACAGGTTGATGGAAAGCACAATGCCGACCACCAGCACTGCCAAAACGCACAGCACTCCGATGATGGCCTTGCGGCGGCGGATGCGCAGCTGTTCCGCGCGGGTAACGCGGCGCTGCACCTGTGGCGCGCTGGAACGGTACCCCGGCTTTTGGGGGTTCTGTTGGGGGCGGGGGCGCTTTTGCTGCTGTTTGGGCGGCTGGCGTTCGGGCTGTTTTGCGGGACGCTGGCCGCTGCCCTTTGGCCGCTGCTGGCTGCCCGCCGGGCGGCTGCTGCGCTGCGGCGGGGCGCTTTTGGTGTTGCGATGGCTGGGCTGACCCTTGCGGGGAGGTACACTTTTTTTCTGGTTTCGGCTGCGCTGATTGCGGTCCATGGGGTGTACCTCCTTTCTGTGTTTCAGCTTTTATTTGCTGCCGGTTTGTTCCGGCAGGTTACTTTCCGTTCACCAGTTCCAGCAGCTTTGCGGTGATCAGTTCCAGACTCTTGGGGTTGCCCAGGGTCTTGGCGGCGGTGCCCATGGCCGTCAGTTTGCCGGGCTCTGCCAACAGGGCATGCACGGTTTCGATCAGCTTGACACCGGTCAGGTCTTTTTCTTCAATCACAATGGCGGCACCGGCGTTTTGCAGCTCCAGTGCATTGTAATACTGGTGGTTTTCGGCCACATTGGGGCTAGGGATCAGGATGGACGCGCGGCCCATGGCTTCCAGCTCCGCCAGCGTCAGCGCACCGGAGCGGGAAATAACAAGGTCCGCCGCGGCCAGCAGATCCGGCATATTATCAATGTATTCTTTTACCACAAGGTTGGCACCGGGGGCAAAGTGGTTCTTGGCTTCCAGGTCCTCAAACAGCTTTACGCCGCGGCTGCCGGTGGCGTGCAGGTGCAGCACGGGCAGATCGTTTGCCTGCTCCCACGCGCACAGCTCTGCCACAACCTCGTTGATACGGCGGGCCCCCAAAGAGCCGCCGAAGCTCAAAATCACGGTGCGGTCCCCCGCGTGCACAGCAGCACGGGCGGCGGCGCGGTCACGGTTCAAAATTTCCGGGCGGACAGGGTTGCCAACCACAAGGGTCTTCTCCGGCGCGCCAAGCTTTTCCACCGCAGCGGCGGAAGCGGCAAACACCACGTCCACATCCTTGGCCAGCAGCTTGTTGGTCACACCGGGGAATGCGTTCTGCTCATGGATGGCGGTCTTGATGCCCTTTTTGGCGGCGGCGCGCACCACCGGGCCGCTGACATAACCGCCGCAGCCGATGACCAGATCGGGCCGGACCTCTTTCAGGATAGCCGCCGTGCGCGGGCCGGACAGGGCCAGGTGGTAGAGCGCTACCACGTTGCGGCCCACGTTCTTCAGGGTTGGCTTGCGCTGGAAACCGTTGATCTCAATATGGTGGAACGGGTACCCTGCCTTGGTTACAAGGCCGTACTCCATACCCTCTTTCCGCCCGGCAAAGTGGATTTCGGCCGCGGGGTCCGCCGCCTTTAAGGCTCCGGCAATGGCAAGCGCCGGGTTGATATGGCCGGCTGTGCCGCCGGCAGCAATCAAAACACGCATAATGGTTCCTCTTTTCTCCGTAAAATCGAACGTTTATGTTATGGCAATACCGCATAATTCTAAGTGCCGATACGGCGAGCGAGGTGCGGCAGCTGCTAAGCCAAAAGCGCAGATAATACTTTGTGTATTATCGAGTATTTTGGCAACGCAGATGCCGTGCCGCAGCCGCCGGAGCGGCGCTTAAGCCGTAAGGCGGGAATTGTGCGGTATTGCCTTATATCTGAAACCAAAGAGAACAATGCTTTCCGCAGGCATGCGGGAATTCTCAGTTGCTGTGCAGGGCTTTGTGGGTGCGGCGCTGCGGGTTCATACGGCGGGCAAGTTCTTCATGCGAGCGCTTGCTGCGCGCAGCGTTTTGCGCGTTGCCCGCCCGCGATATGCTTAGTATAATGCCCATCTCACACAATAGAATCAGCAAGCTGGTACCACCGGAGGAAAAAAACGGCAGGCTGATGCCGGTATTTGGGGCCACATTGGTGACCACCGCAATGTGGATCATGGTCTGCCAGGCAATTTGCGACATAATGCCAATACCCAGCATCGTACCAAAATAATCCGGCGAGTTCAGGGCGATGATAACGCCCTGAATGATCAGTGCGGCAAAAAGGCCCATACAGATCACCGCGCCGATAAAGCCCAGCTCTTCGCACAGAACGGAAAAGATAAAGTCGTTGCTGGCTTCCGGCAGCCAGAGGTGCTTTTGGCGGCTGTTGCCAATGCCCAGGCCGGTCAGCCCGCCGGACGCAATGGAATACAGGCTCTGCTGGGTCTGGTACAAAATATCGCCCTCGTCACCGTTCCATGCGCCGAGGCGCTGCTGAACATAGTTATCCTGTCCGGTCAGCATTTTGTAAATCACAAACACAGCCGCGCCTGCCGCCGGGATGCACCAGAACCGGCCCACACCGCCACACAAAATCATACTGCCCGCAATCAGCAGGATCAGCATGATAGCAGAGTTATGGGGTTCTTTGTACAGCAGAACCACCACCGGCAGCAGCGGCAGCACGGGCAACACAATGCCGTAAAGCAGTGTTCCCCGTTTTTCATAATACCGGTCCGCAAAGCAGGCAAGACCCAAAATAGCCGAAAACTTTGCCAGCTCCGAAGGCTGCAGGGTTGTGCCAAACATATACACCCAGCGGTAACAGCCGTTGTACGGCTCACTGAACAGGGCCCACACCAAAAGCAGCAGCGTTAAAATGTATAAGTACCAGTTCATATGGCGCAGGCTGCGGTAGTTGATGTTGGAAATCAGATACATCAGCACCAGCCCCACCACCGCCAGAATTACCTGCGGGCGGATAAAGTGGTAAATATCCCCCTTGAAGCGGTAATACCCGGTGGAGTAACTGGCGGAGAACAGCATGATCAGCCCGTAAGTCAACACAAGGATCAGCGTGCCGACAAGGCCATAGGAAAGTTTGCCGCGTTCCTCTTTTTTGAACGCGATTTCCCTAAAAAACCTGCCAATGTTGCCAAAGGCCAAATCGAAAAGCTGGGCAAGCGTCATTTGCGGCACAGCCCCCTTTCTGAACGCTAAGAATATTTTATGCCATGTAAACGTACATCAGGCCCAGCACCACGCCGATAATGGCGATCAGGCTGAAGAAAAAGTCGATCTTGACTTCTTTCCAGCCGCGCATCTCGAATGCGTGGTGGATCGGTGTCATGCGGAAAATGCGCTTGCCGTGGGTCAGCTTGAAGTAAACGCGCTGGATCACAACGGTCATGGCGTCCCAGATATACACAATGCCAAAGAAGAACACCAACTCCGGCCGGCCCATGATAAAGGCAAGGGCCGTTACCATACCGCCCAGGAACATGCTGCCGGTATCGCCCATGAACACTTTGGCCGGGTAGAAGTTCCACACCAGGAAACCCGCTGCCGCAGCAGCCGTTGCCGCCGCCAGAATGGCCACATGATAAAAGCTGAGCATGCTGGCAGCCAGCAGGTAGCCCAGCATGGAAACAAAGGTCACACAGGAGCACAGGCCGTCCAGACCATCCGTCAGGTTGACGGCATTGACCAAAAAGATGATGCCGAAGAACGCAATGGGGTAATACACCCAGCCCAGATCCACCGCACCGATAAAGGGCAGCATAATGATGGTGGTCAGCAGGCCCTGCATGTGCAGCCCCACCAGGAAGCCGCCGGTAACAATGAACTGCATGATAAGCTTTTGCCAGGCAAGCAGGCCCAGGTTGCGGTGCTTGACGACCTTGATATAGTCATCCAGAAAACCGATAAAGCCGGAACCAAACGCCAGGAACAGCGCCAGCAAGGCGGCGCGCACCTGCACAATGCCCAAAAGGTCCTGTGCATAGCGGTAGAACCCGGCATACACCAGGCCGCAGGCCACCAGAATGCCAAAGATGAAGCACAGGCCGCCCATGGTGGGTGTGCCCTGTTTTTTGTTATGCCAGGTCGGGCCGGATTCCCGGATGGTCTGGCCGAAGTGCAGCTTGTGCAGTGCCGGAATTACAAAACAGCCTGAAAGTGCCGTAACGGCAAACGCACCGATTGCCGCGGCAACCAGCATCCAAGAAACGATCATTCCCATGTGATATTCCCCCAAAATATGCAATTATGCGTTTGGCAGCGCCGCGTAAAGCTGCTTTAATACATCATCCAGCTTCATGGCGTGGCTGGCTTTTGCCAGCACAACATCGCCGGGGCGGACGTTCTGCCGTAGATATTCTACTACTTCCTCCGCCGCTTGGCAATGGATGGTTTGCAGCCCTTTCTGCCGGGCTGCTTCGGCCATGGCTGCGCTCAACGGGCCGTAAGCCACCAGCAGGTCGGCGGCATCGGCAGCCCATTTGCCGGTCTGGCGGTGGCCGGGTTCACTGGCAGCGCCAAGTTCCAGCATATCGCCCAGCACGGCAATGCGGCGGCCGCCGGGGCCGGGGTGGCGGTCATGCAGAATCTGCAAGGCTGCTTTCATGCTGTCCGGGCTGGCGTTATAGCAATCCTCAATAAAGGTCACACCGCCGTGCTGCACAATGTTCTGGCGCATACCGGTGGTCTGATAGCTGGCCAGCGCACGGGCGGCGCGGGCACGCTCCAGCCCCAAGCGGGTGGCTGCAGTGTAAGCAGCAAGGGCATCATACACGGTATGAACGCCTGCCGTGGGGATGGTTACACTGAACTCATAGGTTTCACCGTCCACGTTATCCACCAGGGTAAAGCCGGTACCCTCCCCTACGGTATGAATATTGATGGCGCGCACATCGGCGGAGCTGGAACGGATGCCGAACCACACCGGGCGCAGGCGGCCGGGGATCTGCGCGGTGGGCAGCAGGTCATCGTCCGCGTTCAGCACCAGCGGGGCGCCGTCCGGCAGGCCCTGGCAGATTTCCATCTTTGCCTTCAATATATTCTCCCGCGTGCCCAGATTTTCCAGGTGGGAAACGCCGATCATCGTAATGATACCGGCAGACGGCCGCGCTGCGCGCACCAGGCGGGCAATCTCGCCCAGGTGGCTCATGCCCATTTCCACCACAGCATACTGGGTGGTATCCTCCAGGCGGAACAGCGTGTTGGGCAGGCCGATCTCATTGTTCTGGTTGCCCTCTGTTTTTAAGGTATTGCCAAAAGCCGAAAGAACCGCATAGCAGAACTCTTTGGTGGTGGTTTTGCCCACGCTGCCGGTCACACCGATCATCAGCGGGCTGAACAGCGTGCGGTAGTTGGATGCCATACGGATCATGGCAAGGTAGCTGGATTCACAGATGACAAGGTGATCCTCCGGCACGCCCTCCACGGGATGGTTGGCGATCACATACTCGGCCCCGGCCTGGTACGCCTTGGCGGCATAGTCGTGGCCGTCCACACGCTCGCCGGGGAAGCAGACAAAAATGCAGCCCGGCTGCACCTTGCGGGAGTCCGTTACAACGGCGGTGATGGGTACCGGGCGGGCCAGTGCCAGCCCGGCCAGAAGTTCGTTCGCGTTCATGGGTTTCATGGGAACACGCTCCTTTTGGTTGGTTTAGTTGCGGCATGTTTCAGTTTGCTGTGGGGTCCCCCTGCCGTGGCCGGGGTTATTGCTGCTCGGCATCGCTGCCGGTATCATCCTGGGTCGTGCTATCCTGATCGTTTTCACCGGCGGCGTCCTGGGGCGTATCGTCCTGGGCGGCATCGTCCTGCGGGGTATCTGCATCCTGCTGGGCATCGCTGCTGCCGTCGGGTTCCGTGGTCAGGGTAACGACTGTGCCGTAGGGCACCACACTCCCAACCTCAATATCCTGGCTGACAACACGGTCCGATGCACTGCCCGAAATTGCCACATTGACGCCGGAAGCCTTGAGCATCTGTGCGGCAAAGGTTCCGGTTTTGCCGGTGGCATCCGGCACGGTGGTGGTGGCGTCGGTGGTGGACTGGGTATACAGGTAAACCGTGGAGCCTGCGGGCACCACGGTGCCGCCTGCGGGGTACTGATACACAACATCGCCGTCGCTGGTATCCACAAACCGGTGGGAAAGCCCGGCGGCGTTCATCTTGACCTGGGCGGAAGTCCAGCGGGTGCCAATGGCATTTGGCACTTCCACACTGCCGTTGCTATCATAAGAAGCATCCCGTTCAATGCCAAGATACGGCGCGATCTGGCTGATGATGTTGCCGGTAACAGGGGCCACAATCTGGGAAGCGTAGTCAAAGATCCAGCGCGGGTCATCCATCATGACCAGCACCAGAATTTCCGGGTCGTCCGCCGGAAAGATGGCGGCAAAGCTGATGGCCTTGCGGTAGTCGCCGTCCGGGCGGTACTTGTAAGCGCCTTTCCAGTCCAGCTGTTCTCCCGTACCGGATTTGCCGCCGATGCGGTAGCCCGCCACATAAGCGCTGGCACAACCGTGATAGTCCAGGTCATTGCTGGTACCGGTGTGACCCACGTTGTTTTCCATCATGGCGCGGATCTGCTCACTGACTTCCTCGCTGACAACCTGGCGCTTAATGTCGGTTACAGCCTGCCATACCACGTTGCCGGTGTCGTCCGTCATATTATCCACCACATAGGGGGTCATCAGGTAGCCGCCGTTCACGGTGGAAGCCACGGCGGCTGCCATCTGGATCAGGGTCAGCTTTTGGGACTGGCCGAACGCGGTGGAGTACAGGTCCGTTTCCACCTGCTCCATCTCCTGCTGGGTTTTGGAGATGCCCTTTGCCTCATACGGCAGGTCAATGCCAGTGGTCTGGGTCAGGCCAAACGCCTGGTAGTAGTTATAAAAGAATTCGGCGCTCATTTTTTCCGCCACCTGGATAAAGTACAGGTTGCAGCTGTGGTTCAGCGCCCCGGCCATATCCAGCCAGCCGTGAGTGTTGCCCTCGGCGCAGCGGTAGCTGTGTTCCCACTCGGTATTGGGGAATACTGTCAGGTCGCCGCCGCAGTAAAACTGCTGGTCCGCCCCCATCAGGCCGGAATCCAGCGCCGCAGCGGCCGTCATGAGCTTAAAGACTGAGCCGGGGTAATACAATTCCGTCACGGCTTTGTTCTTCCACTCGGCCTCACGGATCATGCCCTGCAGCTGGCTTTTTTCGCTGGGAACGTCGATTTTGTTGCCTTCTTCGTCGATGCTTTTTGTTCCGTTGGGGTTCACAACGCCGTCCGCAATGATATCCGCTACGGCGTCCTGCCCCAAACGGCTTTGCAGGACGGAAATATCGTCCTCCGTCAGCGCCGTTCCGGCATTATCCAGGATAGCCTGCAATTGGGGTTCGGTGATATTATACGGATCGTTGGGGTCAAACTGCGGCACCGTTGCCATACCCAGCACCGCGCCGGTGTTCACATTCATCACAATGGCGCTGGCACGGTTCTGCACATCATAGTCATCAATCGCGTTGGAAAGCTCGGTTTCCAGCACGGTCTGGATGGTATCGTCAATGGTCAGGTTCAGGTTATAGCCGTTGATAGCCGCGTGGGTATCGCTTTCCTCGTTAGCCAGTTCATAGCCCCATGCGTTCTCGCTGCTGATGCTGCGCCCCGGTGTACCGACCAGTTTCTCATCATACGATTTTTCCAGGCCGTACATGCCGTTGCCGCTGTCATCACAAAAGCCCAAGACCGAGGAAAGGTACATTCCGTTAGGGTATTCCCGCGTGGAGGAGGATTCCTTGTACATGGAAAGCACCGTTTCGTACTTGGCATCCGGATCCCCCTCCGCCTTGCCGTTGGTAATGCGTTTGGTGTTGGCATAGTCAATAATGGATTGCGCCGTTACCATATCAATGCCCTTGGCAATCACGCGGTACTGGCTGTTCGTTTTGCTCAGCTGCTCCTGAATTTTTTCCGCGCTGACGCTCCCGTTCAGCAATTCGCTGATTTTCTGGCTGGTTTCCGCCACATAATCCTGGTTGCACTTGGACGGGTTGGCAATAATGTTCCACACCACACTGCTTTTGGCCAGCAGTTTGCCGTTAGCGGAATAAATAGAGCCACGCGTGGCGGGGATCTGGGTATCGGAAAGCTGCTGTTCCGCCGCCTGAACACGGTACTGCTCAGCATCCCGGATCTGCAGGGTATACAGCTTATAAATCAGAACGCCGCACCCCGCAGCGATAAAGCCGATCACCAGCAGCAAAACCATGATGCGTCCGTTCAGCGTAAGCGCATGATTCTGCCCCGGCTCCGGGCTGCGGCGGTTGTGATGACGCGTGGATTTATTCTTGTTGTCGGGTTGCTTTGGCATAGGTTCATTCCTTTACAGAAAAGACTGTTTGCACGAATACGCGCCCGCCCATGATGGCAAAAAAAGCGTGCTCCTGTTGGGATGCACGCTTTGGCGCAATGTAAGGGCAGCACCGCATGATTCCCACCTGACGGCTTGGGCACCCAAAGTTATGCGGTATTGCCTTGACCGGATCGGTTACGGGTCAAAACTGCCAAGCAGACTGAGCGCTGCGGTTTTCATACCGGCAAAAAACTTGTCTGCTGTGCCGGCTGCGCGTTCGATCACGCTTTCATCCTCCAGCCGGACATACGTCACCTGGCTGGGGTCCATTTTAACCAGCCCCAGCCGATCCTCCGCTTCCTGCTGGACGCTGGTGCTGTTGGTGATCTGATCCATGGTGGTGGACAGATAGTCGTTATAGCTCTGGGCATTGGTCAGTTCCGACTTGGCGTCATCAATTTCGCCGGAAAGCTGTGTGATGCGTGCCTGGCTGGCGACAATGCTGGCAAACAAACCAAAAAAGATGGCAATGACCAGCACCGTGCCCGCCGTGCGGGCAAACTGGCGTGCCTTGCTCAGGCCGTAGCGTCCGCCCTTGACAACGCGCACCCGCGGTGTGCGGGAGGAACCGGAATGATTGTTGGTTGAAATTTCTGCTGCTGTGGAAGCCATGGGCGCCGCCCCCTTTCTCGTATCGTAAAATTTCGGCTTTCCTTAAGCTGTGCGGCATGGTCACAAGCGCCATGCCGCGCTGCCAATGTTCCCTCCTGGCACGCTTATAATTTTTCCAGTACGCGCAGCTTGGCGGAACGGCTGCGGCGGTTTTCTTCCAACTCACCAGCGTCCGCTTCAATCGGCTTGCGGGTAATCAGTTTAGCTTTGGGCATCCCGCCGCAGGTGCAAATAGGCTGCTCCGGCGGGCAGGTGCAGCGCTGGGCCCAGCGGCGGAATTTCTGTTTTACCAGCCGGTCCTCCAGGCTGTGGAACGTAATGATGCAGAACCGCCCGCCGGGGGCCAGGCGGCTGAAAATCGCCTCCATCCCCTCGTTCAGGGCATCCAGTTCCCCATTGACGGCAATCCGCACTGCCTGGAAGCTGCGGCGGGCGGGGTTCTTGTTCTTGCGGCGCTCGGCAGGCGGCATAGCGGATGCAATCAGGTCCGCAAACTGCAGGGTCGTCAAAATCGGGGCTTCCTCCCGCGCTTTCACGATTTTACCCGCAATCTGCCAGGCATACGGTTCCTCACCATAATCGCGCAGGATGCGGGTCAGTTCCTCACGGTCCAGGGTGTTCACCAAGTCTGCCGCGGTGGGCCCCTGCTGGCTCATGCGCATATCCAGCGGGGCATCCGCGTGATAGGAGAAGCCACGCTCGGCATCGTCCAGCTGGTGGCTGGAAACGCCAAGGTCCAGCAGCGCGCCGTTGATGAAGGGGATCTCCAGTTCATCCAGCACGCGGGCGGTTTCGCGGAAGTTGGCCTGAACCACCTGGGCGGGTAAGCCCTTTAGCCTTGCGGCAGCAGTTGCCACCGCATCCGGGTCCTGATCCAGCGAGATCAGCCGCCCGGTGGTCAGGCGTTTTGCTATTTCCTTTGAGTGGCCTGCCCCGCCGGCCGTTCCGTCCAGATAAATCCCGGCAGGGTCAATGGCCAACCCTTCAAGGCATTGGCTGAGCAAAACGGGGATATGACTAAATTCCACGGTGTTCTCCTCTTTCCCCGTTTCACACGGTTTAACATGCAGGGGTACACCCCCGCTCAAAGTGTATCTTAAAAATCAAGGTCTTCCATTGCGGCGGTAAAATCTTCATCGCTTTCCGCCTGGCGGGCTTCCCAATCCTGGGTGTTCCAGATCTCCGCAAAGTTGCGGTTGCCGATCACGCTCACATCGTGGTCCAGGTTGGCGTATTCCCGCAGTTTTGCGGGCAGCTGAATGCGGCCCTGCTTATCCGGTGTTACTTCCACCGCAGAGGAATACAACATACGGCTGACATTGCGGCCCTTTACCATACCTTTTTCGGCAATGCGCTGGGCCACTTTTTCAAACTCCTCCGGCGGGAACGCGGCAAGGCAATGGTCCAGCCAGCGGGTCACGATAAAGGTTTCGCCCATTCCATCCCGGAACTTTGCGGGGAAATTCAGACGGCCCTTTGCGTCCACTGCGTAGTCATACTGACCCATGAACATTGTCGAACCCGCCCCCTTCCCGGTTGGAACTGTCGTTTTTTTAGCGTTTCAGCGGAATTTCGCGGTTAACAACCCTGTGGAATGTGTGGATAACTCACCACTTTAACCCCAAACTGCCCACTTTTACCCACTGGAACACTTATATAGTACCAAATCGCGGGGCAAAAAGCAAGCCCACAGCGCCAAAAAGCGCTGCGGGCCATAAAGTTTTCACAAATGCTGTCTTATTTGTTGTTTGCGGGGCAGGAACCGTGCAGATCTCTTTCACAAAGCCCGCACAGGGGGCCAATTTTACAGATTCGGTTTCTGTGGGCCATGGGGGCCGCGGCTGGCCAGGTTGCGCAGGTTCATGCGGGTATTTTTGATATCCGCCACACTGCGGGCCAGAACTTCCTCCGAGTTTTTGAGGATATTCTCACAATAAGCCGCGGAGGCATTGTTGATCTTTTTCGCCTGTGCCTGTGCGGCGTTCACCAGCTCCACGGCCATCTTCTGTGCGCGCTTGGTGATCTCTTTGTCCGATACCAGTACCCGTGCGCGTTCCTCTGCCTGCTTGATGATGTTATCCGCATCGGTCTGGGCGTTCTTTAAAATCTGCTCGCGGTCTGCCACAATCTTTTTGCTGTCGCGCAGTTCATCGGGCAGGTTATTGCGCACCTCATCCACGATATCGCGGCAGCGGTCCACATCTACCACACGCTTGGCGGCGGCAAACGGCACAGCGGTACCCTCCTCCAGCGTTTCCTCCAGCATATCCAGCAGTTCCTCAACATTCATAGCAGTTCCTCTTTCTCATAGCGGCTTACCAAAATCTTGCCGTACTTATATTGTTTTGCCAAAACAAGCCCCTCAACCTGTTCCGGCAGCTCGGCGTCCAGTTCTGTTTCACACAGCACCACACCGCCAGGGGCCATGTGCGCTGCCAGCTGCGGCAGTGCTTTGGCTACCGTGCCGTGGTGGTACGGCGGATCCAGCAGGGCAAGATCAAACTCTTCCTGCGTGGTGGCCAAAAAGTGGAACGCATCATCCGGGATGACCCGGCTCTGCGCAAACACGCCCGCCGTTTTGCAGTTGGCCAGCACGATCTGGATCGCCTCGCGGGAAGCATCCAGGAAAACACAGCGCTTGGCCCCACGGGATAATGCCTCAATGCCAAGCTGGCCGCTGCCTGCAAACAAGTCCAGCACGCGCGCGCCGGGCACAGAGAACTGTACGCTGGAGAACATTGCCTCCTTTACGCGGTTAATGGTGGGGCGGGTAACATCCTCCCCCGGTAGCGCAGCAAGGTTTTTGCCGCGGGCTGTACCTGCAATCACACGCATCATGTTAGGCCGCCTGCCTTTCATTTGTTATATGGCAGCCACCCATCCCGCTGGGAAGCTCAAGCCAGAGCACTCCTATTCGGGATAAACAGTTGCACTTATGGCAATACCGCATAATTCTAAGTGCCGATACGGCGAGCGAGGTGCGGCAGATGCTAAGCCAAAAGCGCAGATAATACTGGATGTCTTATCGAGCATTTTGGCAACGCAGATGCCGTGCCGCAGCCGCCGAAGCGGTGCTTAAGCCGTAAGGCGGGAATTGTGCGGTGTTGCCTTATACATTATGGATGGTTCAAATCCGCTTGTCAAGGGAGTTTACCGTCATTCATTCTTATTTTACAACCCAGCCTGCAATCCAGCCGGGTTTTCCCCTCTCCTGCCGTTGCCGGCGTTGAGTTTACTGACGCAGAGCATTATAAATGTTCTCCGCCTTGGCGTGGCTGATGCCCTTGACCTCTTCCAGGTCCGAAATAGACGCCTGCTTGACTGCCGTTACGGTTTTGAAATGCGCCAGCAGTGCCGCGCTGGTCTTGGGGCCAACGCCGGGCAGTTCTGTCAGGGTTGCCGCATAGGACTTTTTGTGCATCATCCGCTTGCGGTAATCGTTGGCATAGCGGTGGGTTTCATCCTGGATATTGGTCACAAAGGTAAAGATATTGCGGTGCCGGTTGATGGCGATTTCCCCGCCCGCATCATCCACAATGGCGCGGGTGCGGTGGTGGTCATCCTTGACCATGCCAAAGGTGGGCACATGTTCCAGTGCCGTGCCGCGCAGTGCCTGTTTAACGGCGCTCACCTGCCCGCGGCCGCCATCGATCAGCAGCAGATCCGGCATGGTGGCAAACTGGTTGGTTTCATTATCCGGCTTTTCGCCGCGCCGGGCCGCCTCGTACTCCGCAGCCCGGCGGGAAAGCGTTTCCGCCATAGAGGCATAGTCGTCCGTGCCGGCAACGGTGCGCATCTTAAAGCGGCGGTAGCCGGCGCGGTAAGGCTTGCCATCCTTGAACACCACCATACCGCACACGCTGGAGCCATCGCCCCAGTTGGAAATATCATAGCTTTCAATCACCCTCGGCGGGGTTTTCAGGCCCAACACCTGGGCGGCTTCTTCCAGCAGCTTTTCCTCGCGGGTATAGCGGCCGCTCTCGCGCCCCAGGCGCTCCACAGCGTTGGTGTAGGCCATTGTTACCAGCTTGGCCACATCGCCGCGCTGGGGCACATACAGCTCCACCTTGCTGCCGCGTGCTTCGTTCAGCGCCTGGTTCAGCGCTTCGGCGTCCGGCGGCAGGGTATCCACCGCAATGGTTTTGGGGATCGTCTCGCCATCCAGATAATACTGGGGCAGGAATTCCTCCCGCACGGCTTCGATATCGGTCGTATCATGAAAGACGAACTCCCGCTTATCGGTCAGGCGGCCATCCCGGTAGCGCAGCACCGCTGCGCATACCGCGCGGGTAGTGCCCGCCAGCGCGATGACGTCCATCTCTGTCCCGGCATCCATAACCACCTTCTGGCCCGCCGCTACGCGGTCAATGGCGGCGATCTGATCCCGCAGCAGGGCGGCTGTTTCAAAATCCAGCCGGTCAGACGCCGCCTGCATCTTCTCTTTCAGCTGCTTGACGATATCTTTTTTGCCGTACCGGATCATGCGCAGAGCCCCCTGCACGGCCTCATTGTAAGCTTCGCAGGTAATTTTGCCGCCGCACACAGCCATGCACTTGCCGATATGGGCATTCAGGCAGGGGCGGCCCTTGCCGATATCACGCGGGAACTCTTTATTGCAGCGGGGCAGCAAAAAACAGTTCTGGGCAGTTTCCACCATCTCCCGCACCGCAAAAGCCGAGGTGAACGGGCCGATATAATCGGCGTTCTCATCGTCCTTTTGCAGGGCAGCAGAAATACGCGGCCAGGGGCCGTGGGTGATCTTTACATAGCTGTAGCCCTTATCATCTTTGAGCAAGATATTATACTTTGGCGTATGGGCCTTAATCTGGCTGGCTTCCAGTACCAGGGCCTCAAATTCGCTTTGGCAGACGATGACATCGAACGCAAATGCGTGGTTGATCATTTGGGTGACCTTCGCGTCATGGGGCACGCCCTCGCGGAAATACTGTGAAACACGGATGCGCAGGCGCTTGGCTTTGCCAATATAGATGATGGTATCCGTTTTATCGCGGATGATATACACCCCCGGCAGCAGCGGGAGCATACAGGCTTTTTTGTAGAGTTCTTGTTTTGTCATGGTTTTTGAATCTCCAGAAGTTTATTGTACAACCACCATATTTCATATATGTTTTCCATGAAGTATGAAAAGCCCCTACTCCATAATATTTATTACACCATTCGATAGCCTCTGTGAATGACCACGCCGTTTTACCATTTCCCCATTCAAGAACGTAAACAGAAGTGGTTAATGGATTTCCTAACAATTTTTCAGCTTCTTTATCAGATTTGGCTATAAGTAGGTCTATATCTGTTGTAAATCCACCCGTATCTCTTACTGTCCAAATGCCTGTTTTATTACCAAATTTACCCACAGTTGATGGAATATATAACTTTGTATTGTATGGCATATTATGTGCTCCACAAGTGTGCCCAACTTCTATTTTACCACCTGCACCAGTTGAAGAACTGTCTCCATAAGCTGTACAACGAGCTTTCTCAAATCTATAAACATAGTCATGTCCATCAATATTACCTTTCATATTATAGCAATTCTTACCTTCTTTTGAATTATCATTACTTCCACTTTCATTAGAATCGTCATTTGATTTTTTATCTGTCTTAGTTAATTCTTCAATCCTCATAAAGAACCATTGACTATTAGGTTTTCTCTTTCTTTTCACTATTCCTGTTGAATACCCGACAGCTTCATATATATATCCGTCAGAACCCATTATAGCAGTATGATGTGTTGCGCAAGTTGCCATATTACTTTTAGTTAAATCAACGGAATCATTTGCCATCATTACTATATCACCTGGTAAACATTTTTCAAATTTACTATCAACATATCTCCACATTTTAGCATTGTGTTTTTTAGCTGTAGATTGTAAATTACCACCTGCACAAGATAAACCTTTCATAAAGTCATATCCAGCATTTTGATAACAAACTCCGACAAATGAACTACAATCAAATCCGATTTTCCCTTTTCCTGGTTGCTTGTAAGTATATTGTTTACCTTGAGAATATATTGTCTCACTAGAATATTTTATTATTTGTTTTTTATTCCAATCAGTCGTCCTATTATATTGACTATACCAAGCCTTACCATTTTTACACATCTTAACAATTTCCTCAGCTCTGTCAATTATTAATTGTCTTTGTTTACTTAATCCACTACTAGAACTATCATCATCTTTTTTATTGTCATCGTCTTTTGATGTATCTTGTTTAACATTCATGTAATTTAAAATGGTATTAGTAATATTATTACATAATATCCTATATCCTGTTTGAGTTAAATAATATCCATCTTTACTATAATAACTATTTAATGTACCGTTTGTTACTAAGTTTAAATTAGCATTTACACTTTTAACATTTAATAAATTAGCATAATCTTTTATTAATGAATTAAATTTGGTAATTTGATTATTGACTTCGGAATATAATTTAGAACTTTCATAATTTACACCTACTGGCAATGGAGTTACAAGATAAATATTTTTAGTTGGGTACTTATTTTTTAAAGTAGTTAATAATGTCTTAACATTAAATGCACCTTGATCACTTAAATCATTTATATTAGGCA
>OOCB01001940.1_pt1 | contig 25552 bp, 17 predicted proteins | sample 1671351 | NCBI WGS metagenome assembly OOCB01 (sample SAMN06348148, study PRJEB24527) | human gut metagenome | biome: human gut; feature: ankylosing spondylitis patient; material: feces | host: Homo sapiens | place: China | collected 2015-10 | reverse complement strand
TCTCAAACGCCTTGATTACAAACAGCTACAGACATGAAGCGTTCCACCTCCATCCTCCTTTATGTTTTGCTCCCCCTTTTCTGGGCGCTCGTCCTTGCGCTCGGCTTCTTCATCTATACGTTCAATCAAGATCCCGTTGGGCTCGCCCGCTCGCTGTCCGCCCGCTTTTCCGCTCCTGAAGCCGGGTTTGTCTTGTCGGCGGATCAAGCTTCGCTCTCCCTCTTTCCGCGTCCGGCGGCCAGCGTTTCCGGCCTGACCATCCGTACCCCGGCAATGACGCTGTTCGTGGACGAAGGGGCCGTCTATCCTGATTTCTGGGCCCTGCTCCACGGAGAAACGCGCATCGCCGGAGTCCGTCTTCTCAAGCCCACGCTGCTGCTTGAGCCGCCAGCCGGAACGACGCCGGACGCGACGCAACAGCCGCGATTCTCCATACCACCGCAACTTGCTGAAATGGATATCGATCTCGAAGACGGAACCATCGCCTCTCTCCTTCCCGGCGCGAACAAGTCCGGGATTCACTCTCGGTGGCGGATGTCCGGCATTTCCGGAAGCGCCACCGTTCCGGGAAACGGAGACCCCGGTGAACTCTCGCTCTCGGTGGGCAAGATGGAATGGTACGGAAACACGCCGCCGGAAAAGGACGGGCAGGCCACCCCAATCCAAACCCTCAGCAACATTGATCTGGAAATAGCCGATCTGGAATATGCGTTCCCGGCTGATGCCGCGGCCATGCTCCGCTTCAAAGCCACTTGCGCCATGCCGCTTTCCTTTGGCGAGGGCAGCCCCCGGTTTGTCCTCGGTGTGACGGCCCGCACCACTCAAGGCACGCTCGCCATTGACGGCGTGGCCTCCCTTGACGGCACTTTTTCACTGAAACGCCAATCCGTTCCCGTCCATGTCCTGCTTCCGTTCACGACGGAAGCCCCTTTGGGCTCCCTCTTTCAGGGTGCCCCTCTCCCGCAGATCGCCATCAAGGGGGCCAGCCTCAAAGTCGAAGGGGATCAGGCCACGTTGGACGGACGGCTGCTCTTCGGCGCGGATTATGTGCCGACGCTGCGGGGGACGCTCGCCCTCAAGCACCTCAGCCTTCCCCGCTGGTTCGGCTTTGCGCGGGATCTCCCGCCGGGCGTGCAAGTCGCCTTGGATAACATCTCGGGAACGCTTCCGTTTGAGCTGACCCCGCAAAAACTCGTCGCCTCTTCCGTCACCGCGACGACGCTGAATACCGTCTTTACGGGAGGCGGAGGCGTCAACGATTTTTCCAATCCCGTCATTGCGCTGCACCTTGCGACCAAAGACGCCCCATTGAACCGGATATTCCCCGAAGTGGAAAACAAGGCGGTTTCCACGCCGTCCTACAAAGTGCCGCCGCTTCTCGGAGGAGACGATTCCAATGCGGCAGTGGGCTATGACATCCATTTGGAAGCCGCCCGCGCCACATTCTGGAAGTGGGCGGCCAACGGCGTTTCCGTCCGCATTACGCCCGATCCGGCCAGTAGAACGGAACAGACCAAAGTCGCCATCCGCTGCGGCTCACTGTACGGCGGATCGGCACAAGGCGATCTCATCCCCGGCGACGTCATGGCCCTGAACCTCACGGCCAGCGGCGTCAACGTCGACAGCCTGTTCAGCCCTGTAGCGCGCTATCCCGTTCTGAAAGGCACAGTGAAAGGTGCGGCCAGTTTTACGGCACGGCCGACTTCGCCCGCCGCTTTCCTCTCCTCGCTGAAAGGCAAGGGGGAAGCGCTTATCGAGAAAGGCAATCTGTCGCTTTCTCGGGCCAAAAAAGAAAAAAATCTCGCCTTCTCTCAATTGCGCGTCGCTTTTCAGGGGGCGGGAAGCCGGACGCAGGGAACGCAGCCGCGTTATGCCTACACCGGGAAATGGCAGGGCAGCCTGACGACGCCGGCCGGGCAGAGTTCGCTCGACCTGACGGGGGCGCTCCAGTTCCCAACGAGCGGTCCTTTCAATCTTTTCGCCGACGCCGTTTCCGCTTCAGGCAAGCTCTCAGCCAACGGCATCGGCGGGCAGGCTTCAGGCAAACTGTCCCTCAATACGCAAGCCAACACGCTGGAGGCTAAAGAGCTCTCCGGGCAGCTTCTCACGAAAGACGCCTCCGCCTCGTTCACCGGTTCCGTAAGCGGAACCCGTCTGGATGCCAATCCGGCATGGGACGCTTCGTTGTCCGTTTCCACGGGAAACCTCCGTGTCTTCCTCGCCCAATGGGGCATGTTGCCCTCCAGCCTTCCCCAACAGGCGCTCAGGCAGGCGCAGATCAAAGCAAAAATCCGGACGGACGAGTCCATACTGCGCCTTTCAGAGCTTGAAGGGCGCGTCGATGATACCCGCCTTGCCGGTCAAATCGAAGGCACCAAAGGAACGCCGCCGCACTGGACCGCCAAACTCCGGCTTGGGACATTGCGTCTGGGGGACTATCTGCCCGCGTCTTCCAAATACGCACAACCGAGTACACCGTGGCAGACCGAATGGCTCAGAAAAGTGCAACTGGATGGGGATCTCAGTGTGGAACGTCTGGTCATCGCCCGCATTCCGCATGAAAACCTGACCGTTCCCGTGACCATCAAAAACGGCGTGCTCACGGCCGACCCCATCAAGGCCCGTGTCGCTGGGGGAACGGCGGGGGCCGGACTGCGCGCGGAGGGCACTGCGGGAGGGCTGCTCGCGCGATTGCGGTATACGCTGAGCGCCGTCAACGTCCTGACGCTGTGCAAGGAACGGGGGCAGGAGCAACTGCTGTCCGGCACGGGAAGCCTTGACGCGGACGTTTCCGGCCTGCTCCGCTCCGGCGCGGATATCCCCGCCGCCCTGAGCGGCACCCTCAATTTCGTTATCCGGAACGGGGAATTGGATGCGAAGAAACCCGGCCCTATGAGCCGTTTCAGTTCCCTGAGCGCTTCCGGGGCGCTTTCCAAGGGAATCCTGACCACACGCGATCTCAACCTCTCCGGCGGCCTGTCCGTCCGAGGCCAAGGCAGCATCAATCTCATCAACAAAACGCTCAACTATGCCTTGAACGTAACCGGGCCCGGTATCCCGGAAATTCCAGTGCGCTACTACGGCAGCCTTGACGCGCCGCAGCGCAGTTTCAACGCTACCGGTATTTTAGCCAATGTCTTCAACAGTATCGGCAGCGGAGTCCTCAACATTCTGGATATTGTGGTTTCCGCCCCGCTCCGCCTGCTTGCGCCGTAACGGAAAGGGACCGAATCGCTTCGGTCCCTTCGATTTATTCACCGATGGTGTACTCAACCCACGGCAGGCTGACCACACGCACCTGCTTGAGGAAGGCTACAACATCATCGGGGCCATGATAGCGGGTCACCTTGAGATCGTCGTAACTCAGCATCGCCACCGGAACGCCGGGAAAGAGAGCTTGGGCGCGTTCCGAAAACGCTTCCAGTTCGCTTGGATTCATAAACAGCTTGGGGTCGACCAGCACCACCGCGAAATCCAGCCCGCATTGCGTCACTCGCGCCGCTTGCAACTTCGGCATTGTCATATCCTTTAGGTTTCTGTTACGCCTTTTCAGGGAAAAACCTCTCCACTGAGGCGAGGTCTCCCGTTTGTACGTCTTCTTCGCACAAAAGGCTACGGTCCGTACGCCACCCCCCGCATATTTTCATTTAAAACATCCCCGATCCGGGCTACAGCCAAAAGAACACCATGCTTAGAGGAGAACGCCATGCCCAATCATGCGGCCTTCAATTGGAAGTTTCACAGGATCGGCGGTCTGGATCAGGTGACCTTGCGGACGCCTGAAGAACTGCTGCACCTCAACGAGCTTGACCCCAAACTCTGGGTCGCGCTCAGTTGCCCTATCGACAAACTCCAGTTCGACGCACGGACGCTGGAACTGCTTGACGCCGACAAGGACGGGCGCATCCGCATTCAAGAGGTTCTCGACGCCGTTCGCTGGACTGTGGACCGCCTCAGCGATCCGGCACTACTGGCCGAAAGCCGTCCGGAGTTGGCCCTTGAGGAAATCAGGCAGGATACGGATGAAGGCCGCCTGCTTTATTCCACAGCAAGCCGTATCCTCACGCAAAGTGGAAAAGAGGGGGCTCTCACGCAGGAGGATGTAGCGAAAGCCATTGACGCGGCTACACAGACCGCATTCAACGGCGACGGCGTGATGACGCCGCACCCTTCCTTCGATCCCGATATGAACCGCTTCATCGAAGACATCGTCGCAACGACGGGCGGAGCAACCGACGCCGGAGGCCAGCAAGGCGCCACGCTCGAACTGGCCCAAACGTTCATGCGCAACATACAGGATTACAAGGCGTGGTTCGACGAACTTGCGGCCTATGCGGACACGTTTCCGCTTGGTTCCGGTACGGACACGGCCTTCCAGATTTTTCAGTCCGTACGACCCAAAATCGATGACTACTTCACGCGCTGTCAGCTTGTCGCCTTTGACGTTCGGGCTTCGGATGCGCTCAATGCCCCGGAAACGATTTTTGCCCAGCTTGTCGATCACGCCCTCAACACGGATGACGAGGCCATGCGCGAACTGCCTCTCGCGCATATCGCGGCGGATCAGCCGCTTCCTCTTGAAAAAGGCCTCAACCCCGCATGGCGCGATCAGATCATCGCTCTGAAAGATACGATTGCCGTTCCTCTCCTCGGCGTACGGGACGAGCTGACCTCCGATAAATGGCAGACCATCAAAACGCGTTTCGCCCCGTATGCGGAACTGGTTGCCCGCAAGCCCGAAAGCGGCGTGGAAAAACTCGGCATGGAACGGCTTGGAGAACTGCTCTCCAGCGACCTCCCGTCCCGTTTCGAGGCGCTGACGCAACAGGACGAAGACGCGGCGGGCCACCTCAAAACGCTCACGGACGTGGAGCGCCTCGTCCTCTACCATCACCACCTGCACCGGCTGTTGATGAACTTCGTTTCCTTCTGCGACTTCTACGCCCTTTCACGGCCTACGACCTTTCAGATCGGCACGCTGTTCATCGACGGCAGAGGTTGCAATCTCTGCCTGCGCGTGGACGACATCACCAACCACGCGGCACAGGCCCAGCCGAGCCATCTCTGCCTTGCCTATTGCGAGTGCTCACGCCTCGACACGGGCCAAAAGATGAATATCGTCGCGGCGGTTACGGCGGGTGACTCCAACCTGCTGATACCGGGGCGGCACGGCGTTTTTGTGGACACGCAAGGCCAGAGCTGGGAAGCCGTTTTGGTCAAGCTGGTGGATAACCCCATCAGTATCCGTACAGCCATGTTCGCGCCTTACAAACGGTTCGGGCGCATGATCACCGACCAGCTCGAAAAGCTCGCGTCGTCCAAAGATTCAGCGCTCATGTCCGACGCCTCCAAATCCATTGATAAACTGACCGCGGATGCCCAAAAGGAAGCCAAGCCGTTCGACATCGGGCGGAGCATGGGGATCTTCGCGGCTATCGGGCTCGCCCTCGGCGCCATCGGCACGGCGCTCGCCAGCATCGCGGCGGCGTTGTTCTCTCTGGCATGGTGGCAGTTCCCCCTGCTGTTCGTGGGGATCTTCCTGTGCATATCCGGCCCCTCCATGTTCCTCGCGTGGCTGAAGCTGCGGCGCAGGACGCTCGGTCCTGTCCTTGATGCCTCGGGATGGGCGGTGAACAGCCAAATCCCCATCAATTTCATGCTCGGATCCTGCCTGACCGACGCGGCGGCCTTGCCTCCCAATGCCAGCCGCTCCTTTGACGATCCCTTCCGCAAACAGAGCCGCTGGAAAAAATGGGCCGTGGCGCTCGGCGTCGTCTGCCTCGCCGCACTGCTCGCCGGAGGCGGCTATTGGGGCTGGAAGGAGTATCAGAAGCGGCATCCGGCAAAGCAGGAACAGACTAGCGACATCGCCGCTCCCAAGGTTCCCGCCCCTTCGGCCAAGTAAGGGGGGCTTGCCCGCCCCGTGCTCACAGGCTATCTGTAGAAACCGGCCTCTGACGGAGGCCGGCTACGGAGCCTTCGATATGAAAACAACATCATTACGAATACTGCATACGTCCGACTGGCATATCGGGCGCACCCTCTACGGGCGCAGGCGCTACGAAACCTTTTCCGCCTTCCTCGACTGGCTGGCGGATACGGTCCGCGACCGACACGTTGACGTACTGATCGTCGCCGGAGACGTGTTCGATACCAGCGCCCCAAGCAACCGTGCGCAAGAGCTGTATTACCGCTTCCTCTGCCGGGTCATGCCTTTCTGCCGCCATATCGTCGTGGTGGCGGGCAATCATGACTCGCCCTCCTTCCTGACCGCGCCGAAAGAGCTCCTGCGCGCCCTCAACGTCCATGTCGTAGGCTCGATCTCGGACGACCCCGGACACGAGATCCTTCGGCTCGACGGCCCGGACGGTGAGCCCGAGCTCATCGTCTGCGCCGTCCCTTATCTTCGGGATCGGGACATCCGAGTGGTCGAGCCCGGCGAAAGCATTGAAGACAAGGAGCGGAACCTCATCGACGGCATCCGCCGCCACTACGCCGCCATCAGCGCGCAGGCCGAAACGTACCGGACGCGACCGGATCTCCCCATTCTCGCAACCGGGCACCTCTTCGCGTCGGGCGGCCAGACCGCCGACGGCGACGGCGTGCGACAACTCTATGTCGGGTCGCTCGCACAAGTGACCGCCGACTGCTTCCCGGACAACATCGACTATCTCGCCCTCGGGCATCTGCATATCCCACAAAAAATCGGCGGCTCCGAAACCCGCCGCTACAGCGGTTCCCCCGTGCCCATGGGCTTCGGGGAACGCGGCGCCAAGAGCGTCTGCCTCGTGGATTTCGCGGGCCGTCAGGCATCCGTGGAGTGCCTGCCCGTTCCTGTTTTTCAGGAGCTGGAACGCATTGAAGGGGCATGGGAGGCCATCGAATCCCGGCTGAAAGCCATCGCCGCCGGGGGCGGGCACCCGTGGCTCGAAATCATCTATACGGGCAGCGAACTCATCAGCGATCTCCGCGACCGGGTCGAAGCGCTTACGGCGGGAGCGGACATGGAAGTCCTGCGCATCAAAAATGCCCGGATCATGGAGCGTGCCCTGGAGCGGGACGGCGACGCCGACACGCTGGATGCGCTGGACGTATACGAGGTGTTTGAGCGCTGTCTCGCCGCCCACGGCGTGCCCGACGAGCAAAGGCCCGATCTCCGTCTGGCCTACAGGGAAACCGTCGCCTCATTCCTCGAAGAAGACCCTCACGCCTAACGGAAACACCATGCGCATTCTCCAGATCCGCTTCAAGAACCTCAATTCCCTTGCCGGGGAATGGGCCATTGATCTTACGCATCCGGCTTTTTTGTCGGACGGCATTTTCGTCATCACCGGCCCCACGGGTGCGGGCAAGACGACCATCCTCGACGCCGTGTGCCTTGCCCTGTACGGACGCACGCCGCGCTTGCGCCACGTCACCAAAAGCGAAAACGAAATCATGTCCCGCCAGACCGGGGAATGTTTTGCCGAAGTCACCTTCGAAACCCACTCGGGAACATTCCGCTGCCACTGGCGCCAGTGGCGGGCGAGGAAAAAAGCCTCCGGGGAATTGCAGGCCCCGCGCCGCGAACTTTCCGACGCCATTTCGGGTCAGATCCTCGAAAGCAATGTTCAAGGCGTGGCCGACAAAGTGGAGGAAGCCACAGGGATGGACTTCGAACGCTTCACGCGCTCCATGCTCCTTGCGCAGGGGGGCTTCGCCGCGTTCCTGCAAGCGCCGCCCGATCAGCGCGCGCCCATTCTGGAACAGCTCACGGGGACGGAAATCTATTCGGATGTATCCAAACGCGTACACGCGCGGGTCGTGCTCGAACGCGACAGACTCGAAACGCTGGAAGCGGAGTTGGCGGGCATCCACCTCCTTGAGGAAGCGGAGGAACAACGCCTGCATACGGAACTCGCAGCCTTGATTGAACAGGCATCTGAAGCGGCCCGGCGGTCCGACCGGACGCAGCAGGCCCTGCTCTGGCTGGAAGGCATCCGCACCCTTCAGGCGGAACTGGCCACGCTGGAAGATCGCAAGAAACAGCTTGCTGGACGGATCGAAGCGTTTCAGCCGGAACGCCGCAAACTGGAGCGCGCCAACAGAGCGCTGGAACTTTCCGGAGCCTATGCCGGGCTCGTTTCCCTTCGGGACGCTCAGGCGCAGGCTCTCCGCCAGCACAAGGAATACAGTGAGGCCCTGCCCGCGTGCGAAGCTGAATTGCGGCAAACGGAAACGGCGTTCGCCTCAGTCGGGACAGTGCTGGAACAAGGCAAACGGGAACGCGAGCAAGGTTTGCGGACAACCCGCGCCGTGCGGGAATATGACACCAAGCTCCTTGAAAAAGAGACGGCCCTGTCCGCCCTCAAGCGGGAACTTGCCGAGCGGGAAAACGCCTTTACCACCGCGCAATCGACCCATCAAAGCCTGAACGCGCAATTGGCCGACATCCGAGCCAGCCTTACGGAGGTGCTTACCGCCCAGCAACACACGGCGGCGGATCAGGGGCTTGTCGAGAACCTGTCCGCCATACAGCACTCCTGCGGACAATTGCGCCAACTGGCCGAAACGGGGCGCGAAAAGAAACGTGCCCTCGAGGCGGCGTTGGCCCGGCAACAAGAGACGGCCAAAGCGCATATGGACGCGCTTGCCCTCAAGGAACGGCAGGATCGGGAAACGGCCCGTCTGGAACAAGTGGTCGCCTTGCGCCGGAAGGCCCTGGCGGAACTCTTGGGCGATCGGAGCGTCGCCGACTGGCGGGCAAGCCTCATGAACACGGCAACCCGCAGCAGCCTGCTGGACAAAACCGAAGAGGCGCGGCGGCAATACGAAACCTGCCTTCTGGGAATCAAGACACTTGAGCAGCGGCAAGAAAAACGTGCCCGCAATGAGGCCGAACTCACGCAGCGCCTGCAATCCGCCGAAAAAGTGCACCGCCGTCTGGAGGCGGAATATGAGAAACGGGAAGCCGAACAGGCCGAATGCTCTCGCCTGCGGGCTTTTGAGGAAGCGCGGAGGCATCTCCATAACGGGGAACCGTGCCCGTTGTGCGGAGCCACGGAACACCCCTTCACCGGATTTTCCGTTCCCGCCCCCGCCGGGCCGGAGGAACATCTTGCGCGGCTCAAGGAAGAACTGAAACGCTCCGGAACCGCTTTGGCTTCCCTCCAAGGCGATCTCGCCGGGCTGTCGCGTGAACGGGAATGGGTGACGGAACAGCTGCAAAAAGAAGCCGCCACACTGTCCGAACACGAAACGCATGTGCGCGAATGCCTCGCCGCGCTGGCACATCCCTCCATCACCCCCGCCACGCCAAAGCAGCCGCTTCCGGCCACCCTGCTCCTTACGCTCCAAAATCTGCGGGAAACGACGGAGACCGAGCGGCGGCTGGCTGAACGCATCCTGCAACAGGCTGAACAGGAGGACGCCGGGCTGCAAGCCGACATGACGGCATGGGAGAAGGCCCGGCACGAAGCAAACCGGCTGGAACTGGCCCTGCAAACCGCCCTCCACCATAAGGACAGCGCCGAGCAGGAAGCCGTACGCGCCGAACGCGAGCGGAGTTCGCTTCTGGAGCAATACACGGCCTTGCGCCAAACCGTTTTGCAGGGGCTGCGGCCTTACGGCATCGAAAGCCTCGCTGTGGACGGGCTGGAGGCCTTGCTCCACAGCCTGTCTGAACGCCGTGAACGCTGGGTATCCCGGGAAAAGCGGCGTGACCTCTTACAGCAAAAAATGAGCGCGCTGGAACTGGAGTCCCGGCATCTCGCTTCCCGGCTTCTCGATATGGAGAAAGATCTGGGCAAGCAGCGGGAAGCGGCCCGCTCCCTGTCGGAGGATCGGGAAAAGCTACGGCTCGACCGGAGGCGGCTGCTCGGGGACAAATCCCCGGATGAGGAAGAGAAACGGCTCAACGGGCTCGTCGAAGAAGCCGAAAAGCGGCTTGAAGGCGTCCGCCAAACCGTCGATGCCGCCAAACAGCGCTTTGCTGGGCTGACCAGCAAACGGGAAACGCTCGATCGCTCGATCGCGGAACGTCAGGCACAAATTGGGCCGCTGGAAGAGGATTTCCGGCTTCGCCTCTCACAAACCGGCTTCGCCGACGAAGCGGAATACCGGGACGCCTGCCTCACTGAAATGGTGCGGAACACGCTGGCTCAAAGGGAACAGGAGCTGCTCACGGAACGGGCCGAACTGGAAGCGCGCCTGGCCGACCGTATCGCGCAACTGGCTGCCGAGCGCGAAAAACAGGTGACGGATCGCACGCGGGAAGAACTCGACGAGACGCTGGCAACGCTTCGGGACACGCTGAAGACCCAGCAAGAAGCCATTGGCGGCCTGAGGCAGAAGCTCCACGACAACCACATGGTCAAGCTGGCGCATCAGGAGCGCACGGCGGCGGTGGAGGCGCAGCGCCGCGAGTGCCGCCGCTGGAACGATCTGCACGATCTCATCGGCTCCGCCGACGGAAAAAAATACCGCAATTTCGTGCAGGTGTTGACGTTTGAAATCATGATCGAGCACGCCAACCGCCAGCTACGGCGCATGACCGACCGGTATCTGCTTCTCCGCAACAAGGAGCAGCCGTTGGAGCTCGACGTCATCGACGGCTATCAGGCCGGAGAAGTCCGCTCCACCAAAAACCTGTCCGGCGGCGAGAGTTTCATCGTGAGCCTTGCCCTCGCCCTCGGGCTTTCGCAAATGGCCAGCAAGACGGTGCGGGTGGACTCCCTTTTCCTCGACGAAGGGTTCGGCACGCTGGATGAGGATACGCTGGACACCGCGCTGGATACGCTGGCCGGGCTGCACCGGGACGGCAAGCTCATCGGCGTGATTTCGCATGTGGCGGCCTTGAAGGAGCGCATCGGGACGCAGATACAGGTCACTCCCAAAACCGGAGGCCGCAGCGTCGTCAGCGGGCCCGGCTGCTCTTCGGTATAAGAACATGGCCTAATCCCCGACAACGTATCGCCTTTCCCTTTGGCGCGAGAAATCGGCACGTTTTCCGGCAGGCAGTCTCCGCTTGCCTCAGGCGCAAAAGTCACCTATTCATCCTCCCACACCCTAAGGAGGAACAACAGTGGAACAGGGTATCGAACGCGAAAAGTTGGGGAGCCGCCTCGGCTTCCTGCTGTTATCGGCCGGGTGCGCCATCGGCCTCGGCAACGTCTGGCGCTTCCCCTTTATCACCGGAGCCTACGGTGGAGCGGCTTTCGTCCTCATCTATCTCGTTTTTCTCGTCATTCTCGGCCTTCCCATTATGGTGATGGAGTTCTCCGTGGGCCGGGCCGCCAAGCAGGGCATCGGCCTGGCGTTCCGCAAGCTGGAACCCAAGGGGACGTTCTGGCATCTGTACGGCTACGGGGGCATCATCGGCTGTTACGTGCTGATGATGTTCTATACGACCGTCACCGGGTGGATGCTGTCCTACTGCTGGTACATGGGCTCGGGTCAGCTTTCGAGCCTTACGCCCGAGCAGATCGGCGCGTTCTTCGGCGGGACGCTCGGCGATCCTTTTGATCAGGTCGGCTGGATGACCGTTACGGTCCTCGCCGGGTTCCTCGTCTGTTCCATGGGATTGCAAAGGGGCGTCGAGCGCATTACCAAAATCATGATGGGTTGCCTGCTTGTCGTCATGCTCTTTCTGGTGATCCGCTCCGTCACCCTGCCGGGGGCCGAAAAAGGCATCCTGTTCTATTTGAAGCCCGACTTCGGCAAGATGTTCCAGCACGGCATCTGGGAGCCCATCTATGCCGCCATGGGGCAGGCGTTCTTCACCCTGAGCCTCGGCATCGGCGCCATGACCATCTTCGGCAGCTACATCGACAAGCAGCGCTCCCTGACCGGCGAGTCCATCCACATTTTGCTGCTGGATACGTTCGTCGCGCTCATGGCGGGCCTCATCATCTTCCCGGCCTGTTTCGCCTTCGACGTCGATGCGGGCTCCGGACCCGGCCTCGTGTTCGTCACCCTTCCCAATGTGTTCAACAGTATGCCCGGCGGCCAGCTGTGGGGGATGCTCTTCTTTATCTTCATGAGCTTCGCGGCCCTCACCACGGTCATCGCCGTGCTGGAAAACATCGTAGCCTACGGCATCGACGTGCTCAAATGGACCCGCAAGAAGGCGGTCACCGTCAACTTCGTTCTGGTCTTCCTGCTCTCCCTGCCCTGCGCCCTCGGCTTCAACGTGCTGTCCGGCATCCAGCCCTTCGGCCCCGGCTCCATGATCCTCGATCTGGAAGACTTCATCGTCAGCAACAACCTGCTGCCCCTCGGATCGATGGTGTTCCTGTTCTTCTGCTGTTACAAGCGCGGCTGGGGATGGGACAACTTCATCGCCGAAGCGGACACCGGCAAGGGCCTCATGTTCCCGAAGGGGCTGCGCCTGTACGTCAAATATGTCCTGCCGTTCATCGTGTTCTTCGTTTTCGTGCAGGGGTATATCGACAAGTTCTTCAAGTAGCGCTTCAAGCACGCTCGTTTCCATATGGGGAAGGCTCCGGCCTTCCCCTTTTTATATCCCATAACGTGAACCTCCGGCCCCCACTTATCACTGACAGCCGCCTTTCCTGTGCGGTATGCTGCAAGCCTGCCTGTTCCTCGAATCCCGTCCCATCGGGACGTTCCGGGAACGGAATCCTTTTTCTGCGGAGGGCTCATGCGGAAACCTCATTGTACCGAGCAGGCATTGCTCAAACGGCGCGACGTGATCAAGGGCGGCGCCGTCGTCCTCGCTTCGGCATTCTTTCCTTTTTCCATTGAAATCCTCAATGCGGGAAGCGCCGTCGCCGCACCGCCCGCCCCCTCGGGGACAGGGGAAGAGCGCATCCTCTGGAACTCCTGCAACGTCAACTGCGGCAGCCGTTGCGCCCTGCGGGTGCACGTCAAAGACGGCGTGATCACCCGCGTAGAGACGGACAACACCGGAGACGACCGCTACGGTATGCAGCAGCTCCGTGCTTGTCCGCGCGGGCGCTCCATGCGTCAGCGCATCTATGCCGAACAGCGCATCCCCTATCCCCTGCGCCGAGTGGGCAACAGAGGAGAAGGCAAATTCGAACGTATCAGCTGGGAGGAAGCCTTCAAGGAGATCGGACAAAGGCTGCGCGGCACCATAGACACCTACGGCAACGAGGCCGTCTATCTCAACTACGGCACGGGTGCCCTCGGCAGCACCATGGGCAAAAGCTGGCCTCCGGCCGCCACGCCCGTGGCCCGGCTCATGAATCTCGTGGGTGGTTACCTGAACCACTATTCGGACTACTCCACCTGCCAGATCACGGTAGGTATGCCCTATTTGTACGGCGGGAGCTGGGTTGACGGGAACTCGCTTTCCGACATGGAAAACAGCGAACTGGCCGTGTTCTTCGGCAACAACCCCTCGGAAACGCGCATGTCGGGGTGCAAGGCCAAAACGCTCCAGCACGCCCGTTTCACCCGTAACACCCGCGTCATCATCATCGATCCGCGTTATACCGATTCCATGGTGTCCGTGGGCGACGAATGGATTCCCATCCGCCCGGGTACGGACGCGGCCCTCAGCGCGGCGCTGGCCTACGTGATGATCACCGAAGACCTTATCGACAAGCCCTTCCTCGCCAAATACACCATCGGCTATGATGAGGAATCCCTGCCCAAGGGCGCTCCAGCCGGTTCGTCCTACAAGTCCTACATTCTGGGGCAAGGCCCGGACAAGACGCCAAAGACTCCGGCATGGGCCTCGCGCGTCACCGGGATTCCCCCGGCCCGCATCGAGAAGCTGGCCCGCGAGATCGCCGGGGCCAGGCCGTGCTTCATCTGTCAGGGCTGGGGCCCGCAGCGCACCACCAACGGGGAAAACATTTCCCGCGCCATCGGTATGCTCGCCGTGCTCACCGGCAACGTGGGCATCAAGGGCGGGAATACCGGGGCGCGCGAAAACGCGGGATACAAGCTTCCCATGGCGACCTTCCCCACGCTGGAAAATCCCGTGAAGACGGAACTCTCCTGCTTCAACTGGTATCAGGCCATCGACGACTACAAGCAGATGACCGCCACCACGGCAGGCATCCGGGGACGCGAAAGGCTCATCGCGCCGATCAAATTCATCTGGAACTACGCGGGGAACTGCCTGACGAACCAGCACGGCGGCATCAACCAGATGCACCCCATCCTGCTGGATGACAAAAAGTGCGAGACCATCGTGGTCATCGACACGACACTGACGCCTTCCGCCCGTTATGCGGACTTTCTGCTGCCAAGCTGTTTGAACCTTGAGGAGCATGACTGGACTTCCGACGGCGACAGCAACATCGCCTACGTGATCTTCGATAACAAGTGCATTGAGCCGCTCGGCGAAGCCAAAAGCATCTATGACATCTGCGCGGGCGTTGCCAACGAGCTCGGCGTGAAGGAGGCCTTCACGGAAGGCCGTACCCAATACCAATGGCTGGAGAAACTGTACGCGGAGTCCCGCAAGGCCATCCCCGAACTGCCGCCCACGCTGGAGGAAGCCTACACGATGGGCGTGTACAAAAGGTACTTCCCCGAAAACCATATCGCCTATAAAGCATTCCGGGACGATCCCGAGGCCAATCCCTTGCCCTCGCCGTCGGGCAAAATCGAGATCTATTCGCCGCGCCTCGCCGAGCTGGCGGAAACATGGACCCTGCTGCCCGGTCAGGCCATCACCGCGCTGCCCGAGTACATCCCCAACCCCGAAGGCGCGATCAGCCCGGAACGCAAGGAGTGGCCGCTGCAGCTCATCGGGCACCACTACAAGCAGCGCACGCACTCGACCTACGGGAACTGCTGGTGGCTGCAGGAAGTCGCGCCGCAAGAGCTCTGGATCAACCCCATCGACGCGAAAGCCCGCGGCATCGAATTCGGGGATCGTGTGAAGGTGTTCAACGGGCGCGGCGTTTCCTTCGTTAAAGCCAAGATCACGCCCCGCATCATGCCGGGCGTGGTGTCACTTCCCGAAGGCGCATGGCATACGCCCAACGCCGCCGGGGAAGACACCAACGGCTGCGTCAACGTGCTGACCAAGCTTCTCCCGACAGCCCTGGCCAAGGGGAACCCTCACCACACCAATCTCGTGCAGGTGGAAAAAGCGTAACCGCTCCGGAGGGACGGCCGCTTCTCCGGGCGGCCGTATCTCAGGCCGAAGAAAAGGACCGATTCATGATCAAAAATCCTGCATTCTACTTCAATTCGGAACTGTGCACCGGCTGCAAGGCCTGCATGATCGCCTGCATCGACAAGCATAACCTGAACAAAGGCGTGTTGTGGCGGCGGGTTCTGGAATATTCCGGCGGTGAATGGCTTCCCGTGGGCGACGCCTATGAACAAAACGTCTTCGCCTACTACGTGTCGCTGTCGTGCAACCACTGCGAGAACCCCGTCTGTGCCGAAGCCTGCCCCACGCAGGCCATGCACAAGGACGAGAACGGCATCGTCTCCGTGGATCCGGACCGTTGTGTGGGGTGCCGCTACTGCGAATGGAACTGTCCCTACGGCGCGCCGCAGTTTGACCCCGAACGCAAGAAGATGACCAAATGCGACTTCTGCCGCGACTATCTTGAGCAAGGCCTGCCCCCGTCCTGCGTCGCGGCCTGCCCTTGCCGCGCGCTGGATTACGGCGAATACGACGAACTGCTCAAGCGTTATGGGGAACAGGCCGCCATCGCGCCGCTTCCGGGGCCGGAACTCACCCGTCCCCACTTCATCTGTGCTCCCAACCGTCATTCCAAACCGCAAGGCAGCACTGAAGGGCTGCGCGGGAAACGCATCAGCAACCCCGAGGAGGTTTAGCCATGCACGGTTATTGGAGTCTCGTCATCTTCACCCTGCTCGGCCAAGCCGCGGCGGGTATGCTGATCCTGTCCTTCTTCAGCCGTACCGCCGACACGTCGCGGGCCAAGGCGTGGGCCGCCTGCATCCTGCTCGGCGTGGGCGCGCTGGCTTCACTGGAACATCTTTCCGATCCTACGGTAAGCTTTTACACGATCACCAACGTGGGGACATCGTGGCTGAGCCGCGAAATCCTGTTCGTCGGGCTGTTTGGAGCCGGGCTTCTCCTCTGGCTGATCACGCTCAATGCATGGGCACGCCGTCTGGCCGCCATCCTCGGCCTTGCTTTTGTCTATGTCATGAGCCGGGTTTACACCATCCCGACCGTTCCTTTTTGGAATTCGCTGTTCACCTACTGGCTCTTTCTCGCCACCAGCCTGCTGCTCGGTTCCAGCCTGCTGCTCTTCATGGACGCCCTTGCCGCCCGAAAGGATCCCGAAAAGAAGGCAGCGCTCCTGCTCGGCTGGTATCCCGTATTCATCGTATTGGCCTTCATACTCCAAATGCTGGTGATCCCGTTGCAGCTGTTGTTGGCGCAATCGCCGTTCTCCACCTATCTGCTGGCATGGCATTTGACGCTCCTGCTCTTCGGCGCAGCGCTGGGCCCTCTGCTGCTCATCCGTAATGGCGTCAATGAGATGCTTCCGGGCGCTTGCCGAACCTGCCCCTGCCCGCTCTGGATCAGGGCCGGGATCATCCTCCTGCTCATCGTAGCGGGTGAGGTCTGCGGACGCGCCCTGTTCTACAGCGGCTACACATGGTTCGGCATGTAACGAAAAAGCCCCGGGATGACCGGGGCTTTTCACAAAGGGAGGCTCGTATGATTACCACGTCGCTGGTTTTGTTGTTCGTTGTCCTCGTGGCCTTCATGTTCTTTTTGAACAGGTAAACCCTACACTATTTCAAACGCGCTGAAGAAATACCGGGTTTCGAAAGCCGCCGTTTCCGGCGCGTCGGAACCGTGCACGGAGTTCGCCTCGAGGCTGACCGCGTATTTCTTGCGGATCGTCCCTTCAGCGGCCTTTTCCGGGTTGGTGGCACCCATGAGGTCACGATACCGATGGATGGCGTCCTCACCTTCCAGAATGGAGCAAACCACCGGGCCGGAACTCATATAGTCGGTCAGGCTGTCAAAAAAAGGACGTTCCCGGTGTACGGCGTAAAACCCTTCCGCCTGTGCCTTGGTCATGTGGATCATCTTGAGGGCCACGACCTTGAGGCCAGCCCCTTGGATCATGGCAAGGATTTCGCCGGTCAGATTCCGTTGTACGGCATCGGGTTTGATCAGGGAAAGGGTACGCTCAATCATGCTTGTTCACTCCTGTGGGTAAAAAAGGGAGATCCGGTACATGTCTTTCCTGCCTAAAGGACTCCTCGTCAAAAAGCAATCATTCCGCACAGCCGTCTTCATATGCCGGCACCCTTCCCTTGCTTCTTTTCATTCCCTGTCCGATAGTTCCGAAAAAACATTTCCTTAGGGGGAACAGCCATGAGCATTCGCGACATAGCGGAGCCCGTGTCTCTGAATGACGGCACGGTCATGCCGGGATATGGCTTTGGGTGTTACGCCGCGCACGGCGAAGAAATCATCAACGCGATCCGCTGGGCCGTCCGGGACGGCTACCGATACATCGATTCGGCGGCCATGTATGGAAATGAAGCCGAGGTTGGCGAAGCGATCCGTACATGCGGCGTACAGCGTGAGGACCTTTTCATCTCCTCGAAAATCTGGCCGACCCGTTTTGACGATCCGGATGCTTCCCTTGCGCAATCATTGCGGGATCTGGGAATAGACGCTTTGGACTGCTGCCTTCTCCACTGGCCGGGGACGGATCGGAAACAACGTCTCAGCGCATACGAAAAACTTCTGAGGCGACGTGAAGAAGGTTTCGTCCGCCGGATTGGCGTATCCAATTTCCAGATCGAACATCTGGAGGAAATCCGGAGCGCATTCGGCAGGTTCCCCGTACTCAACCAGATCGAGCTGCACCCTCTTTATCAGGAGCGTGATTTGTGCGCATACTGCCGGGAAAACGGCATACGGCTCGTGGCGTGGGGACCGCTGTTCCGGGGCAAACTCATGCAGCATCCGGCCATCGTAGAAATCGCCGCCGCCCACGGGAAAACGCCGGGCCAGGTTATTCTGCGCTGGCATATCCAGAAAGGGCACATCGCCATCCCCAAATCAAGCAACGAAAGCAGGATACATGAAAACGGCGACGTGTTTTCCTTCATACTTACACCGGACGATATGGATCGGATTGATGCGCTGGACTGCGGCGAACATATCGGAGATGATCCGTATACATTCACGGGGATCAAGTAATGCCGCGCGCCCATCATTCACAACGGTCATGAAGTACCGTATCATGGGCCGAAAGGAGCATTTTCATGATACGGCATTATGATGAACTGACCAAATTGGACATGCAGCACAAAGGCGGCAAAGGGCATATCCTCGCCGCGGAACTGCTCAACGGCGAGGATTTCGCGGGTAAGGGCCGCGTTTTCAACCATTGCGTGCTCAAACCCGGCTGTTCCGTCGGCCGGCATCGCCATGTCGGTGATTTCGAGGTGTACCATGTCCTCAGCGGCACTGGCCTGTACTTCGACAATGGCGAACTGAAGCCAGTAACCGCCGGTGATGTGATGATCTGCAAAGACGGCGAGGAGCACATGCTGGAGAACGACGGTACTGAAGATCTCGAATTCATCGCCTTGATCCTCTACGCGTGATCCGCGTTCCAACACCCGAAACGCACAAGGCTCTCCCCCGAGGAGAGCTTTTTTTTGCAGATGGCCCGTACGGCTTTTTCCGGCATGGACGAACACCGTTTGAAGCCGTGAGGCACACCGGAATGTTGCAGCGCCGACGCGGAATTGCGGTCAAAGCCTTGTATCGTTGTAGCCGATCAGGGAGGAACCCATATGCTTTTCCCGTATTGCTTCCCCTTCCAAAGCGCCTTTCTCCGCTGCCCATGTCTCCTTTCGGGACTTGACGGGAACAGCATGAACTGCCACACCACAACTGGCATATGACAATGATTGTACTTTCCAACAAGCGGGGAGGCTCATGGACATCACCGTCTTTACAGAGCTGGAATTCTTTTTTCGCATCCTCATCGCCGGGATATGCGGCGGCCTCATCGGTTACGAACGCAACAACCGTCTGAAAGAGGCCGGAATCCGCACGCACCTGATCGTGGCACTGGCGGCGGCGCTCATCATGGTTGTTTCCAAATACGGCTTTTCCGACGTGACCACCCTCAAGGGCGTGGCGCTGGATCCTTCCCGTATCGCTGCGCAGATCGTGACGGGCGTGGGCTTTCTCGGCGCGGGCATGATCTTCGTCCGCAACCAGACCATCAGCGGCCTGACCACGGCGGCGGGCGTCTGGGCCACGGCGGGTATCGGCATGACCATCGGCGCTGGGCTCTACTTCCTCGGCATGGCGGCCACCCTGCTCATCGTAGCGGCCCAGATGACGCTCCACAAAAACTTTACATGGCTCAACTTCCCCGTGGCCGAGCAGATCTCGATGGAAATCGAGGATACGGGGGACGGTGTCGCCTCCATCCGGGACAAGCTCCTGAGCCACAACCTCGAAATCATCAGCATGAAGTCCCGGAATAACGGCAACGGGCTTATTTCGCTGGACCTTTATGTAAAATTGCCGAGGAATTACAACGTGACGCAACTGATGAGCCTGCTCAGCGACAACCCGCACATCAAATCCATAGATCTGTGAACACAACCCCAGCCCGCCGCGAAGCACCATAGGCGTCACGTTTCCCCATTCGCGGGAAACGAGATGGATCACCGTCCTATCCATCAAGAATAATAGATCAATTTTTTCGTCAGAAAAATGATGCTTCCGGCGTTCTCAAAGAGCCAAAAGTAGGTAATAGTATCGCGCGCACGGACGTTTGACGGCGTGCGCGCACGCTACTATTGTAGCTCCTGATGTAAACGGAACAGGAGAAAAACGCGGATGACGGAAGCCATCATTCAGATCCAGGACCTTGAAAAGCGGTTCAGGAGCAAAAATACCGAAGTCTATGCCCTCCAGGGCATCAACCTGACCATCAGGAAAGGGGATATTTTCGGGATCATCGGCAAAAGCGGCGCCGGGAAAAGCACGCTGGTGCGCTGCATCAACATGCTTGAGCGGCCTACCGGCGGAAGCGTCATGTTCGAAGGCAGGGACATGTGCCGTTTGGGTTCCCGGGATTTGCAGATCGCCCGCCGCAGCATGGGCATGATCTTCCAGCAGTTCAACCTCCTCATGCAGCGGACGGCTGAGGAAAACATCTGCTTTCCGCTGGAGCTTGCCGGAGTCAAAAAGGACGCCGCCCGCGAGCGGGCGCGCGAGCTGCTTGAGCTGGTCAACCTGTCCGACCGGGCACAGTCCTACCCGTCGCAGCTTTCGGGCGGGCAAAAGCAGCGTGTGGCCATCGCCCGCGCTCTGGCTACCAACCCCAAGATCCTCCTGTGCGACGAGGCCACTTCCGCCCTCGACCCCGCCACTACGGAATCCATCCTTTCGCTCATCAAGGACATCAACCGGCGCCTGGGGATCACCGCCATCATCATCACGCACGAAATGAGCGTGATCGAGAAAATCTGCAATCAGGTCGCCATCATCAGCCACGGGAGGATTGCCGAAACCGGCTCGGTCGAAGAGGTTTTCTTCCACCCTCAGACCGAAGAAGCGCGCCAGCTCGTCATTCCCGAGGCCTTGCAGGACATGCCGCACAGCAGGCTGTACCGGATCATTTTCAACGGCCGCTCCTCGTTCGAGCCGGTCATCAGCAATCTGGTGCTGGAATGCGGGGCTCCCGTCAACATCATGTTTGCCGACACGCGCGACATCGGCGGGACGGCATTCGGCCAGATGGTGCTGCAACTTCCGGACAACGAAGAGGTCGTCCGGCGTATCCTCGCCTATGCCGACTCCAAGGGACTGATGCTGGAGGAAATGAAGAATGTTTGATCAGGCTACCATCGAAATGTTGCTTGAAGGCGTCGTGGACACGTTGTACATGACGCTGGTTTCCACCTTTTTTTCCTATGTGTTCGGCATGATGATGGGGACGGTCCTCGTCATCTGCCGTCAGGACGGCATCACGCCACGGCCCATGATCTACGCCGTGCTTGATGTCGTTGTGAACCTGACCCGCTCGTTCCCATTTCTTATCCTCATGATCGCGGTCATTCCCCTGACCCGCCTGCTCGTGGGAACGACCATCGGCAACAACGCCACGGTCGTCCCGCTGGTCATCGCCGCCGCGCCCTTCGTGGCCCGGCTTGTGGAATCCTCCCTGCTCGAAGTGGACGGCGGCGTCATTGAGGCGGCGCAGTCCATGGGGGCGTCCACCATGCAGATCATCATGAAGGTGCTTTTGCCCGAAGCGCTGCCTTCGCTCATCAACGGCAGCGCCATCGCGGCGACCACGATCCTCGGCTACTCCGCCATGTCGGGCGCCGTCGGCGGCGGGGGCCTCGGCAAACTGGCGATCATGTACGGGTACAACCGCTACCAGACCGACATCATGTTCATCACCGTCGTCCTGCTCATCGTCATCGTGCAGGTGTTCCAGAGCTTCGGCAACTGGGCCACCAAGCGAAGCGACAGGCGCATTTCCTGATCTTTTTCCGCGACAAACGGCTTCTTGGGCCCACGCCCGCGGCCGTGAACCTTTAACCTTTGATAAGGATACGGTATCATGAAAAACTTCCGCTCCGCCCTTCTGGCCGCGGCCCTGTCCCTTGTCGTCGCAGCCGGTTCCGCAACCGCGGCTCAGGCCACCACGAAAATCCGTGTCGGCGCTTCCCCGACGCCTCACGCGGAAATCCTCAAGGTCGCCAACGATGTTCTGAAACCGCAGGGTTATGAACTCCAGATCATCGAATACTCCGACTACGTGCAGCCCAACATGGCGCTCGAAGGCAAGGAGCTGGATGCCAACTTCTTCCAGCACAAGCCCTATCTTGACGATTTCAACAAGGAAAAGGGCACCAAGCTGGTCTCCATCGGTACCGTGCACTACGAACCCTTCGGCATCTACGCCGGCAAGACGAAGTCCCTTGGCGCCCTGAAGGACGGCGCTATGGTGGCCGTGCCCAACGACACCACCAACGAAGCCCGCGCTCTGCTGCTCCTCCAGTCCAACGGGCTCATCAAGCTGAAGGACGGCGCCGGCCTCACCGCCACCCGCCGCGACATCGCGGAAAACCCCAAGAAGCTCAAGATCGAAGAAATCGAAGCGGCTCAGCTCGTCCGTGCCCTGCCTGACGTCGACCTCGCGATCATCAACGGCAACTACGCCATCCTCGGCGGCCTCAAAGTGGCCGACGCGCTGTCCGCCGAAAAGGCCGACTCCATCGCCGCGACGACCTACGCCAATATCCTCGCCGTGCGTGCCGGAGATGAAAACCGTCCTGAACTCAAGGCGCTGATCAACGCTCTCAAGAGCGATCAGGTCAAGGAATTCATGACCAAGAAGTACGAAGGCGCTGTGGTTCCCGCCAACTAAGCCGTCTTTACTTCCCCGCCTTTATGCCCTGCCGGGATTCCCGGCAGGGCTTTTTGTTTGCTGCGGCGGCGTAGCCCGCGTTGCCATGTTTCGTTTTTCTTCCTGGAGATTGCAGCCTTACCGAGGCACATTGCCTTTTGGATATTCTTTCAGTATGATAGAAAAAGAACGTACTCATGTGCTGAATACGGACAGGCAAAACAGGATGTCCTTCCTTTGCTCAACCCCATAAGCATGAAGAAGGCCTCGCCGCCAAATAGCGGATCAATGGGAAACGTTCATCTTTTTCCTTCGTGATTTCCATAGCTTTTGTCTGGTTTTATACGGATGTGCCACTGGCATTCCTTCAGCGCTCCAACAGGGATACCGCGTAAGCTGTATCTCCTCCCCATAATGTGCGTGGCGTGTTCCCCCGAAAACATGCCACGCACATTTCTATTGCCGCGTTGCGAAAAGAGAAGAGAAAAATGGACAGGGAGAAATGAAAAACGCCTCTCCGTATGATGTATCACATTGCTTTACTTGACTTCTCAATCCAACGGGGATACCTGTTCACCCCGTTGCGTTCCAAATACTTTCTGCAAAAGGTTGCGGAACGCAGGCAAACAGGAATACGGCCAGCCGCCCTCCCACAGGGGAAAAGGAACCGGCCGGCGCATCCGGCGACTTTCCAAGGGAAAGTCGCCGTTCGGGTTGAATCAAAGGATGAAACACGGCAAACACATTCAGGTATCGGAATCTTTCCTGCTCTGCGCCCTGCTGACGATGACGGGAGGATTCCTTGATGTCTACACCTACATCACGCGAGGGCATGTCTTTGCCAATGCGCAGACAGGGAATGTCGTGCTCCTCGGGCTCAACCTTGCGGAAGGCAATATCAAGGAAGTCGCCTTTTACCTCTTCCCCATCATCGCGTTTGCACTGGGCATCCTGTTCACGGAATGGATACGGGCCAAGTTCAAGGAATACGATCTGCTGCACTGGAGGCAGATCGTTGTTTTCTTCGAGGCGCTTCTCCTGTTTTTTCCGGCCTTCATGGCCTCGGGGATGTGGGATACAGCCGTCAACATCCTGGTTTCCTTCGTCTGCGCCGTACAAGTGGAAAGCTTCAGGAAAGTCAACGGGCACAGCGTGGCGACGACCATGTGTACCGGCAATCTCCGCAGCGCTACCGAGCAGATATTCCATTATGTCCGCACACGAGACCCCGATACAAAGAAAACCATCCTCAGCTACTACGAAATCGTCGTCTTTTTCGCGCTCGGCGCGACACTGGGAGCCGCCTTGTCCGCCCTCTTCGCTGAAAAAGCCATTCTGTTCTGCTGCCTCTTTCTCATCATAGCGTTCTTGAGCATGTTTGCGAAAGAGATATGAGCGCGAAAAACACAGTCAGGCCATGTGGAAGAGAGAGAGTCCCTCAGATATCTGACTAACACGTCTAATATAGATATTTATTCTTTAATTTATTATAGTTATATGAATACACCGGGGCCTGGTGTAAAGCCCCCGCAGTTAGTGCAAAGCTAAACTGGAGCCCCCGGCATGTTGAGGGCAAACTCTTCTGGTGTGAGATTGCCCAATGATTCGTGTGGCCTTTGCTCGTTGTATTCTTGTACCCATGCGTCAACGATGGTGCGAATCTCACTCAGCCTGCTAAAAACATAGAAGTTCAGTACCTCCTCGCGGAAGGTGCGGTTGAACCGCTCCACATATGAGTTTTGCGTGGGCTTGCCGGGTTGAGTGAACTCAAGGTCAATCCCGTGTTGTAAAGCCCATCCGGCAAGTTGCGCCGAGACAAATTCCGGGCCTTCACGGCTGAAATCGTCAAGCACGCTGACCGTGCATCAGCGCATCGCCCATAAAGTCCACAGACCAGCAACCGTTGACGACGGTTTGCGCCTCCAGACGGACGGGAGCTCGGCTGGGCAGATGCCGTTTTTTTTGCGGCGCATGTTCAACTGCAGCTGCCGATAAATTCGGTTGGCTTCAGAGCTTTTTTCGATCACATCCTTCAAGGGCCGATTTTCCAGGCTTAACTCCGCATACATTTGTTTGAGGCGGACGTTTTCATGCTCAAGGTCGCGCATACGCTTGATGTCCGAAGCTTCCATGCCGCCGAACTTGCTCTTCCAGGCGTAGAACGTGGCGCTGCTGATACCGTGCTCACGACATATGTCCTTGGCAGTCCTGCCCGCTTCGCCAGACTTCAGGATTGTGATGATTTGGTGTTCAGAAAACCGTGACTTCTTCATGGCTCCCTCCTGGGGAGGGTTTACCAGAAGTCTCCAGTTTTGGTCTCCACTATTTTAAGGGAGTGGTACACCGCTCTCCTTACTGAAAAAATGGACAGGCCAAAAACAGGAATATTCCACCCTGAACAGTGAGATGAGGGATGTAGAAAAAGCTGTGCGGAATGAAACGGAACCTCCTTCAGGATTCAGTCTCAAACCGGACAGACCGAATGAGGAATGAGGAGCGAACGCCGTCCACTTCGGATGCCACCGAATACGCTTTGCCAAGGGAGCACCAAACAGGATACCGTCAGGGAAAATCCTCCTCAGGCGGTTCCTATGGAACACAATGTTTGCACCGGCATCTCGGATGTCCGTTACTTCAGCCCGCGTCTGCTGGCCGCGCTTACGGGCATTCTTTCCTCACCCCTGACCGTCATTGAGGCTCCGATGGGTTACGGCAAGACCGTGGCCGTGCGCGAGTTTCTGCGCCGGGAAAACCTGGCCGTGATCTGGGTTTCCGTGCTGGATTCCCCGGACGGCGCCTTCTGGCGTTCCCTGTGCCGGGAATTGGAGCGTCTGCCCGAGACGGCGGAAACGGCGCGAGCGCTGCGCAGCCTCGGCCCGCCTTTCGCGCCCGATGACGCGGCCCGACGCGATGCGGCGCTGGAACTGCTGGAGAGCCTCGACTTTGCCAGACCCACCGTGCTGGTCGTGGACGATGTGCACCTGCTGGCTTCCGCGCCGTCGTGCGTCCGCTTTTTCCAGATACTGGCCCGGCAGGCCATGAGTAATCTGCACATCGTGCTCACCACCCGGCGTTTTCAGGCCGAGGACGCCCTGTTATCGGACCTCAAGGGAGAGCTCGCCCGCCTCGGCCCGGCCCTGCTGGCGTTTTCGGAAGAAGACATCCGGGCGTACTGCGCCCTGTGCGGCCTCAAGGTCAGCCCGGAACAGATCCGCGCCCTGCAT
>OOCB01001934.1_pt1 | contig 25603 bp, 19 predicted proteins | sample 1671351 | NCBI WGS metagenome assembly OOCB01 (sample SAMN06348148, study PRJEB24527) | human gut metagenome | biome: human gut; feature: ankylosing spondylitis patient; material: feces | host: Homo sapiens | place: China | collected 2015-10 | reverse complement strand
CTGGGGCGGGGTGAAGCTCTTGAAGATGTTGGTGGGAGAGCCCTTCAGGCCGATGGTGGTGGCGTCGATCAGGGGATGATCCTTCAGCTTCTCATAGTCAAAGGTCTCCAGCGGCTTGTTGTAGGTGGCATAGATGCCGTCGATGCTCATATAGCGGGGCTCGTTCAGCTCCTTGATGCAGGTAAGCAGGCAGGGAGTCTTGACCTTGATGGTCATGTAGCCGTCCTCCAGCATCCGCTTGACGGTGATGGTGTTGCCGTCCTTGGTGATGTCGGCGGCGTAGGTCACCTGGGGCAGGTGCAGCTTCTCAGCGATCTGGGGGCCCACCTGGGCGGTGTCGCCGTCGATGGCCTGCCGGCCGCACATGACGATGTCGTCCTCCTCCACACCGATGGTGGAGATGGCGGCGGCCAGGATCTGGGAGGTGGCGTATGTATCGGAGCCGCCGAACTCGCGGGCGGATACCAGGACACCCTCGTCAGCGCCCATGGCCATCAGCTCCCGCAGCATGCCGGCTGCCGGGGGCGGACCCATGGTGACGACCATGACCTTGCAGCCGGTGGCATCCTTCAGCTTCAGGGCAGCCTCCACGGCGTTCATGTCATCGGGGTTGGTGATGGTCTGCATGGAGGCACGGTTCAGGGTGCCATCCGGGTTCACCGCCACCTTGCCGGAGGTATCGGGGACCTGCTTGACGCAAACAATGATCTTCATAATTCGTTCTTCCTCCTCTTACAGGCCGATATTGCCGGAGATGACCACACGCTGGATTTCGCTGGTGCCCTCATAGATCTCGGTGATCTTGGCGTCGCGCATCATGCGCTCCAGGGGATAGTCCTTGGTGTAGCCGTAGCCGCCGAACATCTGCAGCGCCTTGGTGGTGGTCAGCATGGCGTGCTCAGAGCAGAACAGCTTGGCCATGGCCGCCTCCTTGGTGAAGCGCTTGCCCTCGCCCTTCAGCACGGCGGCCTGATAGGTCAGCAGGCGGCCCGCCTCGGAGCGCATCGCCATGTCGGCGAAGGTGAACTGGGTGTTCTGGAACTTGCTGATGGGCTTGCCGAACTGGACACGGCCCTTGGTGTAGGCCATGGCCTCTTCCATGGCGCCCTCGGCGATGCCCAGAGCCTGGGCCGCGATGCCGATGCGGCCGCCGTCCAGGGTCTGCATGGCGATCTTGAAGCCCTTGCCCTCCTGGCCCAGCAGGTTCTCCTTGGGAACGATGCAGTCGGTGAACACGATCTCGGCGGTGGGGGAGCCGTGCAGGCCCATCTTCTCCTCGTGCTTGCCCACGGAGAAGCCGGGGAAGCTGCTCTCCACGATGAAGGCGGAGATGCCGCGGGTGCCCTTGGACTTGTCGGTCATGGCGAAGACCACGAACACGTCGGCCACGTAGCCGTTGGTGATGAAGATCTTGGAGCCGTTGAGGACATAGTGGTCGCCGTCCAGCTTGGCCTCGGTCTGGCCCTTGGCGGCGTCGGAACCGGCGTCGGATTCGGTCAGGCAGAAGGCGCCGACCTTGTGGCCCTTGGTCAGCATGGGCAGGTACTTGGCCTTCTGGGCCTCGGTGCCGTGGGTGATGATGGGATCGCAGCACAGGCCGTTGTGGGTGGCCACGATGTCGCCGGTGGAGGCGCACTGCTTGGACAGCTCCTCGATGCAGATGGCACTGGCCAGGGGGTCAGCGCCAGCGCCGCCATACTCCTTGGGGACGCACATGCCCATCACGCCCAGGTTGAACAGCTTCTCGATGTTCTCCCGGGGATACTGGCTGGTCTTGTCGGTCTCGGCAGCGATGGGCTTCACTTCATTCTCGGTGAATTCCGCCATCATCTTCCGGACCAGCTGGTGCTCACGGCTGAGATTGAAATCCATGATGTCTTCTCCTTATATTCAAATTTGGAAAACGCAACGATGTATGAAATATTCCGGCAGGTTTGCTTATGAAATTCTGTTTTGCACGAATTCACTTCGGGCAAAACACCTCTGCCCGCCGGATCGACATGTTCGCTGTGCGAACGTGAGGGGGAAACCGGCGATGCGCCGCCAGCGGCAGAGCAAGCGAGCCGGTTTCGAGGCAGCGGCGCGCTTGGCGGCCCGTCAGGGGCCGGGGATCGCAATGCCGCAACAGTGGGACCTTAGTTCTGGATGCCGGCGATCTCCTTGGCCATCTGCTTCTTGGCCTGGAGGTTGCCCTGGCGGGCGATCATGATGCGCTGGGCCTGGGGAGAGCCCGCGCCGTGCATGGACTCTGTCCGGTAGCCAACGGCGGCCGCGCCCAGGCACAGGTTCTCGATGAACCGCAGGATCCGCTGACGGTCCTCTGTGCTCACACCCTCCCGGGTGGCGAAGAACTTGTTGCAGATCTCCCCGATAGTCTCGCCGTTCCGGCCCACCACCGTGTCGGAGTGGAAGTCCTTCTGGGACGGCATCGTCACCACCAGGCCGCCCGCGATGTCCTCCGCCAGGCGGACGATCTCATAGGGGAACCGAGTCACATTCTGCTTGCACACGTTGGCCAGCAGCAGGTCGATCTGATAGTTGCCCGCCTTCGTCCGGAAGCCCTGAGAGGAGCATGCGATGCCGCAGCAGTACAGCGTCTCGTTCAGGTGGATCATCTCGATCAGCTTGTCCTTCACCGCGCTGGCCTTCTCCACGCCGTTGTACTCCGCTGCCAGCGCCGCAGCACCGATCAGCGTGTCGCCCACGCCCACCTTGCAGCCGCCGTAGCTCTGCCGGTGGTAGCCCGCGAACCGCTCCACCATCATGCCGGCGAACTCATACTCGCCGTTGAGGAAGATGTACTCGTTGGGGATGAACACGTGGTCCAGCACCACCAGGGCCTCCTGGCCGCCGAACTTCGCGTTGCCCACGTCGATGGACGCGTCCTCCTCCAGCTTCCGGGTATCGCAGCTCTGACGGCCGTAGATCATGTACATGCCCTCGGCGTCTGTCGGGCAGGCGAAGCTCACCGCCCAGTCCTTGTCCGCCTCACCCATGGAGATGGTGGGCATGAAGATGTGCCAGTGGCTGTTGATGGAGCCGGTCTGGTGGCACTTGGCGCCGCAGACCACGATGCCGTCAGCGCGGCGCTCCACCACATGCACGTACATGTCCGGGTCCGCCTGCTGGCTGGGGGCCTTGGACCGGTCGCCCTTGGGGTCGGTCATGGCGCCGTCCACCGTCAGGTCGTTGTCCTGGACGAAGGTCAGGAACTTCTTGAAGTTTTCGTGATAGCGGGTGCCGTACTTCTCGTCGATCTCATAGGTGGTGGAGAACACGGCGTTGAACGCATCCATACCCACACACCGCTGGAAGCAGGAAGCGGTCTTCTGGCCCAGCAGGCGCTGCATCTTCACCTTGTTAATGAGGTCCTCCGTGGACTGGTGCAGGTGGGTGAAGCGGTTGATGGTGTGGCCCGTCAGGCTGGACTTCACCGTCATCAGATCGGCATACTGGGGGTCCTGGGCCAGAGCGTAGGTCATGGCCACGCAGTTGATGGACGGGCGGATCATGGGGTGGTCCACCCAGTTCTCAATCTTCTCCCCGAACATATACACCCGGGTATTCAGTTTGCGCAGGCTCTCTACATACTCCTGTGCGGTCATCAATGCCATTTCTTTTTTTCCTCCTCAAAAAAATGGGGGTCTTTTACATTTCAATGTGTTCCAGGTGAGCTTCGCCTGCCCGGAACTCCATGGCCCGCGCCACTGGGCGCGGCTCCCTCGCCGTGTGAGGGAGAGGGGGAACCCGGCTCGCTTGATCCGCCGCTGGCGGCGCTTCGCCGGCTTCGAGGCAGCGGCGCGATTTGCGGCCCGGTCAGGGCTGGAAATCGCATTGCCGCGACGGTGGAAATTCTCAGGCTTCCGCCAGTCCCATCAGCTCATCTTTGAAGATGCGCTCGTCCATAAGCTTCAGGTCCTCAGCGATCTTCGGCATGAACTCCATCTGATCCAGCACCTGGGTCTGGAGGTCGATGCCCGGCGCGATCTCGATCAGAGTCACGCCCTCGGGCCGCAGCTCGAACACAGCCCGCTCGGTGATGTACAGAACAGGCTGCTTCACCTGCACGGCATACTTGCCGGAGAAGGTGATGTGCTCCACCTGGTTGACGAACTTCTTCTTGGCGCCCTCCTGGACGATCACCAGCTTGCCGTCCTCGCAGGCAGTCTTCAGGCCCTTGGCGGTGAAGGTGCCGCAATAGACCACCTTCTTGGCATTCTGCGTAATGTCGATGAAGCCGCCGGCGCCAGCCAGACGGGTGCCGAACTTGGACACGTTCAGGTCGCCGTTGGGTGCCGTCTCCGCCAGGCCCAGGAAGGCCACATCCAGGCCGCCGCCCTGGTAGAAGTCAAACTGGACGTTGTGGGGGATGATGGCCATGGAGTTGGCTGCGGCGCCGAACTGGGTGCCGCCCATGGGCACGCCGGCGATGGAGCCGGCCTCCACAGTCAGGGTCATCTTGTCGGAGATGCCCTCCTCCGCCGCCACGTTGGCAATTTTTTCCGGCGCGCCGGTGCCCAGGTTCACAATGGCATCCTGGGGCAGCTCCATGGCGGCCCGGCGGGCGATGATCTTCTTGGCGTCCAGCGGGATGGGTGGGATGGCGTCCACGGGAATGCGGAACTCGCCGGTCAGGCTGCCGTCATAGGGCATTCCCAGGCACTGCTCGTTATCCTCAATGGATCCTACCACAATAGAATCCACATAGATACCGGGAATTGCCACCAGTTTCGGATCCAGGCTGCCGCCTTGGACGATTTTTTCCACCTGGACGATGACCCGGCCGCCGGAGTTCTTGCAGGCCTGAGCCATGGCGGTGACGTCGATGGGGCCGATCTCCCGGTGAACGGTGCAGTTGCCGTACTCGTCGGCGTAGCTGGCACGCAGGAACACCACATTGATGGGGAACGCCTTGTAGAGCAACCGCTCCTGGCCCTCGATCTCGACGACCTTCACCAGGTCCTCCTTGGTGACATCGTTGAGTTTGCCGCCGCCGTTGCGGGGGTCGGCAAAGGTGTACAGGCCCACGTGGGTGATGGTGCCGATGTTGTGGGCCGCGATGTCCCGGTACATGTGGGAGATGACGCCCTGGGGCAGGTTATACGCCTCGATCTTGTTGCTCAGGGCCAGATCGCCCAGCTTGGGGGCCCGGTCCCAGTGGCCGCCGATGACCCGCTTGACCATGCCCTCGTGGCCGTAGTGGTCGCCGCCGGTGCCGTCCCGGTGGCCCTGGCCCGCCGCGAAGAACAGCGTCAGATCTCTGGGATGGCCCGTCTCCAGGAACCGCTTCTCCAATGCCTTGGACAGCGCCTCAGGGCAGGCGCAGCTGACAAAGCCGCCGGTGGCGATGGTATCGCCGTCGTTCACCAGCAGCGCCGCCTCCTCGGCGGTAAGCACGCGAACTTTTTTCATGCCTGACTTCCCTCTTTATATGTAATGAAATGGACGGCCTCTTGCCGGTCTGCGCTCACTTGTTCTGGAAGTGCTTCTCCTTGCGCTTCTCCAGGAAGGCGCCCATGCCCTCCTTCTGGTCCTCGGTGGCAAAGCACATGGCGAACAGCTCGTTCTCCAGGGCGATGCCGTTGTCGATGTCCATCTGCATCCCGCGGTCGATGCAGGCCTTGGAATACTTCACAGCGATGGGGGCGTTGGCGGTGAAGGACTTGGCCATCCCCACAGCCTTGTTCAGCAGCTCCTCGGCGGCATAGACCTCATTCACCAGGCCGATGCGCTTGGCCTCCTCAGCACCGATCTGCTTGCCGGAGAAGATCAACTCCTTGGCCTTGGCCACGCCCACACGGCGGGGCAGACGCTGGGTGCCGGAGAAGCCGGGGGTGATGCCCAGGCCCACCTCGGGCTGGCCGAACTTGGCGCCGCCCTTGCCCTCAGCGTTGGGGCCGGCGGCCAGAATGATGTCGCAGGACATGGCCAGCTCACAGCCGCCGCCCAGAGCGAAGCCGTTCACTGCGGCGATGGTGGGGATCTCCAGCTTCTCGATCCGGCGGAACAGGGCGCTGCCCCGCTGGCCCCACTTGCGGCCGGCGGCCACGTCCATGGTGCTCTGCTCGCCGATGTCGGCGCCGGCCACGAAGGAGCGGCCCTCGCCGGTGATGATGAAGGCGCCCAGCTCGGCATCCTTCTCCACCTCGCTGATGAGCTGTTCCAGCTCAGAGATCACGGTGGAGTTCAGCGCATTCAGCGCCTCGGGGCGGTTGATGGTGGCGATCCCGATATTGCCGTTCTTTTCATAGCGAATGGTCTGATACATATTGGAATGTCCTCCTTAATCATATTTTGCTCAGCAAACTGTTGGAGAGTAATCATCCAACAATTTAGTTATAGCAAAAATCATGCCATTTTTCCAGGTGTAATTCTCTCATTTTCGGTTCGTTTTTTTGTGTAGGTTGCTAAAATCCAAGTGGTAAATCGCTTGCTTTTCCCGGTGCCGTCAGCCGTTTCCATACGGGATTATTCATTTTTGAATAACAAATTTATCAGTGTCTTCCAGCATTTTCCGCAGTTTGTTTGTGAAATACAGCAGTCTGTCTGTCGAATTTTCGTGAAATTTCACGAGCCAAAAATATTTCCCGCCTCTTCCTATTCATTTTTGAATATGCTATACTCATTTTTGAATAGAGCAACCGGCATTCAGTCCGGCACAGGAGGTCTGCGCCTATGGCGATTCCGTCTTTTTCTGCTTTCCACGACGAGGGGATCAATCTGGAGGGACTTCTGGAGATCCTCAGCCCGGAAAACAACTTGGTCCTGGCGGACGACATGATGGTCTCGGACGGCAACGGCATCATTCTGCGGGTCAGCGAGACCTATGAGAAAAACTTCGGTTTTGCCCATGACTCCATCGTTGGCAAGTCCGCCTTTGATCTGGAGGCGGACGGCACCTTCACCCCCTGCATTACGGCGGAGGTCATCCGGCGACGGAAGAAGATCAGCGCCACACAGACCATCAACCACACCCACAAAAACGTGATGACCGTGGGCATTCCCCTGTTTGACGCCAACGGGGAGCTGAAATACGCCGTCTGCTTCAACACCGTGTCCATGGAGCAGATCAACTCCATCCAACGGAACTACCGCCGGATGCAGGACTCCCTGCAGCACTACTCCCAGGAGATTGCCGAGCTGCGGACCCGGGCCACCTCCACCAATCTGCTGTTCAAAAGCGCCCCCATGCAGCGGCTGTGGACGCTGATGCAGAACACTGCCAACACCCGGGCCAACATTCTCATCACCGGAGAGACCGGCGTGGGTAAAAGCGCCATCGCCAAGGCCATTCACAAGATGAGCAACCGTGCAAACGGGCCCTTTATCGAGGTAAACTGCGCGGTGCTCCATGAAAATCTCATTGAGTCAGAGCTGTTCGGCTATGAGAAGGGCGCCTTCACCGGGGCCTCCTCCTCCGGCAAGATCGGCAAGATCGAGCTGGCCAACCACGGCACGCTGTTCCTGGATGAGATCGGCGAGCTGCCCGCCCATATCCAGTCCAAGCTCCTGCAGCTGATTCAGGAGAAGACCATTGAGCGCCTCTCCGGCACCCAGAAGATCGAGCTGGACTTCCGGCTGATCGTTGCCACCAACCGCAATCTGGAGGAGGCGGTGCAGCGCGGTCTGTTCCGGTCCGATCTCTTCTACCGGCTGAACGTCATCCGCATCCACATCCCCCCCCTGCGGCAGCGGAAGGAGGACATCGTCCCCATGGCCCACCAGTTCCTGGCCCGCTTCTGCGGGGAGTACAACAAGTCCCTCACCTGCAGCCCCCGCTTTCTGGCTTTTCTGGAGCAGTACGATTGGCCCGGCAACGTGCGCCAGCTGGAGAACCTGATGGAGCGGCTGGTAATCACTGCCCAGGACCCCATTCTGGACATTCCTGCCCTGCCGCTGGAGTACACCGCCGACGCGTCGGCCCCTGCGGAGCTGCTTCCCGGCGGCACGCTGGCGGAGCGGATGGACGCCTACGAGGCCCAAATCATCCGGGATTCCTACCAGCGGTGCGGCACCACAGTGGCCGTGGCCCGGGAGCTGGGCATCTCCCAGGCCACAGCAGCCCGCAAGATTGCCAAATACGTGACCGCCCGGGCGTGAGAGGAGGTTCCGGTCCATGAGTTTGATCCATCTCAGCACAGAGCTTCGGCAGGAGCTGAAGCTCACCCCCCAGCTCCTGCAGTCCATGGAGCTTCTGCAGATGAACTCCCAGGAGCTGCTGGACTATCTGAACCAGGTCAGCGAAGAAAACCCTCTGGTGGAGCAGACTGATCTGTCCTCCCTCCACAAAGCCTATGAGGCCCTGCGGCAGAAGGTCCACTGGATCAATGGCGGCCTGCCGGAGGACGGCCACGGCGCCATGCCGGACCGGGGCGCCGCGGACCGGGAGACGGAGAGCCTCTCCGCCTTCCTTTGCGACCAGCTGGAGCGCCGGCGCCTGCCCAAGCCCCTGCTGGCCCTGACCCGGTATCTGGCAGAGCTGGTGGACGAGGAGGGCCGCCTCAGCCAGGAGGACCTGGACGGCGTGGCAGATCTGAAGATCCCCCAGGCCCTGACCCAGCAAGCGCTGGAGACCCTCCAGAGCCTGGACCCCGCCGGCGTGGGCGCCCGGTCCCTGTCGGAGTGCCTGCTGCTGCAACTGGCCCGGCAGGATGCTCCCTCCCCCCTGGATATGGAGATCGTCCGCCGCTTCCTGCCGGACTTGGGCAAGAAGCATTACAGCCTCATTGCCCGGGAACTCCATACCACGCCAGAGGAGGTCCGGGCGGCGGAAAAGCGGATCTCTGCCCTGGATCCCTGCCCCGGCCGCTCCTTCCAGCCGGCGGAGCCCACACTCTATGTCCGGCCGGATCTGTTCATCGCGGAACTGGACGGAAAGCTCCAGGTGATCCTGAACGATTACTACCTTCCCCGGGTGTCCATCAGCCAGTACTATGTGCGGCTTCTGAAGGAATCCGACGAGCCGGAGACCCGGGCCTATCTCCAGCAAAAGATGCAGCAGGCCAAGTGGCTGCTGAACAGCCTGGAGCGCCGGGGCAGCACCCTCCGCCAGTGCGCGGAGGCGATCCTGGAGACCCAGCGGGCCTTTTTTGCCGGCCAGACCACAGAGCTGGTCCCCATGACCATGGTGACACTGGCGGAGCGACTCCACCTCCATCCCTCCACCGTCTCCCGGGCCACTCGGGAGAAATACCTCCAGTGCCGGCAGGGGACGTACCCCCTCCGCTATTTCTTCAGCCGCGCTCTGGGGGAGCAGGGTCCCTCCCAGCAGACGGTGAAGCTGCGGCTGCTGGAGCTGATCCGGCAGGAAGACCACAGCCGCCCGCTCAGTGACCAGAAGCTGGCGGAGCTGCTGGCGGAGCAGGGCATCCGCATCGCCCGCCGCACGGTGGCCAAGTATCGGACGGAGCTCCGCCTGGGCTCCGCCGCCGCCCGAAAGCGGGACTGAGGGCCTACTGGCCCGCAGAGGCCCGCAGGATAGAAACGGAAGCCCCGGACGGAGTTTCGTCCGGGGCTTCCGTGTTTTTCCGATTTACAGGATCCGAAGGACCTCTTCATATCCCGGCACCGCATCCGCCGCGCCGGGCCGGGACACCGCCAGGGCGCTAGCCGCCGCGGCCAGGGACAGTGCCTCTTCCAGTGTGCCGCCCTCCAGCGCCCGGCGCAGGAAGTAGCCGGTGAAGGTGTCTCCCGCCGCAGTGGTGTCCACCACCGCCGTTTTCCGGGCTGGGCCCCAGGCCCGCCAGCCCCCTCGCGCTGCAGCAGCGCCCTGTTCTCCCAAGGTCAGCACCACAGTGGTCTCCGGGTACCGCGCCGCCAGCGTGTCCAGAATCGCCTCCGGCGCCTCCGTTCCCGCCAGAAAGGCGCCCTCCACCTCGTTCACCAACAGCCAGGACAGCGCCTCCAGCGGCAGGCCCACCAGCTTCTCATTGGCGGGAGCCGCATTCATGGCCGTCCGCATCCCCCGGCGGGCCGCCTGGTGGATGATTTCCTCCACGCAGCTGGTCTCATTCTGCAGCAGCACCGTGTCCCCGGCTGAGAACTGATCCAGCACCGCCGTCACAAAGTCCGGGGTCAGGCGGCCGTTGGCCCCGTCGTGGAGCAGGATGCTGTTCTGGCCGGTGCTGTCCACCTGGATGATGGCGTGGCCGGTACTGCCTGCGGACTCCTCCACAAACCGGGTGTGGACGCCTGCCCGGTCCAGCGTCTCCTTCAGAAAATGCCCCTCCGGCCCGATGAGGCCCGCGTGCCAGGTCTCCACCCCGGCCCGAGCCAGAGCCACGGACTGGTTCAGCCCCTTGCCGCCGCACTGGATCTGCAGGGACTGGGCGCTCATGGTCTCTCCGGGCTGGACGAAGTGGTCCACCCGGTAGACGTAGTCGATATTCAGGGACCCGAAGTTGACAACGCGCATATCCTTCTCCTCCCTCATGCCATAAAGGTGGTGAGCAGCTCTTCCAGGGCGCGGCGGCTGTCCACATCCACGCAGATGGAGACGCCGGGAGCCTCGATGGGATGCTCCCGCAGATCCGCCACCACCATGCCCCGGCAGAAGCTGCCGCCGCACTCCACCCGGGCGGGGATGGTCCGCACCGTCACCACACTGGGATCCACCGCCGCCAGCATGGCCAGCGGGTCGTGGACCGGGCAGTGGTCCAGACAGTTGTTTTGCAGTCGGTTGAACCGGAAGTAGAAGGGCAGTGCCTGCTTCAGATAGTCCACAATGGGCCGGTTCTCCGGCGCGGCGTACTTGTCCAGGATCGCCACATGGTCCGTGGTCAGCCGCACCTTCTGGGTCACATCCAGCCCCACCATAGTCAGGTCAAAGCCCGCCTGGAACACCCGGTCCGCCGCCTCCGGGTCCCCTGCGATGTTGGCCTCCGCTACCGGGGACACGTTTCCCGGCGCGTGGAACGTGCCGCCCATGAACACCACCCGTTTCAACAGCCGGGGCAGATCCGGCTCTATCTCCAGAGCCTTTGCCAGATTCGTCATTCGGGCCAGCGTCACCAAGGTCAGCTCGCCGGGGTGCTCCCGGGCCATTCGGGCGATGAACGCCCAGGCCGGTTCCTCCAGCGGCTGCTGGGGCGAAGGCGGCAGCTCCACCCCGCCGATGCCGTTGGGCCCGTGGATGTGGGGATCCGGCCCCTTCCAGTTCCCCGCCAGCGGCTCCGTGGCTCCAACCGCCACCGGCACCTCATAAGGCACACCGGCCAGTCGGATCAGCCGCAGACTGTTTTCCGCCGCCTGCCGGGCTGTGGTGTTGCCGAAGCCGGTGGTGACGCCCATCACCCGGACGTCCGGCCGCTTCAGGGCAAACAGAATGGCGATGGAATCATCAATGCCGGTGTCGGCGTCGATCAGGATCTGCTTCAGCATATTCCTTCCTCCCTGTTTATGTAGTCTCTCCGCCGTCTTTGGCGGCGGCAATCCGGACCCCCAGACCGTTGACCTCCACACTCTCGTCCGCCGGGACCAGCAGGTAGCGCCGTCCGTCGATGATCCGGGCCTCCACCAGATAGCTCCGCTCCGGGTCCACCTGGATAGTGGCGTCGGCGGTCTTGACCGCGAAGTGCTTGGCGTCGATCAGGTTGGCCGGGGTCAGCGCCCCCTCGCCAAAGGACTGGCCGCAGGCGGTTTGGAACGCCTCCACCCGCTCCTCCGGCACGCCGCAGTTCCGCAGCACGCCGCTCACCTCGCCTGCGGTGACAGCCAGCGGCTCCGGGTCCCGGCTCTCCTTGTGTTCCTGGATCCGCTGGCGCAGGTAGTCGTGGACAGACTGCACCACCTCCATGCTGCACGCCCCCTCCAGAGTGCCGCACAGGGCGGACTGAAAGGTCTCCCGCTGCTCGGCGGCGGACATGGGCGGCTCTGTGCGGAACACTGCGTCAATGAACTCCTGATGGAGCTCGTCCGGCTTCCGGCTGTAAAACAGGGCGTTGTAAAGGTTGGCCGTCCGGTCATCAAAGGCCGGGAACAAAAAGCCAAGCTCCGGCTGGCCCACGATCTGCTTCTCCATAGAGATGTGGAACTCGTTCTCCCCATGGAAGTATCCCAGCTCCGGCGTCCCATCCTTCACCGGGCAGACGCAGCAGACGAAGTAGCGGAACACCTCTTCGCAGGCATCCCGGTCCACCTCGCCGTCCTTGCCCCGGTGGGGCACATCATAGGCGTCGGCCCCCAGCAGGATCAGATAGTTGTTCTCCCCCATGTCCAGGGAGCCGGTGACCTGCTGGTAAAAGGCATCCCGGGCCTCCGCGTCCTTCAGCTCGGACGTCCGCAGGGCGGAGAGCAGGCGGTGCTCCTCGCTGTCCGCCACCTGCTGGGTGGAAAACACGATGTCAATCAGGTTCCGGCCCAGGGTGCCGGACAGGGCCTTTTTCAGCAGGCCCAGGTATTTTTCCGCCTCCTCCTGGGGCATGAGGCCTAGGGACTGGTCGATATAGGCGATGATCTCGCGGCTGCTGTTCACATAGCAGCCGTAAACACGGCTGATGGCGCTCTTCTCCGGCCGGAACCGGCGGCGCAGCTCACCCAGCTCTCTTTGGTTCATGGGGGACACCTCGCTCGTTCAAATTGATCCCAGCGGGACTACAGTCCTGCCGGGTCTCTATCTTAGCACATCTCCGCCGTCTTGTCACGCCGAAAGGGGCGGACAGGAAAAACGGCGGGAACCGCAGTCCCCGCCGTTTCATGTTTCAAATGCGCTCCAAAGGATGTCCGCTTACTGGGCAGCCATCTTCCGGGCCTTGGCCTCAGCCTTGTTCCGGAACACGTCGATGGTGACCGCCAGAATGATGACGGCGCCGATGACGATGTACTGAATGTCGTTGGAGGCGCCCATCAGGTTCAGGCCGTTGCGGATGACCGCCATCAGCAGGGCGCCGATCAGTGTGCCCCAGATGGTGCCCTTGCCGCCGGTGAAGGAGGCGCCGCCCACGATACAGGCCGCGATAGCATCGTTGTCATAGGTGGAGCCGGCGTTGCCGTTGGCAGAAGCCAGACGGCCCACGGACACCACGCCCGCCATGCCGGCCATGAAGCCGGACAGGGAGTAGACGAAGGTCAGCACGTTCTTGGAGGGGATACCGGAGAGACGCGCCGCCTCGGGGTTGCCGCCCACGCAGTAGATCTGGCGGCCCAGGGCGGACCGGGTCAGGAACACGTGGAAGATGCAGAACACGATCAGCACCAGGATAAAGCTGAAGGGGATGCCGGGGAAGGTCTCGGTCTTGCCGATGGAACCGCCGCCGATCCACATCAGGTCGTCCACGCCTGTGTTGGTAAAGGCAATGGACTTGGAGCCCGTGATGACCAAGGCAAGGCCCCACAGCACGTTCTTCATGCCCATGGTGGATACGAAGGGATGGGGCAGGTCCAAACGGGTCAGCAGAATGCCGTTGACAAAGCCCGCCAGCGTGCTCACCGCCAGGCCGGCGATGATCAGCAGCGGCATGCTGGTGATGCCGAAGTTCTGGACCAGCACGCCGATGGTGCAGGTGCACAGCACGCAGTTGGAACCCACGGACAGGTCGATGCCGGCGGTAATCAGGGCGCACAGCATGCCGGAGGCGATCAGGCAGTTGATGGAAGCCTGTTTGAAGATGTTCATGATATTGCTGATCCGCGGGAACTTATCGGGCATCATCACGCAGAAAATGAGAACCAGCAGCGCCAGCGCCATCAGGGTGCCGAGCTTTTGCAAAAGCTCTTTTCCGGAATTCTTCTTTTTCATATCAGTCTAATTCTCCTCCCCAGGCCGCTTTCATGATATCCTCAGAGTTGAAGTGCGGGGTATCACGGTCGATATTGGCCATGACCCGGCCGCCCCGCATGACCACCACGTGGTCACTCATGGCCAGGATCTCCGGAAGCTCGGAGGAGACCATGATCACACACTTGCCGGCCTTGACCAGGTCATTCATGACATGGTAGACCTCGATCTTGGCGCCCACGTCGATGCCGCGGGTGGGCTCGTCAAAAATGAAGATGTCCGCGTCGGTGTTGACCCACTTGCCGATAACCACCTTCTGCTGGTTGCCGCCGGAGAGCTGGGCCGTCACCTCGTCCAGGGACGGAGTCTTGATCCGCAGGGACTCCACATTGTCCTGGCCGGACTTCTCAATCTTCCCCTTGTTCAGGAAGGGCCCGTTGGAGAAGCCCTTCATATTGGCCAGAATGAGGTTGGTCCGCACGTCCAGGGACAGCACCAGACCCTGGCCCTTGCGGTCCTCGGTCAGGAAGGCAATCTTCTTCTTGATGGCGTCCTTGGGCGTCCGGATATGTACCTTCTCCCCCTTGACGTAGATCTCGCCGCTGTCCAACCTGTCGGCGCCGAAGATGGCCCGCATGGTCTCCGTCCGCCCGGCGCCCACCAGGCCAGCAAAGCCGGTGATCTGGCCGCCGTAGGCCTTGAAGCTCACGTCATGGAGGACGCCGGCCTCGTTGAGGTTCCTGGCCTCCAGCCACACGTCGCCCTTGACGCCGAACTCCTTGGGATACAGGTTGTCCAGCGTCCGGCCCACCATGGCGTTGATCAGGGAGTCCTCCGTCATGTCACCGATGTCCTGGGTGACGATATGTTCGCCGTCCCGCATGACGGTGACCCGGTCGCAGAGCTCGAACAGCTCTTCCAATTTATGAGAGACGAACAGGATGGCCACGCCCTTGGCCTTCAGGCCCCGGACCGTCTCCATCAGCTGGTTGATCTCCTCCTTGCCCAGGGAGGAAGTCGGCTCGTCCATGATAATCAGCTTGGCGTCCAGCGACACAGCCTTGGCGATCTCCACCATCTGCTGCTGGCCGGTACCCAGCTTGCCGCATTCCATTTTAACATCAATTTCGGGATGGCCCAGCGTGGTCAGGGCCTGCTTGGCTTCCTCGTACATTCTGGGGTAGTCCAGAAGGCCGTTTTTCTTGACAGCGCGTCCCATGAAAACGTTATCCGTGACAGACAGCTGCTTGACGATGTTCAGCTCCTGGTACACGCAGGCAATGCCCGCCTCGCGGGACTGGACGGGGTTGTGGAAGACGACCTTCTGGCCGTCCACGTAGATCTCCCCCTCCTCAGGAGTGTGAACGCCGGTGAGCACCTTAATCAAGGTGGACTTGCCGGCGCCATTTTCGCCGATCAGGCCGTGGATCTCTCCCGGCCGGATGCCAATAGACATATTTTTCAATGCGACGACACCAGGAAAACGTTTGGTAATGTTCTTCAACTCGACAACATACTCGCTCATGGGATTACCTCGTTTCTGTTTCCTGATTTCAGCGGTCCCCGCCGCCCGCGGGGAGGTGCGGAACGGGAATATGGCGGCAGGACCACTGCCGCCATATTCCATTCATTCAGATGTGAGATCTGAGGGGCACAGGCTGATCAGCCCTGCATGGCAGCCAGGCTATCCAGGTACTCCTGGCCGTTCTCAGCGGTGACCACGGTGACGGGAGCGTTGATGACCTCTTCCACGGTCTCGCCCTTGATGGCCTTCAGCGCGGCCTCCACGGCCTGGTAGCCCATCTCATAGGGCTGCTGGGCAACGGTGGCCTTCACCATCTCGCCGGCCAGGATCAGATCCACGGCGGAGGCGTTGCCGTCGAAGCCGACGATAATCATGTCGTCCACGCCGGCGGACTTGCAGGCGTTCATGGCGCCGATAGCGGTATCGTCATTGTGGCAGAGCACGATGTCGATCTGGTCGGGATAAGCGTTCAGCAGGTCCTCCATGGTCTTGGTGGCGCCGTCGGTGGTGTTCTGGCCGGACAGAGCGTCCAGAACGGTGACGCCGGCCTCGTCGCAGGCGGCCTGATAGCCCTCGCGGCGCATATTGGAGGTGTTGTCGCCCTCCTGGCCATAGATGATGACGGCGTTGGCGCCCTCACCGGCCTGTTCAGCGGCCCACAGGCCGCCTTCCTTCGCGGCGTCCACGTTGGAGGTGCCCACGAAGCTGGTCTGACCCTCAATGCCCACATTGGTATCGACGGACAGAACGGGGATGCTGCCGATGGCGCTGGCAAGCGCACCGGAAGCGGCGCCGGCGTCATTGGGAGCGACGATGATGGCATCGCAGCCTGCGCCGATCTGCTGCTCAATCATAGAAACCTGCTGCTCGATCTCGCTCTCAGCGCCGGGGCCCACCACGTTGACGGTAACGCCCAGGTCAGCGGCAGCGGCATCGCAGCCGGCCTTCACATAGCCCCAGTACTCGGAGGCCAGGGTCTTCAGGACCACAGCGATCTCCACATCGCTGGCAGTGGCGGTATCGCCGCCGTTCTCCTCGGTAGCAGTGTCATCGGTGCTGGTGTCTTCGTTGGCGGTATCTCCGCCGCCGCAGGCCACCAGAGACAGGGACATCACCAGTGCGAGGAGAAGTGCAAAAAACTTTTTCATCTTACTTCTTTTCTCCTTCTTAATTGGTTTCCTCTCACATTCAGGCAGAAATGGATCTGAACTGCGGGAGTAAGAAGATTTTAACATGGTGTGCTTATACAGTCAACGTGTTAACGTAAAAAACAGCTATTATTACAATTTTGCGGAACTTTTTTGCACAATATGCAGAAAATTTTTTATCAGCTAATCATTTACTTGACAGGTTCGGCTTTTTATCAGGCGCCCGGCGGCGTCCAGTTTGCGCAAATTTTTCGCAAATCTGCCGCACAGCCTCTCTATCCCCCAAAAACCGCTCCCCTGGGTGTCGCCGCAGGAGCGCCCGTCCTACATTATATAATATAAGGAGGTGCGGACATGCCTGTTCCGCACAAAAAACGCCCTCCCGGCTTGGGAGGGCGTTCGGACCATGTATTCTCAGACGGAGATGATTTTCCAGGCGCACCAGAGCAGGAGCAGCGCCATAACGGCGTTGACAAATTTGTAATACCGGCTGTACAGCGGGTACAGCAGCGCGCCCAGCGTGGCCCAGATCAGGTTTCCGGTGGCGGCGCAGGCAGCCATGATGACAGAGAAGCACAGCACGGCTGGCACCGTATACCCATGGGGCAGGATATAACCGGAATAGGCGGCGATCCCCAGCATCAGGATGTGGACGTTCAGGAATTGCAGGAGGAAGCCGTTCACATAGGACAGCGGCTTGCCGGAGGGGCCGTCCTCCTTCTTGGCGCCGGGGCTGCGCATCAGCGTGCGGTAGGCCAGATAGAGGATATAGGCCGCGCCCACATACTTGGCCACGGGGACAATCTGCGGCACCAGCTCTCCCAGCCAGGCACAGCCGAAGCCGCACAGCAGCATAACGGTGATCAATCCCGCCCAGATCCCAAAAATCAGCGGCCAGCACTTCCGGATGCCGTACCGGCTGGTGCTGCTGAACAGCAGAATGTTGTTGGGTCCCGGGGAAAAGGTGGTTGCACAGGCATACGCCGCCAGTTGTAAATAGACTGCTGTCATGGGAACTGCCCCTTTCTCTTTATCAGATACTGTCCCGCCGCGGCGTCAGCTGAAGACGCCGGCCTTGCACAGCTCGATGAACTGCTTGGCCACCCGGGCGCTGCGTCCGCCGGAGCGGACCGCGAATGCCTCACTGCGGACCGCCAGCTGTCTGGGGTCCAGCTCCACCCCGTACTGCTTGGCCAGCTCCTCCACAATGTGGAGATACCGCTCCCGGTCGGGGCTGCCGAAGGTGATGGTCAGCCCAAACCGGGCGGACAGGCTCATCAGCTCCTGGCGGGTGTCGCTCTCGTGGATGTCGTCGCCCTCCCGGTCGGTGAGGGTCTCCTTAATCAGGTGGCGGCGGTTGCTGGTGGCGTAGACGGCGATGTTGCCGGCCCGGCCGCCCACGCTGCCCTCCAGGATCGCCTTGAGGGCGGCGAAGTTGTCGTCATTGGCGGTGAAGCTCAGATCATCGATGAAGAGGATGAACTTCAGCGGATTGGACGCCAGGGCGTCCATCAGGTCCGGGATCTGATAGAGCTGGTTCTTCTTGACCTCCACCAGCCGCAGCCCCTGGTCCGCGAAGGCGTTGGCGATGGCCTTGATGGCGCTGGACTTGCCGGTGCCCGCGTCACCATACAGCAGCACGTTGTTGGCGGGCTTTCCCTCCAGCAGGGCCCGGGTGTTGGCGATGACCTTCTCCCGCTCCCGCTCATAGCCAGGCAGCTCCTCCAGCCTCTGGGGATCCGGGTGCTTCACCGGCGCCAGTTGCCCCTCCTCCACCGTGAACACGTGGTACCGGGCGAAGATGCCGTAGCCCTTCACCCCCACCTCCTCCATCCGGCGGAGGTATTCCCGGGTGATATCGGTGGGAGACACGACCCAGCCCACCAGAAATTCCGGGGGCTCCCGCAGACTCGCCGTCAGGTCCTCCAGCTGCAGCTGGGAGAGCTGGTCGAAGAAGGCCAGCTCCCGCCGCAGGCTTTCCTGAAGGACGGAGCTCCTGCCCACCGCCTGCCCCCGGATGCAGACGTTCTCGCTCTCCAGCACCGTCTCCCGCAGATAGCAGGACCAGCTGTCGCTGGACTGGAAGAGGGCGGCTTCAAATCCGGCGCAGGCGGCGGAGAAATCGCCGCTGTCCCCCCGCACCCGGGCGGAGAGCATCTCGCCGCAGGCGGCCACCACCGGGTCCTGCAGCAGCCGGCGGAACACCACAAGGCCCGTCAGCCGCCGGTACATCTCTTGTACGTGCATGTTGCATTTCTCCCGATCTCAGGCCTTCAGCGGAGGACCGCGCCCTCGTCGGCGCTGGTGACCATCCGGGCGTAACGGCCCAGCCAGCCGGTGGTGATGTTGGGGGCAGGCTGGACATAGGCGGCCTTCCGGGCGGCCAGCTCTTCCTCAGATACCTGCAACATGATGGAGGCATTGGGAATGTCGATGGCGATGGCGTCGCCCTCCTGCACCAGGCCGATGGGACCGCCGGAAGCGGCCTCCGGGCTGACGTGGCCGATGGACGCGCCCCGGCTGGCGCCGGAGAACCGGCCGTCGGTGATAAGGGCCACGGTTTTGTCCAGACCCATGCCCGCGAGAGCAGAGGTGGGATTCAGCATCTCCCGCATACCAGGGCCGCCCTTGGGGCCCTCGTACCGGATCACCACCACGTCGCCGGGGACGATCTTACCGGCGTAGATGGCGGCGATGGCGTCCTCCTCGCTGTCAAACACCCGGGCGGGACCGGTGTGGGTCAGCATCTCCGGGGCCACGGCGCTGCGCTTCACCACGCAGCCGTGGGGGGCCAGATTGCCCCAGAGGATCTGCAGTCCGCCGGTGGGGGAGTAGGGATCCTCGATGGGCCGAATGGCGTTGTGGTTGAGGTTCTGGACCCCCTGAATGTTCTCGCCCACGGTCTTGCCGGTGACGGTCAGGCAGTCCAGATCCAGAAGACCGCGCTTGGCCAGCTCCGCCTGGACAGCAGGGATGCCGCCGGCCGCGTACAGGTCCGGCATGTGGGTGGGGCCCGCAGGGGCCAGGTGGCACAGGTTGGGGGTCTTCTCGCTGATCTCGTTGAACAGGGCCAGGTCCACCGGGCAGCCCGCCTCCTGGGCGATGGCCAGCAGGTGCAGCACCGTGTTGGTGGAGCAGCCCAGGGCCATGTCGCAGGTCAGGGCGTTGCGGATGCTGCGGGCGTTGATGATGTCCCGTGCGCAGATGTTCCGGCGGACCATCTCCATGATGGCGGCGCCGGCCCGGCGGCCCAGCTGCAGCCGCTTGCTGTACACCGCGGGGATGGTGCCGTTGCCCGGCAGGCCGATGCCGATGGCCTCGCACAGGCAGTTCATGGAGTTGGCGGTGTACATGCCGGAGCAGCTGCCGCAGCCGGGACAGCAGTTCTGGGTGCAGTCCTCCAGCTGCTCGGCGGAGATCATGCCTGCCTTGTAGGAGCCCACAGCCTCGAACATCTTGGAGAGGCTGACCTCCTGGCCGTCGTAGGTGCCGGCCAGCATGGGGCCGCCGCTGCACACCACGGCGGGCACGTTCATCCGCACCGCCGCCATCACCATGCCGGGGACGATCTTGTCACAGTTGGGCACCAGCACACAGCCGTCAAACTGGTGAGCCATGAACATGGTCTCCACACTGTCGCAGATCAGCTCCCGGCTGGCCAGGGAGTACTTCATGCCCACATGGCCCATGGCGATGCCGTCGCACACGCCGATGGCGGGCACCATGAAGGGGGTACCGCCGGCGGCCTCGATGCCGCTTTTTACCGCGTCGGTCAGCTTGTCCAAATTCATGTGTCCGGGAACGATGTCGCTGTGGGCGCTGACCACAGCGATCAGGGGCTTCTCCAGGTCCTCCGGCGTGTAGCCCAGGGCGTAGAAAAGGCTCCGGTTGGGTGCCCGCTCGGCGCCCTTGGTCACATTATCACTGCGCATAGGTCTTGCTTTCCTCCTTTTTCTACCCGGCCCGGAGGTGTTCCCGCCTCCGGGCCGGTGCCTTGGGTCCTCTTACTTTTTCAGCCAGCTCATCATGCTGCGCAGCTGGGCGCCCACCTTCTCGATGGGGTGCTCGGCCGCCATGCGGCGCATGGCCAGGAAGTGGGTCTTGCGGCCTCCGTTGGGGTTCATCTCCGCCAGGAATTCGGAGGCGAAGGTACCGTCCTGGATCTCCTTGAGGATCTGCCGCATCTCCTTGCGGGTGTCCTCGGTAATCAGGCGGCTGCGGGTGCGGTAGTCGCCGTACTCAGCGGTGTTGGAGATGGAGTAGCTCATCTTGCCGAAGCCGCCCTCGTTGATGAGGTCGATGATGAGCTTCATCTCGTGGCAGGTCTCGAAGTAGGCCATCTCCGGCTCGTAGCCGGCCTCCACCAGGGTCTCGAAGCCGGCCTGGATCAAGCCGCAGACGCCGCCGCATAGAACGGCCTGCTCGCCGAACAGGTCGGTCTCGGTCTCCTCCTTGAAGGTGGTCTCCAGGATGCCGGCGCGGCCGGCGCCGATGCCGGAGGCATAGGCGAGAGCCACTTCTTTGGCCTTGCCGGTGAAGTTCTGCTCCACGCAGATCAGGCTGGGCACGCCCTTGCCCTCCAGGTACTGGCTGCGGACCGTGTGGCCGGGGCCCTTGGGAGCCACCATGATCACGTCCACGTTGGCGGGGGGCACGATGGTCTTGAAGTGGATATTGAATCCGTGGGCGAAGGCCAGGGTCTTGCCCTCGGTCATGTACGGGGCGATCTGCTTGTTGTAGATGTCGGCGCACAGCTCGTCAGGCACCAGCATCATCACGATGTCGCCGGCCTTGGCGGCCTCCTCCACTTCCATCACGCGGAAATTGGGACAGGTGGCGGCGAACTCCTCCGCCTTGGCCCAGTGGGAGGAGCCCTTCCGCAGGCCCACCACCACGTTGACACCGCTCTCGGCCAGGTTCTCAGAATGGGCATGGCCCTGAGAGCCGAAGCCGATCACGGCCACGGTCTTGCCGTCCAGCAGGCCCAGGTTGCAGTCAGTGTCGTAATACTTTTTGATTGCCATGTTCGTGTTCTCCTTTTCTGTTTCTTGACGATGTGGGTGGGAATGGTTTTGCCGATGGGCCCTGAACAGAACGGCCGAAGTGAAAGAAAAAAGCCTTTGCCTCTTGCAAGCAAGAGGCAAAGGCCTTTGAAACACCTTCGCGGTACCACTCTTGTTAACGGTGGAAGATCCTTCCGCCGCCATCTCAGCAGGCCCCAACAGGCCCTGCACGGTAACGGGTGCGCCCGGCACTGCCTATCAGAGAGTTCTCTTTCAGCAGGCTACTCCAGGATGATTTCACCAGATCCGACGCTTGTTGCCTTGCACCAACCGGCAATTCTCTGAAAGCGGAGCGAAGCGGGCTACTTGTTCCCTTCATCATATTTTGGGTATGCAAAGACGGTAACACACTGTTCCGCCCCCTGTCAAGAGAAACTTGCGCTCAACTTCCCCGCTCCCGCAAAGTTTTATTGGTTTGACCAATTCCATCCCTTTTCAAACGCGAAACCTTATGTATTTTCCCCACGATTTTCCGCCAAGCCTGTACAGGGACCGGCCAGACCAGCCCAAAGCTCTGTGCTTAGGGTTCCTCTTTTTGTTAAATGGAAATATTTTCTAAATATTTTTGATTTCAAAGGAGAAGTGCCAGAAAGTCTCATAACAGGCGTTTAAAACTTGAGAAATCCGCCGAACATGTTCTTGCGCGGACAAAAGTCGTTGACGCAAAGACGCGCCCAGTATTACAATGTGGTCGATACAAACACGGACGGAGGCCGCGGCGCGGTCATCCGCCAAGTCTGGTTTTTGGAGGGATTCACCATGAGCATTCAGAACGAGTATCTAAGCGGCCTGATGGAGCGCGTGGTCCGGCGGAATCCGGCAGAGCCGGAATTTCACCAGGCGGTCCAGGAGGTTCTGACCTCCCTGGTCCCGGTGGTGGAGGCGAAGCCGGAGTATATCAAAGAGGGCGTCATGGACTGCCTGGTAGAGCCGGAGCGGATCATCAAGTTCCGGGTGCCCTGGGAGGATGACCAGGGCAACATCCACGTGAACCGGGGCTTCCGGGTGCAGTTCAACAGCGCCATCGGCCCCTACAAAGGCGGCTTACGGTTCCACCCCTCCGTGTACGAGGGCATCATCAAGTTTCTGGGCTTTGAGCAGATCTTCAAGAACAGCCTGACCGGCCTGCCCATCGGCGGCGGCAAGGGCGGCAGCGACTTCGACCCCAAGGGCAAGTCCGACGCGGAGGTCATGCGCTTCTGCCAGAGCTTCATGACCGAGCTCTTCAAGTATATCGGGCCGGACACCGACGTGCCCGCCGGCGATATCGGCGTGGGTGCCCGGGAGATCGGTTATCTCTTCGGCCAGTACAAGCGGCTGCGCAACGAGTTCACCGGCGTCCTCACCGGCAAGGGCCTCAGCTACGGCGGCTCTCTGGCCCGAACCGAGGCCACCGGCTATGGTCTGTGCTACTTTGCCGACAATATGCTCAAGAACGCGGGCCGCAGCTTTGAGGGCGCCAAGGTAGCCATCTCCGGCTCCGGCAATGTGGCCATCTACGCCTGCGAAAAGGCCACGGCCCTGGGCGCCAAGGTGGTCACCATGTCCGACTCCAACGGCTTTGTCCACGACCCCAACGGCATCGACCTGGCGCTGGTGAAGCAGCTGAAGGAGGTGGAGCGCAAGCGCATCCGGGAGTATGTGACCGTCCGCCCGGAAGCGGAGTACCACGAGGGCTGCTCCGGCGTGTGGCAGGTGCCCTGTGACATCGCCCTGCCCTGCGCCACCCAGAACGAGCTGGATCTGTCCGCTGCCAAAGCCCTGATCCAGAACGGCTGCTTCGCCGTGGCCGAGGGTGCCAACATGCCCTGCACTCCCGACGCAGTGGAAGCCCTGCAGGCTGCCGGTCTCCTCTTTGCCCCCGCCAAGGCCGCCAACGCCGGCGGCGTGGCCACCTCCGCCCTGGAGATGAGCCAGAATTCCATGCGCATGTCCTGGTCCTTCGAGGAGGTGGACAGCCATCTGAAGGACATTATGACCAACCTTTATCACAACGCCGCAGGCGCCGCCGCCCAGTACGGCAAGCCCGGCGACCTGGTGGCCGGCGCCAACATCGCCGGCTTCCTGAAAGTGGCTGACGCCATGCTGGCCTACGGTTTGGTCTAAGGAGGGCATCTGCATGAGCGACTATGTTTCCCGCGTGTCCGCCGACCTCCAGCAGCGGTACGCCGGCCAGCCGGAGTATCTCCAGGCCGTTCTCACCTGGCTGGAGATGATTGCCCCGGCCCTGGAGGACAATCCCATCTATGAGCGGGTGGACCTGCTGACCCGAATGGTGGAGCCGGATCGAATGCTGACCTTCACTGTGCCCTGGATGGACGATCAGGGCATGGCCCACACCAACCACGGCTACCGGGTGCAGTTCAACAGCGCCATCGGCCCCTACAAGGGTGGGTTGCGGTTCCATCCCTCCGTCAACCCCTCTATCGTGAAGTTCCTGGGCTTTGAGCAGACCTACAAAAACGCCCTGACGGGGCTGCCTATCGGCGGCGCCGCCGGCGGCGCGGATTTTGATCCCCGGGGCAAGAGCAGCCGGGAGATCATGCGCTTCTGCCAGAGCTTCATGACAGCCCTGTACCGTCTGATCGGCGCAGACACCGACATCCCCGCCGGTGACATCGGTGTGGGCTCCCGGGAGATCGGCTATCTCTATGGCCAGTACAAGCGGCTCACCGGAAAGGCGGAGAGCAGCGCTCTTACTGGCAAGGGCCTGACCTACGGCGGCAGCGTCATCCGCCAGGAGGCCGCCGGCTTCGGCACTGTTTACTTCTTGGCCCGGATGCTGGAACACCAGGGCGAGACCCTGGAGGGCAAGCGCCTGGCCGTCTCCGGCTTCGGCAACATGTCCTGGGGCGTGTGCCGCAAGAGCGCGGAGCTGGGCGGCAAGGTGGTCACCCTCTCCGGGCCGGACGGCTATGTCTACGATCCCGACGGCGTCTGCACCCAGGAGAAGTTCGATTTCATGCTGTCCATGCGCGCCGGCGGCGCCGACAAGGTGGAGCCTTACGCCGACCGCTTCGGCGTGGAGTTCTTCCCCGGCAAAAGGCCCTGGGAAGTGCCGGTGGACATCGTGATCCCCTGCGCCACCCAGAATGAGCTGGACGTGGAGGATGCCGTGATGATTGTGGCCAACAACGTCCGCTACTATGTGGAGGCGGCCAATATGCCCGCCACCGCCGAGGCCCTGCGCCTCCTGCGGCTGAGTCCCAAGATCCTCACCGCAGGCTCCAAGGCCTCCGGATCCGGCGGCGTGGTGGTTTCCGCCCTGGAGATGGTCCAGAACAGCCTGCGGTACAGCTGGACCCGCCAGGAGGTGGACAGCCGCCTGAAGCAGATCATGGGCGGCATCTATGATGCCTCCGCCGCGGCGGCGGAGGAGTATCCGCTGCCGGTGATCGTGTTCGACTTCGGCACGGCGACGACCGTCACGGTGGTCGACGAGCAGCGGCGCTACCGCGGGGGCGTGATTCTGCCGGGCATCAAGCTCGGCATGCAGGCGCTCTTCACCGGGACGGCGCAGCTGCCGGATATCCGGATTGAAGCGCCGGCGCATGTGATCTGTACGGAGACGGTCGAGAGCCTGCAGGCCGGCGCAGTCTACGGCGCGGCGGCCATGACCGACGGTCTTGTCGAGCGCATGGAGAGCGAGCTGGGACGGCCCTGTACGGCGGTCGTGACGGGCGGTCTCGGTCGCTTTGTCGTGCCGCACTGCCGCCGCAGGCTCGTCTATGATGAGCACCTGCTGCTGCGCGGGCTGGGGATGATCTGGCGGCGCGCACAGGGAGAAATTCACTCTTGCGGTGCGATGGGAAATGCCGTATAATAGCCGGAAGAGACTATTTTCTGACTGAAAAGGAGCATTTTCCATGACCTATACCTATACGCCCAAGGGCGTCTGTTCCCGCAAGATGACCGTCGAGCTCGACAAGGGCGGCGTTATCAAGGCCGTGCGCGTCGACGGCGGCTGCAGCGGCAATCTCCAGGGCATCAGCCGTCTCGTCGTCGGCATGACCGCGCAGGACGCCATCGAGCGCATGCGCGGCATCCGCTGCGGCATGAAGCCGACATCCTGTCCCGACCAGCTGTCCTACGCGCTTGAGAAGGCGCTAAAGGCAGAGTAAAAAGGAACCGACGGCAATGCCGTCGGTTCCTT
>OOCB01001933.1_pt1 | contig 25605 bp, 20 predicted proteins | sample 1671351 | NCBI WGS metagenome assembly OOCB01 (sample SAMN06348148, study PRJEB24527) | human gut metagenome | biome: human gut; feature: ankylosing spondylitis patient; material: feces | host: Homo sapiens | place: China | collected 2015-10 | reverse complement strand
CTATCTCCAGCCCGCCCTGGACCACCTGCTGCGCCAGTTCCGTGGCGGCATCGGCCAGGGTGAAGGTGTAGCTATCCACCGCGTCGGGGAGATTGTCATACGCCTGGGGCACGTCCTCCCCGGCACTTACCAGATCGCTGGCCTTCATCAGCTCCACCAGGCCCATGGCCGTGGGACCCTTCAGCGCGCCTACCCGCAGCGTGGCGGGCGCTTCCTGTACGGGCTCCTCCGTCTCCGGCTGGGTCTCCTGCTCCTTGCCGCAGGCCGTCAGGCTTACCAGCAGGGCGGCCGCCAGCGCCAGAACCACGGCGCTGCGAAACAACTTCTTCATAGGGAATACTCCTTTCTTACTCCTGGGCCGGGCCCAGGGCCTCTTCCGGGGCGTAGACGGTTTTCACCGTGATGCCCTCCAGCCGTCCGATCTTGCCGGACAGGGCGGAGATCACGCTCCCCGGTGCGTCCATGGCAATGCTGATCAGGCTCACGCCCCGGCTGCGGTAGGGCACGCCCATCCGCCCGATGATGAAATCGCCGTATGCGTGAAGCAGCGCGTTGAGGGCGGCCACTGAGTCCCCCTCCCGCACGATGACGGCCATGACGGCCACCCGGTTTTGTTCCATGGATCTTGCCTCCTCCTGCATAAAAAACGCATCCCCTCAGCCGTCAAGCGAAGGGGATGCGGGCAATCCTTGTGATGACACGGCCGGAGCCGCGCTGCCGTTCCCCGTCTTTTGGCGCGGAACGCATCCTTGCCATCAGCACAGCGGAATGAATCCGATTGGGTCCGCCGGTGGGAACACATCCTGCCGGGGACGGGGAGATTATACTATGATGCCGCCCGCCCGTCAAGGGGCTGTCAGCACCGGCCGAAGGTATGGGTCAGGTCCCGGATTGCATCGGCCAGGGCGTCGGTGGTCTTGCCCGGCTCCATACGCCAGCTCCAGTTGCCCCGGGGCACACCGGGCACATTCACCCGGGCCTCGCTGCCCAGGCCCAGGTAATCCTGCATCTGGGCCACAAACAGCTCCGCGATGCTGCCCTGGCCCGCCCGCAGCAGTGCCCGGCACACCGTCTGGGCGTCGTCCCGCTCCACGCCCAGATACTTGCGGGCGTAGGCTTTCTCCTGAGGCGTGGCGGAGGCATACCACCCGGCGGCGGTGTCGTTGTCGTGGGTGCCGGTGTAGCAGACGCACCGGCGGCTGCCGTAGTTGTGGGGCAGATACTCGTTGCCGGGGCCTGAAAAGGCGAATTCCAGCACCTTCATGCCCGGCAGGCCCGCCGCCTCCCGGAGCTGGTGGACCTCCGGCGTGAGAAGCCCCAGGTCCTCGGCAATATAAGTGATGTGGGGGAACCAGCCGGTCAGGACCCGCAGCAGGTCCATGCCGGGGCCCGGCTCCCACTGCCCTTCCTTGGCGGTCTCCGCCCCGGCGGGGATGGACCAGTACTGCTCAAAGGCCCGGAAATGGTCAATGCGGATGGCGTCGAACAGGCGGGAGGCGCCCTCCACCCTTCTGATCCACCAGCCGAAGCCGTCCCGCTTCTGGGCCGCCCAGTCGTACAGGGGGTTGCCCCACAGCTGGCCCTCCTCCGAGAAGTAGTCCGGCGGCACGCCCGCCACCCGGCTGGGCCGCCCCGCCTTGTCCAGCAGGAACTCCCTCCGCTCGCTCCACACGTCGGCGCTGTCCAGGGACACATAGATGGGCAGATCCCCGATGATCCGCACCCCCAGGCCGTTGGCGTGGTCCTTCAGGGCCTTCCACTGGGAGAAGAACCAGAACTGCACCGCCTGGTGAAAAGCGATATCCTCCGCCAGCTCCTGCCGGGCGGCCGCCAGCGCCGCCGGGTCGTGGTTCAGGAGGTCCTTGTCCGGCCAGTCGAACCAGGCCGTCTGGCCGAAGCGGGCCTTGAGCGCCCGGTACAGGGCGTACTCCCCCAGCCAGGGATTGGCGGCGGCAAAGTCCCGCACGGACTGGGCCTCCGCGCCGCCCAGCCGGGAGAAGGCCCGCCGCAGCAGCGCCTCCCGGCTCTCATAGAGGGCGGCGTAGTCGATGGGCGCTCCCTCCGGCACCCGGGCGGCGGACAACTCCGCCTCCGTCAGCAGGCCCCGGTCCCGCAGGTCCTCCAGGTCGATGAGCAGCGGGTTCCCGGCGAAGGTGGACTCGCTGGTGTAGGGGGAGTTCCCCGCTCCGGTGGGCCCCACCGGCAGCACCTGCCACCACCTCTGCCCGGCGTTGTGGAGAAATTCGGCAAAGGCCCGGGCCTCCCGGCCCAGGGAGCCGATGCCGTAAGGCCCCGGCAGGGAGAACACCGGCAGCAGGATGCCAGCGGAACGCTCCATATCAGCCCCTCCTTTTTGTCAGATTCCGTTCTATTGTATGCAGCCGGGCGGCGGGTGTCAAGGGCGGCTGTCCCCCCGCTCCACTGGGAAGGGAATCTCCCGGAAGGCCGTCCGCCCCGGGTTGCCCTCCGCCAGCAGGCAGCGCCGCCGGGTCAGGTCGCAGGCCGCGGACCAGACGGTGTCCCGTCCCGCAGCCCGGTCATACTGGCATAGAAAGCCCTTTCGCCCCGCCAGTAGGGCCTGGACGTCGGAAAGAGCCAGCGTCTCCCCCTCCCGCTCCAGCACCCGGCGCATCGTGTCGTACCGCTCCGCCGCCCGCCAGGAGTCCAGCCCCGGCGGCAGCGGGACCGCCAGATCCGAGTGAAAGAGATTCGCGGCGCAGACGAAGGGTCCCGCCGGGCCGGGACGCTCCACCCGCATCCCCTCCGGGCTGCACTCCGCCACAGCAATGTCCCCGGCGGCATCCGCCAGCGTCAGCGTCTGGCAGGAGGCCAGGGGCAGCACCCGCAGGCGGTCCAGGGCCTCCGGCACGGCGGCGCAGGTCTCCGCCAGCAGCCGCAGAACCATGCCGGCGTTCAGACCCGGCCGGGGCCTGGGCGTGTAGACAGAGGTGAGCCCGATGGCCAGTCCCCGGGCGTTGACGGCGTCCTCCATCTGCACGAACGAGGTGGTGTTCCCTGTAAAGGGGATCGCCCTGTCGGAAAATCCGTATGTCACATGGGTGTAGTCCGGCTCCAGCGCCGTCAGAAAGTCGCTGTTCCGTCCGAAGAACACCCCGTTCCCGTTAGACACCGCCAGGCAGGAACAGCCGCAGGCGGGCGGCAGGGCGTAGGTGGTGAAGAGGACCGTCTCCAAGTCCTCCTGCCGGCAGTTCTGCCCCGCCGCCAGCCCCTCCAGCTCCTCCAGGGCGGCGGGGAAATGGCGCGCATACGCCGGGTGGCAGGCAGCCGCAAAGGCCCGCCGCTCCGCCTCCAGGGGAAAGGGCACATGGTCCAGCAGGCGCAGGCCGCGCTCCGCCAGCCGGGCGCCCCACTGAAAGCCCATCTCCCGGTGGGTGCCCCGCAAGGTCAAATGATTCATGTGTATTCGCTCCTTCCAGTTCTGTCAGGAGCCGCCGGCAGCTCTGCCCTTACCATAGAACAATAAAAAATTGTTGTCAAGCAGAGATTTTTTATTTGTTTTTTCAGGAGATTCAGGGGAAATTATTTTCTTTTTCCCATCCGCAACCCGTGGTTGACATCCGGGAAACCCGCCGGTGGTTGCGCTTTTTCCCGCTCTCTGGTATGGTGAGGGCAAAGGAGTTGATACCATGCGGGAGCAGCAGACCCTGGGCCGCCGCATCCAGGAGGCCCGAAAGGCCGCCGGCCTCTCTCAGGAATCCCTGGGGGAGCGGCTGGGCGTCAGCCGCCAGGCGGTGAGCAAGTGGGAGGCGGACGCCGCCGTGCCGGAACTGGAGAACCTGATCGCCATGAGCCGGATCTTTGGCGTCACCATCGGCGCCCTGCTGGGAGTAGAGCCGGAAGCGGCGGAGGACCGTTCCGAAAAAGATGCCCCGGAAGCCCCCGGTGAAGGCGTGGAGGGCACCGCCCCGGCGGGGGAGCTGACCGACCGGGAGCTGGCGGCAGTGGAGGCCATCGCAAAAAAATATCTTGACGCGGCCCAGGTCGTCCAGAACCCCAGGTGGAGCCGGAAGAAAAAAATCGCCGTAAGCGCCGGGATTTGCGGCGCGGCTTTGACGGCGGCGCTGGCTTTGGGCAGCGGCCTTTCCGCCCTTGGCAGCCGCCTGGATCAAGTCCAGTCTCAGGTGTACGGTATCGAGAGCAGCGTCAGCGGCCAGATTGGGGCACTTGCCGGGCAGATCCGGGATCTCCTGGATGAGGATTCCAATCTTTTTGCGGTTTCCCAGGCGCGGGTTACGGACTACGACCTGGCAGCGGGGACTGTGACCCTTCAGGTGTCGGCCCAGGCCAAAAGCTGGCAGGACAACACCACCGCCCTCTTCACCGCCCTTCTCTCGGACGGCCGGCAGTTTTCTGCGGAGGCCTCTGGGAAAAACGGAACCTTCACCGCTCAGAATTGGACCCTTCCCATGGATCAGGAAATCCTTCTCTCCGCATCCCTCACCACGGATGGCGTCACTGCCGCCGACCAGCTGGAAACCTTGTACGACTGTCTGCCCGGAAATTTCCGGCTGGATGTGTGGGGTGGGTTCAGCCAAACCGACTGGGCCAACCAGTGGAGAGATTTCCAGAGCGATTCCTGGCCGCAGACCAGCAAGAAACTCACGCTGGGCGGGTTGTCCCTTTCCATCTCTCATGGAGGCAACACCCATTTCAGCCCCTCCCCGTCTCAGGTGGAGATCTGCTTCTACCGAAATCAGGAGACAGTCCCGGAATCGTCCGTCCCCGTTCCGGAGGCCTTGGAGCTGTGGGCAGAGGCCGGGTTTGTGGAAATGTATAACTGGACGGATTACACCTTCACCTGTGAACTCCTGCCCGGGGAAACCCTGACAGCCGCCGTCTGCATCACCGATGACCACGGCCAGACCACATGGACCATTCTGTGCGCTTACAGGCTCGACCAGAGCGGGAACGTCCAAACCCCGCAGGATCTGCCCGCCGACTGGCAGCCGGGGGATCTGCTTTGACGACGCATAACAGCGCCCCGGAGCTCTCGCTCCGGGGCGATTTTCCGTTCTCTTACTTCATCAGCTCATACATGACGGCCTTGATGGTGTGCATCCGGTTCTCCGCCTCGTCAAAGACGATGGAGGCCGGGGACTCGAACACCTCGTCGGTGACCTCCATGGCCTCCCGTCCGAACTTCTCGCCCATCTCTTTCCCCACCTTGGTCTTGTGGTCATGGTAGGCGGGCAGGCAGTGCATGAACCTGCACTGGGGCCCGGCGTTGTCCATCAGGGCCTTTGTCACCTGATAGGGCGCCAGGGCGGCAATGCGCTCCTGCCAGACCTCCATCGGCTCCCCCATGGAGACCCAAACGTCCGTGTACAGCACGTCGGCGTTCTTGACAGCTTCCATGGGGTCTTCAATGAACTCCAGCACCGCGCCGGTCTCGGCGGCGAGACGTAAGCAGGTATCGATCAGCTTCTGGTCCGGCATGTACGCCTTTGGGGCGCAGGCCACAAAGTGCATCCCCATCTTGGCGCAGCCCACCATCAGACTATTGCCCATATTGAACCGGGCGTCCCCCAGATACACCAGCTTGATGCCCTTGAGTCTCCCGAAGTGCTCCTGGATGGTCAGGAAGTCTGCCAGGATCTGGGTGGGGTGGAACTCATTGGTGAGGCCGTTGAACACCGGCACCCCAGCGTAGTTTGCCAGCTCCTCCACAATTTCCTGTCCGAAGCCCCGGTACTCGATGCCGTCGTACATCCGGCCCAGCACCCGGGCGGTGTCGGCGATGGACTCCTTCACACCGATTTGGCTGCCAGTGGGACCCAGGTAGGTGGAACCCATGCCTAAGTCCTGGCAGGCCACCTCAAAGGCACACCGGGTCCGGGTGGAGGTTTTTTCGAAGATCAGAGCCACGTTCTTCCCCTCCAGATACCGGTGGGGAATGCCGGCCTTCTTTTTGGCCTTCAGATCTGCTGCGGTGTCCAGGAACTGCTGGATCTCCGCCGGGGTAAAGTCCAGGAGCTTTAAAAAATGGGTGTGGTTTTCCATGGGTGTCTCCTCTCTGTCCCGCCATGGGCGCTTTTATCATTTAGTCCGGGAAAATTGTGTAAAATTCTCCGGTTATAGTTAGGGTTATAGTTAGTGTTATAGTTAGTGTTAGTGTTAGAGTTATAGCGGGTGTTCGTGTAAGTGCCGGAGTCACGGCGGGGCGCAGCAGGTCCCCGGCCGGAGCGAAAAAGACAGATTCAGGAGAGCGTCTTTTTCAGGATCTCCAGCCCCTGGTCCATCTCCTCTTGGGAGATCACAAGAGGCGGCAGCAGCCGCATACCCGGTCCGGCGGTCAGCACCAGCAGGCCGTTTTCGATCAGCTTGCTTGCGATCTCCTTATTGGTCCAGCCGTCCTTCACCTGGATGCCGATCATCAGCCCCATGCCCCGGGTGGCGCCGAAGCAGGGCAGGTCCAGCGCCTCGATCTGGTTACGCAGATACGTGCCCTTGGCCCGGACGTCCTCCAGAAACGCGTCCGTCAGCGTCTCCTGCACCACCAGACCGGCGGCAGCGCACACCGGATTGGCGCCGAAGGTGGTGGCATGAGTGCCGGGGCCCAGCACGTCCCGGCATTTCTCATTGGCCAGAATGCCGCTCATGGGCAGTCCCCCGGCAATGCCCTTGGCGAAGGACGCCACGTCCGGCAAAATGCCGTACTGCTGGAAGGCGAAGAGGCTGCCCGTCCGCCCTACGCCGGTCTGGACCTCGTCCACCAGCAGCAGCCAGTCCTTCTCCGCGCACAGTCTGGCAACGGCCTTCACATAGTCACGGTCCAGGGGCAGCACGCCGCCCTCGCCCTGGACCAGCTCCATCATGACGGCACACACGTCGTCCCCCGCTGCGGCCTCCAGGGAGGCAAGGTCGTTGGCGTCGGCATACCGGAACCCCTCGGTGAAGGGGAAGAAATAGTTGTGGAACACGTCCTGGCCGGTGGCCGTCAGGGTGGTGATGGTGCGGCCGTGGAAGGAGTTGTTCAGAGTGACGATGGCGGCACGGCCCCTGCCGTACTTGTCGAAGCTGTACTTTCTCGCCAGCTTAATCATGCCCTCGTTGGCCTCGCCGCCGCCGTTGGCGAAGAATACGCTGCTCATGCCGGTCCGCTTGCAGAGGATCTCCGCCAGCCGGGCCGGTGGCTCGGTGTAGAACAGGTTGGAGGTGTGGCCGATCTTCCCCGCCTGCTTGGCGATGGCGTCCACCCAGGGCTGACAACCATAGCCCAGATCGCTGACGCCGATGCCGCTGGTGAAGTCGATGTAGGCGTTGCCCTCGGGGTCGTAGAGCGTGGCGCCCTGTCCATGGTCGATGGCCACCGGGAAGCGGCCGTAAGTGTTCATGATGTACTGCCCGGTCAGGGCCTTGATCTCTTGGCTGGTCATGGGATCAGTCCTCCTTTTTCAACATGGTGCCGATGCCCTCATCACTGAGGAGCTCAATGAGAATGGAATGGGGAATGCGTCCGTCCAGGATGTGGACCCGCTCCACGCCGCCGGCGATGGCGTCCACACAGCACTCCATCTTGGGGATCATGCCCCCGGAGATGATGCCCTGGGCCACCAGGCCCGGCACATCGTAGGTGTGGACCACGTGGATCAGCGTCTCCTCGTCCCTGGGATTGCGCAGCAGGCCCCGCACGTCCGTCAGCAGGATCAGCTTCTCCGCCCCCATGGCGGCTGCCAGCTTGGAGGCGGCGGTATCCGCGTTGATGTTGTAGGCGGTGTCCGCGTCCACGCCCTGGGCCACGGTGGACACCACGGGGATATAGCCGCTGAGCAGGGCGTTTTCCACCGGCTCCGGATTCACACCCGTGATCTTTCCCACCAGGCCGTACTTCTCGTCCAGCTGCTCCGCCTGGAACAGCTGCCCATCCATGCCGCACAGGCCGATGGCCTGGCCCCCCAGACGGTTCAGCTGGGCCACCAGATTCTTGTTGACCTTGCCGCAGAGGACGGACTGGACCACGTCCATGGTCTCGGCGTCGGTATAGCGCAGGCCGTCCACAAACCGGCTTTCGTGGCCGAGCTTCTTCAGCATCTCGCTGATCTCCGGCCCGCCGCCGTGGACCACCACCACCCGAATGCCAACCAGGGACAGCAGGATGATGTCGCACATGACAGCCCGGCGGAGTTCGTCGGACACCATGGCGTTGCCGCCGTACTTGACCACGATGGTCTTGCCGGTGAATTTCTGGATATAGGGCAGGGCTTCCACAAGCGTCCGCGCCTGCTGTGCGTGGGAGGACATCGTAACATCAACTCTTTTCTTGAAAATCGGCGGGATTCCGCCGGAGGGGGAGGGGGTGTCCCATGGGACGCGGGAACGGCAGCTATGATGACTGGACAGATGCACCCGCTACGGTGTGCGGATAGGCCGCCGGACAGCGGCCCATCTCCGCTCCCCGCAAGGGCACTATCGGGCATCCCGGTTTACGTCCGGTAATCCCCGTTGATCTTCACATACTCATAGGTGAGGTCGCACCCCCAGCAGGTGCAGCTGCTATCTCCCTCGCCCATGGTGATGGCAATGGTGACATCGTGCTCCGTCAGGACCCTCTTGGCCAGATCTTCATCAAAATCCAGCCCCCGGCCCTTGGCGCACACCTGGACGCTGCCCGCCTGACTCTGGAAGGCCACATCCACCTTGTCCGGATTGAAGTCCTCCCCGGAATAGCCCATGGCGCACAGCACCCGGCCCCAGTTGGCGTCCGCACCGAAGATGGCCGCCTTGGTGAGGGCGGAGCCGATCACGGATTTGGCGACGGTCTCAGCACTCTGCTCGCTCCCGGCTCCGGTGACGGTGCAGGTGATGAGGTGGGTAGCGCCCTCCCCGTCGGAGGCCATCTTTTTCGCCAGCTCCACACACAGGGCGCGCAGGGCCTCCACAAAGGCGTCGTAGTCCGGCCCCTTCTCCGTGATGACAGGGTTCCCCGCCAAGCCGTTGGCCAGGACGCAGCACGTGTCGTTGGTGGAGGTGTCTCCGTCCACGCTGATGCGGTTGAAGCTGACCTGAACGGTCTCCAGCAGGGCGGACTTGATCATCTCCGAGGAGATGGCGCAGTCGGTGGTCAGGAAGCACAGCATGGTGCCCATGTTGGGGTGGATCATGCCGGAACCCTTGGCGATGCCGCCCATCCGGACGGTCTTGCCGCCGATAACGGTCTCCACTGCCAGCTCCTTCTTGACGGTGTCCGTGGTCATGATGGCGTGGGCGGCCGCGTCGCTGCCCGCCGCCGTGTGGGCCGCCGCCGCGCACAGCTCCGGCATCCCCTGCTCGATGACCGCCACGTTCAGCGTCTGACCGATGACGCCGGTGGCGGCTACCACCACATCCTCCGGCCGGCAGCCCAGGGCCTTGCCTGCCGCCGCGCAGACCCGCTCCGCGTTTTCCTCTCCCATGGGGGCGCAGGCGTTGGCGTTGCCGCTGTTGATAACGGCAGCCCGGGCCTTTCCGTCCGCCAGATGGCGCTTGTCCACATGGATGTGGGCGGCCTTCACGGCGTTTTTGGTATACACAGCAGCGCAAGCGCAGTCCTCGTCGGACACGATCAGCGCCACGTCCTTTTTCCAGGCCGCGTGGGTCTTGACCCCCACGTGGATGCCCCCGGCCCGGAAGCCCTGGGCGGCGCACACGCCGCCGGTGATGAAGTTCAGCATCGTATCATCCTCTCTTCAACAGATAAGGGACATCTCTCCCCCGCCAAAATCAGGGCGCGCCTATCCCTTATCTCTTTTCTTCACTTTTGCCTCACAGCAGTCCAGCGGTCTCCTCAAATCCCAGCATAATGTTCATGTTCTGCACCGCCGCGCCGGAGGCCCCTTTCCCCAGGTTATCGAACAGGGCGGTGATGGTGAATCGCTCGTCATTTCCCGCCGCCACCAGGGTCAGGCCGTTGTCCCCGGCTCTGGCGTTGCCGTACAGCTTGGATCCTGCGTCCGCGCTCCCCTCCGGGGCCACATGGACCAGCTTTTCCCCGGCGTAGTGGTCCGCCAGCGCCTGCCACACCTGATGGAGGGTGGCCTCCCCTGTCAGCTGACTCCTGTGCAGGGGCACTGTGGCAGCCATGCCCTTGTAGTAGTCATCCACGATGGGCGTGAACACCGGGGGCTTTTTCAGGCCGCAGAGCTTCTGCATCTCCGGCAGGTGCTTGTGGGCCTGGGTCAGGCCGTAGAGGCCGGGGCTGTAAAGGCTCTCTGCCTTCTCCGCCGCCTCGTACTGGGCGATCATTTTCTTCCCGCCGCCGGAATAGCCGGTGAGGGAGAAGCAGCACAGGTCCGCGTCCGCGGACAGCAGCCCCGCCTGAACCAGCGGCGCGACAATGGAGATGAACCCCGTGGCGTGGCAGCCGGGGTTGGCCACATGTCGGGCCCCCGCGATGGCCTCCCGCTGGCCGGGCCGCAGCTCCGGGAAGCCGTAGACCCAGCCCGGCGCCGTCCGGTGGGCGGTGGATGCGTCGATCATCCGGGCGCCGGAGCCCTCCGCCAGGGCCACGGCCTCCACAGCCGCCGCGTCCGGCAGGCACAAAAACACGATGTCCGCTTCCGCCATCAGCCGTTTCCGTTCGTCCGGGTCCTTCCGCTTCGCCTCGTCGATCAGCAGCAGGTCGATGTCGTCCCGCGCCGCCAGCCGGTCATAGATTTGCAGGCCGGTGGTGCCATCCTTTCCGTCGATGTAGACCTTTGGTTTCATATCATCACCCCAGTGAAGATAAGGGATAAGAGATATTACCGGATCTGCCTATCTTTTATCCTTTTATCTGTTCTCTTTGATCTTCTGAATGAACTGTTCGATCTCCCCGATCTGCCTTGCGGTCTCCGCCACCGCCGGGCCGCCGTAGCTGCTCCGCAGGGCCATACAGTTCTCCAGGTTCAGCGCGTCATACACGTCCGCCTCGAAGAGCTCGGAGACAGCCTTCAGCTCCTCCAGCGTCAGCTCCTCCAATGTCTTGCCCCGGGCCGTGCACTGGGCCACCAGATGGCCGGTGACGGTGTAGGCGTCCCGGAAGGGCATCCCCTTTTTCGTCAGGTAGTCGGCGCAGTCGGTGGCGTTGATGAAGCCGTGGCCGGCGGCCTTCCGCATGTTGTCCGTCCGGACGGTCATGGTGTCCAGCATGGCGGCGAACACCGGCAGGCACATCTCCACCGTGTCCACGGCGTCGAACACCGGCTCCTTGTCCTCCTGCATGTCCTTGTTGTATGCCAGAGGCAGGCCCTTCATGACGGTCAGCAGGCTCATCAGGTCGCCGTAGACCCGGCCCGTCTTGCCCCGGACCAGCTCCGCCACGTCCGGGTTCTTCTTCTGGGGCATGATGGAGGAGCCAGTGGCATAGGCGTCGTCCAGCTCGATGAACTTGAACTCCCAGCTGCACCAGAGGATGACCTCCTCGGCGAAGCGGCTCAGGTGCATCATCAAAATGGACAGGCCGCTCAAAAGCTCCAGCGCGTAGTCCCGGTCGCTGACGCCGTCCAGGGAGTTGCCCATGGGTGCGGCGAAGCCCAGGGCCTTTGCCGTCTCCCACCGGTCGATGGGATAGGTTGTGCCCGCCAGGGCGCCGGATCCCAGGGGACACTCGTCCAGCCGGGCCCCGCAGTCCTCCAGCCGGGTCACGTCCCGGCGGAACATGGCGGCATAGGCCATCAGATGCTGGGCAAAGGAGATGGGCTGCGCCCGCTGGAGATGGGTGTAGCCGGGCATCACGGCGGTCTGGTGCTTCTTCGCCTGACGGCAGAGGACCGTCTCCAGCTCCAGCAGCTGCCCCACGATGACGGGGATCTGCTCCCGGACATACATCCGGAAGTCCAGGGCCACCTGGTCATTGCGGCTGCGGGCAGTGTGGAGCCGCTTCCCCGCGTCGCCGATCCGGGCGGTGAGCAGGGCCTCCACGTTCATGTGGATGTCCTCGTTGTCGGCGGTGAATGCCGCCTTCCCCGCCTCGATGTCTGCCAGAATGTCCTCCAGACCGCTGGTGATGGCGGCGGCGTCCTCTTTGGAGATGATGCCGCAGTCCGCCAGCATGGCGGCGTGGGCCATGGAGCCGGTAATGTCCTCCCTGTACAGCCGCTGGTCAAAGCTGATGGAGGCGTTGAGTTCATTCACCAGCAGGTCGGTGTCTTTTTGAAAGCGTCCGCCCCAGAGTTTCATAAGCTGTTGTTCCTTTCATGGCAGACGCAGGGCGAAGAAGCCTCTCCGCCCCGCCCCTGTGGTCTTGTAATGGTCTTGCCTCTCCCCGCCGGGCATATTGAAAACATTTTCGGCAGGGCGTGTACCTGCCGAAAATACTTTGCCCCAGCCGCCCTGGGCAGCGTTCACCAGTCTGAGGACTGGTGGTGGGGCGGCTCGGAGGGGAGCCCGCTCCCCTCCGAAATCTCTCAGAGCTTCCCCTGCTCCCGCAGTGCCAGCACTGTGTCGGGCAGGCCCCACAGGTTGATGAAGCCGGTGGCGTTGGTCTGGTCATAGCTGCTCTCGTTGAAGGTCACCAGTTCCTCGGAGTACAGAGACTCGGGCGAGGTGATAGAGGCCGTTATCATGTTGCCCTTATACAGCTTCAGCTTCACGCTGCCGGTGACGTGCTCCTGGGTCTTGTCAGCGAAGGCGCTGAGGGCCTCCCGCAGGGGGGTGAACCACTTGCCGTTGTACACCAGGTCCGCGAAGTCCACCGCCAGCTTGCTCTTCATGTGGGCGGTATCCTTGTCGATGGTAATCATCTCCAGGCACTGGTGGGCCTTGTAGAGGATGGTGCCGCCGGGGGTCTCGTACACGCCCCGGTCCTTCATGCCCACCAGCCGGTTCTCCACGATGTCCAGCAGGCCGATGCCGTTCTCGCCGCCCAACTTGTTCAGCTTGCGGATCACGTCGCTGGCCTTCATCTTCTCCCCGTCCACCGCCACGGGCACGCCCTTTTCAAAGTCGATGGTCACGTAGGTGGGCTTGTCGGGGGCAGCGATGGGACTGACGCTCATCTCCAGGAAGCCGGGCTTCTCATACTGGGGCTCGTTGGCCGGGTCCTCCAGGTCCAGGCCCTCGTGGCTCAGGTGCCACAGGTTCTTGTCCTTGGAGTAGTTGGTCTCCCGGCTGATCTTCAGGGGTACGTTGTGGGCCTCGGCGTAGTCGATCTCCTCGTCACGGCCCTTGATGTCCCACTCCCGCCAGGGGGCGATGATGGGCATATCCGGGGCGAACCGCTTGATGGCCAGCTCAAACCGCACCTGGTCGTTGCCCTTGCCGGTGCAGCCGTGGGCGATGGCGTCGGCGCCCTCCGCCTTGGCGATCTCCACCAGCTTCTTGGCAATGATGGGTCTTGCAAAGGCCGTGCCCAGCAGATACTGCTCATAGCTGGCGCCCATCTTCAGGGAGGGGATGATGACCTCGTCCACCATCTCGTCGGTGAGGTCCGCGATGTACAGCTTGCTGGCGCCGGTCTTGATGGCCTTCTCCTCCAGCCCCTCCAGCTCGTCGTTCTGGCCTACGTCACCGGATACGGCGATGATCTCGGGGTTGTTGTAGTTTTCCTTCAGCCAGGGGATGATGATGGATGTATCCAGTCCGCCGGAATAGGCCAGCACGATCTTCTTGATGTTTTTCTGATCCATAATGAATTCCCTCCGTGGAGTTTTGATTGATGATGTTTGGATTATACATCTTTCACGCATATTTATTCAAGCATCATTTTGCACAACATTTCCAGCTTCTTCCGTGCATTTTTGCATAAAATTTCGATAGACATCTTAGAAAACCGTATATTTATTTCGATATTCAAAAAAAATATGAATATATACACTCGCTCACACAATCTCCGCACCCAGCGCATAGGCTGGACTGCGGGGCGGTCGCCCCGCCGGGCGGACCTGCGCGTTTTGATAGAAAGGCTGGTCCTATGAAACGCTGCTTCTGTTATCTTCTGACCCTGGTGCTGGGGTCCCTGGCTGTGGGCGGCCTGGTGTTCGCCCTGCTGCGCACGGACGTGCTGACCCTGACGGCCGCCACGCCCACGGCTCTGTTCTTTTTCGCGGCCACCGCTGCCGCCGGTCTTGGCGGCCTGCTGGCCTATCTGCTGGGCGGCCTGCTGGCAGACCGCACGCCGGCCCTGGCGGACGCCTGGCTCTGCTGCGGGGAGGCCTCCGCTGTGGGCGCCCTGGGGGCGCTGCTGACGGCGCTGATTACCGCCCTCTCCACCGCCTCCGGCGTGGGGCTCCACATCGGCGCGGCGCTTTGCTGCGCCTTCCTGGCCCTGATGGCAGGCGGCATCCTCTGCTTTTTGCGGCGGTATGTCACCACCCGCTTCACCTGTAGCTGCGGCCAGAGCTGCTGACAGAAAAGCCCCGGCGTGCTTTGCACGCCGGGGCTGCTTTTATGAGTGCCGTCCGATCTTCACTTGATCCGCAGGCTCTCCGCCACATGGAGCAGATTCTCCTGATCCACAGTGCCGTGGAGGCGGAAGTTCAGGCCGCCGTCCGTCCAGGCCAGGGTGGCCACATCCGCTGCCTGGGGGCCGGAGATGGTGCCAGACGAGATAATCACGCCGCCCACCGTCTCAGGCTCCCACGCATCCGTCTCCGCCTCGTGAGGCTTCTCCGCCTCCCAGAACCTGGCGGTCACACCGCCGAAGTGCACGGTCTCTCCATCTCCCTCCGGCATCAGCAAGGGGGTGGCAGAGCAGGTCAGGGTGATATTGCCGCCCTGGCCGACCCAGGTAGTCTCCGCCGCGCCGCCGGAGGCGTTGGTTTCAAACCAGCTGTAGCCGCCGGGCAGCCAGTCAGCCTCACAAGCGGGCGCAGTCTTTGATGTGGGCTCCACGGAGGATGCGGCCTCCACCAGCGTATCCGGGTCCACGTCCGACCCGGTGAACCAGAACAGCACCCCCGCTTCGTCCTCCCACACCAGCAGGCAGCTGTCGCCGTATTCGCTGCTGTAGGTGTAGAGCGCCGCGTCATGGCCGTTCACGGTGACGGTGCGGCAGGGGATCTCCCCGCTGCCGGGGCTCCAGCCATAGCTCCCGCCGTCGGGATAGGCACAGGAGAAGGAGATGCGCCCGCCGCTGCCGTTCCGGTAGCTCAGATTCCCTCTGCCGCCCATTCCGGCCCGGACGGACTCCAGCCCCCAGCCCTCCGGCAGCTTTGTCAGCGCGTAGCCAGGGGCTTCGGTGTAGTCGATCCCAGGGTCCTCGCTGGCGTATGTGACGCCGTCCTCATCGGTCTCCCTGTGCCAGTAGAGCCCTGAAGCGACGGCTGCGGAGGCCGGCGCGGTCTGCTCCCCCAGCAGCACCGTGCGGGTGGCGGAGTCGTAGCCCACCTTCACCCCCAGCAGCTCGCTGATGGTCCGGATGGGCAGGTAGTTGGTCTTGCCGCCAGCCTCATCCACATAGAGGATGGAGCCGGGGACCCGCTGGCCGTTGGGGGCGGTGATGTCGCTGCCGGCGGCGATCTTTGTCTCGCCGTTCAGAGCCACCCCAGCGAAGTTGAACTGCACCTGCCCGGAGGCCGCCAGAGCGGTGGCGGTCAGGGCCGTCAGCGCCAACGCCGCGGCCGCGCCGGCCAGGAATGATAGGACTCGTCTTTTCATGGAACTCCTTCCTTTCTGTCTCCGTGTGTTTCCGGGGGACAGGCCCCCGGCCGTTCTATTAGTTGAACGTGCCGTGGGCAGGACGTATCCCCGGGCTTTTCTATCTTTGTCAAAAATCACAAAGATCTCGTCTCTTTCTGTGGAGTCTGACTGTTTCACTTCCCACCGCCGGCAGTGCCGGTGATCGACTGCGCTCTCTTCGTGGGAGGTGAGAGCTGCGGCTCCGTCTCCTCCGTACGGACAGCCATGTCCCGCAGGTCAAAGCGGTCCAGGGCCCCCTCCAGGAAGAAGGTCGTGTTGGTGTCCGGGTCCGTCCAGATCAGAGTGCCGGTCTCCTCCATGTCCGGGGAGCCGCCGGTGATGATGGTGACGCCGCCTACGGTGACGGAGGAGCCCTCCGCCTGAATCTCCTTCCCATTCACAGTAATGGTGGGGCCCTCGCTCTCCTCCGGCTCCTCCTCCGCCGTCCAATACCAGCCGGTGACGCCCCGCAGGTCGATCTCCTCCGGCTCCCCCTCCGGGGTCTCGAAGGGGCAGATGGGGTCAGTGACATACTGCCAGGTCAGTGTTGTCCCGTCCCTGACCCACACCTGCTGGACGGCTCCAGCGCCTTCATCCCGGTACATGGGTTCATAGCCCTCCGGCACCCAGCCCATCTCCCAGGCCACACCGGGCCCCTCGTAAGGCACCACGCCTTCCGCCATGGACAGCAGGGTCTCGGTGTCGCCAAAATCCGTGGCCCGCAGCATAAAGAGGTATCCCGCCTCGTTCTGCCAGGTCAGCAGGATTGTCCCCTCCGACTGGAAGAGGTCTGCCTGGTACCCCTGCACAGTGACGGTGGTGTGGTTTTCCCCCGCGTCCGAGGCTCCGTCCACATTGGTAGCTACCTCTCCCGCCTCCGGCGTGTAGACGGCAAACCACAGCCATGCGCCGGTCCCCGGCTCATAGTACCTCCAATAGCCCGAGCTCTCCTTGGGACTCACGTCCGTCAGCACAAAGCCCTCCGGGATCTCCGACAGCCGCCAGCCGCCGGGCGGATCCTCTGCCACGGTCCGCTTCGGGTTGATAAAGGTCACCAGATCCTCCTGCACCTGATGGAACCACCCCAGCACCGCCGCCCGGACGGCGGGGCTCACCGCCATCAGGCCCCCCAGGGTCACCAGGCATGCCAATAGCACGCAGGCCGCTGTCCGGGCCGCCCGCTTCCACACCGGCCGGGCCATCCGCTTCGCCCAGCCGAAGGGGTCCGCCAGCAGCCGCGTCCGGTTTCTCAAATACCGGTGGGACCAGTCCGGTTCCTCCGCCGCGTCCAACACGTCCCGGAACCGCTCCAGGTTGGCCTCCATCAGGGCATGGCGCAGCATCCGCTCATCCATGGACGTACCCCTCCTTCTCCAGCGCCGCCGCCAGCATGGTCCGCCCCCGCAGGACGCGGGTGGCCACGGTGGACTCCTTCAGCCCCAGCCGCCGGGCGATCTCCCGGTTGCTCTCCTCCTCCACGCACTTCAGCTCCAGCACCCGCCGGTAGCTCTCCGGCAACGCCCGGATCAGGCTCACCAGATAGCGGTAGTCCGTCTCCCCCGTCTCCGGAGCGGGCGGATCCCAGTCCTCCGGCAGAGCTTCCTCCCGCCGCTCCTTCCGCAGCATGTCCACCGCCACGTTCTTCACAGCGGTCACTAGATATCCCTCCGTCTCGCTCCAGGCCAGGCCGCTCACCCGGTCCCACCGCCGGATGAGCTGCAGCCAAGTCTGCTGCACCGCGTCCTCCGCCGCGGTCCGGTCCCCCAGAACACGGACCGCCACGGCGTATAGCTTCTTCTCATAGGTCCCATGGAGCTTCAAAAACCTTTCCCGGTCCTCCTCCGTCTCCAGCATAGCCAGCAGCATGGAAAGCAACGCGCTCGCCTCCTCTTCTCTCTTGGGGGCGCATCCCCCCCCCGTCCGGTAAACGTCCCGGAAACGCAGAGTATCCCACCGGGAGCGAATCTTTTCGTCCCCGGCGGGATACTCTTCTCTTATACCATTTTCTCCGGCCGTACCGTCTCGTCGAATTCCGGCCCCGTCAGATACCCCAGCGCCAGCACCGCCTCTTTCAGGGTAGTGCCGTCGTGAAGGGCCTTCTTGGCGCACGCCGCCGCTGCCTCGTAGCCGATCCTCGGCGTCAGGCAGGTCACCAGCATCAGGGAGTTGTGCAGGTTGGCCGTCATCCGCTCCACATTAGGGGTGATGCCCTCCACGCAGTGGACCCGGAAGGAATCGCACACATCCCCCAGCAGCCGGGCAGAGAGCAGAAAGTTATAGGCGCTCACCGGCAGAAACACATTCAGCTGGAAGTTTCCCTGGCTGGCGGCAAAGCCGATGGCCGCGTCGTTCCCCATCACCTGCACGGCCGCCATAGTGACGGCCTCGCACTGGGTTGGGTTCACCTTGCCGGGCATGATGGAGCTGCCGGGCTCATTCTCCGGGATGTTTAGCTCTCCCATGCCGCACCGGGGACCGCTGGCCTCGAACCGGATGTCGTTGGCGATCTTCATGAGGTTGGCCGCCAGGGCCTTCAGCGCCCCGTGGGCGAACACCAGGGCATCCTTGCTGGTCAGTGCGTGGAATTTGTTGGCATCCGGGGTGAAGTCCACCCCGGTCATGGCCCGGAGCCGCCCGCACACCATCTCGTCGTACCCCTTGGGGGCGTTGAGGCCGGTGCCCACGGCGGTGCCGCCGATGGCCAGTTTGGTCAGCTCCGGCAGGGCGGTGCGCAGCATCCGGCAGGGGGCCTCCACCAGCTCCCGCCAGCCGGAGACCTCCTGGGCGAATTTCAGGGGCGTGGCGTCCTGCAGGTGGGTCCGGCCAATGCGGATCAGGTCCGGATAGGCCTCCTCCAGCCTCCGAAAGGCCCCTGCCAGCCGCTCCGCCGCTGGCAGCACCTGCTCCGTGACGCTCAGGGCCGCCGCGATGTGGAGAGCGGAGGGGAACGTGTCGTTGCTGGACTGGGAGGCATTCACGTGGTCATTGGGGTGAAGCCGCATCCCCCGGTCCGCAGCCAGGTGGGCAATGACCTCGTTGACGTTCATGTTGGTCTGGGTGCCGCTGCCGGTCTGCCACACCACCAGGGGGAACTCGTCATTCCACCTCCCCGCCCGGATCTCGGCGCACACGGCGGCGATGGCCCCGGCCTGCTCCGCCGTCAGCTTGCCGCAGTCCGCGTTGGCCTGGGCACAGGCCTCCTTCAAATAGGCAAAGGCGGTGATGATCTCCTGCGGCTGGCGCTGGCCGCCGATCTTGAAGTTTTCCAGGCTCCGCTGGGTCTGGGCGCCCCAGTGATGCTCCGCCGGGACAGCAATCTCGCCCATGGTGTCGTGTTCGATGCGGGTGTTCATGGTCCAATTCCCCCTGATCGAAAAATCGTTGCCTCCATTATAACGGGAAACAGCGGCGTGGACAAGCCCCGCCGCCATTCTGCTCCCGCAAGTTTTTCTCACCCCGCCGGGTCCAGTAGTCCCATCTCCCGGACGGAGTAAGTGACTTCTCCATCCCGGTAGCGGACAATAAAGACGATATCAAAGTCCTCTGGGATCGGCCCCGCCTCATTGGGATAGCCATAGCCGGCGGTGATCGAGCCCGAGCCACTGGGAGCCCGGTCCGGCACCTCCCACATGTCTATGACATAGCCCGCCCGAACGATGACTCCATTTTCGTCTGTCTCTGAAAAAGGCTCTATTCTGGACCGCAGGTTCTTCTCATGCGATGAGCAGACATGTATCACGCCGCTCCAGTTCCCCTGTTCCAGCTCTCCCCGGCTCCCGTCTCCTCCGGAATCCTCCCCGGAAGTGAGGCCTGACCATTGCAGTTCCAGAGAGACCTCCACATCCCCCGCCGCCACGCGGCGGCCCCAGAAGCAGGTCAGGAAGATCCCCCCCGCCACCGCCGCCGTCACCACTGCCGCCGTCACGGCGATGAGGACCTGCCTCCGCCGCCACCGCCGCTTGAAGCGCCGCAGGGGCTCCACCCCCTCCGGCTCCGCCGGCAGGGCTGTCCCCAAGCGCCCCAGCTCCTCCCGGCAGGCGGGACAGGACGCCAGGTGCTCCTCCACCAGGGCGACCGTGTCGGCACTGGCCGCCTGGTCAGTATACAGGGGCAGCAGGTCCCGGATCACGTCACAGCTCACTTTCATCTCGCTCCGCCTCCCATTGTCTCAAGATCCGGCTTTTGGCCCGGTAGTAGGTCACACGGGCCCAGCCCTCCGTCTTTCCGAAGACCTGTCCGATGGCCCGGAAGGGCAGCTCCCCGAACACCCGCAGGCCGAACACCTCTTTATAGGGCTCCGGCAGGGTGTGGAGAATTCTGTGGAGGGCCAAGACCTCCTCCCGGTCCTCCAGCGCCCCGGCAAAGTCTCCGCCGCCGGGCAGATCCTCCCCCGGCAGCTCCGTCTCCCGCCGGTGCCGGCGGCAATGGTCCACCCAGACATTTCTGGCGATGGTGAACAGCCACGCCCGGACGTCTCCCCGGCCGTCGAACCGGTCCACCGCTCCCAGGGCCCGGGCAAAGGTCTCCTGGGCGATCTCCTCCGCCAGATGTTCGTCCCGAGAGAGTCCCCGGACATAACGGTAGACATCCCGGAAATACAGGCGATAGAGAATCTCAAAGTCCACGGTCCTCCCTCCCTTCACCAAATGAACGCACAGCGCCCCCGAAACGTTACAGATCCCCGGTGGAAATTTCCTCCGGGGATCTGATACGCGGTTTTTCTGTTGTGCCGGACTCAGTCCGCCAGATACAGGTCCAGCGCCTGGGCCAGCGCGGAGCGGGAGACATAGGTGACACCGGCCTCCTTCACGCAGGTGCCGTAGACCTCCTCCGTGGTGCCGTCGCTGTTCACCGCGGCGATGGCGCCGCCGGGCATGGCGGTCATCAGCGTCTCCGTGGTCAGGGGGGCAGGCTTCACCATGTCATCGCCATAGGAGACCACGGCGCCCTGCTTCGCGTCCCAGCGGACGCTCATGCCCAGGGCCTCCGCCACCGCCCGGATGGGCAGCAGGGTGTCGCCGTCAGCGGTGGTCTTGGCCTTCTGAGTCGTGGACTGGCCGTTGACGGACACGACGCCGTCCTCCGCCACGCTGATATAGCCCCGATAGCCGTAGGCGAACACCAGCACCTTCTCCGGCGTGCCCTTGGAATCGGACCACACCAGGATGCGGGCGCCGGGACGCAGATCGGCCAGGGTGACAATGTTCTTCGTCAGGTAGGGCGTCAGCTTTGCGGAGGCGGGCACGGTGATCGTGTCATTGCTGCCCGCCACATGCAGCACCGCGGACTCCTCCGTAACGGTGGAGCTGGTGATCTCATAGTACTGGGGCACGGCGTAGTCGGCGGGGATGTTGCCCACGATCAGGCTGGCCGTGGACTGGGGCGGCAGGCTCAGCGCCATGGCGGGGCCAACCCAGGCATAGACGGCGTCCCCGTCCTCCAGCGTCTCCAGGTTCAGGGTGTTGCCGGTGACGGCGTCCAGATAGGGGGCATCCCCCACGTGGACCACCACCGCGTCGCCCAGGCCGTCCTCCTTCCCGCTGTCCAGCAGGAAGGTGTCCTCATCCATCCAGGTGACAGTGCCCCAATAGGCCGCGGGGCCCAGGCGGGCGGGCGCTTCTTCGTCAGCGGTCTCCGCGGCCGCGGCGGGGATCGCCAGCATGGCGGCGCAGAGGATCAGGGACAGGCATTGCAGAATCCGTTTTTTCATTCTCGTTCATCCTTTCCAATGCTTTCGGGGGAGCATCTGCTCCGTTTGCCTGTACTGACGCAGGGCAGCGGGAAAAAGTTCCCGTCCAAGGCAGAATTTTTAACAAATATTTTTGAGGCGCCGCGGAGGGCGCTGTACCCGAGCCTGCGGGGCCCGGCATCCCGGAGCGGCTGGTTTCCCCCGCGGGGCAGTCCACCTCCGGGCCGCCGGGATCATCGCCCCCCTGCGGATGCGGCGCGGTCTTTCCCAACAGCCCCCGCCTCCTGCCCGGGCGGCAAACGAACAGGCCCCGGCCCCCTCCCGGGGGCCAGGGCCCATGCAATGGCCGGTTTACTTCTTGCCGTGCAGCGCCTTCATGCGCTTCTCGTGGTCCAGAATGGCCTTGCGCATCCGCAGGCTCTTGGGGGTGACCTCCAGCAGCTCGTCGTCCGCCAGGAACTCCAGACACTGCTCCAGGCTCATCTGCTTGGGGGGCACCAGCCGCAGCGCCTCGTCGGAGCCGCTGGCCCGCATGTTGGTCAGCTGCTTCTTCTTGCAGATGTTGACGGTGATGTCCTCGCTCCGGGGGCTGACGCCGATCACCATGCCGCCGTACACCGGCACGCCGGGCCCGATGAACAGGGTGCCCCGCTCCTGGGCGTTGAACAGGCCGTAGGTGACGGACTCGCCGGTCTCAAAGGAGATCATGGAGCCGGTGCCCCGGCGGGAGATGTCGCCCTTGTAGGGGGCGTAGGAGTCGAACACGCTGGCCATGATGCCCTCGCCCTTGGTGTCCGTCAGGAAATCGCTGCGGTAGCCGAAGAGGCCCCGGGCGGGAATCAGGAACTCGATCTTCATCCGCTCGCCCACGGGAGTCATCTCCACCAGATCCGCCTTGCGGGCACCCAGCTTCTCGATGACCGCGCCCACACAGTCGCCGGGCACGTCCACCACCAGCCGCTCGATGGGTTCGCACTTGACGCCGTCGATCTCCTGGTACAGCACGCGGGCGGGGGAAACCTGGAACTCATACCCCTCCCGGCGCATGGTCTCAATGAGGATGGAGAGGGACATCTCGCCCCGGCCCGCCACGTTGAAGGCAGTCTCCTTGTCCGTGTCGGTCACACGCAGGGACACGTCCTTCAACGTCTCCCGGTACAGCCGGTCCCGCAGCTGGCGGGAGGTGACGAACTTGCCCTCCTTGCCGGCAAAGGGGGAGTCGTTGACGGAGAAGGTCATCTCCAGGGTGGGGGCGCTGATCTTCACGAAGGGCAACGCCTCCACGCAGTCCGGGACGCAGATGGTGTCGCCGATGGTGATGTCGGGAATGCCGCTCATGGCGATGATGTTGCCGGCGGTGGACTCGGTCACCGGATTCCGGGCAAGGCCCTCGAACTCGTAGATGGCGGTGGCTCTCGCCTTACGGAGCACAGCCTCCGGGTCGTGGTAGTTGCACACGACGATGTCCTGGTTCTGCTTCAAGGTGCCCCGCTCGATGCGGCCGATGGCGATCCGGCCCACGAAGTCGTTGTAGTCGATGGAGCTGACCAGCATCTGGAAGGGCTGGTCCACATCTGCCTCCGGGGCGGGGATATACTCCAGAATGGTCTCAAACAGGGGCTTGAGGTCCGTGCCCGGCACGTCGGGGGAGTAGGAGGCGGTGCCGTTGCGGCCGGAGCAGAACAGCATGGGGGAATCCAACTGTTCCGGGGTGGCATCCAGGTCCATCAGCAGCTCCAGCACCTCATCCACCACCTCGTGGATCCGCTGGTCGGGCCGGTCGATCTTGTTGACCACCACAATGACCCGGTGGCCCAGCTCCAGGGCCTTGGAGAGCACGAAGCGGGTCTGGGGCATGGGGCCCTCGGCGGCGTCCACCAGCAGGATGACGCCGTTGACCATCTTCAGGATGCGCTCCACCTCGCCGCCGAAGTCGGCGTGGCCCGGGGTATCCACGATGTTGATCTTGGTGTCCTTGTACCGGATGGCGGTGTTCTTGGCCAGGATGGTGATGCCCCGCTCCCGCTCCAGGTCGCCGGAGTCCATGACCCGGTCCACCACCTCCTGATTCTCCCGGTAGACGCCGCCCTGCTTCAGCATCTCGTCCACCAGCGTGGTTTTGCCGTGGTCGACGTGGGCGATGATGGCGACATTTCTCAAATGTTCGTTCTGCATAATTCTCTTCTCCTTCTTCTCTGGCAAGGCCGCGCCGGGCGGCGCGTACAAGTGTTTTGCCTGCGGCAAAACCTTGGCGGAGGCGGAATTCACTGCACAGCCGTTGGCGGCTTTCCCGCCTTACGGATGTGGCGTACCCCTTGCGGGTGCTTCCGCCGGGCATTTCTATCAAACGATCCCCGCAGGGTGTCAGCCCTGTGGGGCAGTCTTGCCGTGGTCGATGTGGGCGTTGATGGCGATGTTCCTCAAATGTTCGTTCTGCACATCTTCCATCTCCTTTTCTCTATGAAGGGGCCACGTGGGGTACGCCGGGCGGCGGATCAACACACGCGGCCTCCCTGCCGGCCGTCCGATTCCGGCCGCCGGTCGAGATTTGCACACAGTTTTGCATTATATGCCGTTCTCTCGATTTTTGCAAGCTGCTTTCAGGGGCTTTTTCAAAAAAACAGGACGATTCCGCAGTTTTCATAGGAAAGCGGCAGTTCCGGAGGCGCAGAACTGCCTTTTTGGGTATTTTCCCAGGCCGTTCCAAAAGTAATACCTCTCCAAAAACTTTCGGCCCAACCGGCCGTGGATTTGGCGGTTCGGCACATTGACTGGGACGGCGGCCTCTACCTATAATAGAAGATGCTGCGGCGGAAGCGGTGCCAGCACCGCACGTTCCCCCGCAAGTACCGCGACCCGCTGGGGCCGCCCAATGGAGGCATTCTGCCATGTACCGTATCAGAACATTCAACAAGATCTCTCCCGTCGGCCTGAACCGCCTGGATCCGGCGCTGTACGCCGTCTCCGATTCGGAGACGGACGAGGACGCCATCCTGGTCCGCTCCGCCAAGCTGCTGGACTATGATTTTCCGAAAAACCTTCTGGCCATCTCCCGGGCCGGGGCCGGCGTCAACAATATCCCCCTGGACCGCTGCTCCGAGGCGGGCATCGTGGTATTCAACACCCCCGGTGCCAACGCCAACGCCGTAAAGGAGCTGGTGCTGTGCGCCATGCTGATGGGCTCCCGGGACGTGGACGGGGGCATCCAGTGGGTCCGGCAGCAGGTGGCCTCCGGCGTGGACGTGACCACCGTAGTGGAGAAGGGCAAGGCCGCCTTCATCGGCCCGGAGCTGTACAAGAAGACGCTGGGCGTCATCGGCCTGGGGGCCATCGGGTCATTGGTCGCCAACATCGCATTGTCCCTGGGCATGGATGTGTACGGCTACGACCCCTTCCTGTCTGTGGATGCCGCCCTGCGGCTGGACCGCCACATCCATGTGGTGAAGGACATCAACGAGCTCTACAAGCGGGCGGACTATATCACCATCCACATCCACTACACCAAGGACACAGAGCGCATGATCGACGCCAAGGCCATCGGCGCCATGAAACGGGGCGTCCGGTTCATCAACCTGGCCCGGGGCGAGATCGTGGACGACGATGCCATGCTGGCGGCGCTGGACACCGGCTGGGTAGCGGCCTATGTCACAGACTTCCCCAATAACCGCCTGGTGGGTGCGCCCCACGTGCTGGCCATGCCTCACCTGGGAGCCTCCACACCGGAGAGTGAGCAGAACTGCGCGGTCATGGCGGTGGACCAGCTGCGGGATTACTTGGAAAACGGCAACATCCGCAACAGCGTAAACCTGCCCGCCGTCAGCCAGGAGCGCAGCGGCGTGTGCCGGCTGTGCCTGATCCACAAAAACGTGCCTGCCATGCTGGCCAGCATCACCACCCTGCTGTCCCGGGACGGCATCAATGTGGAGAACCTGAGCAACAAGTCCCGGGGGGACTACGCCTACACCATCGTGGACCTGAGCGCCCCGGCGGACCAGTGCGTCATCGACGAGGTGACGGCGCTGGAGAATGTGATCCGGGTACGGGTCATCCAGTGAGCGCCGAAGGGCTGCCGCCTGCGCGGCAGCCCTTTCCCATTGACAGCAGGGCGGAAAACAGGTACAATGGTTTCTGCCTATTTGATATGCCCCTGTAGCTCAGTCGTATAGAGCGACCGCCTCCTAAGGTTATGCTCTACCGGCCGCCTTACGATGAAAAGTGATCGTTACCAATTTTAATTGAATAGATGTCTCTGTAGCTCAGCAGGATAGAGCGTTCGCCTCCTAAGCGAAAGGCCGTGGGTTCGAATCCCGCCAGGGACGCCA
>OOCB01001919.1_pt1 | contig 25795 bp, 18 predicted proteins | sample 1671351 | NCBI WGS metagenome assembly OOCB01 (sample SAMN06348148, study PRJEB24527) | human gut metagenome | biome: human gut; feature: ankylosing spondylitis patient; material: feces | host: Homo sapiens | place: China | collected 2015-10 | reverse complement strand
TAAACATTTAAATCTTAAATTATGAAAAGAAATTGTGTAAGTGCAGTGTTGCTGGCTCTTGTGGCCAGGTTCTGTTGTGGCTCAATTGCTCAGGCAAAGGAGAAGAAGAAAAAGAAAGAAAAGAAAGAGTTTGTATGGCAGCTGCCGGAAAAGATGACGGACATCAAGGATTTTGATGAATACCTGCTGACTTGTGATACGTTGTGGAACCGTATTACGACTTACCGTGACTCGATTCATTTCTTCAAGATTGACAGTGTGCTGGTACAGGACAAGGAAACCGGTGTGGTATATTATGATATTCAGATCCGCGACGAGAACGGAACCAAGAGAAGTTGGGCACAGTCTATCCAGCAGGGTGCCGACATGATCTTCACCGGTACGGATATTGTATTGGACGTTGCCAACATTTCATTGATGACCGTTACTGCCGGTGCTTCTCTTACTGAAAATCCGTTGCTGGCATTCTCTTATGGCAAGTACCTGAAAGCCGGTCCGAAGATTGTGGCATTGGCTTATCAGGAAGTACGCGAGATTGTGAACCGTACCAAGCAGCAGATGCGTACCATGAAGCAGATTCATCAGAACAAGGTGGATAAGTCGACCGATACAGACTACCTGGTAGAGGTTCCGGAAGGTACTGAAATCAACCTGGAAGAATGTGTGGATTTGGCTACTATCGATCTGGGAACTTCTGCAGCTCAGGATCTGCCGCCTATCCTGGATGGCATGGATCTGGAGAACGATCTGGAAGAACCGGAAGAAAAGAAGGCTTGAGTTCCGGGACGGGTATAACTGCCGTATGAAAAATGGCATACAGAGAGGTTTCTTTGTATGCCATTTTTTTGTGTCTTCTGTGGCTGTCCGGGGGAATTGGGGAAATAAAAAACGGAAGCCAAGGTTCGGAATCGCTCTGAAAAATCGTATCTTTGTCTCACAGACCGGCCGGTTAGGGCGCGGTCCCGGAATTTTCGTGTATATATAATTCATTGCATACCCATTCATCAAACAGCATGTCTATGAAAAATGCGCATCCATCCAGCATATTAGTTGTCGGTGCCAACGGGTTTACCGGGCGCTACATTCTCCGTGCCCTTGCCGGCAAGGAATCTTATCAGGTAACGGGAGTTTCTCTTCACCCGGACATTCTTCCCGCTTCGGGAGATTACCGGTTTGTGGAAATGGACATGACCTGTCCGGAAACCTTGACACAGGTATTTGAGGAGGTTCGTCCGAACTGTGTCATCAATACGGCAGCCCTGTCGGCTCCGGATTATTGTGAACTTCATCCCGGGGAAGCCGACCGACTGAATGTGCAGGCAGTGGCGGCGCTGGCCGAAAACTGCAACCGCTATGGAAGCCGTCTCATCCATCTGTCTACCGATTTTGTCTTCGAAGGCACCTCCCGGCAGTTGTATACCGAAGAGGATACCCCGGCTCCGGTCAACTACTACGGGCGTACCAAACTGGAGAGCGAACGGGTGGTGGCCGCTTTGTGCCCTAGTTATGCCATTGCCCGGATAGTGGTGGTATACGGCAATTCCTTTCCCGGACAGCACGGGAACATCGTGCAACTGGTGGCCGGTCGTCTGCAGAAAGGAGAAACCGTAAAGGTGGTGAGCGACCAGTGGCGGACACCTACGTTTGTGGAAGATGTGGCCTGGGGTGTCGAGAAATTGATGGCGCATCCCGCTAACGGCATCTACCATCTTTGCGGAGGAGAGTGTGTCAGTATTGCCGACCTGGCTTACCGGGTAGCGGATGTGCTGCAGCTGGACCGTTCCCTGATTCTTCCGGTGACGACGGAGGAAATGCAGGAGAAGACACCACGTCCCTGTTTCAGCGGGCTCAGTATCGGGAAGGCTCGGCACGAACTGGGATACTGTCCGCATTCGCTCGAAGAAGGCATCCGGAAAATGCACGCGTCTATCCTGTAACGGAAGGTGGTCCGTTCCCTTTCGGTGTTTGAGGCAACCTTTCATTATGGGATAAGGAAAAGGCCGCGAGCTTCTGACCAGAAGCTCGCGGCCTTTTTGAAAAAGATGGCGGTCTTTTTTCCCGCGCATAAAGGTGCGTTTCCTTTTATTTCATTATGCATGCCGGTAACCGATACGCCAACAGGACATGCTTATCCTTTATTCCTTTTCTTATAGCTGCTGGGCGTTTCGCCGATCAGTTTCATGAATACCTTGGAAAAATGGTACTGGTCATAAAAACTGAGTTCCTCGGCGATTTCCTTGATTTTAAGATCCGAGAAATCAAGCAGCTGGCAGGCTTTCTGAATCTTCAACTGTAAAAAATAATTCAAGGGAGTATGTCCCGTCTTCTTTAAAAAGATCTGTCCGAAATGCGAGGGAGAATAATGTACGTGTGCGGCAATCTCCTCCAGGGGAATTCGCTTGTCGAGGTTCTTTCGCATAAAATGGATGGATTCCTGGATGACGTCTCCCTGCTTGTTCTTGTTGATCTCGCGGAACTGTGAGATAAAGCGGAAGGAGGCAATGAAATGCCACAGGCACAGCGAGGTATATTCCAGGTTTTCCATACTGTATCCTTGCTCCAGATTCTGATAGATTTCCTCGAACAGAAGAAGCCTGTCCTTGAAACGGGCTTCGGGCGCATCGTCAATGCGGATAACCCGGTTGTAGATTGACTTGAAGAGATGGCTTTTTTCTCCCGTGAAATGGATCCAGTAAATCGACCAGGGTTCCTGTTCGGAGGCTGCATAACTGTGCGGGCATCCGGCCTCGATGATGAAAAACTGCTCACGCTGGATTTCATGCCGAACTCCGTTGACGCTGAACCACCCCTTTCCCTGGGTACAGTAAATCAGGATATGCTGGCTGGCACCTTCGGGGCGGGTGCGGTAGTGTCCCGCTGCCTCGGGGTAGAAACCAATATCTGTTACATACAGCAGGTTGGTGATTTCATTCTTCTTCATGAGTTCCTGTATGGCCTGGGGAAGCACAATGGCTCTCTGGTCGGTAAATCCGTCTTTTTTGTATTCCATGGGGTTAAATCGGTTTGCAGTTGCAAATGTAATGAATAAATGAGATTTTCCATGTTTTTATACATGATAACCGATGTTTTGTACATTTCCATCCTTTCTTTTTATTGATTATTTTGCAGGTACATTAATCACAACAAGGCATGGTAAAGTTTAATCATTCATTTATTTATTTTGTTTGTCTGGTTTCGGCAATAGGCGGGTTGCTCTTCGGTTACGACTGGGTGGTGATCGGGGGTGCCAAACCGTTTTATGAGATTTATTTTGAGATAGCCGGCAACGCGGGTATGCAGGCCCTGGCTATGAGTATTGCATTATTGGGCTGTCTGTTGGGGGCCACTGTGGCAGGGGGACTGGCGGATAAGTTTGGCAGAAAGAAACTGTTGCTGATTGCGGCACTGGTCTTTTTTGTCTCGTCCTGGGCTACCGGAGCCAGTTCGGGCTTCATCTTTTTTCTGATAGCGCGGCTGGTGGGCGGAATTGCCATCGGACTGGCGGCCGACCTGTCGCCGATGTATATCGCGGAAGTGGCTCCGGCACACATACGCGGCCGGCTGGTGGCGTTGAATCAGCTGACCATCGTACTGGGTATTCTGGGAGCACAGATCGTAAACATGTGGCTGGCCGAGCCGGTGCCTGCAGATGCCTCTGCTGCGGATATCTTGCAGTCGTGGAACGGACAGACTGGATGGAGATGGATGTTCTGGGCGGTTTGCGTGCCTTCCGGCCTCTTTTTCCTTCTGTTGTTGTTTATTCCCGAAAGTCCCCGCTGGCTGGCTGCCAACCACCGTTGTGACAAGGCACGGAAAGTGCTGGCCGCTATGGGAGGGGAATCGTATGCCGAGGCCGAACTGGAGGCGTATCAAAAGATGCAGGAGGGAGCACATTCCGAAAGCGGAGCCTTGCGGCTGCTGTTTTCTCCAAAGATGCGCAATGTGCTGATAATCGGAGTGGTAGTGGCTGTATTCCAGCAGTGGAGCGGTACGAACGTGATATTCAATTATGCGCAGGAAATCTTTCAGGCAGCAGGTTACGGTATCTCTGATGTACTGATGAACATCGTGGTGACCGGCATAGCCAATCTTGTTTTCACCTTTGTGGCTATTTATACGGTCGACCGCCTGGGACGCAAGACCCTGATGATGATCGGCTCCATCGGACTGGCCGGAATCTACATGCTCCTGGGACTGAGCTACTTTTTTGAATTCAAGGGATTCGTCATGATTGTGTTTGTGGTACTGGCCATCGGATTCTATGCCATGTCTCTGGGACCCGTTACCTGGGTCTTGCTGTCCGAAATATTCCCGAACCGGGTACGGGGAGTGGCCATGGCGGTATGTACGGCCTGCCTGTGGATAGCTTCTTTCCTTCTGACATATACTTTCCCTTTCCTGAACAGCGGACTGGGAACGGGAGGTACTTTCATGCTCTATGCCGTGATCTGCTTCAGCGGTTTCCTCTTTGTCTTACGCCGCATTCCGGAAACCAAGGGAAAGTCGCTTGAGAAGCTGGAAAAGGAACTGGTAAAGTGAGACTTGGAAAAGCGTGATATTATACATGTTTGATGGGAGGATACCCGAAAAGGTTTTCCAATGGAGAAAGACAATATGGGTAGTTGAAGTGAGTGCATAACTTATATAAAGTGAAAAGATAAATCATTACATACAAATTATGGAAAAGATAACAGAGTACTTGATTCGGAGTACGGTAAATACTTCTGAAGTAAGGGCCTGGGAGGAAATTGTGATGCTCCCGACCTATGGCATCGGCAAAGAGGAGAAGAATCCTATTTTTCTGGAGAAGCGAGTGTATCAGGGAAGTTCCGGTTCGGTATACCCTTATCCGGTAGTCGAGAAGATTGAGGACGAGAAGCACGACAAGCCTTACCGGGCGTTTTTCATTGAAAATGAATTCATCAAGGTCATGATTCTTCCTGAACTGGGAGGACGTATCCATATGGCATACGACAAGGTCAAGAAAAGACATTTCGTGTATTACAATCAGGTGGTGAAGCCGGCTTTGGTGGGGCTCACGGGACCGTGGATTTCGGGTGGTATTGAGTTCAACTGGCCTCAGCATCATCGTCCCAGTACCTTTCTGCCGACCGACTGCATGATTGAGGAGTTTCCTGACGGCAGCAAGACGGTGTGGTGCAGCGAGGTGGAGCGGATGTTCCGTACCAAGGGTATGGCTGGATTTACGCTGTATCCGGGAAAGGCCTACATCGAGATCAAGGCAAAGGTGTATAACCGGACTCCTTTCCCTCAGACTTTCCTGTGGTGGGCCAATCCTGCGGTGGTGGTCAACAAGGGATATTATTCGGTGTTCCCGCCCGATGTGAATGCGGTTTTCGACCATGGCAAGCGGGCTGTTTCCAGTTTCCCGATTGCTACCGGTGAGTATTATAAGATGGATTATTCTGCCGGAGTGGATATTTCGCGCTACAAGAACATTCCGGTACCGACTTCTTACATGGCCATTAACTCTAAATTCGATTTCGTAGGAGGATATGAGGAGGATATCGAGGCCGGTCTGCTGCACGTAGCCGACCATCACGTCAATGCGGGAAAGAAGCAGTGGACCTGGGGTAACGGCGACTTCGGACAGGCCTGGGACCGCAACCTGACTGATGAGGACGGACCGTACATTGAACTGATGACGGGTATGTACTGCGACAACCAGCCGGACTTTACCTGGCTGCAGCCTTATGAGGAGAAATCGTGGGTGCAGTACTTCATGCCGTATCAGAAGGTGGGAATGGTGAAAAACGCTACCCGCGATGCACTGATCAGTCTGCAGCCCGATGGGGACGGACAGATGAAGGTGGTGCTGTACACCACGGGAGTACACAGTCTGGTGCGTGTGGTACTGGTCAATACGGTAAGCGGAAAAGTCTATCTCGATGCACAGACAGCCGTATCTCCGGCACAGGCCTATTCTCAGACTGTGGCATGCGATACTTGCAGCATGGATGAACTGAAACTGACAGTCTTTGATGAGATCGGCAAGATTATGGTCAGCTACCAGGCCGAAAAACCGGAAATCCGTCCGATTCCCGAACCGGCCAAGGCTGCTCTTGACCCCAAGCAGATTTCAAGCATGGAGCAGCTGTTCCTGACCGGACATCACCTGGAGCAGTACCGTCATGCAACCTATTCGCCCATGGATTATTACCTGGAAGCACTGCGCCGTGACGAGAGTGATATCCGCTGCAATAATGCCGTGGGACTGCTGCTGATGCGTCGCGGATGTTTCGCTGAGGCACAGAAGTATTTTGAACGTGCCATTCAGACACAGACGGAGCGGAATCCTAATCCGTACGATGGAGAGATGTATTATAACCTGGGATGGTGTAAAAAGATGCAGGGGGACAAGGAGGGAGCCTACGATGCTTTCTTCAAGGCGACATGGAATGCGGCCTGGCAGGATGCCGGATATATGGGACTGGCACAGATTGATATGGAGCGTCAGGACTATGTCAGCGGTCTGGACCATATCGACCGTTCGCTGTATCGCAACTGGCTGAATCATAAAGGTCGTCAGCTGAAGGTATCTTTCCTGCGCAAGAGAGGGGAATATGCCAGGGCGCAGGCTTTGATTGAAGACTCCCTGGCACTGGATAAGTTCAATATGGGATGTCGTTTCGAGGCGTATCTCATTCACGCTCTTCTGGGTAATGAGTCTGATGCAGCGGCAGTGAAGTCGGAACTGAAGGCCCTGATGAGAGGGGCGGTACACAGTTACCTGGAGTATGCCATCGACTATGCGGCTGCCGGCATGTATGAGGAGGCTTCACAGTGGCTGGAACTGGTGGTAGAGGATACCCCGAAAACCTATCCGATGGTATATTATGCACTGGGATATTTCGCATCCAGAGCGGGCAGGGCGGAAGCGGCACTCGACTATTACCGGAAGGCAGAGCAGATGTGTCCGGATTATTGCTTCCCGAACAAACTGGAGGAGGTATTGATGCTGCAGGATGCGGTGGCTCTCAACCCTACAGGCTCCAAGGCACCTTATTACCTGGGTAATTTCTATTATGCGGCACGTGTCTATGACAAGGCCATTGCATACTGGGAGCAGTCGGCAGCCATGGACGACAGTTTCCCGACGGTATTGCGCAATCTTTCACTGGCATATTATAACAAGCAGCACGATGCCCCGAAAGCATTGGCTACGCTGGAAAAGGCCTATGGACTGGACCCTACGGATGCACGCATGCTGATGGAATTGGATCAGTTGTACAAGAAAATGCGTTATTCTCACCGTTCCCGTCTGGATTTCCTGGAGGCACATCCTGCGGAAGTCGCACAGCGTGACGACTTGTGCATTGAGCGTATCACCCTCTACAATCAGTTGGGTGAGTACCGGAAGGCCTACGACCTGATCAATGCACGTAAGTTCCATCCGTGGGAAGGAGGAGAAGGAAAGGTCACCGGACAGTATGTGTACTGCCGGGTGGAGCTGGCGAAACAGGCGCTGAAGGAAGGACGCTATGAGGAAGCGGTAAGTCTGTTGAAGGAAACGGAGAAATATCCGGATAACTTGGGTGAAGGTAAACTGGCCATGGCGGAGGAAAACGACATTCACTATTGGTTGGGATGTGCGTATGAGGGACTCGGAGAGGCTGAGCAGGCTAAGGCATATTTCCTGCGGGCAACCAAGGGTTCGGCTGAACCGGCCATTGCATTTTTCTATAACGACCAGCAGCCTGACAAGATTTTCTACCAGGGACTGGCCTGGCGTAAACTGGGCGAGGAGGACAAGGCTCGCAGCCGGTTCAACCGTCTGATCAAGCACGGGGAGCAGCATTTGTTCGATAAGGTGAAGATTGATTATTTTGCAGTTTCATTGCCCGACCTGCTGATTTGGGAGGACGACTTGAATGTGCGCAACCTGCTTCACTGTAATCTGGTCATGGGACTCGGATATCTGGGCCTGGGGGATAAGGAAAAAGCAAGTCACTTCCTTTCCGAAGTGGTTCGTCTTGACATCAACCATCAGGTCGGGGCAAGTTGCCTGGCAATGTGCAACGAATGATTTCGTACCGGCTGAAGGGACGACCGGAAAGAGGTGTCCGTCCTGTAACGGGAGATTGGCCGTTCTTTTCCGGTGTATGATGTAACCGGTCATTCTTAGATGATAAAAAGGCTGCGAACTTTCTATAAAAAAAGTTCGCGGCCTTTTTCTTGTGTAACGCCGGTACGAATCGATTCATTGCGTAAGCTCTATGAGCCTGTTGAAGAAAGAAGCACCATCTGCCCTGGAGCACGTACGCAATGGCGGGGAAAATGACATTATTACAAAGAAACCATTGGCTTGTCAGCAGTGGACCTGCCGGATACCATAGCGGTCGACCTGAAGGCGGTTGCCTGCTAATGAACCGAATATACCTAAAAGTGGGGATTGTATACTTGTACGGAGGCTCTTATCTTTGCAACATCAAATCATAGGCATTTCTGCCGGCTGACCAGATGAGGCCGGTCGGAACTCCGGACAATATATTATGTACAAAAACCAGCGAAACATACATAGGATTTCAGGAGGCTTCCTGTTGGGACTGTTCGTACTGTACTGGTGCGGCATTACGCTGTTCATGCACTCTCATGTGGTGAACGGGGTGGTGGTCGTGCATTCGCATCCCTTCAAGGCGGAACATTCACATACGAAATCCCAGCTGGAAACCATCTTTTATTTATCCATACTTCAGACTTCGGGCAGCGTGGATGCGGAAGTGGTATTGCCTCTGTGGCTCGTCCCCTTGGCGGTAATCGTTTCCGGATATCTCTGTGCCCTTTCTTTCCGTCCGAATCCGGACGTCTGTACGCGGGGACCTCCTGCTAGGGTGATTGAATATTGACAGATGCAGTCGTAACCTGTATGCCGGAACGAATGCGGCATGCGGCTTTTCGACTGGAAGATGAGCGGTCCTGTTACGGACAGCAGGCGGTTGCGGCAGCGGTATGCTGCGGCCTGGAAACCTGTTGCCGGAAGGATAGCGGTAACCTAATCAATAACCCTAAAAAGAAAAACAAGAATGAAAATAATTTATATGTGTATGCTGGGAGTGGCGTTCTCGTCTCTCTCAGCCAGGGCTTTTGCAAATGCAAATGAATGGATGGATACGGAAGTGAATGTAAGAGATACCGATGCCAACATTGTCGGTCATGTAACGGACAAGGATACCGGGGAACATCTGCCTTATGTATCGGTGGTGCTGAAGGGGACTACCCTGGGGACGACAACCGATGCAACGGGACATTATTTCCTGAAGAATCTTCCGGAAGGGGCGTTTACCCTGGAAGTGAGTTCGGTAGGATACAAGACGGAAAGCCGGACGGTCCGTGTGAAAAAGGGACAGACCCTGGAACTCAATTTTGAGATAGCGGAAGACCGGGTGGCCCTCGACGGGGTGGTGGTTTCAGCCAACCGCAATGAGACGACCCGGAGAATGGCTCCTACGCTGGTCAATGTGGTGTCGATGAAGACATTCGAGAATACCAATTCTACCTGTCTGGCACAGGGACTGAACTTCCAGCCGGGGGTACGGGTGGAGAACAATTGTCAGAACTGCGGTTTCCAGCAGGTGCGCATCAACGGACTGGACGGTCCGTATACGCAGATCCTGATTGACTCACGTCCGATATTCAGTGCCCTTTCCGGAGTTTACGGACTGGAGCAGATTCCGGCGAACATGATCGACCGCGTGGAGGTGATGCGCGGTGGAGGTTCGGCCCTGTTCGGGTCTTCTGCCATTGCGGGTACCATCAATATCATCACGAAGGAGCCGGTACGTAATTCGGCACAGTTCTCGCATACGCTGACGGGCATCGGGGTGACTTCGGCCTTCGACAATACGACGACGGTGAATGCCTCGCTGGTATCCGACAATCATAAACTGGGACTGGCGGTCTTCGGACAGAACCGTGAACGGGCGGGGTACGACCATGACGGAGACGGTTTTACGGAACTTCCGGAACTGAAGAATCAGACGCTGGGTTTCCGTTCGTACCTGAAGACGGGAGATTACTCCAAACTGACGCTGGAGTATCATCACCTTCAGGAGTATCGCCGGGGCGGTGACCAGTTGCGGCGTCCGGCGCACGAAGTCCTGATTGCCGAGCAGCTGAAGCACAGCATCAATACGGGAGGAGTCAAGTTCGATTTGTTCTCTCCGGATGAAAAGCACCGTCTGGGGGCTTATCTGTCGGCACAGCATGTAGACCGTGACAGTTATTATGGCGGCGGAGAAGACATGGAAGAGAAACTGAAGTCGTACGGACACACTACTGACATGACGTGGGTGGCCGGCGTACAGTACAGTTACAATTTCGGGCGTTGTCTTTTCATGCCGGCAACCCTGACGGTGGGTTCGGAGTACAACCAGGATAATCTGAAGGACAATATGTGGGGACGGGGACGGTATATCGACCAGAAGGTCCGTACCGTCAGTGCCTTTGCGCAGAACGAGTGGAAAAACCGGAAGTGGAGCTTCCTGCTGGGAGGACGACTGGATAAGCACAGTCTGCTTTCCAAACCGATTTTCAGTCCGCGTGCCAACCTGCGTTTTAATCCGACAGACAATGTCAATCTCCGTGCCAGTTACTCGTTCGGCTTCCGGGCGCCTCAGGCCTTTGATGAGGACCTGCATGTGGATAATGTGGGAGGAACGGTGGCCGTCATCCGTCTGGCCGATGACCTGAAAGAGGAAAAATCGCAGAGTTTCAGTCTTTCTGCCGACCTGTATCATGCCTGGGAGGACTGGCAGGCGAATTTGTTGGTGGAAGGATTTTATACCGATATCTCGGATGTATTTGCCCTGACTGAAATCGGAAAGGATGAGAATGGGGTGATTATCAAGGAGCGTGGTAACGAGCGGGGAGCCTCGGTGTATGGATGTACCGTAGAAGGTAAGCTGGCATGGAAGAAATACTGGCAGCTTCAGGCGGGTGTGACCTTGCAGAAAGCTGCATATAAGGATGCACGCTCCTGGAACGAGGATGATCCGACGGTGCCGCTGGAAAAACGGATGTTCCGTACGCCCGATGTGTATGGCTATTTTACGATGACCTATACTCCTGTGCGTGCTTTATCCCTGGCTTTGTCGGGTACGTATACGGGCAGTATGCTGGTGGAGCATCATGCCGGGTATATTTCCCAGAACCGGACGGAGACCACGCGTCGTTTCTGGGACATGGGCATCAAGGCAGGCTATGATTTTCAGTTGTACAAGAGCATCACCCTGCAGTTGAATGCCGGGGTACAGAATATCTGGAATGCCTATCAGAATGACTTTGACAGAGGGGCCGACCGTGACTCGGGGTATATTTACGGTCCGGGAATGCCTCGGTCGGTATACGCCGGTCTGAAACTGAGTTATTGACCCGCAGAAAGGATATTTTTCGCCCTTACTTAAAGGGAAATTTTTCTTCATGTTTCTGTTGAATCGGGCTGTCTGGGGCGGATTTTCGCCGCTCCGGATGGCCTGATCTTTTTGTAAATTTCGGTGAAAAGGAAAGCGAAAATCAGAGGTGAGGCGAAGAGGGATAAGGACTGTTTGCAAGATGGATATCGCTGATATTCTTCTGAATAGATAATGCTATGATTGTTGTATTTTATTTGCATAAACATGAAAATACCTATTTGTGGGTATTGACATATACCCGATTGGCTGCATAAATTTGCAGAAAAATCACAAAAATGAAAAGACTTAACAGATTATTACCACTGATCATTGTATTATTATTCACGACTGTGGTAGATGCCGCAGCGCAGCACGGACAGGCGGAAGTGTCCGGGGACTGGTGGCTGAAAGGCATGGTAACAGATGGGCATGGTGAGCCTCTGGTGGGAGCGACTGTCCGTGAGGCCCGGACATTCAAAGGGACGGTATCGGATATCGACGGTAAATTTTCCATTCAGGTACGTAAAGGGCAGATCTTGCTGTTTGACTATGTGGGTATGAAGCAGCAGAAACTGCAGGTAAATACGGACAAGTTCGTAAAAATTGTAATGGAGTCTTCCGACAATTCATTGGAAGAGGTGGTGGTGACCGGTTATCACCAGGTCAACAGCCGGATATTTGTCGGCTCGGCGGCCAAGGTGTCTACCAAGGATTTCGCTTTCTCACCGCAGGCCGATTTCTCGCGGCTGCTGGAGGGTAAGGCTCCGGGACTGAATATTTCTTCTGCTTCGAGTGCGTTTGGTTCAGCTCCTAAGATGAATATCCGTGGAGGAGGTTCTATCAACGGGAGTGTGCAACCGCTGTGGGTGGTTGACGGGGCAGTACTGGAGGACTTTGCCTCGCTCGATACGGAGCAGTTGCTTTCGGGAGATGCCATTACCCTGATCAGTTCCAATATCGCCGGACTGAATCCGGCGGATATTGAAAGCATCGAAGTTCTGAAAGATGCTTCAGCCACTTCTCTCTACGGGGCCAGAGGAATGAACGGGGTGATTATTGTGACGACAAAGTCGGGAGAAAGAGGAAAGGGACTGAGCCTTTCGTACAATCTGACGCTCTCTAAAAGATTCAAACCCAGTTACCGGCAGTTTGATATGATGGACTCCCGGGAGACCATGGAGGTGTACCGGGAAATGGAGAACAAGGGATATTTTACCATGAACGAGGCACTCTATGCCCGCAGGGGCGGGGTATTCACACAGTGGTATGAGCGCATTACGGATTTCGACGGGGCCGGTTTCGGACTTACGAATACCGAGGCGGAAAAGGAGGGTTTCCTGGACCGGGCGGCCGGGTACAATACCGACTGGTTCGACCGGATCTATACGGATGCGCTGACGCAGAATCACTCGTTGTCTCTGGCATACGGCGGTGAGAAAAGTACGACGTATGCTTCCCTGAGTTATTATCACGATCCGGGAGAGACGGTGGCCGACCGTACCCGGAGGGCGACTCTGAACCTGAAGAACAGCCTGTATCTTTCGGAGAAGGTAAAGACGGTGATCGGGGTGCAGGCGAGCTTCAGGGACCAGTATGCTCCGGGGACTTTCCCGAGGATCCGGAACCTGGAGGCGGGGGCTTACAAGCGTGACTTTGACATCAATCCTTTCTTCTATGCGCTGAATACGCCACGGACACTGAGACCGTATAATGAGGAGGGAGCATATGAATATTACCGCAACGACTGGGCGCCTTTCAACATCATGGAGGAATATCAGCAGAACCGTATGCAGATCAAGATGAACGAGTTCCGTTTCTTTCTGCAGGGAAACTGGAATCCGGTGAGTGAACTGCACGTTTCGGCTTTGCTGAATGCCCGGCATGCCGTGACACACCTGATGCATCACATCGGAGAGCGGTCGAACGTAATCGGTGCGCATCGGGCGGATGGAAACGGGGTGTTCCGCAGGGACAATATTTATCTGTACAGGGACCCCGTGGGCGGAACGGCACGGGTGGCTCTTCCGATGGGAGGCATATACGATAAGACCACCCGTTCGCTGCAAAGTTATATGGCACGTCTTTCCGGTGATTACGGACACAGCTTCGGTGAGCATCATCTGAAGGTATTTTCCTTTGCCGAGATGAAGATGTCGGACAATGATATCGACCAGTTCAAGGGGTATGGTATTGCTTTCGACAAGGCCAATAGTGTTTCTGCTAGTCCGGATATTTTCAGAAAGACGATTGGTGAGGGACAGGAGTATTTCGGCCTTCAGCATACGTATGACAGAGGGATTGTCTTTTCCGGTTCGTTGACGTACAGTTACCGGAACCGGTATGTGTTGAACCTGGTAGGCAACTATGAGGGCTCGAATCTTTCGGGAACGAGTGACCGGGTAAGGTGGCTGCCTACCTGGAACATCGGTGGAAGATGGAACCTCAGCGAGGAAGAGTTTTTCAGTCGGGCAAGCAAGGTATGCAACAGACTGGCGTTGCGTGCCAGCTATGGACTGGTGGCGAAGATGAATCCGCAGGCCATTAATTCGGTCAGTGTGTTCGACAGCAAGGTGACCTTCCGTCCGGATGTGCAGAGCCGGGAGTATGCCATTTATCTGAAACACTTGGAAAACCGTGACCTGACGTGGGAGAAGATGTATGAGTTGAATGTGGGACTGGATGCAGGGTTGTGGAACAACCGGGTGTCGGCGACCTTGGATGTATATCGGCGGAATTCGTTTGACCTGATTGATCTGGTCCGGACTGCAGGCATCGGCGGGGAGTATCAGAAGTGGGCTAATTTCGGTGATATGACTACGACGGGCTTCGACTGGAGCCTGCAGACGGTGAACGTGAAGGGCAAGCATTTCAGCTGGAGCACGGTGTTCAATTTTTCGTATTACAAGCAGCGGATTACACGTCTGGTCAATACGCCGTCTACTTTCGATCTGGTATCGGGTACCGGTCGTGGAAACCTGGAGGGCTTTCCGCGGGGGGCGTTGTATTCGTTTGAATTTGCGGGACTGAACGACAGGGGGCTGCCTTCGTTTTATTGGGGCGACCTGCCGTTGGAGTCGGATGAACTGTCACGATTGTCGGGAGCGAACTTCTATGATACCCGGTACAACCGGTCTTATCTGGTGTACAACGGTCCGGTGGATCCGTATATTACCACTGGCTTGTCGAATGTCATTCAGTTCAAGAACTGGGAACTGGCTGTTTTCCTTTCCGGACAAATCGGGAATAAGGTGCGGCTGGCTCCTACTTTCGACCCTGAGTACGGCGACTTGAATGTGTTCACCACCCGCTATCGTGACAGATGGCTGACAAAGGGAGATGAAAACCGTACCCATATACCGGTCATTCCGGGAACCGACCTGATTGGGCTGGTGGGACGGCAGAATATTGAGCGGGCTTATAATGCGTATAACTATTCGGATGTCAATGTGGTTGACGGCAGTTTTATCCGCATGAAAAGCATCTCCCTGACGTACCGGATTCCGGTGAAGGTCTGTGAGCGGCTGAGCCTGAAATCGGCCTCGGTCAATGTGCAGTTGCAGAATCCTTTTCTGATTTATGCGAACAGGAAACTGAACGGCAGAGACCCTGAGTTTGTAAGTTCCGGAGGAGTGGCCACTCCGATACAGCGTACTTACAGTTTATCTATCAATACGACTTTCTAATGGATGTATCATGAAACGATTTGTAAAAAAATACCTGTTGGTAATGGTGGTGTCGTTGAGTTCCTGCCAGTTCCTGGAGAAATTTCCGGACTCCAATGCGGATGTGCGCATTGATACGAAGGAGAAGGTTCAGGAACTGCTGACCGGAGCGTATCCGCAGGCATCGTATTTCCGGTTTCTGGAAATGAGGACGGATAATGTGGGAGACAAGAGAAATACCCTGGAAGCGCCTCGTCTGGACGAGGCCATGTACTATTGGAAGGATTATGATGAAGAGGAGCCGGATTCACCGAAGGCTTACTGGATGGAATGTTACCGGGGGATTGCGCAGGCCAACAAGGCACTGGAGGCTCTGGCCGGGTTTGCTGACAAGCAGGATCCGCAGGTACAGGCCCTGTATGCCGAGGCTTTGCTGATACGGGCTTATCTGCATTTTATGGTTGCCAATATCTGGGCGCCGGCTTATGAGGGAGAGGAGGAATCGAAGCAACTTCCGGGAATCGTGTATGTCGAAACTCCCGAAAAACATGCGCTGGTGAAGTACAAGATGGAGAATCTGGCGGATACGTACCGGAAGATAGAGCGTGACCTGAGGCTGGGACTTGCCTGGGTCAGGGATGATTACTATGCACAGCCGAAATTCCATTTCAATAAGAAGGCTGCCTATGCTTTTGCAGTACGCTTTTTCAGTTATACGGGGCAGTGGCAGGAGGTAGTGGATTACAGTGCGTACGTACTCGGTACGCAACCGGCGAAGGCGATTACGTCCTTTCTGGATGTGAGTGAGCAGCGCGCGGAGGAGAGAATGGCTTATTATGCCTCGGAGCAGAATCCGAGCAACCTGCTGATGACGGTGACCGAGTCGTTGTGGTATAAGTATTACATCGACGGAAGGTTTGGACTGGATGAACCTACTTTTCAGAAGGTGGTGGGAAGAAGCGGGGCAAAGACCTTGTATCAGATTGCGGGCTATCAAAGGATGGCGCAGCACAACCGGCTGAATACGGCATATTTCCCGAAGTTCTCGCATTTCAGAAATGCGGAAGGATTGCTGAACAGCCAGCGTGGACATTTTTGCATGAACGTGCTGTTTACTACGGAGGAGGTGCTTTTGCATCGGGCAGAGGCATATGCCATGCTGGACAACAAGGAGCTGGCGCTGAATGATATTGTGACGTTTTTCCTGGCCAAGCACATTATTGAGAAGGGGGTGGGTGAGGCTCCTGAAAGAGAGGAACTCGACTTTATTCCGACTTCCGACCGTGACCGGATCCAGCCTTATTATCGTCCGTTGTCTGCCAGTCAGGCGTCGTTGCTGTACGTGATATCGGAAATGAGCCGGCAGCAGTTCATGCACGAAGGAATGAGGTGGTTCGATTTGCGGCGCTATCACATGAGTGTGGACCGTAACCGGACGGGAGAGGCGCGTAACGTGAATTGGGTGTTGAGACCGGAGGACAACCGGAAGGTGTTGCCGTTCCCGAATGAGGCGATTAATTATATTGAAAAAATAGTTGACAATGAATAAGTTTTTTAAGTGTGTGTTAATGGGGCTTCCCGGCTTGTTGCTGTTGGCTGGATGCAAGTCGGAAATCAGTGACTTGCGGCAGGAGGCCCCGGCGGTTGAAACGCAGCTTACTGAGTTGGACCGTTGGCTGTTGGAGGAGTTTGAGACTCCGTATAACATAAGGGTGGTATACAGGCAGATGCCGTTCCGGGATCCGGTGGCTCCGGGCAACCGTTCGGTGCAGTTGGCACGGGTCAAGCCTTTCCTGAAAGCGTACAAGGAACTGTGGATCGATCATCTGGAGAAACTTTTCGGAAAGGAGTTTATCCGTCGATATCATCCGAAGGAAATCCGGTTGTACGGGGCTCCGAATTTCGACAGCCGGATGGTGGAGGGAATGGACACTCCGGGATTGGGTACGCAGGTCATGCCGCTCTATCAGGTGAATGCTTTTGAACCTACCCGTCCGGAAGCCGTATACCGGATGATGAGGGAGGCAACCTTCTGTTTTGCCAAGAACCTGATTGAGCTGAGGCCGGTCGACCTTCCTACCTTTTCCGGGTATAATATAGTGAGGTACAGTCAATGGACCGACAATGAACTGCAGGGAGAGTATACGGACCGTTCCGACCTGATGGCTCCCTTCGGGTATTTTACGAAGGCTGCACAGGGCGGACCGGTGGTGGACTTTGCCGAAACCTTCAGCCTCCTGCTCTGCCGGTTGCCGAAACAGGTGAATGCCCTGATGCAGGTTGACGAATTCGAGACGCCTCCACCTTATAAGTTGGTGCTTCAGAAAAAGGTGGCTTTCGTCGATAAGTACCTGCTCGAAAATTTCGGAATCAAGCGTGCCTCTGATTTGTCGCGCGTATTGCCCCGCCTGATTGAGCAATACCCGAAGAAGTATGCGGAAGAGGCGGCTTCCGGTGAAACAGTGGAACCTTAATATTTTCAGACCATGATGAGAAACAATGATATCAGACCGGGCCGTAGTATTCTGAAAGGAATGCTGATGCTCGTCTTGCTGGCCGGACTGCCTGCCTGTCGTGAACGTACGGATGAACACATCGGTACGGTTACCGAAAGGCAGCAGCAGAGAATCGACGAACTGAAATCGGTACTTTGCAGCGCTCCCAACGGGTGGAGGATGAAGTATTTTCCGAATCTTAACTCCCGCTTGAATACGGACATCACGGAAAATTACAAGACAGAGGCGCATTCGCTGACCGATGTGTACCTGCAGCGGCGGATGGGGGCCGGCGGATATAATCTTTTCCTGAAGTTCCGGGAAGGAGGAGAGATGGAGGTGCTGACTGACATTGCGTATGCGCCTGCAGATGTGAAGAGTCATTACCAGCCGGTCTATCAGCCGGAAATCGGGCAGGCACAGTACGGTATTTCCGTTTCCGACGACCTGACGCTGTTTTTCCGTACGGGTACCATGCTGGAAGAACTGTATCCGTTTCAGATCAATGCGACGGCTAAATTCCTGCCGGTGCTGGTTTCTCCCGAACGGATATTGCTCAGGACGATGAATTATCCGGAACCCGGGAGAGAGTGGATTGAGATGACTCCGCTGGAAGTGCCGGAGGAGCAGTGGGTGGAGAAGATGAACCGGATTATCCGGGAAAAGGAGGAGTTCCGGACACGCTCTTACAAGGATTTGCGACAGAACCTGAAAGAAGACCGGGACTGCGTGCTGCGGATAATGGTGACAGATACCCGGAAGGTGGTGTATGAGACTTCCTACGACTTCGGTCAGCAGATGATGCAGTACAGGTTGTCGGCTTCGTATTCGAAGGACTGGCAGTCGCACCGGAAAGTGGCCCGGTACGACCGGATGCAGTATGAACTGTTTCTGAAAAATGAGCAGCCTAACCTGACGGTACACGGATACGACGGAAGTACGTATTATACCGGACTGGGTTCGGGGTATCTTGCCACAGAGAACGGACTTGAATTTCGACCGGGATTTAAGTTTGATGAAGGAGTGGTGTTTACTGAATTCACACATACGGAAGGCAAGAAAGAGTGGGTGAGTACAAGCGGCATTTATACCGCATACATCACTTTTGCAGAGAAAAACAAACAATGATTCATAGAAGCGTATGATGAAAAAATATTTTACATTTTATCTGGCGGCCGGGATGGCATGGATGGGATTGTCGCTTGCCTCCTGTGCCCGGGAGGAGGTGGAAGACAGGGTAGAAAACCTGTCGGATTTCATCCGCCTGAAACCGGCTGAACGTGTTCCGCACGAGACGGGAGTGCCTTTCAACTGCTTTCCGAAGGAGGTGGGAGATTTGGGCTTTACCAACAGCGAGGAGGGTTCTTCCGATGAATATCGGGAGAGCTATCAGGTCTCACTGTCGGTCGATGTGATGGCCAATTATTACGGAAGTTTCGACAAGCAGAATCTTTCGATTGTGATTTTGCAGTATCTGGATGAAAACAATGAGTTGAAGGTAGATACCATCATGGACGGACATAACGTGATTGAGAAAGACAAACGAGGACGGTTCAAGCCCTATTTTTCGGAGGTCGAACCGGTGTCCATCACCAAACGTTCGGGCGATCCGGTCTACTTTGCCGTATTTTACAGTCCCTATGCTTATTTCGACATGACTGTGAGTCTGACGGCGGAGACGGCAGACGGCTCGGAGGCGCTTCCGGAACTGAGCCATCGTTACAGCCGGACCCTGGAGTCCTTCCATATCGCTGAGATAGGCAAGAATTACAATATATATTCTCAGGCAATGTACCTTCCGTAAGGAGGATGATGAATGATACAGAAACTAAAATAGATTTGACAATGAAAAAAAGTATTATTGGATTGGTTTTGATAGTGAGTGTGTGTGTAAATGGTACCGGTTGCAGTAAGCAGGAAATCCGAAGGGAGGATCCGCCGGCGGGTCAGACCCCGTCTTCGGAGGGGTATGAAACCGATTACCGGTTTTTCAGAAACGGACTCTCGAGTGTGGATATCGGTGAGGCAAGAAAGGTGTTGCTTGATTTCCGCAACTTCAATAACGGTATCAATGCAAAAGTGCTGACGAACCTCGAAGGGAAAAGGCTGGATTACCGCAATGAACTGGCTTCGCACATAGGGGTAGGATTCAAGGAGCAGGAAAAGGCCCGGAATATACTGGAGACTTTCCTTGATGAACTGACGGAGGCTTCGAAGAATCCTTCGGCCGGTGCGTTTGCCCGCGAAGGGAAAATCGGCATCGTGCAGGTGAGTCACGATGAACAGCGGCTGGTGAATGAAAAGGGAGTGGAACTGGGGCAGGTCATCCAGAAAATGATGATAGGGGCGTTACAGGTTGCCAACATCGAACACTTCCTGATGAAATCTCTGGAAGCCGATAACCAGGCGGTGATGGAAGGAGGCAACAGCACGGCGATGGAACATTACTGGGACATTGCCTGGGGATACCTGGGCAGCATCAATGCCGATCCTGACCGTATCTCTCCTTTGTTCCTGGCCAATTATATCGAGAAGGAGGCTGTCGGAATGAAGGGACTGGAAAACATCAACGTAGCTGTCTATCATGCGTTTCAGGCAGGAAGAAAGGCGATTGTCGGAAACCGGACGGATGAGGTGAGGAAACAGGTGGGAGAGATCCGTGGACTGCTCTCCAAGATGCTTGTTCTCCGTACCATGTTTTATCTGAACGAGAGTTCCAAGATCCTGAGACAGAAGAGTGGAAACGAACTCAATGAGCAGTATTTCCATCACATGGGAGAGGCACTGGGATTCATCCTGGCCTTGCCGTTTGTCAAGAATGCCAATGGCGATTATTTCATTACGATGGACCAGGCGAAGGAACTGTATGATGCCCTGACACAGGGTGAGAAAGGTATCTGGGACAAGGAGCGGATTGAAGGTAATCAGGCGGGATCCATCATTGAGGTAAACAAGAAAATCAAAGCGTATTACCATATATGAGAAAGCGTTGTATTGGACAGGTCGGGGTAATGATGCTCGGACTGTTGCTGGTGCTGACAGGATGTGTATATACACCGGTAAAGGGACATTCGGAGAAAAGAACCGTGAAGGAAGATTATCTGTCGTTCTGGTACAAGCGGCAGATACTTCCCGCTTTTGTGGCTTACCGTGAGAAGACAGATGAACTGACTCGGGCAGCTTATGCGGTGAGGGATGCTCAGGAAGGGGCCGGAAAGGAAGCGGCAGTGGAGCAGTTGAAGGCTCTGTATAAGGAGACTTTTCTCTGCCTGCAGGATGTCATCCTGTTTGATAATGCGCTGTTCCATAGTGGTATCAGCGGACTGTATGAACTGGCCGGGACCTCGCAGGTCAACAAGGGACTGGTGAAATCGGGTATCGGGAGCGGTCGTATCACTGCCGATGAGATGGTCCGTGAACTGGAGGAGGGACTGAACCAGCCTAATGCGGCAGGGTTTGCAGCCTTGGATTACATCCTATTCAGTGGAGAGATTGCCCTCGATGCGGCCAGTATCCGGTATGTGTGTACGGTCTGCGAAGTCATCGGTCATTATGCGAAGGAGGCAGAGAGACATTATAAAGGAAATGAGGAGGCATTCCTGGCGCACAACGATTTTTCGGCGGGAAGCAGCCTCAGTACCCTGATCAATACATTGATGAAGCAGTATGAGATTTATGTACGTACCATCAAGGTGGGGATTCCCATCGGCATATACGGTGCAGCCATCGTACAGAAAAGGGCGGCTCCCCAGACGGTGGAGGGATATTATTGCGGAGGGGGACTGTCTACACAGCTTCTTCACAGGAGCATCCTGTCGCTGAAGCATTTTTACGACGGGGTTCCTTATGGAGAGTCTGCTCCCTTGACGGCTTACAGTTTCGGACATTTTCTGGAAGAACAGTTGGCAGTGACGGGACAGGGAGAGGACCTGGTGAACCAGTTGCGGGAGACTCTCTACCTGCTGGAACGTAAAATCGGGAAACTGGAGGGAGACATCGCCGTACTGGCCGACAGTACGGACGGACTGGAACGTTTGACCGACGTGTACCGCGAGTTGCAGAAGATTGTGGGTATCCTGAAGGCGAAAATCATTGTGGAACTGAAACTGACGATTACCTATAGCGACGGAGAGGAAGGAGATTGAAGTAATGAAGAAGAAAAACAACCTGTTACTGCTGATGTGGCTGCCCGGTATCACATACGGGCAGTTGCCGGCAGACAGCAGTATGAACCACAAGGAAGTGGTGCTTGATGAAGTATATATCTACAGCAGTCAGGAGAAATCGGTAAACAAGTCCCGCTTCATGCGTGATGTCGAAGGTACCCAGATTTTCGCCGGAAAGAAAAGTACGGTGACCCTGCTCGAGAATATGTTGCTGAACAAGGCTGCCAACAATACCCGGCAGATGTTCCGGAACGTATCGGGTATTGTCATTCACGAAGGAAGTGACGGCGGACTGCAGTTGAACATCGGTTCCAGGGGACTGAATCCGAACCGTTCAGCCAATTTCAACATGCGGCAGAACGGTTATGACATCAGTGCGGACCCGTTGGGTTATCCTGAGAGTTATTACACCCCGAATGCGGATGACATCAAGGAAATACAGGTACTGCGGGGAGCATCTGCCCTGCAGTACGGTTCTCAGTTTGGGGGAATGATCAACTTTAAACTGGCCACTCCTCCCGAAGATAAGAAAATTGACATCCGCCAGCACCTGTCGGCCGGGAGTTACGGCTTTCTGGGAGGTTATACCCGGGTCTCGGGTACACTGGGGAAGTTTTCCTATTACCTCTCTACTACCTTGAAACGGGGAGACGGTTACCGGGAGAACTCGGACTACAAGAGCTACAATGTCTTGTCGCAGCTGAGATACCGTTCCGGCGAGAATGTCTGGGGGCTCGACTGGCTGAAGTACCATTATCTGGAGCATCAGCCCGGGGGACTGACCGATGTCATGTTTCTGGAAAACCCCAAGCAGAGCAACCGTAGCCGGAACTGGTTCCTGATCGACTGGAATATCCTCTCTTTCTCTTACCACAGGGAGATGCCGGGTATCCGTGCGAGTCTGGATGCCAGAATGATGGGGCTGTATGCCGACCGGTTTGCACTGGGATATCGTGACAAGCGGGTGGGAACGCCAGATCCGGGGAATACGGAACGGGACTTGCAGAAAGGGACGTTCAGAAACTGGGGAGCGGAAGTCGGCTTCCTGAAACGGTTTAACCTGGGAGGCAATGCCGTTCCTTCTTCGTGGGCGGTTGGTGTCAAGTATTTTCAGGCCGACAACCTGAGTCGGCAGGGAGCCGGAACGACAGGGGCGGATGCGGATTTTACACTGGTGGAACCGGTGCTGTCGGGAGGACATTTCCGTCAGAATAAGATTCCGTACCGTTCTTCGTACCGCCTTCCCAACCTGAACCTGGCACTCTTTTCGGAAGTCAACCTGCGGCTGGGGGAGCGGTGGAGCCTGGTCCCGGGGATACGTATGGAGCATATCCGGACGGATATCCGTGGACAGAGAAGTTTCTACAGCATTGACTATGCTACCGAAGGTTATCCCCTGGAAGAGGATGTTCTGACGGATGACAAGACCCATTCCCGGCAGATTGTGCTGGCGGGAATCGCTTTGTCATATAAGACTCCCCGGGCAGAGATGTATGCGAATGTCACCCGGAACTACCGGGCCATTACGTTCAACGACATGCGTACGGTTTCTCCTGCACTGGAGGTGAATCCGGACTTGAAGGACGAAACCGGTTTTTCTTCGGATATCGGTATCCGTTCCCGGGGAAACCGCTTGCTGACCTATGACGTGAATCTGTTTTTCTTGTATTACGGAGACCGTATCGGAGAGTATTTCCGCGAGAATCCCAAAGTGCCGGGTACGTACCACAGGTATAGGGACAACATCGGTAACGGTATCAGTTACGGGATGGAGGGCATGTGCAATTACGACTTGCAGCGGCTGACCGGCTGGCTGAATCTGCCGGAACTGAAGGTCAGTCTGTTTGGCAACTGGGCCATTACGGGTTCCAGGTACCTGAAGAGTAAGGCGGGATACCATATTGAAGGCAACCAGATGGAGTTTGTGCCGCTGTATAACCTGAAGGGGGGATTTACCGCACAGTACAGGAAGTGGTCGATGGCTTTGCAGGCGGGTTTTACATCCTTCCAGTTTACGGATGCGGCCAACGAACCGATGGATCCGGATGATGCCGTTTACGGTATCTATGGGGCGATTCCGGGGTATTGTGTGGTGGACCTGAATCTGGATTATCGGCTGAACAAGTACCTGAACCTGGTATTGTCGTTCCAGAATCTTACCAACCGCATCTACATGACCCGAAGGGCCACGGGCTATCCCGGTCCGGGAATTATCCCTTCTGCCCCGTTCAACTGTATGGGTACTCTGATGTTTCACTTGTAAATTGAATGACGATGTTGGAAAGTATCGAATATCTGTTCCAGAAAGGAATTGTCGATCCGGTCATGTACCTGTTTGATCCGGGGAGACGGATTGCATGGATTTATCTGCTCGTGGCCGGGATACTGGCTTGTGGGTGGTACATGATTTTTCTGAGACTCTCGCTGAAAGACAGTCTGAAAGAGATACTGAGGAAGGAATACTGGTGGAGCCGTTCGGCAAAGACGGACTACTGGCTGTTTCTGATCTGTGGTGTCTGCAAGGCGGTCTTTGTCCTCCCGTATCTGGCGACCGGGAACATGCTGGCGTATTGGCTCAGCATGAAACTGACCGAGTGGACGGGCCCGTCTGCCTTGAGGATGCCGGCCTATGCAGCCATATACCTCTATCCGCTGGTCCTGTTTCTGGTAAAGGACTTTTTTATTTACGTGACGCACTATCTGCTGCACCGCAACAGGTATTTATGGGAGTTTCACAAGGTACACCATTCGGCAGATACGATGAATCCGTTCACGCTGTACCGGATGCACCCGGTGGAAATGGTGCTGCAGAATCTTCAGGGACTGCTTGCCTTTGCCCTGGTGACGGGTGGGTTCTATTATTTCAATCATACCGTGCTGTTTCAGGCAACCATCCTGGGGGTGAATGCCTTCAGTTTTGTGTTCTTTATGGCAGGGGCCAACCTGCGGCACTCTCACGTTCCGCTCCGGTATCCCGAATGCCTGGAACGCATTTTCATGAGTCCCTATCAGCATCAGATGCATCACGACCGGAAAGGAAAGTTCTGTCACAGCAACTACGGTTCCCGGCTTGCGCTCTGGGATTATCTCTTCGGAACGCTGCATACTTCCGATGAACTGCCTTTGGAGAAGCGCCGTTTCGGCTTGCCGGAAAAGGCATTGCACCGCCCCAATCATTTGTGGGGCAACCTGGTCTCGCCTTTTGTGGGGTGCCTGCGCCAGTTGAAAAGGCAGTTCTCTCTCTGAAGTCGGAAAGAAACTCTTTTTTCACCCCTGAACGTGTTACGGTATGCAACTGCCGTATGCGTTCAGGGATATTTTTATGGACGGTATTTCTCTACAACATACAGAGTGACTCCCGGAAACGAGCCGGCTGTCTTTTCGATGACTTCCTTCACGTCCTTCCATTCCAGTTTTCCGAGTCCTGCACCGATGGCGGGCAGGCCTATTTCCTGCACCCCTGTACGGGAAGCTATTTCCAGCATCCGTGACAAGGCTTTTTCGATGAATTCCAGTCTGGCTCCCTGCCGCCAGGTCAGTTCCGTTGCCAGGTTATAGACCCATCCCTTGCCGTAGGAATAGGCAAAGACCTCTCCCGGAGTGAACTTTCCCTGCCGGCACAAGTCGCGGTACTGATGATACATTTCCGGAAATTTCTCCTTGAACTGTAAGGCAATGCCTTTTCCCATGGCTCCCTCGCAGTTGCATCCGTGTGCATAACTGCTGACATGCTCCAGTGTAAACAAGTTTCCTTCGCTGATGTAAACGGTCATAATTGTATGTATATGATGGAAATGAATAATATTTTTCAGTCTTCCTATCTTCGCTTCTCATTGAACCGGAAACCGATGCCGAGCATCAGGTTGTTCGGGTCCTTGAAACGGTATAGTTGATACCCCGTATGCAGGAAGAAGCGTTTGGAAAGGTTTGTCTTCAGGACAAAGACCTGATAAAAAGAGCGGGTGTCTTTGCCGTGGTAGATAAAGTTCTTTCCAATGCCTAAGTTGATGGAGAAGATAGGCATGACAATTTCGGTACGCAGCGACAAGCCCACCGAGAAC
>OOCB01001907.1_pt1 | contig 25860 bp, 21 predicted proteins | sample 1671351 | NCBI WGS metagenome assembly OOCB01 (sample SAMN06348148, study PRJEB24527) | human gut metagenome | biome: human gut; feature: ankylosing spondylitis patient; material: feces | host: Homo sapiens | place: China | collected 2015-10 | reverse complement strand
TCGCCACCCTTGATTTTGTGCATAAGGCACAGAACCTTTTCATTACCGGTTCTTCAGGAACGGGGAAAAGCTATCTGGCCTGTGCCCTCGGACATGAAGCATGCAAAAGGGGATTCCGAACCTTCTATGCCAATGCCCCAAAACTGCTCGGTGCGCTGAAAGTCGCCAAAGTCAAAGGTACACTTGAAACGGAACTCAAGAAGATTGAGCGCTGCCAGTTACTCATCCTTGACGACCTGTTCATCGTACCGCTTGACGCAAAGGAGCGTCCCATACTGCTTGAAATCATCGAGGACAGGCATGAACGGAAATCCATCATCATCACATCGCAGTACCCATCCTCCAACTGGTATGACATGGTAGGTGACCCGACAATTGCCGATGCAATCCTTGACCGCATCATACATACGGCTCATACCATAGAGTTATATGGTGAAAGTATGCGAAAGTTAAGGTCTAAGAAAAACGGGAAATTTTAAAAGTGTAAAATAAAATTAACCCCCAACACCAGGACTTTAAAGGGTCAATCATATTGTAGCCAAAGGTGGGCAAATCCTGTTTGGCCAAAAGGGTCAAAGTCGCGTGGCTTTTCCAGACATTTTTATTTTATCGGCTGAAAAACAGCCGATAAAATTGTCATGGCGGAAAATAGAATGGTTACATGGTTAACTATATTAGGGATATTTAACAAATGTACCTTTTTACTTTTATTTCTGATATATAGGTCACACTAATCTTCCGACAAACAAAAGATTTCAAGACAAAAAAACAGACAAACCCCAACACGACTAATTCTATTTGTAAAATCTTCATAATGCCATATTAAATTATTCTTTTTCTCCTTCACCTATTCACGTTCCTTTGTTAATGCGGATTTCAGGGTGAACCATATCCTTCACACCTCCTTCACAGATGGTTTCACAAGTCAAAATTCTTTTTAATTTAAAAATAATCTTAAAGCTTTCGTTTTCTAAAATCATTACATTTTCAAAAAAGTAAGGCTTACTTTTTAAAAAGTAAAGCTTACTTTTTTGAAAGTAAGCCGAGTTTTCCAGCAAAAGTCCTTTTAAAAAAACGGCACTTCCCAATCTGGCTTTTCAAATAAAAAACACCCCCCAAAAAGCGTGTACAGGCATTCTCAGGCTGACTGAAGGAGTTTATTTCTGATTCTATTTTATCGAAAAAAAACAAAAAACCTTATCAGAATGTCTGAAAATGAGTGAGACAAAGCGTGAAGCAAGTGAAATATAACATTTCACCATTCAGTGCATTAATTATCAAATAGTTAATATATAATGTGAATAGGTGAAAGCAAACTTTGAAAAAAACGACTTTAGGGTATTTCCTGGGCAAAAAAACGATTATTCAGGAAAGAATAAACGAATACGAAAAGACAAAAAGCAACAGACGGATATATTTCTTCTGCATAAAATAACCGATGGAAGACCAACTATTTGGTTTTTCTTTTATATTTGCAACATATAGAATGGCGCGGTACAATCCTAGCTGAACTGACTTTTCATTTATGTCCGTACCTATCCTACATACGTATTATATTTCCTGCAATGAAGAGAGCCATAATCTACACTTTCATCATGATATTGACAGTCTCAATCCTAATATCATGTAACAACAGCAATGACAATAACGGAACTGTACGTTCCATATATTACTGGAGTACTACTATGCGAATGGACAGTACAAAAGAAAAATTTATTCATGACCATGCCATCAGTCGTATGTATCTAAGATATTTTGATGTAGTCGACGACCAGGGTGAACCTACCCCCAACGCGACGCTCCGTTTTATTACCCCAGTTCCCGATAATATTGAAATAATACCGGTTGTATTCATTGTTAACAGCTGTATGACTCACCAGATTAACGGGCTGGCCGAAAAAATATATAAACGAATCAAACAAATGAACACAACCAACGATATAGCCAACGTAAGAGAAATACAAATAGACTGCGACTGGAGCATGCGTACACGTGACACCTATTTCTGTTTCCTTAAAGAATTGAAAGATATGGCCAATTTAGATGGCATAAAACTTTCTACAACCATCCGTCTTCACCAATTATCACAAAAGACACCTCCAGTAGATCGCGGAGTATTGATGATGTACAATACCGGTGACTTCACGGATATAACATGCCACAAGCCTATACTCGACATGAATGACGCAGCACCTTACCTGCCATATCTGGCTGATTATAAACTCCCATTGGTTCCTGCTTATCCCATTTTCAGCTGGCGGATCCTGTTCCGTATGAACCGTTATGTAGGCATTATGCATTCAGATGATGAGTTACCGATCCTCACGGGCGACAGCATAGCAATTCGTCAGGTTGAACTTGACGAATTGCAAAAAGCCAAAGATGCCATAAGCAGCAGACGTACAGACGCCCATAATGAAATCATACTTTTCGATATGAACAATCAGAATATAACCCGATTCAAACCCAAAGATTATGAAAAAATTTATTTACGTTAGCTTTATTGCCCTGTCATTATGTAACGATGCATGGACATGTGTCAGCGAAGCTCCCACGCATAACAGTTATATGTTCAGCGTATTCAGACGTGAAAACATGAAATCGCCATTCAGTCGTGAAATGAATGCGTATTGGAAAAATTATGCTGCTGACGAACTAAGCACAGATGAAGAATATTATACTTGGAATCATGACAGAATAGATTCTATCGCACGTAGCCGGGGCGATCTCAAAATGAGTCGTTATATGAAACTACTGGACAGTTATCTGGAAGTAAGCAGCCAGATATCACTCGACTCATGGAATTACCCGACGAAAAATGATCTAGCCATACGCCAAGCCACCTTACTCAACATACTGAAAAAGGCAACTGCCGATATGGCCACAGGTATGAAAGAACAAAACGCTCTGCTGATCATGAGAGCCAATATGCTACTGGGTAATGATAAAGACAACATAGCATTTTGGAAATCAACAGCCTCTACCCTCCCACAGGGTGTTTGGCGGGATATGGCACGCAACATTTATGCACGTGCACTGCTTCGTACGGGAGCGCGTCTCGAAGCATGTAACATTTATGCAGAACAAGGTGACATGTTAAGTATAAAATGGTGTATGCGCCACTTTAGAAATCTGGCCGGCATACAGAACATATACGCAAAGGATCCCAACTCGTACACTCTCGTTTACCTGGTTCAGGATTTTGTAAACAACGTACAGGAAACCATTGACCAGACCAATGCCAACGAAACAGATGAAGAGTGGTTTAAATTTATTGATGCGAACGCCGTTTATAAAGACGAAGCCTTGCGTTTTGTCACTTTTGCAAATGCCGTAGTAAAAGAAGGGAAAACAAAATATCCCTGCTTATGGAAAACAGCAGCCGGAATGATTGACTATCTTTTGGATATGCCGGAAAAAGCCGTAAAAGAACTTGATGAAGCCATGAAGATGGAGGGAACTCCACGCATGAAAGACAATGCACGCTGCATACGCCTGCTAGCCTCAACCGGAACACATACCCTCAATGCAGAATATTCAGCCTATCTGGTAAAAGAATTCAAATGGCTTGATTCGCTTATCAAAAGCGAACGTGGCTCATCAGAAGATTACGGAAACCATTATACAGATGTCAAAGAGCGCGTAGTCTATAAAGCCCTTGTTCCCAAATACAAATCAGCCGGACAAACGTCTGTCGCCCTTGCATTACTTGGTATGATGGAAGAAAACGAACAGTCATTCACAACAAAAGGACGTCATTCACAACCAGACTATAAATGGGACGGAGACTACGCATGGAATACAGATTATGCTTCATGGAACGAATATTTTTCGACCCTTGATACACTACAGGCAGATACTTTGGCCAGCTATCTCCAATACATCTGCATCAGACCAAGCGACCCATTTGAACAATATGTGATTTCCCAAGTGTACGCCAACAAGAACTATTACAATGATCTGATTGGTACCCGATATATGGCTGAAGGCCGGTTTGAAGAAGCTCTGCCCTATCTCGAACAGGTGTCTTCCGACTATTTGTCCACACAAAACATCAGCTGGTACATGACCAACCGTAACTATTCCATACCGCGCTGGTTCACTCGCCAGTATCCCAATCTGCCAGATACGGACGGTCCAGACAAAGGTCAGACAAAGAATAATCTGAAAACCCAATACTGCAAAGACATATTACGTCTGCAAAGCTATTATAATCTCACACGGGAAGGAATAGAAAAAGAAAAATACGCATACGAGCTTGCCGTCATGTATGATCAGGCATCATGTTACGGCGACTGTTGGTTCTTGACCCATTATGGTCACAGTATTTACGACAGTGTACGTACAGGAGAATTTGACTTTGCCAGAAAAGCTACAGAATACCTCTATGAATGCACCCGATCATACGATCCGCACATGCGCTACAAATCGTTGTATGCTTCAGCTTTTGTGGACAAAGATTCCTGGTATGACATGAGATATGACAATAACTATAATCCCATCATCATACCTCGTCCTGCATCCGGACAGTATAAAGCTATGAGCAATCTCTACGATTTTGCCATTAAAAATCCGGAATATGTAGATAAATACACCACACGTTGTGACGTTTTAAAAACTTTTGCGAAGCTGACCGGACAACCATAAACAGAAAAACACAGCCTGATATATATATCATCTGAATCATTACATATATATATCAGGCTGTGACCTGTTTTCCCTATCTCATGATACACATTTTTTCATATATTCTGATTTTGGTTATATAATGTAAAATCCTTGCAGAATCATTTTTTATCTCTTTATTTTGCAACGACAACTAAAATAAGATGCGAAAATGAAATCAAAAAACATTCTGAGAACATTAGGATTAGTGTTTTTTCTGGTATTTGCAACCTATACTTATTCTACCTGCAAAGCCTCTGAACCCGAAGACCGGGGATATATTGTAAAAGTCGGTGACATGGCACCGGACTTTGAAGTGGAATTAACCGACGGAAGTACCGTAAAATTATCCGATCTTAAAGGTAAAGTCGTCATGCTACAATTTACAGCCAGTTGGTGTGGAGTGTGTCGTAAGGAAATGCCACATATCGAAAGTGAAATCTGGCAAAGATACAAGAACAGGGAAGACTTCTTCCTTATTGGATTGGATTACGATGAGCCGAAAGACAAAGTACTACGTTTTGCTGAAACAACAGGAGTAAGCTATCCGCTCGGATTAGACAACAAAGCCGGAATTTTTCAAAAGTACGCCCGTCCTGACGCAGGAGTAACCCGCAATGTACTGATCGACAGAAACGGACAAATCGTTATGCTTACCCGCCTTTATAATGAAACTGAATTTTCTCAGCTGGTAAAAAAAATAGATGAGTTAATGAAAAAATAATGATGTCAGGCATTAAGTCTGGATATAAACAGACCATAGTCCAGATATCTATTTAATGATATCCTTTGACAGCTAACTTTTTAAGCCGGTTTTGCATGAAACAGAATAATATCTGATTCAGGTAAAACCGGCTTTTTATGCAGAAGAAATCCAATATCCCTTACACTGAAAATTCCTGTAAAGAAATCACGATTATATTCTCTCTCTATTTTCCAAGATTTCCTATCAAGCCATAAAACACTGTGGCTCCCATTTAGTACACTATGATAGTCGATAAAAATTGCCTGACAACCCATTTAGTGCATCTTACAAATAACGAACGCAAAACAATACTGATTATCAATAAATTAGAATATAGAAATACAAACAACGAACTTAATATTACCAATGGGAAGTCAAATAATTATTCCTAATTTTGCTAATGTAATCACTCGGGTAGTACAATACTTTATACGAACAAAAAACTAAACCTTATTTTAAAAAAAGACCAAGCCATGAGAAAATTATCATTCATTTTATTAGCTACCTTACTCTTTTGCGGATGCAATCATGAGGAAGAAAACTGGCCGGAAGGTTCTTACGAGCATTATGCCAAACAAATCTGCGGAACCTATGTTTTAACAAAGGTATTCTGGTCCGGTTTCCCTACAGACCTTAACGGTGACGGTATTTCTTATAATGATCTTCTGGAGAATGAAATGAAAGGTCTCCCCGGATATTATGAACCCAATCACTATGCTAATATCACTACTGCAAAAAATGGCAAACAATCATCATATAAACAGTTTGTGGTTAATCTTCAGTTTCCATACCCTGATTTTTACATGAATGAAAAAAGTTTCGGTTCTTCCAGACTATCCTATTTTCCTCAAACCATAAACATAAGGTATGCAGGAAGCCGTCTTTCTAGTGAAACTATACATTTTGACAATCGTAATTACACCAGTATTTTTCTCTCAGGATGTAATGAAATCACCCTGACTCAAATTACACCAGAAGAGCTTAAAGTACGAGTACATTGCCACATGTACCATACTGACATGCAGTCGCAAGACCTTAACTATCTATATTACTGTTACAAACGTATTTATTAAACAAATACATCTGACTTTAAAAACAGTAAAACCTGAAATTTTACGGCTGGCTCTTATTGACGGATATGGAGAGGGAAACGTCAGTTTGAGTCTGTCCGTAAAATTTCTTTTTTAAGAAGACAATAATATCACCTCCCTCGGAAGTATTGATTTTCTTTCTGACATTTGTCTTGCATTTATGCACGGTAAACACACTCTGCATCCATACTGCCGCAATCTCTTCCGTACGGAAACCAGCCATCATCAGACAACACAACTGAACCTCCTTTTCATTCAGATCCGGATATTCATGAACAAGTTTATTATGAAAACCATCGAACGTGATATCTATATCATGATAAAAATCATCCCAACGGGTCGCTATCAACTTATTACCTTCAATAATATTAAGATTGTCCAGTTCGTGAAGCAGCCGTTCACTTTTCTCTTTGCGCGTATATTTAAGCATGGCAATCTTTTTAGCAATCTCCAAATCACGCAAAATAAACTGACGGGTCTCATCCTGCATTTTTTCGAGTTGCTCCAAGGTTTCTATTCTACGCTGAAGAGTCAGTAATTGATAAAACTGTTTTTTCTTTCTGTACTGTGAAAATAAAATAAAAACAACCAGACATAATAATATCACCAACAATACATATTGATAAATACGTATCTGTCTGTCGTGTTCCTGGCGTTCCTGAAACTGCATGTATTTCCGAATAGCTTCATCGAGAACATTACCATTCAACTTTGTGAACATCTGGTCATATCTGGAAATAATATGCTGCATGCACCTGTTTTCTTCTTTACTGTCACCCGAACGGATTGCAAATTCGGCACAAGCTTTATAAAATTCTATTTCACCATAACAATCATTCTTTCCCGTCACATATCTTTCTGCTTCCTTTTTATATTTATCTGCCTGAATATGATTATCAATATGATAATAGCACAATGATAAAATTGAATAACATGAAAAAAGCCCGCATGAATCTTTCTCCTGAGGTAATGCTTTCTTTAATTCATCTATTGACTTTTCATATTTGCCTTGACGAAAAAGCACCAATCCCCATATACGGTGTACATCCGAATAACTAATATGATGAGGACTGACACTCATTGAAAGCTCAGACAACAAATGATCAGCCTTTTCTTCCTGACCGGTATAAAGATAACTCTTGCTTAGCAAAAGTAAGGTATTGGCATCAAGTTCATCAATTTTTTCATCCTTAAGACTTTGTAACGCCATAGCCTGATAACGAATAAATTCCAACATATCAAATTGCCTGAAATACATTTCGCTCAGATAACTATAAAGATGAAACATCCATACCTGATCATTGATCTCACGTGCTAAAGCCATGGCCTTTTCCACTGTTTCTACTTCTTTCTTGATATTCTGTTCCTGACCATAAATACCTGCCAACAGATATAGTGTTTCCAATTGCTGCTGTACCTTCTTTTTTCGTTCAAAGAAAGACAAACAATCCAACAGTTTCTGTTTATCGGGATGATAGTCTTTCCTTGTATAAGATCGCGCCAAAGTCTGCAGCAAAAAAGCTGTAGCATCATGCTCATTTGAAATACGGATGATATGACATGTATCCAACTGTGAAAGCAACATTTGAGGATGGTTTTCCAATATGACAATCTTGTCGTCAAAAACCACATCATCTTTCGTTTTATTCATGCATGAAGACATGAAAAAAATAATCACTGAAAAGTATAATAACATCATATTTAATTTCATAGTCAACAGGTCTTTGAAAAATCAGACAAATTTCGTCTTTAAAGATAAGAAACAACCATTTAATGGCATAATGAAATATATTTATTTTTGTTAAACTGAAACATATATTTATACAGCTGTTTTTCCGACAGAATAATCCTGGCATATACTTTTGTCTGTCAGGTAAAAGCTCAAAGAAGTTCTATTACCAAACCATTGAAACAAAAACAATTATACAGTCGAACATATAACGGACTTATCAGAATACCTGACAAGCCTTCATATAAAATAAAAAAATCACATATTCTTTCCTGATGCCTTTACCACCCAAATACTGACTTCATAGAGCAAACATATCGGTAAAGCGACCAAACAAAGAGTAAACACATCTGAAGTAGGAGTAATGACTGCTGCAACAATCAGAATGACTACAATAGCATGCTTACGATACCGGCGCATAAAAGATGAAGAGAGAAATCCCAAACGTCCCAAGACCCAACAAAGCACGGGAAGCTCAAACAATACACCGATAAGGAAACTCATCACCAGTAACGTATCCATGTAAGATTGCAAAGAAATCAGATTCTCTACTTGCGAACTCACCTGATAAGTACCCAAAAAACGGAAAGTCAAAGGAAATATCAAACAATAACAAAGAATTACCCCTAGTATAAACATAGCATAACCGACTATAACCGCTCTTAAGGTTGCCTTACGTTCACTTTCATAAAGTGCAGGAGATACAAATCTGAATATAGAATAAATCACATACGGTGAAGCTATCAGCCCCCCTGCATAAACAGAAGCTTTAATATGCATCTTAAACTGTTCGGCCAACCCCGTATTAATCAGATTAACCGTGAATCCCTCATCAGAAGGGCCTCCCCAATATATTGCCAGATGATTTAGCAAACGATAAATAAAAAATGAATCTTCTTTTGGAGCCAGAATAACTGCAAAAAGCTGTTCCTTGAAACAGAATGCCAGAATACTGCTTACGACTATTAAAACTGCAATTCGCAAAATCACACCGCGAAAGACATCCAAATGTTCCCAAAATGTCATCTCCGCAGTGTGATCGGTTATGTTTTCTACCTGACGGTTTTGTCGGTCTGTCATTTTAAAGTATCGTTTTTAGATGTTTCTTTTGTTTCATCATTATGCACAACATCTGTCTTTGAAACAGATTCTTTTGCTTTTTCGTCTGAAACAGAAGGATTTTCTATACCATTCATCCCTTCCTTGAAACTACGTACTCCCTTACCTAATCCTTTCATAAGTTCAGGTATTTTTTTGCCACCAAAAAAGAGCAAAACAACAAGAATAATAAATATCAGTTCCTGAGTTCCGATTCCAAACATAATTTATCGACGTATTAAATATTTCACAAAAAAGTATCCTCCGAATATCTGCAAGAGCATTCCCGGAACCCCCAAACGGAAGTCTTGAACCGCCAAATAAAAATCGCCCTTCATTGCCCATTCTCCCAATGTTCCGAAAACCTGGTAAGACAATACGGCTGCTAAAAGTGACCATAAAGTTATTTTTTGATACTTTCCAGCCATCCAACCAGCCATTACCGCCAAAAGGCAAGATTTAAGCAATATGGCCGGCAGCGCTGCTGCAGGAGGCATGCCAAACAGCCATGAATTGATTAATGGAGAAGCAATGGCTGTCAACAATCCCACACGCCATCCATATTTATAGGCTCCAATTAATGTAAAAAAGTATATGGGAAGCCAAATCACTCCACCTTGAGGAATCAAATGAAAAAGCTGAGGAAAAAGTATGTTTCCCGCAGTAAATGCCAAAGCAGCCCAATATGTTCTACTGTTGCTATAAGGCAAAGAGTAAAGTTTTACAGTATTTTCCATCGTTAATTACTTCTATTGTTTATCTATGACTTTAATGTTAAAACACATCAATTATCTGATTATTCTCTGTGATAATATTCCAACCGATAGTTTCAATATTTCACAATAACAGATTCTATGGATGACGCATTCTTTCCACAAAATCCCGCACTGACAAGAATATCTCTTCCACAGAATCTTTATCAAAAGACAGCTTTTCCAAAGGACACCAACCGTCTTTTTTACGATTCTCAATATAAGGTACAAGCTGATCACACTCCACCTGAATTGATCCGTCTTTATCAAACAGATCAAAAGCAGGCTGACTTAACGTATCAGTATGGAGTCTGACCACCCCACCTTTGATCATTAAAGCTGCAGCCGCCTTACCGACAACCTTATCTGCGATCCAGGCCCCCTGAAGAAATTCCGGATCCTTTTCCAATAAATCCATAAGATCCGCCACTCCTCTCTGACTGAACGTACGCACTTCATCACCATGCTCTACCACAAGTGTATATCCTCCATTATGAAGCAAGTCAACTAAAAAATTCATTTCAGAGGGTATCATAGTGTTTCCTGTTTAAGCTGTTCCACATATCGGTCTATCCGATGAAGCTCTTCCGGTATATTGATACTTTGTGGACAATGAGACACACATTGGTCACATCCGATACAATGACTGGCTTGCCGCAAACGAGGCACACTCCGATCATAACCTATCAGAAAGGCCCGACGTGCTTCACGGTAATTGACATTCTCTTTTGAAGTTGGAAGATTACCTTCATTCACACATTTATTATAATGTATAAGCACAGCCGGAATATCTATTCCATACGGACAGGGCATACAATATTTGCAGTCATTACATGGAATCGTAGGATATTGTTTCATCAGATCAGCCGTCTGATCGAGAAACAACCGGTCATCATCCGTGAGAGGTATCAAAGGTGAATATGTACGTAAATTATCCTGCAGATGCTCCATATAAGTCATGCCGCTCAATACGGTAAGCACGCCAGGAAAAGAACCAGCAAAACGAAATGCCCAGGAAGCGACACTGGCTTCTGGTGCCCTTTGTTTCAGTCGGGCAACAAGATGTTCGGGCAACTTGGAAAGACGGCCGCCCAAAAGCGGCTCCATTATAATAGCCGGAATCTGACGTTTTTCAAGTTCACCATAAAGATAATCGGCATTGACATTATTTCCCGATGCATAATGCCAGTCCACATAGTTAAGCTGTATCTGGACAAAATCCCAGTGAACTTTATCATGCATGGCTAACACTTCATCAAATACTTCCTTTGTGCCATGAAACGAAAAACCCAAATTACGGATCTTACCTTTTTCACGCTCTTCCATCAAAAAGTCCAGAATACCATTTTCTATATACCGGGCCCTAAATGTTTCTATTCCTCCATTTCCGATGGAATGCAATAAATAATAATCGATATAGTCTATCTGAAGTTCTTCAAACGAACGATTGTACATCGCTATGGAATTCTCACGGGTATAATTGGAGAAGTTAGACAGTTTGGTTGCCACATAAAACTTATCGCGCGGATGACGTTTGAGCGCTATACCGGTAGACTTCTCAGACCACCCTTGTACGTATACGGGTGACGTGTCATAATAATTGACTCCATGTGACATGGCATAATCAATAAGCTCATTCACTGCATCCTGATCAATCACATTTCCTCCCTTTTCAGGTGCAGGAAGCGTAGGCCAACGCATACATCCATATCCTAATATAGAAACCTTTTGCTTCGTTTTCGGATTTTCACGCATGGTCATCTTATCCGTAGGAATATCTCCCTGTGCCTGAATATCGGATGAAACAGCCTGCTTACGTCCACAGCCTGCCAATGCTACCGTTGTAGACGCCGTACTTATTCCTACTATTTTCAGAAATTCACGGCGTGAAATATCATGATGAAATTTTTTATCGCTCATATTTATTCTATAATCATAAGATATTATACTATACGATGACGTTCATGTCCTTCTACATATATGGCACTGAAAGGCCGTGACGGACAAAGATTCTCACATGCACCACAACCTATGCAACGTTCCACATCTACAGCAGGTATTTTAAGAGAATCTGCATTGGAAGCATCTGAAGGAATCATCGTTATGGCTCCAGTCGGACAATGACGGGCGCAATTGCCACACTCCACTCCATCTGTCAATGGCACACAATTGGACTTTACCCATACAGCATGTCCTATCTGTGTAGCTGATTTTTCTGCCAGATCAGTCAACTTAATGGCATCTGTCGGACAAACCTCCGAACACTTATTACATTCCGGACGACAATAACCTCTTTCATAACTCATCTCGGGTTGCATAAACTTCATCAAGTCTGCAGAAGGACGCAACACTCCGTTAGGACACGCGGATACACATAGCTGACATGCCGTACAGTGTTGTGCAAAATGGCGCGCGTTCTGACTGCCTGGAGGCAATATGGGTGTCTGTCTGTTTGGTATCTTCTTATCTTCAATGGCAGCCAGTCCACCATCAACCTTCATTTCCTGTGCCTTCAAAGCCGCTGTGGCAGTAACTAAAGCCGTTGTAGCCAGAAAACTTCTCCTTGAGGTATCGACCTTAACGTCATCAGGCGAGACAGATGACGTTTTTCGTGATGGATGACGATAACTTATTGCTCCATGTTTGCAAGTCTGTATACAATCCATACAAGCTACGCAACGGCTGTAATCAATCTGATGGTTTTTAAAATCAATACATGATGCCTTGCAAGTTCTGGAACAAAGACTGCATGCGTTACATTTTTCCGTATCAATAACCGGTTTTAACCACGACCAGCGGGCAACCAATCCTAAGACTGTACCAACCGGACAAACTGTATTGCAATAAGTCCGACCATTTCTCCACGCCATTACAGCTACAATGACAAAAGTCAACACGGCTACCACGAAAGTTGGAATACTTCTGATCCATACATCCGTCCGATAAAACGCATAGCTATCCGCCCGCTCAGCAAAATAAGCCAACAGATTGTTGCCATAAGCGTAAACAGGAGAAAGTATATTCTGTGCAATACGGCCATAAGCACTATAAGGCGCCAATAAAGCAACAACTGAATTTATCCCGGCCACAAGCGTAACCAGGAAAACAGCCAATACAACAAAACGCAAAATCCGTTTTTGGGGAGAATAAGAAAAACGGTAACGACGCTTTTTGGAACGTCCACCTAACCATGTTACCACATCCTGCATCACTCCCATCGGACAAATGACCGAACAATACACCCGTCCGAAAATCAATGTCAGGATCAACAGAAATATAACAACTCCCACGTTCAAAGCCAGCACAGCAGGCAAGAACTGAACCTCTGCCATCCATCCCAACCAAGCATGAAGCGATCCTGTAAAATCCAGGAAAAGCAATGTAATCAGGAACAAAAACACGACAGCCAGAGTAATTCTGATTTTTCTTAACATCATATGTTTTCTTTATTTTGATATCAGATTTAACAAAGATCTTTTTGAATTCTAACCAGTAATTGATTATCAGATCAGAATTTACTTTTTCATCACAAATCTCCACTTTCTTTCTGCTAAGTTACAATATTTTTATTTAGCAAAATGTCTGCTTAACCAATTTTATCAATTAAAAACGCATTAAAAAAGCTGTTTTTTCATTAATCATTGATCTGCCTACAGATTAACCGGCCCATAAATACAAAAAAAGGAAGAATTAACATCTATCATCATCTATATTTCATTATCTTTGCATATTTAAATAATGTAGATAAGAATGGAAACCATATCAATCACAATCCAAGATGAACAATTACGACAGGCTGCCGAAAAAGGAATTGACGAATTTATCAAAGTCTTTACAGACAGCTATATGAAAACATTAGGAGGCGAACTCAACGGAGAAAACATGCATTTGCTCAATGGGCAACAAATTTCCCTGCTTGCTTATGTCATGCTTCGCGACGAAGTATTGGACGGTGGATTCATACAACTGATTCACAATGGATACGGTCCTTTCATTTTTGATAACCCCTTCGCCAAAGCTATGCGTATTATGGGAGCCCATGATTTTTCCAAATTAGTCTATAAGGGTAAAAAATTATATGATAAATATAAGAATGAACTAACCAAAGACTGTTCTGATGAAGAATTTATGGCCTTATTTGAACGCTATCCGGAATTTGATGATCTGGATGATAATTTTATAGAAATGGAAGAAGAGGTCACAAATATTCTGGCACATTATGTCGACGAACATATTGAAGAATTTGCCGTAATCGTGAAAGCATAAAGAATAAAATGGTAACAAAAAAAAATACTCCCAAGAAAATAAGCATCAAGAACAAACGCGCAGCGTTTGACTTCCTGCTCATGGATAAATATACGGCCGGGATTGTATTGACCGGTACGGAAATCAAATCAATTCGTGCAGGAAAAGCCAGTCTTGTTGATACTTTCTGTTTTATCAACAACGGAGAAGTATGGGTAAAAAACATGTATATTGCAGAATATGACTATGGCTCATACAATAACCATTCAGCAAGGCGTGACCGTAAATTATTGCTTAACCGCAAAGAAATACGCAAACTGCAACAGGATATGAAAAACCCCGGCTTTACTCTTGTACCAACCTTGATGTTTATAGACGAAAACGGACGCGCCAAACTTGACATCCATTTATGTCGTGGTAAAAAAGAATATGACAAGCGACAAACTCTTAAAGAAAAAGAAGACCGTCGCGAAATGGACAGGCAATTCAAGAAATACTAAAGACGACTTCATCAAAAAAGATTGTTTTCCAATGACTTTACAAGAAATTATAAAAAACAAGGTATTAGTTCTCGATGGAGCCATGGGTACCATGATCCAGAAATACAAACTGACTGAACAGGATTTCAGAGAAGAACGATTCAAAGATATTCCAGGGCTGATGCAAGGTAACAATGACATACTCAGCCTGACAAGGCCGGACATTGTTCGGGATATTCATATCCGATACCTGGAAGCCGGAGCAGATATCATAGAAACCAACACATTCAGTTCACAGCGCGTTTCGATGGCAGACTATCATGTCGAAGCATACTGTCGAGACATCAATCTGGCAGCTTGCCAAATAGCACGCTCACTTGCAGACGAATATACTATCCGTAACCCTGAAAAGCCACGTTTTGTAGCAGGTTCCGTCGGACCCACCAACAAGACTTGTTCGATGAGTCCGGATGTCAACAATCCGGCATACCGCGCTCTGACATTCGATGAGCTGGCTAATGCCTACCAGGAGCAGATGGAAGCTCTAATTGAAGGCGGAGTCGATGCCTTGCTTATTGAAACAATCTTTGATACGCTTAATGCCAAAGCAGCTATTTATGCTGCCGAAAAGGCCATGACAGCCAAAGGGAAACAAATACCTATCATGTTATCGGTCACTGTGGCTGACAAAACCGGAAGAACACTTTCCGGTCAAACATTGGAAGCATTTCTGGCATCAATCAGTCATGCCAATATTTTCTCCGTAGGATTAAACTGTTCATTCGGAGCAAAGGATCTAAAACCATTTCTTGAAATCCTGGCTCAAAAAGCTCCTTTTTATATTTCTGTTTATCCTAATGCCGGATTACCGAACAGCTTGGGTGAATACGACCAGACACCAGAAGAAATGGCTCAGGAAATGAAATATTTTCTGGATGAACAATGGGTCAACATCATCGGTGGATGTTGCGGAACTACAGATAAATTCATTTCTGAATTTGAAAAACTTGCCGTTCCGGCAAAACCTCACAAGCCTGCGGCCCAACCCCAATATCTTCAATTAAGCGGTCTTGATTTACTGGAAATTTCCCCGGAAATTAATTTTGTCAATGTAGGTGAGCGCTGCAATGTAGCAGGATCACGTAAATTCCTGCGTCTGATTAAAGAAAAACAATACGATGAAGCCTTGGCTATTGCCCGCAAACAAGTAGAAGACGGAGCACAAATCATCGATGTCAATATGGACGATGGTCTGCTTGATACAGAAAAAGAAATGGTGAATTTTCTCAATCTGCTATCATCAGAGCCAGAAATAGCACGCGTTCCCGTCATGATAGATTCCTCCAAATGGGATGTGATCACCAAGGGACTTCGTTGTGTGCAAGGCAAATGCATAGTCAATTCCATTTCACTTAAAGAAGGAGAAGAAACGTTCCTTTCACATGCAAAAGAAATAAAGCGATTAGGCGCTGCAGTCATCGTCATGGCTTTTGATGAAAAAGGTCAGGCCGATACATTCGAACGTAAGATTGAAGTTTGCGCCCGTGCTTATAAATTATTGACCGAACAAGCTGGTTTTAATCCTCAGGACATTATTTTTGATCCAAATGTTCTTGCTATTGCTACAGGCATGGAAGAACATAATAATTATGCAGTTGACTTCATACGTGCTACAGGATGGATCAAAAAGAATCTGCAAGGAGCCCACATCAGTGGAGGTATAAGTAATCTGTCATTCTCATTCCGAGGCAATAATTATATTCGTGAAGCCATGCATGCTGTATTCCTGTATCATGCGTGTAAACAGGGTATGGACATGGGTATCGTCAATCCTGCTACTTCCGTCATGTATGATGATATCCCAACTGAGATATTAACTATTGTAGAAGATGTCATACTAAACAGACACCCTGATGCTGCAGAACGTCTCATCGACCTGGCAGACCGACTCAAGGCTCAACAGGAAGCACAAAAAAACGTAAAACCAGATTCTGCCAAACAGGAAAGTTGGCGTCAGAAAAATATAGAAGACCGGCTGCAACATGCATTAATCAAAGGTATAGATTCTTATTTACAGGAAGACCTCGACGAAGCATGCACAACATACCATCATGCCGTGGATATCATAGAAGGCCCCCTCATGAAAGGAATGAATATAGTTGGAGATTTATTTGGAGCTGGAAAAATGTTTTTGCCTCAGGTTGTCAAGACAGCGAGAACAATGAAAAAGGCCGTCAGCATCCTGCAGCCACGTATAGAAGCCGAGAAACAGGACTGTGCATCAAAAGCCGGCCGAATACTGGTAGCAACAGTCAAAGGAGACGTTCATGACATCGGTAAAAATATTGTCTCCGTTGTTATGGCATGCAACAATTATGAGATTATTGATCTGGGAGTAATGACGCCTGCTGAAGAAATAGTCAGAAAAGCAATTGAATATAAACCTGATCTTATCGGGTTAAGCGGCTTGATTACTCCTAGTCTGGATGAAATGATTCACGTTGTCACTGAATTAAAACGTGCGGGTCTGGATATTCCTGTCATGATTGGTGGAGCTACAACAAGTAAACTACATACTGCATTAAAAATCGCTCCTGTTTATGATGGACCTGTCATATGGATGAAAGATGCATCACAAAACGCTCTTGTAGCCGGACAGTTCATTAATCCACAAACGAAGAAAAAAGCTTTCGCAGAATTGCAGCAGGAACAAAACGCCTTACGACAAAACGTTTCGAGCAAACAAACTTCAACAGTCTCTATTGAAGAAGCCCGAAAAAACAAACTGAATCTATTCGACTGAGAATAAGATCAACTATTATAATAAAAACAGCACAAACAGACTTTAAATGAAAAAACTTTCACGAGAGTCTGTTTGTGCTGTTTTTATATTATTAATGTAACTTTCCCAAGAAACTTCTACGTACTTTGCGTTTAGCCAATTCTTCCTCAAGTACCTTTTGTCTGGAACCGGCACGCTGCGCACGAACAAAGATATTAGGAACTGCTACACCAAGACCTATACATAAAATAATCAAAGCTGAACTCACACCATTATAAAAAGCATTGGTCACTTCTCCTATAACACCATGCATATTTATAAAACTAAACAAGGCACGATACATCAATACCCCAGGAATCATCGGTATAACAGAAGGTATCGTCAACACATGATTGGGCACATGAAACCAATGAACAGCCTTTACTGCAATCAGACTCACAACAAAAGCTCCCATAAAAGATCCCAAAACAGGACCAAATCCCAACTCGAAATTAACAAAATTACGAGTACACACGGAAATCATTCCACCAATAGCAACAACCCATAACAAACGACGCTGCACATTAAAAATAGTGGAAAAACCAATAGCAGAAATGGCGGCAGCTATAGCATAGACATAATAAGGATCATGTGGTATCATACTTAACTCACTGAATTTTTTGTCGATCGTCACATCTTCTATTGCCAATAATTTTATTGCCAGAACTATTCCAAAAGCCATAGCTCCCATCATCATTACTGTATTGGCAGCCCGATTTATGCCAACCATGACATAATTATCTATCATATCATCAACAAAATTGATCAAGGGCACACCTGGTACAATAAATAGAGCACAAGCTAACAAAGGATGGTTGGGAGTGGAAGACCAACCTGTAAATGAAGTAGCATAAGCCAAACAGGTTGATATGCTTGCAGCTATAGCAATACTCATATACATATTTATACCTAAGGAATTACAATACGCTCTAACCCTAAAACCTACAAAAGCACAAAAAGAAGCCAGGAAAAATGCAATCCAATCACAGCCAAATAATTTGCAGAATCCTCCACAAGCAAAAGCTGCACAAATTGCTACTACCAAAGGAGTATAGTTACGAGGCCGTTTTCTGATATTCTCCAGTTCGTTTTCATATTGATCCAATGTAAAATCTTGTTCAATAGCTCGCCATGACAACTTACTGATTTCAGACAAAGCCGTCATATTAATCCCGTGTTTCTCGCATTTTTGGAACTTGGAAAAAGACCGGGTTTCATCACTTAAATTAACGGCTAACATCGTATAACTGACATCAATATGCAATTTTTCATCCGGAAGCCCCAGATATGCCGCCACGCGCTTCATATTACGCACTACTCTATTTGTATCCGCGGCACTTTCTATCAATAATTTACCAGTCCGCAGTAACAAATCCAGCTTTCGTCTCAACAACAAATCATCATCTTGTTCTGAACAGAAATTCCCCATAATAATGACCTTTTACTTTTTACCTTTTTATTTTTTTGCAAAGGTACAAAAACCTCATTTAAAATCCACTACCAAAATCATTTGTTTTTTATATTAAGACTAAATTAGGGCCTATTCCGATGAAAAAGAGCTAATAAAAAGGAATACTCATAAATGAAGTTCTTATATTTCTCTATCATTGGTTATACTTTTATATGTAGAAAAACATTCTACAATTTTATATAAACATATACCACAATATTTTAATTTAGTAAAAATACAAAAAAGTTAAATTTGAATTTAATTTTAAAGAACTGAGATCATCATGATACATATTGGACAAATTTTGAAAAAGTAATTCATAATCAAGAACGTTCAATTACATGGTTTTCTAAAAAACTCTATTGCGACAGGACAAACGTTTACTCTATTTTTAAGCGGCAAAGCATTGATACTGAATTATTATTAAGAATAAGCAAGATCCTTAACCATAATTTTTTTGATTACTACACAGAAGAATTTACGAATAATCACGACGAGGATATTCAATGAAAGAATATTTAAAACTTACAACTTACGCTGTAAGTTTTTCAATCTCCTTCATTTCGGTATATCATCCCCCCTTATTCCGGAATAGGGAGATTTTTTATAGCTTTGCAGGAATAAAAAAACATATTGATTTTCATGAAACCATCCATTCCATTTAAAGTTGCTTGTGGATTCGTTTTGCTGACATGCTTGTTTTTGGGAACCGTCTATGCCATTTATCACCAAACACAAGCCTTGACTCAAATAGACGAACAGGAACAAACCGCTATTGCACGCCGAAAAGCAACCCAACAACTCATCTGCCTGTTATTTGAATCAGAAAATATAGCCCAAACAGTCAGAATGGGACATGAAGAAGCTTATCATGTATATGAGAAAGCAATCAGGAAAGTTCAAATGTCCATTGCCAAAATGGATTCACTAACTAAGGACAGTCTGCAAAGCGCCAGATTAGATACCCTCTCATTACTTGTCAATCAGAAGAAAAACAACTTACGGCAACTATTGATGGCCATGGCTTCAGAAGAAACGAATAAAGTCTATCAAAAGAAAATCGCTCAAATTTTGGCTCAAAAGGATTCTGTCATTCAACAACCCAAAATTGAAAAAAAAATAATACAGACAGAAAAGTCCTACACTGTAGAAAAACCGAAAAAAAAATTCTTCAAAAGATTGGCTGAAGCATTCCGCCCATCTAAGGATGATACGACTAAAGTAAGTCAAAGTACGCAGGTCCTGGCTATAGATACATTAAGCCTGGAATATAATACGGCTGATACCCTGGCCCATATTTTAACTGATATTGAGGATGAAGTACAACAATCCCGCACTCAACGCCAAAAACGTATAAGCAGACAGGCGGAACGTTTAAGATATGCAAACATTGAAATGAGTCACAGACTCGCCCAACTTTTTGAAAATATAGAACAGGACGAACAGGAACGGGCCTTTAAAGAAGCTACTGCAGCAACTGCTCTACGACAAAAAACCTCTCTTATTTTCGTAGCAGTTACTGTTGCATCTGTACTTTTGGCTATTGTGTTTTTTATTCTTGTATGGAAAGACAACCAGCGCAGCAATCATTATCGTAAAGAACTGGAGAAAGCCAAGAACAAAGCAGAAGGTTTATTAATAGCCAGAGAAAAACTTATGCTTACCATCACACATGACATCAAAGCACCAGCAGGATCAATATTGGGATATCTGGATTTACTATCTCCGCTTATCAATGAGAAGAAACCAGTATTCTACATCAAAAACATAAAAAGTGCAGCAACACACTTATTGAATCTGGTCAATTCTTTATTGGATTATCATCGTCTGGAAGCACAAAAAATGGATATCAACCCGGTAAGTTTCAATCCGGCACAACTGATGAAGACCATTTATGAAAATTTTATTCCTGCTGCAACACAAAAAGAACTGCTTATACATTATGAACAGACCCCAGATACTGACTGCACCTGCCGAGGTGACGCTTTTAGAATAAGGCAAATTACAGAAAACCTGATAAGTAATGCCATCAAATTTACAGATAAAGGTTCCATATCCTTATCCATCCAATTAAAAGATAATAAACTGTCTTTTCAAGTCCGAGATACAGGTTGCGGCATGACATCAGACGAGCAGAACCGTATATTCCAAGAATTTACACGCCTGCAGAGTGCTCAAGGAAAAGAAGGATTCGGGTTGGGACTGTCTATTACACACAAACTTGTAGAATTACTCAATGGTACCATTGATGTTGAAAGTGCCCGTGGCAAAGGGACATGTTTCAATGTCAATATTCCTATAGAAATTACTTCAGAAAAAAACATCATATCAGAAAAGGAGGCCAATTATACTGATAAGACCATAATCAATTGCAATCAGTTACCTGAAACACTTAAAATTCTCATTATTGATGATGATCAGATACAACTTCAACTGACAAAAGCCATGTTTGAACAATGGAAAAAACAAAATCTCAAAATCACAAACTGGAACATTGTTACCTGCACACATCCCAAGGAACTACTTGACATCATCAGAAAAGAACGTTTTAATGTATTACTGACAGACATACAAATGCCTGCACTCAATGGAATAGAACTTCTAAAAACAATTCGTCAGACACAGCCATCATCCAACGAAACCATGCCTGTTATTGCCTTAACAGCAAGACAAGACCTCACAGAATCTGATTTCAAAGAAAAAGGATTTGCAACATGCCTTTATAAACCATTTAATATTAATGATCTAGCCATTGCCTTAAATAAAGCCATAAATATTCCCTTCAGCAAGAAAAAGGATCCAGACGTGCATCCACACGTTGACAATAATAAAAAAGACGTCATCCAGCTCCAGTCTCTCACTGCTTTTGCAGGTAATGATGAAAAAGCTTCCAAAGAAATACTCTCTACATTTTTGGAAGAAAACATCCATCATCTGAACCAGCTACAAGAAGCTATAAAACAAAAAGATAAAACAACAATATGCCAGCTTGCCCACAAATTGCTCCCTACATTCACTTTAATATGCTCGCCAACGGTTCCCATTCTCTTGTCTCTTGACCAAAAAAGAAACGAGCAGGAATGGGATGAAACAGACAGTGTAATCGCAAATAAAATGGCAAATGGAATCAAAGAAGTCATCTCATGCCTGCAAAAAGAAATCGGAATATAAAAACATTTAAAAAGATATGTGTTCACTACAATAACCCGCCAAAAAATTTTATATTTGTATAAAAATATATGAATTGAGATATAAATTATGATTAAACGTCATCCGAACAATCATATCCTATCTAAAAATTAAGAAGTAAACACTAAAAATCTTTTAAATCAATCATCATCTGATGAATATAAACTGATTAATCTCCCAAGATCAAATCAGAATTATCCAAACTGTAGATGTAGAATTCATATTACGGTTTATAATAAGAAAAATCACACAATGTGACCTACATAATATAAGAACAAAAGACATGGCATCTATTCTTATTGTTGAAGACGATCTGACATTCTCAACCATGCTCAAAACATGGCTAGGTAAACAAGGATTCTCAGTAGAGACTGTTTCAAGAATTACAGCCGCAATCAAGTGTCTGCAAAAGAAAGACTTTGATTTAGTCTTATCCGATCTTCGATTACCGGATGAGGACGGTTTATTTCTCCTTACCTGGATAAAAGATCACCACATTTCAACCCCTGTCATCATTATGACTATATATGCAGAAGTGCAGAATGCGGTAGAAGCAATGAAACACGGAGCAAGTGATTATATAGCCAAACCCGTTCAACCGGATATCTTACTTGAAAAAATAAACGATGCGCTCAACAACAAAGAGTCATCTCAAAATAATTCCAACAGTAATTCTGACGTTTCTTGTCCCTCCCCCAATGAAACTACAGAAATACGCTTTATGGAAGGAAAAAGCGAGGCTGCCAAACAACTATACAATTATGTATCCCTAGTTGCTCCAACACCAATGTCTGTACTTATTTACGGTGCCAGTGGTACAGGAAAAGAATATGTCGCTCATCGTATACATCAACTGAGTAAACGTGCAGACAAACCATTCATCGCCATCGATTGCGGTGCAATGCTAAAGGAACTTTCAGCATCGGAATTTTTCGGGCACAAAAAAGGGTCATTTACAGGAGCTGTAACAGATAAGACCGGCGCCTTCGTAGAAGCGAATGGAGGCACTCTTTTTCTTGATGAAATAGGTAATCTCAGTTATGAAGTTCAGGTTCAATTACTTCGTGCTATTCAAGAAAGACGGATACGACCAGTTGGTACCACACAGGAAATTGAAGTAGATGTCCGCTTAATTTGTGCCACGAATGAAAACCTACCAGAGGCTATAGCCAAAGGAGAATTTCGTGAGGATTTATATCATCGGCTCAACGAATTTACGCTTCACATGCCTTTATTGAAAGATCGTGGAGAAGACATTCTTTTATTTGCTGACTTCTTTCTCCAACAAGCCAACAAAGAGCTGGAAAAAGATATTCTCGGCTTTGACATTTCCGCTACTCAGGCCATGCTGAATTATTCATGGCCAGGCAATCTTCGTCAACTTAAAAACATAGTCAAAAGAGCAACATTACTCGCCCACGGAGAATTTATTCGTAAAGAAGATCTTGGAAATGAACTGAATGAACAGACTTCTTTCGAATCTCCCTCATCTTCAGGTACATTAAAACTTTTTGATGAATCAACAGAAAAAGAACGGATTCTACAAGCCCTACATGCTACACAATATAATAAGAGTAAGGCAGCACAATTATTAGGAATAGACCGAAAAACTTTATATAATAAACTTAAAATCTACAACATTCCACAATCATAATGGGAATTTTTTCCACACTTTTACACACATTCCACAATTGATCAATTTCACAAAACAAAGATAACACACTAATATACAACATATTACAAAAAAATCTTTTTCTGGCACGCATTTTGTCCTAATGATAGTAGAACAAACACGAATTAGTATAACTCAAAAAAGAAAAGACATGAAAAAGATTTTTGTAGTAGCCTTTATGGCCATGGGATTAAACAGTGCATTCGCTAACACAAACATTATTGTAAACGACACTATCGTTAATGATTCAACTAAATCATTCGCATTACCTGATACTGTCGTAACTGACACAACGAAAACTACTGGATACGTAGAAAACGATACAATCATTACAGATTCTACAAAAACTGCAGGTTTTGCAGAAAACGATACTGTAATCACAGACTCTACCAAAACAGAAAAAGTTGTTACTTGTGACAAGGCTGGCGAAAAGGCAATCCGCGCTTTAGCAGCTCAAATGAGATAAAAGGAACTTTATTTTTTCTATTGTTATTATCGCGCAATCGAAAAGGAAGGAAGAATCTGAAACTTTCTTCCTTTTCTTCTCATATATCACTCTAATATCTGATGTATTTTATTAGAATTTTATTATCAGAACACCAACTAATTAAAAATCAAATATTTAAAATTAAAGATGTTTACAATTACTTTTTTTTCGTAAGGTTTTTAACAGATTATTTTGTATCTAACAAAAAATTATCTATCTTTGCGGCGTCTTAAGGAAAACAACATGTTTCTTTAATACGGGAATAGCTCAGTTGGTAGAGCACCGGTCTCCAAAACCGGGTGTCGGGAGTTCGAGCCTCTCTTCCCGTGCAAATATAAAGCCCTGTAAGTTAATAACTTGCAGGGCTTCTACTTTTAATGTCGGACAGATGTCAGACATTGAATTATTAATCACTTAACATTTTAAATATTAACACGACAAATTAAAATAAAAAACGAAAGCACAAATCTGTGCTTTCGAAAAATATGGTTTATATAACCAGAATCGTCTTAAAATCAAATATTAGTAATTCTCTTTTTTTACTTCAAAATAAGCCTGTGGATGAAGACAAGCCGGACATGTTGCAGGAGCCTCATTGCCAACATGAATGTAACCACAATTTCGACACTGCCATACAGTTTCTGTGCCCTTTGCAAAAACAGTTCCCTTTTCGATATTATTCAATAATGCCAAATATCTTTCTTCATGTCCTTTTTCTGCAACAGAAATCATACGGTACATTGCTGCAATAGCAGAAAATCCTTCCTCATCCGCTATATCTGCAAATTTAGGATAATCAGTAGTCCACTCTTCATTCTCTCCCGCAGCTGCAGCTCTTAGATTCTCTATTGTAGTTCCAATAACTCCTGCGGGATAAGTTGCAGTTATCTCTACCATTCCGCCTTCAAGCCATTTAAACATTCTTTTTGCATGTTCTTTCTCCTGATCTGCGGTTTCAGTAAATATAGCTGCTATTTGTTCGTATCCTTCCTTCTTTGCGACACTTGCAAAATAAGTATAACGCATTCTAGCCTGTGACTCTCCTGCAAATGAAGTCATCAAATTTTTTTCAGTTCTTGTTCCTTTAATTGACTTTTCCATAATCGTACTTTTTAGTTTGTTATTAATTAAGGTTTTCATCACTCCTCTTTCATCGTGCACAAAGGTAATATAATATTCTTCAAAATTGTAATAGTTACAAATAAATTTTGTTTCTATTTTAGTTAAATATTGTTTTAACGTATATAAGATACTGACAATTAAACCAATATCATAATAACAAAATCTTTATCCTTTTATATTATCCTTTATTATGTGAAGTATATTAATGTTTAATGCTTGCTGTGTAAGGAATACTTATAATCGAGTAGGAGGAAAACGAAGTAGTTTTCTTCCTACTTTCGTTTTCCGACCTCTCACACCACCGTACGTGCCGTT
>OOCB01001905.1_pt1 | contig 25888 bp, 16 predicted proteins | sample 1671351 | NCBI WGS metagenome assembly OOCB01 (sample SAMN06348148, study PRJEB24527) | human gut metagenome | biome: human gut; feature: ankylosing spondylitis patient; material: feces | host: Homo sapiens | place: China | collected 2015-10 | reverse complement strand
ACTATCTGCAAATGGTATCTGCGGAACAGAAAGAGTATGCAGAAGTGTTCGACTACTCTAAGATTACTGAAAAGAGCAGTGTCATCACAGACTATTGGACGAACAATCTTTTGGAATTGATCTTGCGAAAAGATAATCTTAATAAGGCTTATAAGCAAGTCAAAAGAAACAAGGGAAAAGGTGGAATTGATGGAATGCAGGTGGATGAACTTCTGCCCTTCCTTAGAGAAAACCAGAGAAGCCTGATACAAAAGATAAGGGAAGGTAAATATAAACCGAACCCAGTTCGAAGGGTAGAAATACCAAAGGAAACAAAAGGCGAATATCGACAACTGGGGATACCTACAGTAGTCGACAGAGTTATTCAACAGGCAATCGCACAGGAATTAACGCCAATCTATGAGGAGCAATTCTCAGAGAACAGTTTTGGATTCAGACCAGGAAGAGGAGCGCACGACGCTCTGAGACAATGCCAAAAGAATGTAGACGAGGGCTATGTATATGTAATAGATATGGACTTGGAAAAGTTCTTTGATACAGTAAGCCAGAGTAAACTGATAGAGGTATTGTCAAGAACCATAAAAGATGGCAGAGTCATATCGCTGATACATAAATATCTGAATGCGGGAGTTATAGCAGACGGAATATTTGAACGTACAGAGGTAGGGATGCCGCAAGGAGGACCATTAAGTCCACTGCTTAGTAATGTGATGCTAAATGAATTAGATAAAGAACTGGAGCGCAGAGGACACAGATTTGTCCGATATGCAGATGATTGCATGATATTGTGTAAGAGCAAAAAGAGTGCAGAGAGAACCTTGAGAAATATCATTCCATTTATTGAAGGAAAACTTTTCCTGAAGGTAAACAGGAAGAAAACGGAGGTAGCACATATCAGCAAAGTCAAATATCTAGGCTACACCTTTTACAGATATAAAGGGAAATGCAGACTCAGAGTACATGCAAAGTCAGTGGTTAAGATGAAAAATAAAATCCGGGAATTGACAGACCGGAACAAAGGAATAAGCAATAAAAAACGAGAAAAGGAGTATCAGGAGTACGTGCGAGGATGGGTGCAATACTACAGACTTGCAGATATGAAAGGACTTCTAAAAAGAACAGATGAATGGGCAAGACGGAGAATCCGAGCAGTCTATTGGAAACAATGGAAGAAAATAAAAACAAGATACCGAATGCTAAAAGCATTGGGTATGGAACACTGGATGGCGAAAGAACTAGCATGTAGTAGAAAAGGTTACTGGAGAATGGCACAAGTGCTGAACCAAATTTTTTCGAAAAAAATAATAGCCAGATTGGGATACACGTCCATGTCTGACTATTATCTAACAGTATGTGAAAACTAAAGAACCGCCGTGTACCGAACGGTATGCACGGTGGTGTGAGAGGTCGGCTAATCAATTAATGATTAGCTTCCTACTCGATTGTTATTCCACAAAAAATGGGAATTATAAAGATTTAATTCTTTACTACGGATGTGTATTGTAAAAGATTATTTTGCTATACTGACAATATCAACAGAAAAGGTGGATATTAGCGAGGTGATCAGATGAATGCAGTGCAGAGAATACGATTAATTCGGATAATAGAAAAGATTGAAAAAAATCCGAAATTCAGTAACAAGCTTGGAGTGAAAAATACATCTGATTTTATATCAGATAAACAACGAAAAATGAATCACTCACAACTGGATGAGTGTTAGAAGGAGAAAAAGATGTTATCAGTATTATTTACTATTTGTATGATTTGGTTTGTTGGAAAATTTTTTATATTTGGCTTAAAAGCATCCTGGGGGATCATGAAATTACTTTGTATGGTTATTTTCTTTCCAGTGATATTGATTGGAATGGTAGTAGGCGGATTAATGTATATAGCTTTTCCACTATTGATCATTGGTGGGATTATCGGACTTGTAACGTCACATTCATAAAAAGTCAGAGAGGTGTTTTTGATGGGATATGATATTGAAAAAGAAAAAAGAGAAGCAATTGAAGCCGGACGCAAAGCCTTAAATAGTCTTAGTGCAGCAAAAGAGAATCTGAACAGTGCAAAAAACTGGGGTCTGGTAGATATGTTTGGTGGAGGGTTTTTCAGTACGATGCTGAAACATTCTAAAATGGATCATGCAAAGCAGAATATGGATCAGGCAAAGTATGACCTCCGTAATTTCAGCAGGGAATTAAATGATGTAAATATGGCATGTGATCTACACATCGATACCGGAGATTTTCTTTCATTTGCAGATTATTTTTTCGATGGATTTGTGGTGGACTGGATGGTCCAGGATCGAATTAATACTGCAAAAAGACAGGTAGAAGAAGCTATTCGAAGAACGGAAAGTATCGTCAATCAATTACAGCATATGTAAAGAGAACGGCAATGAATCAGAAGTGATTCGTTGCCGTTCGTGCGATTTATGGATTATTTTAATTTTTCTTTTTCAGCATTTAGAAGTTCAAGATTGAGACCCTGTTCACTGGCCGTCTTATCTACCCAAAGATTCAGAGAGTCTATGGCTAAAGAAATTGCATCCAGTTTTTTACTGATAAAAGCAAAATCCCTCATCTCATCATCACTGATTTTGCCGTCACGAGCGATTTGGATCAGCCGACCGGTAAGAGGGTTGATTTCATTTAGACCGGCAATGGTTTCTAGGATGATATTTGACAAGTCAGTTACTTCTACTTCTGGAACATAGCGGTGGCCTATTTCACATTTGTGTGAGCAATAATAATTGCAGAGATCCGGTCTCTTATAAGCATCAGCCATTTGAATGATATCATAAGGTGTAGGCTCCTGTGTTTCGTATTCGAATTTTTCGATTTTAGAATCCGAGACAGCCTTCATTTTATCACTTGCTTCTGCCCTTGTAAGCCCTGCGGCTTCCCGGCAAAGCTGGTAAATTGTTTTGTTTTCTCTGGTAGATTGTTTACCCATGAGAATTTCCTCCCTGTATATCGCAAAACATGAGGATTATCAGGTGTTAAGTCCACATGCTGTGCGTGTGTTTTCTCTATGGATCTTATTATACTGGAAGCATCAAGAAACAACAAGAGATAACAGGAAGGATTGTGGAAAGGAGACAAGCCACGAAATAGATGTTGTAGTGAGCGTGGATGTCACTGCACACAACCTGATTGAAGTGCCTTAATATCCTCTTCCGGGGTAGTAATAGGTCCAATGCCATAATTTTCTACCAGAAAGTTCAGAATGTTAGGTGATAAGAACGCTGGAAGAGAAGGACCAAGACGGATGTTTTTGATACCCAGATGCAAAAGTGTTAACAGGATGCAGACGGCTTTTTGTTCATACCAGGAAAGAACGAAGGAAAGCGGAAGCTCATTAACAGAGCATTCAAATGCATCCGCAAGTGCGACAGCAACCTGGATCGCACCATAAGCATCGTTGCACTGGCCAATATCCATCAGTCGTGGCAGGCCACCGATTTCTCCCAGATCGAGATCATTGAAACGGAATTTCCCACATGCAAGAGTGAGGATCACACTGTCAGAAGGTGCCTGTTTTACAAATTCTGTATAATAATTTCTACCTGGTTTAGCACCATCACAGCCGGCAACCAAGAAGAAATGGCTGATATCGCCTGATTTTACAGCTTTTATTACAGTATCTGCATGGGACAGGATGGCTGCATGACCAAAACCAGTTGTTACTTTCGTACCACCGTTGATACCTGTGAGGATTTGATCTTCTTTGTAACCACCCAGTTCCAGTGCTTTTTCAATAACTGGTGTAAAATCTTTTTTCTCATCGATATGAACAGTGCCTGGGAAAGCAACAACTTCTGTTGTAAACACTCTGTCAGCATAGCTGTTTTTTGGAGGCATCAGGCAGTTGGTAGTGTAAAGGATCGGAGCGGGAAGATGATCAAACTCTTTCTGTTGATTCTGCCATGCGGTTCCAAAATTTCCTTTTAGATGAGGAAATTTCTTTAAGAATGGATAGGCATGGGCTGGGAGCATTTCACCATGAGTATAGATATTGATCCCTTTTCCGCTTGTCTGTTCAAGTAAAAGCTGCAGATCCTTCAGATCATGACCAGTTACTACAATAAATGGTCCTTTTTCTACGGTAAGTGTAACTTCTGTCGGTTCTGGTGTTCCATAGGTTTCAGTATTTGCCTTGTCAAGAAGTGCCATACACTTCAAATTGATCTCTCCTACTTTGAGAACTGTAGAAAGCAGTGTTTCTGTGTTCTCTTCATAACCGATCTTAAATAATGCTTCGCAGAAGAACAGATTTACTTCATCATCTTCATGACCCAGAACAGCTGCATGATAGGCGTATGCAGCCATTCCGCGAATGCCAAAGAGAATGAGAGACTTCAGAGATCGGGTATCTTCATCTGCATTCCATAGTTGCTGCATATCATATTCATCTGTTTTACCACACGGAGACTGACATTTGCTGCAATCAGGAGCCAGCCTTTCTTTCTCTGCTCTGACTTTTTGTATCATGCTTTCAATTGAAGCATTATCAAAATTGACATTTGTAACTGTAGTAAACAGTCCTTCAATTATGACTTGACTAGTTTTTTTAGAAACAGCTGTTGTGCTGTCAACAGCTCTTGCCAGACCGATCAACGCACCTGTCAGTTCATCCTGTAATTTTGCTGTATCTGCCGTTTTTCCACAGACACCAGAATTTCCTGTACATCCACTGCATCCGATCGTCTGTTCACACTGAAAACAAAACATATTCTTATCCATTACTATATTCTCCTTTTATTCTAAGATCTTTTTATCATTTCCATCCTTTGTCAATAGTATACAACTTGGGTTTCTGTAAAAAATATAGTATAATAATTGCAACATGTATGTTTGATTTCCAACAGGAGGGATTATTTTGAAAAAATATTTGCCTATTTTAAAAAACAGTCCTTTTTTTAAAGGCCTTACGGATAACGAGATAATATCGATATTACATTGCGTAAATGCAACGACAATTTACAGAAAAAGGGGTTCTTATATTTTCAGAGCTGGGGACTCTACCGAAGTTATGGGACTTGTGGTGTCGGGTTGCGTTCTTGTTATGCAGGAAGATCTGTGGGGACACCGGAATATTCTGTCAAAATGCCATGCCGGTGATTTTTTTGGCGAGCCATATGCAGCAAGTCCGGGAGCTGTTTTGAATGTCAGCGTGGCAGCAGATGAGGATTGTGAGATCATTTTTTTAAATGTTCAGAGACTTTTGGTTTCCTGTCCAACTGCATGCGAACATCATCAGAAGTTGATCCGTAATCTGGTCAGTGTTTTGGCCAATAAGATATTAATCCTAAACGACAAGATCACACATGTTGGTAAGCGAACGACCAGAGATAAACTGTTGTCTTATTTGTCAGCAGAATCTATCAGACAGTCATCGTTGTCTTTTGACATTCCTTTTGACCGACAGCAACTGGCAGACTATCTTTGTATTGATCGTGCGGCAATGTCTACGGAGATATCAAAATTACAAAAAGATGGTTTTATAAAAACGAATCGAAAGCATTTTGAGTTGATCGTTAGTGTTTTTAAATAACAAAAAGAAACTTATGGAGGAATATGATAATGTCAAAAGATGAATATTTGATCACAGATGCGCCCCTTAAAGCGCTGACTGTTTTTGCAATGCCCATGATCCTCGGCAGCTTCTTTCAACAAGTGTATAATATGGCTGATTCGATCATAGTCGGTCAGTTTGTAGGCTCTTCTGCACTTGCAGCTGTTGGTGCCTGTGCTGCCCTCACAAATGTATTTATTTGTGTAGCATTGGGTGCGGGTGTAGGTGCGGGTGTGCTTGTCAGCCGCTATTTTGGAGCTAGAGATTATGGCAAAATGAAAACGATCGTGTCAACATCATTGATCAGTTTTCTGGTCTTAAGTATATTTTTGGGTGTCTTTGGTTTTTGTTTTTCTCATTTGATGATGAGTGTATTACAAACACCTGCGGATATACTGAATGAAGCGGTATTGTATCTAGGAGTTTATTTTGTGGGATTTCCATTTTTGTTTATGTATAATATTCTTTCAACGATGTTTACTTCAATCGGTGAATCGAAAATACCGTTGGCTCTTTTAATATTCTCATCGATGTTAAATATATTGATGGACCTTTGGATGGTAGCTGGACTTGGACTCGGTGTGTTCGGTGCAGCCCTCGCAACTCTCATTGCACAGGGGATTTCCGCAGTGTTGTCACTTTTGATCTTCTTGTGCCGGATGCGTCGATATGAAAGTCGCTTTGACTGGTTTGACAGACAGGAGTTACATTCTATGCTTCAAATTGCTGTACCGTCAGTTCTTCAGCAGTCCACAGTGTCAATTGGCATGATGATCGTACAGGCAGTTGTGAATCCATTCGGTACACAGGCACTTGCAGGATATTCAGCAACGATGAGAGTGGAAAATGTTTTTTCATTGATATTTGTATCCATTGGTAATGCAGTTTCGCCGTATGTTTCTCAGAATCTTGGTGCAAAGAAGATCGAACGTATCAAAAAAGGATACCATGCTGCCTTGGTGTTAGATATATGTTTCGCAGTCCTTGCCTTCATAATCATTGAATCCTTGCATACCCAGATTTCTTCACTGTTCCTGGGGAAAGATGGAACTGCTTTAGCATATCAGGTGTCTGGAAATTATATGAGATGGCTCGGTTATTTCTTCACCTTCATGGGAATCAAGATGGCAACAGATGGAGTCCTTCGCGGTCTTGGAATCATGCGGCCATTTCTTGTTGCTAATATGGTAAATCTTGCGATCCGCTTGTCAGTTGCTTTGATTTTTGCACCGCGTTTTGGTATTGCATTTGTCTGGCTCGCTGTACCAGCTGGCTGGTTTGCCAACTTTCTGATCTCCTATGGGGCACTCAGAAAATCATGGCCAAGTGATAATTGTAATTGCGTAATCAATACGAATGAGTTATTATAATAACAGATAGGTTTTTAAACCAGCAGCGAAAGCTTCTGAAGCCATACGAAGAAGGTTCAACGGACCTTTCTGCCGACAGACGGCAGGAAAACGGGATATTCATCATTTATCAGAATTCTGAAAATCGCGATTATATCATAAGATACAAAAACGACGCAGACAGTAAAATCGCATACTTTTAAAATGAATGGGCAGTCCCTCAGGCGGGGACTGTCTATTTTTCTGTTGAATTAAAGTAGCTGCAATAAAAATTGTAACTATTAATCCAGATTATTATACGAGAATATCGTACAAGGAGAGAATTTATGTTAGGAATCATCATTGACAGCATCAGTACTTTTATGTACAGTAAATTGCTAGTAATACTGTTGATCGGAGCGGGAATCTATTTTACGATCCGTACAAAACTGCCACAGATGAGATTATTTAAAGATGCCTGCAAAGCCGTTGTAGAAAAGCCAGAAGATGAAAATGGAGTATCATCGTTTCAGGCATTAATGGTATCTACCGCATCACGAGTTGGAACAGGAAATATCATTGGAGTATCGTCCGCTATCTGCATTGGAGGATTTGGCTCTGTATTCTGGATGTGGATCATTGCGATCATCGGAAGTGCATCCGCACTGATCGAAAGTACGCTAGCACAGATTTATAAGAGAAAAGGAAAAGATGGAGAATGTTACGGAGGACCGGCATATTACATTGAAGCAGCACTTCACTGCAGACCATTAGCGATCATATTCTGTATTTCCATGATCGCAACGTATGCATTTGGATTTAATATGCTCGCATCTTATAATTTACAATCTACATTTTCAGGATTCTCATTTTATGATGTAAAATGGACGCCATGGATCATCGGAGGAATTCTTGCAGTGATCACAGGATGGTGTCTCTTAGGCGGGGGATCAAGAATTGTAAAAGTAACATCTACATTAGTGCCAGCTATGGGGGTTGCATATATTCTGATCTCTGTGATCGTTATGATCATCAACCGTGCATATCTGCCAGTTGTATTTTCAAAGATCATCAGCGAAGCATTTGATTTCAAAGCAATTTTTGGTGCATTTGCAGGATCAGCTATGATGCAGGGAATCAGAAGAGGTCTGTACTCCAATGAAGCAGGTATTGGATCAGCACCAAATGCTTCTGCATCCGCACAAGTAAGTCATCCGATCAAACAGGGCTTAGTACAGATGTTATCCGTATTCATTGATACCCTGCTTTTATGCACAGCAACAGCCATGATGTGTTTGTCATCAGGAATCGCCCCTGCTCAAGAATTACAGGGGGCACCATGGGTACAGGCAGCACTGCATGAATCCTTAGGAAACTTCGGACCACTCTTTATCACAGTAGCGATGGTATTGTTTGCATTTACAACACTTCTTGGGAATTGTTTTTATTGTGATAACTTGTTAAATTATATCCACAAAGGACAGCCATCAAAGACATTCATGAAAGGATTTCGTATAGTATCTGCACTGGTTGTGTTCATTGGTGCAGGAATGGAAGTTTCTATGCTTTGGAATATTTCAGATGTTTTGATGGGAGTTATGGCACTGATCAATATTCCAGTGATCTTGATTTTGTCAAATACAGCACTGAAAGCATTGGAGGATTATGAAAAGCAGAAGAAAAATGGAGAGGATCCAGTGTTTAAGACTCGGAATATTGGAATGGAATACGAGACGGATTAGTGGAGCTAGATTTATATTTTTTACTTTTGATACTGACCTTATCATGGTATAATTAAAGAAAGATTCTAAGCAAAACAGACGAAAGTCTGTGACGCAAAGCTAAAGGGCCTGTAAAATGGCAGCCGGTTGTAGAAAATGATAGGCACTGTCTGTTTGGCAGTGCTGTTTTATTTCATAGAGATTTCATAGGGAATTTGTAGGGGATTTTTATGAATTGAGGGAGGATAAAGTTATGAAGTTAAGAAAATTATTGAGCCTGTCTATTGCAGCTATATTACTATGCTTTTCAGGCTGCGTGAATAAAAATACATTGAGTAAGCATGAGCCGATCACAATTCTGGCCCCTTATTTAGAATGTGATCGTTTAGTTGATCTGGTACATAAAAAATACCCAGAAATAAATTTGAAAGTTCTTTCTTATTCTGGTGCAAATACAACGACATATTTACAAAATATGTTAGCAGCAGATGATCTGCCGGATATTTGTACACAGACTATTTATGATCCTAATATTGACGATGTGAGTGACAGGATGATCGATCTTGCTGGTTATGATTTTACAGATAATTATGTGGAATCTAGATTGCAGGATATTTCAGATGATGGAGCTATTTATATGCTTCCATCAGCCTATAGTTGTATAGGTATCACATATAATAAGACCTTGTTAGAAAAACATGGATGGAAACTTCCAAAATCTTTTCATGATCTTGAAAAGCTGGCGAAAAAGGCGAAAAAAGCAGGGGTACAGTTGTGTCTGACACAGATTGAATATCCAGGCTATGGCTTTCAATATATGTGTAATATTGCAGATACGGCATTTTTAGGTACATTCCAAGGCAAGCAATGGCAGAAAGATTATCTGACAGGAAAGGCTAATGTGAGTGATACAAAGAAAATGATGGATTGTATGGATTATATTCAGAAATGGAAAGACCTGGGTATGTTTACTGCCAATAAAAAGAATCCACAGAGTGATGACGAGACTATAAAAGAATTTATGAAAGGTAATACATTATTCTTACTGGGAAGTAAAAATGGAATTGGAGAAACAGATGGCACAAAGGATAAGTTTGGGTTAATGCCATATCTTTCTGAAGATGGAAGCCAGAATGTATACATTTTGAACGTGACACGTTTTCATGGACTGAGTAAAAAATTAGAAAAGGATCCGCAAAAGCTTAAAGATGCATTAAAAGTTATGAAAGTGATCTCTTCCGTGGAGGGAACAAGTGCATTATATGAAGAAGCAACTTTAAAAGCGAACCTTCTTCCATTTAAAGATTGGAATGCAGATAATACGTATTATGGGGATATTGCTGATGAGATCAATGCCGGGAATACGGCACCGCTTATCTATGTAGGGTGGGAAAATACATTGGTCAATACAGGATACCGTATGCTAGAATACATTCAGGATAAGGCAACGATAAAAGATGTTGTGGATCAATTGGACAAGGATCAGGATCGTGTGGTCAACAATAAGCCAGAAGTTATCACAACTACGACAGAAGTTATCTCTCAGAAGAGTTGTGCAAAACTGATCGGCAGATGTTTTATGGAAGCAACAAAAAGTGATGCAGCACTGATTTCTTTAGGAAAATGGATCAAAGGAAATGGAAAAGAGCAGAATATGGCTGGTGTGAATGGAAAACTTTATGCACAGGATATTACGGAAAGTGATATTTGTTCTATTCTTCCAACAGGATGGTATGATACGATACAAACCGTACAATTATCAGGAAGAGAAATCAAACAATTATGTAAAGATGGTTATGATGCTGCTGGTACGGGCAATACCTATCCATATGTATTAGTGAAGGATAAAAAGCTTGAAGCAGATCAAACTTACAAAGTCGTGATCTGCGGAGCAGGTAAAGAACTTACATTAAATGACAGTGGCATTGTGGGAATGAATGCAGCAAAAGATTTCTTTTCAAAATTTAAAACCCTAAGTGAGGCGGATGTGAAATGAGATTCAGTCAAAACAATATGTTAGAGAAGACAAAGAAATACAAAAAGATCATAGTTGTCTGTATTGTTGCAATCTTATTTATGGTCATTTCATTTATTTTCATATATCAGACATACATTCAAAAGATTATTTATGAAGAACGGTTAAATCAGATGGATGAAGTTACTCATCAGATGTTTTTAAATTTGGAAGATGTAATGGAAACAAAATGGGATTATGTCAAGGTGCAATGTAATATCATAGAAGCTGCTGATATACGGACTACCGAGGATTTGAGTCTGCATATGAAAAGAATAACTGATTTGTATGAATTTGCAGATTCAAAAATAACATTGCTGGCTGTTGATGACAGTGGAAAGTACTATACAGAAGAAGGAAATCAGGGGATGGTAAGGGATACATATCATTTTGAACATAGTCCTAAAAAGATCAACTATGTATCGAATTTTATGACGACAAATGAATCCCGTATGATTTTTTTAAAGAAATTAGAGCATCCGATCAGGCTTCAAAGTGGACAGACTATCAATTATTATGGATTATATCAGGATATGCATGAACTGAATGAATATTTTGGATGTGATGCCTATGAAAATAATAACAGTGTCTATATTCTTGATGATAATGGTTTTAAACTGTTCAATAGTAATAAGGTGGAACTGATCAAAGGACATAATGTGTTCACGGTATTAAAGAAGATGCAATATCTACATGATTCTTCATTTGACAAAGCAGAAAAAGAATTAAAAGAAAAGGGTGTGAGTTATTCTAATGCCATACTCGATGGGACGGAATACTTTTATGTTTTAAAGAAAATGGATCATGCGGCATGGAACTTGATCTTTCTCGTTCCTGCAAAATATGTAGCGACCAATACGGTAAGGCTTGTGAAGTTGATCATATGGTTTATTATCTTGTTTGCAGTTGTTGCTGCTGGTTGTATGATCAAAGGAATCGTTACAGTTCTTAGAAAAAGCCAGAGCGAAGCAATTGAAATCGAAAGAGAAAATAATACAAGACTGGAAACAATAAATACAGAACTCACGCAAGCTAAACGGGCGGCTGAGCAGGCTTTTGAAGTCGCTAACAATGCAAGTCAGTCCAAAAGTGATTTCCTGGCTAGTATGTCTCATGATATCCGTACACCGATGAATGCGATCATGGGTATTACATCCTTGATCAGACATGATGCAGGGAATAAGGATAAGGTGATCGAGTATGTTGATAAAATAGATGTTTCTGCACAGCATCTTTTGGGAATCATTAATGACGTTTTGGATATGAGCAAGATTGAAGCAGGAAAAACTGTTTTCAGTTATTCTGATTTTTCTATTCTGGAGTTTATGCAGGAGATTCAAACGATGTTCTGTCCACAGACAGAGGAAAAGCATCAGTCTTTGGTGATTCATCATGAGAACATCGTGCATGAATGGGTCAATAGCGATTATGTTCATTTGATGCAGATTTTCAGCAATCTGCTTTCAAATGCAGTAAAGTATACACAGAAGGGTGGAAAGATCCAGTTTCTTGTAGAAGAATGTGAAACGAAATCCAGTGCGTATGCAAAGTATCATTTTGCAGTTATTGATAATGGTGTAGGTATGTCTGAGGATTTCAAAGACAAGATCTTTGATACTTTTACCCGTGAGGAAAGTTCCTTGACAAATAAGATACAGGGAACAGGGCTTGGAATGGCGATCACCAAGAATCTGATTGAAGCAATGGGAGGAACTATTGATGTCGATAGTGAACTGGGACTGGGAAGTTGTTTTGAGGTCTTTATGGATCTTAAAATTGCAGAAGAGTCTGTTTCGTCAGCATTGCAGGTAGAAGAAAGTGAGACATATGATGATATTATGAAAGGAATGAGGTTCTTGTGTGCAGAGGATAATGAGCTGAATGCGGAGATCTTGACGGAACTGTTAAAGATCAAGGGAGCTGAGTGTACTGTCTGTGAAAACGGTGAAAGGATTCTCGAGACATTTGAGCGATCTGCTCCTGGAGATTATGATATGATCCTGATGGATGTGCAGATGCCAGTTATGAATGGCTATGAGGCAACAAAGGCGATCCGCAAGAGTTCACATGAACAGGCAAAGACGATCCCGATCATTGCAATGACCGCTAATGCATTTTCAGATGACATTCATCATTCCCTGACCGTCGGTATGAATGCGCATATTTCCAAACCAGTTGAGATGAAGGTATTGGAAAAAACAATAAGTAGCATAAAATTCGGGGGGGGGGTTGAAGCGCAGATTACTGAACAATAAGGATGAGATATAAAAATGAGGTTATAAGATGAAAAAAAGAAAAATTTTTACTGTTGTATTGATATTTTCTATATTAATGGCAACTTTGGCAGGATGTGATAAGGCAGATAAAGTGTCTGACACAACAAAAAAACCTGTTATAAAAATTGGAAGTGACAATTATCCGCCTTATAATTTCCTGAATGAGGATGGTATCCCGACAGGTATAGATGTTGAACTGGCAACGGAAGCATTTAGAAGGATGGGGTATAAGACGGAGATTGTTCAGATCAATTGGGAAAAGAAAAAAGAGCTGGTAGAAAGTGGAAAAATTGATTGTATCATGGGATGTTTTTCAATGGAAGGACGACTTAACGATTATCGTTGGGCCGGACCATACATAGCAAGCCGTCAGGTGGTTGCTGTAAATGAGAACAGTGACATTCATAAACTGAGTGATCTGAAAGGAAAGAATCTTGCAGTCCAGTCTACAACCAAACCGGAAGGTATCTTTCTGAAGCGGACAGATAAGAGAATTCCAAAACTTGGCAATCTGATCAGTCTTGGACACAGGGAATTGATCTATACATTTTTGGCAAAAGGGTATGTGGATGCTGTGGCTGTGCATGAGGAATCCATCATCCAGTATATGAAAGATTATGATACAAGCTTCCGCATTCTGAAGGAACCATTGATGGTCGTCGGGATAGGAGCTGCTTTTGCAAAGAATGATGACAGAGGGATCTGCGAGCAGATGAACCAGAAGCTGGAAGAAATGCACAAGGATGGTACCTCCCTGAAGATCATAAAAAAATATATGGATGATCCAGAGAAATATTTGGAGGTGGATGATCTTGGATATTAATGGAAGAGAAAAAGCAAAACGATTCTGGATAGTTGCTAGTTTGCTTGGTATCTGTATGTTTGTCACTGCAATTTTTTGTTTTTTTCATACGGAAAAAAACGAAGCTGAGAAAAGAATGGTGGAGATTGTAAACTATGTCAAAGTACAGTGCTCAACCTATACTCATTATAATGAATCTTCAGAATCAAAAAGTCTCCTTCGTGCGATCGAAAGTGCCAGACAGATGAGTACAAATATTGATATGGAAGTAAAGAATAGAAAGCAGTTAGACCGAAAGTTTCTGAAAGAGAATCTGCAGTCACTCTGGGTGGATGGTATTCTTGTATTGGATGAAGAAGGAAAGAAAGTCTGTGAATACAGTATGGATGAAGGTTTGATGGATGAGATGATTGATTATCTGCAAAAAGATATCATTATGGATTACACAGGATATAAAGAAAGATCTTATTCAGAACGGATTGTCAGAGGAGATGGATCACGTATCGATATCGCAGCCTGCGCCAGAAAAGATGCCCCAGGGATCGTTGCAGTTTACTATTACACATCTCCGAGATTTATCAGAAATTATACTTTAACGATCCAGAGTCTTTTAAAGGGGTACAATACTGAGAAAGACGGGACAATCATCGTTGCAGACAAAGGGAAGATTATTGCCAGTAACGATGAGAAATTATTGGCACAGGATGTCGCAGACAATGAGATTATTCAGAAAATGAAGAAGCATACAGATAGTCGGCATATCTTTCATCTGAAGAATAAAGGAACTGGATGCTATGGTATCATGCTGAAACAAAGGGATTATTATATTTACATGTATTTACCAGATAAAGAGGTATTCAGTAATCTGCCACTCAGTGTAACAGGTGTTGTATTCCTTTATCTTATCATTCTTAGTTTTTCATGGTCCTGGATATATATAACCAATCTGGCACATCAGAAACAGGAACAGGAAAAAGATGAAAAATATAAAGCAGAACTTCTGAAATCGGCAAAAAAAGCAGAGGCAGCGAACGAGGCGAAAACTGAGTTTCTCCAGAGGATGAGTCATGATATCCGGACACCGATCAATGGAATATGCGGTATGATCGATGTGGCGGAGCATTATGCAGATGATATGGAAAAACAGACAGAATGCAGGGCAAAGATCAAAGAAACATCTCATCTGTTACTGGAATTGATCAATGAAGTTTTGGATATGAGTAAGCTGGAATCGGACGAAGTAGTTCTGGAAGAAATTCCATTTAATCTAAGCAATATTTCCAAGGAAATCTTTGTTGTGATCGAACAGATAGCTGCAGAAGAAAATATTCGGATCGTGTGGGAGAAAGAGGAAATCACACACTGGAATCTGATCGGGAGTCCAGGATATGTAAAAAGGATCATGATGAATATTTTGTCAAATGCGGTAAAATATAATAAAGAAAACGGATATATCTACATCAGCTGCCAGGAATTTACATCGGAGCAGGAGGGAAGAGTGACGATTGAATTTATCTGCCGAGATACAGGAATTGGTATGACAAAGGATTTCCAGAAACGCCTTTTTGAACCGTTTGCACAGGAGCATACTGGAAGCCGTACAAAATTTTCCGGAACAGGGCTTGGAATGCCGATCACGAAAAAACTGATCGAAAAAATGGGAGGAACGATCACGTTTGAAAGTAAGAAGGGAGAAGGCACAACCTTTGTGATCAGGATTCCATTTAAAATAGATCAGGATGCTGATCAACGTGAAGAACAGGAAGCTATATCAGAAAAATCTATAAAAGATCTGAAGATCCTTCTGGTGGAAGATAATGAGCTGAATATGGAAATCGCAGAATTTGTGATTCAGAATGAAGGTGCATCTGTGACGAAGGCATGGAATGGCCAAGAAGCTGTTGAGATATTCAAAAAAAGCAGACCAGATGAATTTGATGTCATTCTGATGGATATCATGATGCCGATCAAGAATGGTTATGAAGCAGCAAAGATGATCCGTGCACTGGACAGAGATGATGCAAAAACGGTTCCGATCATAGCAATGACGGCAAATGCGTTCACCGAGGATAGATTAAAGTCAAAAGAATCGGGAATGAATGAACATATCGCGAAACCTATAGATGCAAAATTATTAGTAAAAGTGATCAGTGAATTCGTGGAAAATAAAGAGGAGGATTCATAATGAAAAAGAGAAAATGGAATAGAGTTCTTTCTGTACTTTTGGTGATGGTGACCGTCATATCACTTATGTCAGGATGTGGAAAGAAGAGCGCAAAAAATGAAGAGAAAGATACGATCACAGTATATTTATGGAGCACAAAGCTGTATGAAAAATATGCACCATATATTCAGAAACAGCTTCCAGATATTAATATTGAATTTGTAGTAGGCAACAATGATCTGGATTTCTATCGGTTCCTTAAGGAAAATGGCGGATTGCCAGATATCATAACCTGCTGTCGTTTTTCACTGCATGATGCAAACCCACTGAAAGACAGCCTGATGGATCTTTCCACAACCAATGCAGCAGGTGCTGTTTATAATACATACCTCAACAATTTTATGAATCAGGATGGCAGTGTAAACTGGCTTCCAGTGTGTGCGGATGCGCATGGGTTTGTAGTTAACAAAGACCTTTTCAAAATGTATCATATTCCTCTGCCAACAGATTACAAAAGTTTTGTTTCTGCCTGCCAGGCATTCAATAAGGTAGGGATCCGTGGATTTACGGCAGATTATTTTTATGATTATACTTGCATGGAAACACTGCAGGGACTATCTGCATCAGAGCTGTCTACAGCGGCTGGACGTAAATGGCGTACTGCCTATAGTGACCCTGATAATACAAAGAGAGAGGGGCTGGACAGTAAAGTCTGGCCGGAGGCTTTTGAACGTATGGAGCAATTCATTCAGGATACAGGGTTGAGCAAAGGTGATCTGAATATGGATTATGATAAAGTGATGGAGATGTATAAAAGTGGTAAGCTTGCTATGTACTTTGGCAGCTCTTCTGGTGTAAAAATATTTCAGAATCAGGGCATTGATACAACATTTCTTCCATTCTTTCAACAAAATGGCGAAAAATGGATGATGACGACACCATATTTTCAGGTGGCACTGAACCGTAACCTGACAAAGGATGAAACACGCCGGCAGAAAGCAATGAAAGTGTTGAATGTAATGCTGTCAGAAGATGCACAGAACCGGATTGTTTATGATGGTCAGGATATATTAAGCTATAGTCAGGATGTAGATACACATCTTACAGAATATCTCAAAGATGTCAGACCTGTGATCGAAGAAAATCATATGTATATCCGAATCGCATCCAATGACTTTTTCAGTGTATCCCAAGATGTAGTCTCTAAGATGATTTCAGGAAAATACGATGCCAAAGAGGCTTACCGGTCATTTAATACAAAGCTCCTGAAAGAGAAATCTGCTTCTGAGAAGATTGTGTTAGATTCAAAGAAAGCTTATTCCAACCGTTTTCATACCAATGGTGGGAATGAAGCATACTCTGTTATGGCACATACTTTGCGTGACATCTATGGTACGGATGTCTTGATCGCAACAGGAAACAGCTTTACAGGAAGTGTACGGAAGGCAGGATATACTGAAAAAATGGCTGGTAATATGATCATGCCAAATGGTCTTTCAGCTTACAAGCGGAAGATGAGCGGAGCGGAGCTGAAAAAGACGGTCAGAAATTTTGTAGAAGGTTATCAGGGAGGTTTCAATCCATTTAACCGTGGCTCTCTGCCTGTGGTCAGTGGTATTTCTGTAGAGATCAAGGAAACGGATGATGGTTATACATTAAGTAAAGTTACAAAGAATGGAAAATCAGTTCAGGATAAGGATACCTTTACTGTAACCTGTCTTGCGACACCACAACATATGGAATCGTATCCAGCGGGTAAAAACATTGTATTTGATGGAGAGGTGAAAGATACCTGGACAAAATGTGTTTTGAAGGGTGATGCCGTTCTCGCAAAGCCTGAAGACTATATGACTCTGAGGTGAGAAGAATGGATGTTAAGAATCATAATATGAACAAAGAGAAACCTATCATGAGAAAACGACTCAAGGTCATTGCTTTTCTTGCATTCTTTCTTGGAATCGTTTTGGCTGTTTCTCAATATTTTGGATTTGTATCGAAAACTGTATATGAGGAAAGTGTTTCTCATCTAACAGAAGTTTTCCATCAGTCGGATAATATGTTAAGGGAACTCTCAAATAAGAATCTGACGTATCTTCATATGTGGAGTAAGTATCTGCAAGATGCTCCAAGTGAAAGCAAAATTCGTGATTATATAGATAAAGCGCAGAAAGATGCGGGATTTTTATATTTTTATTTTCTATCAGCTGACGGTAACTATAAGATGACAACAGGTGAAACAGGGTATCTTGGATTACAGGAAAATATTGAAGATGAGATTCAAAAAGGTAATGATATCATAACCAATGCAGCAGTTCCCGGAAAATCCCAGATGCTTGTTTTTGCCAGCCCGAAGGCTCATGGAAGTTATCAGGGATTTAAATATGATGCAATTGCTATTGCCTATGAAAACGCTGATATAGTAAATGTACTCGATATCTCTGCGTTTAATGGAAAAGCAAAGAGTTATGTTCTTCATCCAGATGGTCGTGTTGTGATCGATCATTCTTTAGAGTCATGGGGAAACGTGTATAACTTTTTTGGCATTTTGAGAGAACATACAGATATCTCCGAAAAAGAGATCCTTGAAATTTCGAAGAAATTTAAAGAGGGACATACAGGTGCGATGTTACTAAATCTGGATGAAAAGGATTATTATCTTGTTTATGAAAAATCAGGCATTCAGGACTGGGTATTTCTGGGACTTGTCCAGGCAGATATCGTCAATGCCAGTATGAACACTTTGCAACTTAGTACGATGCTTCTTGTGGGTGCAGTCGTGCTTTGTATTACAGCAGTCCTTATAGGATTTATTTTACGAAAAAACAGTGTAAGACTGAAGAAAAAAGACACAGAGATCTTGTACAGGGATGAGATGTTTCAAAAGTTGTCAATGAATGTAGATGATGTATTCTTAATGTTGGATGCAAAAACGTATCAGGCAGATTATGTCAGTCCGAATGTAGAAAAACTGTTGGGGATTACCGTAGAACAGATTCGGAAAGATATTTCTGTTTTAGGAGAACTGCATTCTGAGGATACGAAAGATCCGAAGAAGGATCATCTAAAGGAGATTCAGGTTCATGAACAGCAGGAATGGGATTTTGAGTATGTTCATCAGAAAACAGGAGAACGACGCTGGTTTCATAGTGTTGCAATGGGTAGTGAGGTGAACGGAGATAAGAAATATATACTGGTTATGTCGGATCGTACTGCTGACAAGAAAATGAATCAGGCACTTTCTGATGCAGTCCATGCTGCGGAGAATGCCAACCAGGCAAAGAGTACTTTTCTTTCTAACATGTCTCATGATATCCGGACGCCAATGAACGCTATCATTGGGTTTACGACACTGGCTGTGAGCAACATTGATAACAAGAAAATGGTCAGAGATTATCTTGGTAAGATCCTTTCGTCCAGCAATCATCTGTTATCACTTATCAATGATATACTGGATATGAGTCGTATTGAGAGTGGCAAGATCCATCTGGAAGAAACAGAGGTCAGTTTATCGGATGTACTTCATGATCTGAAGACGATCATCAGTGGACAGATTCATGCGAAGCAGCTGGAACTTTATATGGATGCCATGGATGTTACGAATGAGGATGTGTATTGCGATAAGACACGGCTAAACCAGATACTGCTGAATCTTTTGTCCAATGCGATCAAGTTTACTCCTGCAGGCGGAACAATTTCTGTCCGGTTGAAACAATATCCGAGAACACAGCAAGAGCGTCAGCTATATGAGATCAGGGTAAAGGATAACGGAATCGGTATGAGTGAGGAATTTGTACAGAAACTTTTTTCTCCTTTTGAGCGTGAGAGAAGTTCCACAGTCAGCAGGACTCAGGGTACAGGACTGGGTATGGCCATTACCAAGAATATTGTGGATATGATGGGCGGAAATATTGGGATTCAGACAGAACAGGGCAAAGGTACGGAATTTATTGTACGACTGCCGTTGCGGATCCAGTCTAAGCATCATCGTGTAGAGAAGATCCCAGCGTTGGAAGGTCTTAAGGCACTGGTGATAGACGATGATTTTAATACCTGTGACAGCGTGACAAAGATGCTTGCAAAGGTTGGAATGCGTTCGGAATGGACACTTTCTGGTAAGGAGGCGGTTCTTCGTGCAAGGCAGTCTATAGAACTGGGTGATGCATTCCATGCCTATATCATCGATTGGCGATTGCCAGATATGAATGGTATTGAAGTTACCCGACAGATTCGTAGTCTTGGTGATGATACACCGATCATTATCCTGACTGCTTACGACTGGTCAGAGATCGAAGCGGAAGCAAGAGCAGCAGGAGTCAATGCATTTTGTGCGAAACCAATATTTATGTCAGATATCAGAGATACTTTGATGACTGCGATCGGTCAGAAGCAGGCGAGGACGGATGATAATATTCTTCCGGCAGTAAGTTCAGATTTCAGAGGCAGAAGTATCCTGCTTGTGGAAGACAATGAATTAAACAGTGAGATTGCGATGGCAATTCTTAATGAATATGGATTCCAGGTTCATACAGCAGAAAATGGAGCAGAGGCAGTGGAGAAAATCAGGAATTCAGCACCAGGCGATTATGAGCTTATACTTATGGATATTCAGATGCCTGTAATGAATGGATACGAGGCTGCAAAGCAGATCCGTGCACTGGATGATCCAGCATTGGCAGAAATTACGATCCTTGCTATGACTGCCAATGCGTTTGATGAAGATAGGAAGAAAGCACTGGAATGTGGTATGGATGGATTTTTATCCAAACCAATTGTTATTGAGGAATTGATCCATACGTTACAAACTAATTTGAGATAAATGAAAGGAAGAGAATAGGGAGCTTTATCTTTTTTATTCACAAAAATTTCGAAATCTCTTAAGAAAATCTTTGACAAAATGTAACAATGGAGAATCGAAACGTGATATAATGATGAGAGTGTCAAAAGTAAATTTTGCCACTCTCTGATGTACCCGGATTGTTTCATTGCTACGCAATTCCACAATCCTCGAACACCTCGAACTCACATAAAATGGCGCGTTCACACCATTTTATTCCGTTCTCGTTGTTCGGCGTGTCAATAAGTATAAATTGCTTATTTGTGCAGGCACAAACGCAATTTATACTTTTGACACTTACATCATATAATAAAGAGCAAGTGTCTATAGAACTCACATGACACAACATAAGACAAGTTTACGAAACATAAGAAGATGAGGAGGGCATAAAGATGCCTGGTATTATTTTAGAAGGAGGAACATTTCGTCCGATCTTTAGTGCAGGAGTGATGGATGCACTGTTGGATGAAGATATCATGTTTCCTTATATGATCGGAGTATCTGCGGGAATCTGTGATGGTTTTTCTTATATATCCAAACAAAAGGAAAGAAATTTAAAGATCCTGATGAACCACAGGAATGATAAAAGATACATGGGAGCGAGGAATCTACTGAAAGAGAGAAGTCTTTTTGGACTGGATTTCGTATATGACACGATCCCAAACAAACTGTATCCATTTGACTGGAAGACATTCAATGAATACAAGGGAACGATCAAGGTCGGTGTAACAAATGCATGGACAGGGAAAGCAGAATACAAAGATGGAATGAAACTGGATAAGAAGTGTACGATGCTTCGAGCAACTTGTGCGATCCCGTTTGCATTTCCAACGATCAAAGTAGATGGAAAGCCTTATTATGATGGTGGAATTGCAGATCCGATTCCGATCAGACGATCAATAGAAGATGGGAATGATAAGAATCTGATCGTACTGACAAGGCCAGAAGGGTATAGAAAAGAATTAAGCAAGAGCAACAAAGCTGCGGCAAAACTTCTCAAGAAAAAATATCCACATTTACCGGAACTGCTGTTAAATCGTCATATAAGATATAATAAAACAGTTAGATATTGTGAGCAGTTAGAGAGGGAAGGAAAGGCAGTGATCCTAAGACCAGAGTATACAATCGATAGTTTAGAGAAAGACATTGATGTATTAAAACAAACGTATGATATGGGATACCGTGTCACAAAAGAGAATATAAACCGAATTAAAGAATTATTTTAGACGACTCTTTATGCCTGTTCCACTGGACGGAAGAAGCTCAATAAGATATACTTTATAAGATTAAAACAAAGGAGGGATCGGGCAATGGCAAGAATTGAAGAATCAAGACGAACTTATATAGAAGAACTTGCGACCAATCCAAGAGTCAACCTGATGGTTTTATCGGAACGAATCGATATTGTGTTTCATGAGGATGAAAGTGAGGTATCTCTGGCAGAGAAGATAGCAGAGAAACTTTATGATACACCGCAATTGATCACCAAGTTATTACAGCAGGAAGCGATTGAATTTTTATTGCAATGCTGGGATATGGAAGGTGAGAGTCTGATCGCTGAGATGTACGCAAGAGAGATTGAGCAGTTACATTTTCTTGGATTTCTCTCATATGAAGACGATACGATCTTATTGAATATAGAAGCAAAGGATAATTTTTTCTTCTCTCTGAAAAGCCGCAGAGTTCAGGAAGAGTTAGAAGAGGGTACCAGACTTGAGAATATTCTCTTTGGAATGTTGTTTTTATATGGTATTTTAGATATTTATGAGTGTTGCCAGATGATCCAGGAAGAGATGTTCCCAGAGCTGACTTATGATGAGTTGGAAGAATTTATATTACTCCGTATTGTATTCTGGCAGTCAGGAATCTTATTAAGAAATCAGATGAATTCAAGACTGTTACTGGCAAGCCGTGAGGTAGAAAATCGTAACGAAGTATTTATTCAGTGGAGCCTTAGGGAAGATCTGTCATGGAAACGTTACAGTGAAGATGAATATAAGAATCTGGCACTAGGCAATGGAATTGGAGGCTGGGATGGAATCCCAGAATTATATGATTTTGTGATGAAGAATATCGAGAATGATCAGTATAAGGTTATGATGATCGTAAAATCACTGGTTGTTAAGATTCAAAATGGATTGACTTATGAAGAGGTAATGAATGGACATTCAAAACTTAGAAATAAAGGTATTGCCAATGTCTTTAGCCAGATGGGACTTGTAGAGGCTTGGGGAAGTGGAATAAAAAGAATCATTAGTACTGCAGAACAATATGGACTTCCGAAGCCAAGATTTCAGGAGTTTGACAATATGTTTCGAGTAGAATTGTTCAGAAACAATTCAATGACAATGGCGGAGAAAAAGGACGGAGAAGATTCGGAGAAAGTTCGGAAAAGGTTCGGAGAAAGTTCGGAGAAGACTCAGATGAATGAGTTGACGGATACCCAAAAGAAAATTGTGGAGCTTCTTTGTTATGATAAACAGTTATCGGCAAAAAAAATAGCTGAAAAATTGGGATTAGGAAGTCGAAGTATAGAAAAAAATATTAAAAAGTTGAAAACGCTTGGTTTTCTTATACGACATGGTTCTCCTAAAAACGGTTACTGGGAAGTTACAGATTGCATCACAGAGGAGAAAAACAAATGAGCAGAGCAGATCAATCACACAGAAGGAGAAAAAATCCACTGGCGGTGGTTTTTCGGGCGGTCGGCATCATTTTACTGATTGCCATCATTGCGATATGTGTCCCGCTGATCGTACCGAAGACGATGGGATTTCAGCTTTACACTGTTGTCAGCGGCAGTATGGAACCGGCGGTTCCCACAGGAAGCCTGGTATATATCAAATATGTGGAACCGGGAGACATTGAGACGGGCGATATTATTGCTTTTTACGGTTCGGATGCCCAGGGATCCATCATCACACATCGCGTGGTATCGAACAGTAATGCGATGGGAGAGTTTATCACAAAAGGCGATGCCAACGCGGAAAATGATATGAATCCGGTGACTTATGAGCAGTATGTCGGGAAAATGGTACGCTCCATACCAAAAGTAGGGGGCATTGTACAGACGATCACTGTCGGCTCAGGAAAGACGGTGCTGAAATGTGTCATCGGGCTGGCAATCGTGCTTCAGGTTCTTGCGGCGGTACTGAACCGGAAGTATGAGGATGATGATTCGGAAGAGACATCGGATGCAGAGAGGAAAGAATAAAAGCAAAGATTTTCCATTTATATGCTGAGAGAAGAAACTTGGCAGGCAGTCTTTTTTGTATCGGAAAAGAAACAAGAAGAGATGTGTGATCACATTGACAGAAAAGTATCAATGTGATATAAATAATACATACATGGTGTGTTACTGATTACGCAGGCATTAACCGTGCATAGATATTTTTTTGATATTTATGTAGGGTTAGTGCCTTTTTTTGTGGTTCGGCCGACATGAAAAAAAGTTACTTCCTGCTATGTGAATTCAAAAAATGGGTACACTATAACAAATACTGTCTACGAGTGAGAGTGAGGAGAATTATGAAAGACAAAATTTTTGGAATTTTGCAGAGGGTTGGCCGTTCCTTTATGTTGCCGATCGCTATTCTGCCGGTCGCAGGTCTGCTGCTTGGAATCGGCGGATCTTTTACGAATGAAACAATGCTGGAAACTTACGGTCTGCTGGGGGTTATGGGACCGGGAACCGTACTGAATCAGATCCTGCAGGTTATGAACGCTGCCGGTAACATTATTTTTACGAATCTGCCGATTATATTTGCAATGGGTGTGGCAATCGGTATGGCGAAAAAGGAAAAAGAGGTTGCGGCTCTTTCTGCTGTGATCGCTTATTTTACTATGAATGCGGCAGTCAATGCCATGCTGGTCAACAGCGGACAGATTCTGGATGATGGAAGTATCGCAGACTTTGTTCTTCAGGGAACCATCACCAGTTCTGTAGGTATCCAGACATTGCAGATGGGTGTCTTTGGAGGTATTATTGTAGGCCTCGGTGTGGCGGCACTCCACAACCGTTTTTATACGATTGAACTGCCAAGTGCACTGGCATTTTTCAGTGGAAGCCGTTTTGTTCCGATTATCAGCACCGTTGTATATGTACTGGTGGGAATCGGTATGTTTTTTGTGTGGCCGGTGGTTCAGAATGGAATCTATGCGCTGGGCGGACTGGTTACAGGAACCGGTTATCTGGGAACATTGATTTTCGGAATCATCAAACGTGCACTGATTCCATTTGGTCTGCACCATGTATTTTATCTTCCGTTCTGGCAGACCGGAGTGGGTGGTTCCATGGAAGTGGCAGGAAAAATGATTGAAGGTGGACAGAACATTTTCTTTGCACAACTGGCAGATCCGTCCACCGTTCATTTCAGCGCAGATGCATGCCGGTATTTCTCCGGTGAATTTATTTTTATGATCTTTGGTCTGCCGGGGGCAGCACTGGCTATGTACCAGACTGCAAAGCCGGAGAAGAAAAAACAGGCAGGCGGACTTCTGCTTTCGGCATCACTGGCATGTATGGCAACGGGTATTACGGAGCCGCTGGAGTTTTCTTTCCTGTTTGTAGCACCTATGCTGTTTGCAGTACAGGTGATCCTGGCAGGAGCAGCTTATATGATTGCCCATATCCTGAACATTGCTGTTGGACTGACATTTTCCGGCGGACTTCTGGATTTGTTCCTGTTTGGTATTCTTCAGGGAAATGCAAAGACCAGCTGGCTTCGGATCATTCCGGTGGGAATCATTTATTTTCTGCTGTATTACGGTATCTTCAAATTCCTGATCCTCAAATTTGATCTGAAGACTCCGGGCCGGGAAGATGAAGATGTGGAGACCAAACTGTACACCAAAGCAGATTACAATGCAGCAAAGGAATCCGGTGTGAAAGGCGCAGAAGTCTCTGCACTGATCACTGCAGGCCTTGGAGGAAAATCCAATATTGATGATGTGGACTGCTGTGCTACCAGACTTCGCTGTACCATCAAAGATCCGGCGAAAGTACAGGAGGCATTGCTTAAACAGAGTGGTTCCAGAGGTGTGATCCTGAAAGGAAAAGGAATTCAGGTCATCTATGGTCCACAGGTAGCGGTACTGAAAACCAATCTGGAAGCATTTTTACAGACAGCTGCGGCTGATCAGGTAAAACCTGAAGATTTTACCGGTATTTCC
>OOCB01001881.1_pt1 | contig 26210 bp, 23 predicted proteins | sample 1671351 | NCBI WGS metagenome assembly OOCB01 (sample SAMN06348148, study PRJEB24527) | human gut metagenome | biome: human gut; feature: ankylosing spondylitis patient; material: feces | host: Homo sapiens | place: China | collected 2015-10 | reverse complement strand
GATTAGGCTGGCGCACCCCTTTTGAGGTCTTTTTCGGTGTTGCACTTGCTTGACAATCTACCATTGCCCCTTGACCCTTTTTGGCTGCCCGACTTGGTTGCTTTTCCATACAACAAATGCCCCGGCAGTTTTTCACTGTCGGGGCATTTACCTTTTCCTTTATTCCGCCGGCTTTTCTACTCGGATAATCCGTTCAATCACCGGCTGATTCGCCTTGGCGACCGTCCCATTTCGATCCGTCACCGGCGTATTCTCGCAAATCGCGTCCACAACCTCCATCCCGCTGATGACCTTGCCGAACGCGGCGTACTGCCCGTCCAAATGCGGCGCATCCGCGTGCATGATGAAGAATTGGCTGCTGGCGCTGTCCATCGCGCTTGACCGCGCCATCGACAGGACACCGCGCGTGTGTTTTAGGTCGTTCTGCACGCCGTTGGCGCTGAATTCGCCCTTAATCCGCTGGCTTGAACCGCCCGTGCCGTTGCCGTTCGGGTCGCCGCCCTGAATCATGAAGCCGGAAATGATGCGGTGGAAGGTCAAGCCGTCGTAGAAGCCGCTGTCCACGAGGGAAAGGAAGTTCGCGACGGTGATGGGTGCGGTGTCGGCGTACAGCTCCGCGACAATCGTGCCGTAGTCCTTCACGTCGATTTGGACGTAGGATGTGCCGGTCAGGGGCGTGTCCGTCGGCGCGTCGGCGGCGGGGGAGTCCGCATTCTGGGCGGAACAGCCCGTTAAAATCAGCAGCAAAATCAGCAGAAGCGGCAAAATTCGTTTCATGTTAGTTCTCCTTTATAGGATGTAATCCATTGCCAGCATCAGCGAAAACCCGACGGCGAACAGCACCGTGCCGACATTGGTGTGCGTGCCCTGCGCCATCTCCGGCACAAGCTCCTCGACGACGACGTAGAGCATCGCGCCCGCGGCGAAGGACAGCATCACGGGCATCATCGGGGCGAAAACCGCCGCCAGCCCGATGGTCAGCAGCGCGCCCAGCGGCTCAACCGCGCCGGAAAGCATCCCCAGCGTGAACGCCTTTACGCGGCTCATGCCCGCCTGACGCAGGGGCATGGCGACAATCGCGCCTTCGGGCACGTTTTGCAGGGCGATGCCGATGGCCAGGGCGAACGCGCTGGCGAAAGATACGCTGCCGACCTGCTCCGGCTGCATACTGCCCGCGTAGACCACGCCGACCGCCATGCCCTCCGGCAGATTATGCAGCGCGACGGCGAGCGCAACCATCATCGACCGGGGGAGCGATGCGCGCAGCCCCTCCTGTTCGCCGTCCAGGTGGACGTGGGGGACGAGGCGATCCAGCAGAAGCAGGAAGAGAATCCCAAGCCAAAACCCAATCGTCGCGGGCAGGAACGACCATGCGCCCAAGTCCGCCGCGCCCTCCAGCGCCGGAATCAACAGGCTCCATATGCTTGCCGCAACCATCACGCCCGCCGCGAAGCCGCTCAAGCCCTTCTGCACCTTTTCAGGCAAGTCGCGTTTCAGGAAGAAAACCAGCGCCGCGCCCAGCGTTGTGCCGAGAAAGGGCACGAGCAGCCCTTGCAAAACCTGTGTGTTCATGAAAAGTGGATACCTCCTTCATTCGCGGATGTTCACCTCCGCGTTTTTCTTGCATGAACACATGGTAACACACCCGTTTTTTCCTGTCAAGGGGCAAAAAAAACGGCGAAAATGCAAAATTGCCGCCGCTGTCATCCAGAAAAACATAATTAGTGCAGCAAAAGCCCTTGTCAGATGCGCCTGCATGGTGTATGATGAAAAACGTGAAGGGCGAAAGTATCGCCTCTCGACAAGGGCGTCGGGACTCCGCATCGGCGGGTTCTGCGCCGATGGTAATACTATTTCCGGATTCACCTGAACCAGCTGCTTGTGCCTTTTCCCCGCTGGCGTCCGCTCATTCCACTTAGCGTAGCGCTGCTACGCTGCGTTTCATTCGCGTTAGCCAGCGTGAAAAATTCACGGCGCATCTTGGCTCATTTTCATCCGGAAATAGTATCAAGCATGTTTATGATTTGAAAGGAGCCCTGCATCATGGCGAATTATTGCCAGCGCGTTCTTGACGATTTGAAGGTTCGCTACGCCCACGAGCCGGAATTCATTCAGGCAGCGACCGAAATTTTGACGACCCTTAAGCCCGTTATCGAACGGAACGAAGAGAAGTATGAAGCGGCGGGACTGCTCGAACGCTTCGTGGAGCCGGAGCGCATCATCACCTTCCGTGTGCCGTGGATGGACGATCAGGGCAAGGTGCAGGTCAACCGCGGCTACCGCGTGCAGTTCAACAGCGCGATTGGCCCGTACAAGGGCGGTCTGCGCCTGCATCCCAGCGTCAACCAGTCGATTTTGAAGTTCCTCGGCTTTGAGCAGATTTTGAAGAACAGCCTGACCGGTCTGCCCATCGGCGGCGGCAAGGGCGGCTCCGACTTCGACCCCAAGGGCAAGAGCGACAACGAAGTGCAGCGCTTCTGCCAGTCCTTCATGACTGAGCTGTACCGCTACATCGGCAAGGACACCGACGTGCCGGCGGGCGATATTGGCGTCGGCGCACGCGAAATCGGCTACCTGTACGGCCAGTACAAGCGCATCACCGGGCTGTATGAAGGCGTGCTGACCGGCAAGGGTCTGACGTGGGGCGGCAGCCTCGCGCGCAAGGAGGCCACCGGCTACGGTCTGTGCTACTTCACGCAGGCGATGATGGAGCGCAACGGCAAGGCCATTGCGGGCAAGACGGTTGTCGTGTCCGGTTCGGGCAACGTCGCCATCTACGCGGTGCAGAAGATTACCGAGATGGGCGCGAAGGTCGTCGCCATGAGCGATTCCAACGGCTACATCTACGACCCCGACGGCATTAAGCTGGATGTGGTCAAGCAGCTGAAGGAAGTGGAGCGCAAGCGCATTTTGTTTTTTAATGATGCGGCGACCACCGAGATCTACACCGAGGGCTGCTCCGGCATCTGGACGATTCCCTGCCAGATTGCCCTGCCCTGCGCAACGCAGAACGAAATCAACGAAGCATCCGCCAAGGCGCTGATTGCCAACGGCGTGGAAGCAGTCGGCGAAGGCGCGAACATGCCCTCGACGCTGGAAGCCACCGCGGCGTTCCAGCAGGCGGGCGTGCTGTTTGCCCCGGCGAAGGCGGCCAACGCGGGCGGCGTGGCGGTTTCCGCGCTGGAAATGAGCCAGAACAGCCAGCGCTTGAGCTGGACGTTCGAGGAAGTGGACGCGAAGCTGAAGGATATTATGGTGAACATCTTCGCCAAAGTGGATTTGGCGGCGCACGAGTACGCTAAGGAAGGCGATTACGTCGCGGGTGCGAACATTGCGGGCTTCCTGAAGGTTGCCGACGCGATGATGGCGCAGGGCGCAGTGTAATCAGCGGGTAATATCAGCAGTATCAAAAAAACCGACAGAGCAATTTCGCCCTGTCGGTTTTTTGTATGTGGATATTATGAAATTTCCAGCGCAATCTCCATCATCTGCGTGAAGGTGTTCTGCCGCGCCTCGGCATCCAGCTCCTCGCCCGTGAAGGGATTGTCAGAAATGGTGCAGATGGTCAGCGCGTTCTTGCCCAGCCGCGCCGCGTTCAGGTACAGCGCCGCCGCCTCCATCTCCACCGCCAGCACGCCCAAGCCTTGCAGCACCTGCCCCGGCGACGGCTGCGATTCGTCATAGAAAATATCCGACGAGTACAGCGCACCCGGCACGGGGGTCACGCCGAGCTTCTTGGCCGCTTCCATTGCGGCAGAAAGCAGCGCGTAGGAACAGCACGGCGCGACGTTCCCACGGAAACCGTACTGCTGCCCGAAATTGCTGTTCGTGTACGCGCTCATGCCCAGCACGATGTCACGCACTTTCAGCTTCTGGCTGAGCATCCCCGCCGTGCCGACGCGGATTATATTTTCCACACCGTAGAACTTGAACAACTCGTAGGAGTAAATGCCGATGGAGGGCATGCCCATGCCGGACGCCATCACGGACACGCGCTTGCCCTTGTAGGTGCCGGTGTAGCCCTGCACGCCGCGCGTGTTGTTGACCAGCACGGCGTTTTCGAGGTAGTTGTCCGCAATGAACTTCGAGCGCAGCGGGTCGCCGGGCATGAGGACAGTGCGGGCAAAATCGCCTTCCTTGGCGGTAATGTGCGGGGTCGGAATCATGTCAGTCGCTCCTTTTCAGGTTGGTACCCTGATTATACCATACAATCGGGATTTTCGCAATCCGCTGATTGCAGCACTTCGCGCAGATTATCGAAAATGCGCGCGTTCGCCGCCATGTGTGCCATCGGGCGGTCGTAGACGACGCTTCCGCCGCGGATGTCGCCGCAGCGCCCGCCAGCTTCCTCAATCAGCAGCGTCCCCGCGCAGTAGTCCCACGGCTGGAGCCGCCACTCGAAGTGGCCGTCGCTGATGCCGCGCGCCACGTCGCACAGTTCCCGGCAGGCGCTGCCCGTCCGGCGAACATCGGCGATTTTCGGCAGCAGCGTCGAAACTGTCCGCACGGTCAGCGAAAACAACTCCTCGTAGTACGGCGCAGAGCCGAAGCCAATCAGCGCCTTGTCAAGGGACGTGTCCGACACGCGGATGCGCTCGCCGTTGCAGGTCGCGCCCTTGCCGCGTTCCGCGAGGTACATTTCGTCCGTGTAGGGGTCGTACAGCCCGCCGAAAACGGGAAGTTTATTTTCCACCGCACCGATGGAAATCATCGAGCAGCGGCGGCAGCGGAAGTAATTCGTCGTGCCGTCGATGGGGTCGATGATGAAGGTCAGCGCGTCGGTGAGGACATGCCGCTCCTTCTCCTCAGCGAAGAATTTCGCGCGCGGATACGCCCTTTGCAGCGCGTCCACGAGATAGGACTGCACCGCAATGTCCGCCTCGGTGACGAAATCGGCGTGATGCCCCTTGCTGAACACCTTCGGGGACTGGTAGTCAAGCATCATGCGCCCGGCGGCGCGAAGAAGCGAATCGAGTTCGTTCATGCGGGAAACGACCCTTCTTGATTGTTAGGGGATGCGATACGCCCAATCGGGATTCCGCTGATTGATTTCTTCCTCTGTTTCAAAGTGCGTGTCGGGGTTTAGCGCGGTGATTTCGCATTCGTCCGGGAAGGCGCGGAAGCCCACAAATTCCACCGACGCGGGCAGGGTGACGGCGGACAATTCCGTCTGCTCCCAATCGTAGTAGTAGAAGGCAAATTCTCCGATGCGCGTCACGCCCTCCGGGATTTCCACCGCGCCCAGCCCGCAGTTTGCGACGCAGTAGGCGGGAATTTCCGTCAGCGTTGCCGGGAAGCGCAGCAGCTGAATCTCCCAGCAGCCGTAAATGCTGCAATCGGACAGTTCGCGGACGCCGTCGGGGAGAATCAGCGCCGCCAGCGGGGAAAAATCGCCCGTGTACTGCCCGTCCAAGGCGTAAGGACCGATGGATTCCAGCGTGTCCGGCAGGCGGATTTCGTTACCCGCAGGTTTCCAGTTATCCAGCGCGGAATCGCCCAAGCGACGGACGGCGGGAATCGGCTGCCCCTGACTGGACGGCGCGGCGTACAGCAGCGTCTGCGTGTCGCGGTCAATCAGGAAGCCGTTTTCGCAGGAATAGCGCGGGTTGCCGTTCGGAAAGTCGATTTCGGCGCTAACGTGGTAGAAACTGCCTTCTGGCAAATCATCCAGTGTAGACGGAAAAGAAATTCGTGTCGCGGCGTGGCAGCACAGGAACGCATCCGACGTCATGAAGCGGACGCCCTCCGGCACGATGATGCTGAAATCGCGCCCTCCGGCAAAGTCATAGGTGCAGAGAGCATACGCTCCCAGCCCGACGACGGGATAGCCGCCCAATTCCGCCGGAATTTCCAGCACGTCGGGGACTTCTGGCTGGTTCAAGAAGCGGGAACAGCCGAGCAGAACCGCGCCGCGCGACGAAAGCTTGTAGTCAAACAGGCCATCCGAATAGAGAACGTCCGCCGCTTCGTCGCCATACCAGTCATATTCGGGGATTCGCTCGGCATACTCCGTGGCTGTTTCAAAATGAACCTGCGGGTTCAAAACAGTCACGTCGCATTCGTCCGGGAAGGCGCGGTAGCCCACAAATTCCACCGACGCGGGCAGGGTGACGGCCCCAATGATTTCGCCCGTGAACCAGTCCACCGCGTGCGCGCCGATGCGGGTCACGCCGTCGGGGATGGTCAGCGCGATCAGCTGGCAGTTCCAAAAGCAGTAATCCGGGATTTCCCGCAGCGACGCGGGCAGGTGAACTTCCTGCAAATCGGTGCAATAGAAGGTATAGGGCGACAGTTCGGTGATGCCGTCAGGGAAGGTGACGCGGGTCACGCCGCAGTCATAGAAAATGTAGCTGCCAACGCTTTCCAGCGTGTCGGGCAGAACGGGGTCGTCATCGTCGTCCCAGAGCCAGTTCATCAGCGAACAGTCCCCCAGACGGCGGACGGCGGGCAGCGGATTGCCGTGGCTCGACGGCGCGGTGTACAGCAGCGTCTGCGTAGTATTGTCAATCAGAAAACCGTTTTCGCAGGAATAGCGCGGGTTGCCGTTCGGAAAGTCGATTTCGGCCTCAATCTGGTTGAAGCAGCCCTCCGGAATTACTTCCAACGTCGCGGGCAGGGTGACTTTCACCGCATAGAAGCATTCGGCGAAGGTGTCGGCATCCAGCGCGCGAAGCCCTTCGGGGAACACAACCTCGAACGGCGCGTCCACGGGGCAGACGTCCAGCGAGCTGAACAACCAGCCGCCAATCGCCGTGACGGGATAGCCGCCCAGCGTCGCCGGAATCTCCAGCGAAACCGGCGGGTCAGCGAACATATACAGTGAATCCGCCTGCATCGCGTCCCAGTCGCAGCCAGTCAGAATCGCTTCGCCATCCGCAATCTGGTAGAAGAACGCGCCGTCGCGGTGGATTTCGGCGTCCTCCGCCCATGCGGTCAGCGGGAGCAGCAGCAAAATCAGCACCCAAAGCGGTTTTTTCATGCGAAAACCTCCTTCGTGAATCGAAAATTGGGGACGAACTGTGGATAACCATACAACGATTCAACAGACAGGATTCTTCCAATGAGCAGGAAAATCGCTTCCTAATCATATAGCACGATTGGGCAGCAGCCGCACCATCACCAGCTCGCACGGACACCACAGGCGCGGCGCACAGGCGGAGTTCGTCATGCCGCGGCTGATGAACAGTTTGTCATCAAAATAAAACCCGCTCGTCAATTTCGGGAAAAGCCCCTGACCCGGCGAGTAAATTCCCTGCGAACCAATCCGCACCTGCCCGCCGTGCGCGTGCCCCGCGAGCGTCAGGTCAATGTCCAGCCCCTGCACCAGCGGCGCGAAATACTCCGGGTGGTGGCAGAGCAGCAGCTTGAACCCGTCCCGCGCCGCCATGGCTTGCAGGAACGGCTTTTTTGCGTCCATCTGCGCGCGAACGGGCGGCATTCCCGGCATTTTCCGCGCGCTGCTGACCCCGCCGAGGGTGATGCCGCGGAAGTCCACAAAGCAGTCGTCCAGTACGGTCACGTCGCTTTTCTGCACCAAAGGAAGGTATTCCGCGATGTCGGGCAGCAGCCGCTCGTGGTTGCCGAGGTTGTAGAACGTGGGGGCGACGCGCGGCGCGAGGTCGAGGAAGCGCGCGGCGTTGCGCCATCCGTGGCGGCTGTGGCGGTTGACAAGGTCGCCGCCGATGAGGATCGCGTCGCAGCCCCGCATGAGCGAAAGCGCCTCATCCGCATCGCCGTTGTGGAAATCCGCGGCAAATGCGAATGTTAACGGCTGGGTAATTTTATCCGACGTGACGGTGATGGTGTTCTTCTGCATCATGCGTGTGCCCTCCGAAGCAGCAGGATGCCCGGCAGCAGCGTCACCGCGGCGAAAACCGCCTGTGCGCCGCCGAGCAGCAGCAATGCGCGGGTGACTTGCGCCTGCGCGATGGTCGAGAGCGGGTGGAGCAGCCCCGGCAGGTTGAGCAGCAGCGCAGGGAGCAGAAGCAGCAGCGCGGCGAGCCCTGTGGCGGTGAGCGTTGCGCCGACGCGGACGCGGCGGCAGCAAAGCAGGAGCAGAATCGCCGCCAGCAGACAGACCGCGCCGCTGATTTCGACCGCGTGGAGCAGACGTGGGAGGCTGCATTTCTGTGCTGCCAGTCCGCCGAGCAATTCCATCAGGCTCTGCCGGATGGGGAAGGAATATCGCTGGACAAACTGCGAGAGGGGGTAAACGACCTCGTCGCGGGCGGTGGCGCGGCGAAAATCCGCATCCACGCGGGCTTGGAAGCCTTCATCCGCCATGACAAGGGCGACCATTTCGCGCTCATCGAGGGGGGCGGGAGCGGCGGGCAGTTCCTCCGCATCAGTGCGGAAGAAGTCGTGCCAATAAACCGCAAGTTCCGCCTGATACGCCGCGCAAGCGCCGGACAGGGGGGCAAGCGCAGCGTCGGAGAGGGCAAAATCCGCCTGAATCTGCGCGGCGTTCCACTCGGTTTTGTGCTGACTTTCTTTTTCGCTGGATGACAGGACAGACGCGGCGAACGTGCGCGTGGTGGCGAAGAAAATCAGCCCGCACAGCAGCGAAACGAGCAGCAGCACGGCAGTCAGGAGAGAGCAAAAATACTGCGAAAGCGCCGAATCAGCGCGATTTGGGCGCATCACGGCAGTACCGCCACGTTGAGCAGCGCGTGGACGAAATCCTGCCCGCCAAGGAGGACGGCGAGGCACAGCGCTGCCGTCAGCAGCACGAAGGGCAGGAGCAGCAGGGGGAGAAAGCGTTTGGTGGGCATGGGACACCTCCGGGATAATTAGCAATGAGGAATGAGCGATTTTGAGGGATAAACAAGAGGTTACGACGGGTGGCATACGGGGTGGTCGCGCCCATTTGGCGCGACACAGCACGGTTGTTGGAAAGAGCGGCTTGGGGGCGCGTCTGCGGACGCGCAAAGTTACTGCGCAGGGACGCTTCGCTGCCTGCGACCAAGGCTGCCACGCTTGAATTTTCCTTTTGAGTGGTCGCCCGTGAAGCAGTTGGGGCGTTGCCCCAAACCCCAGCAGGGACGCTGTCCCTGCACCCTGCAAGGGACATTGTCCCTTGACCCTTTTTGGGCTGCCCGGCTTGGTTACGCTTCCAAACTTAGTGGTGTCTGGTGCTTTCGCGTGTCCTTCTCCGCTTCTTTTGAATCTGCTCCGCCTGGGGCTTTTCCCCCTTGAGTTCCAGCAGCTGGTCACGGAGCTTCGCCGCCTGCTCGAAGTCCAGCGCCTTCGCCGCCGACAGCATTTGGTCTTCCACCTGCTTCATCAGCGCGTTCCGCTCGTCCTCGCTCATCGCGGCGGGCGCGCTTTCTTCCGCCTTCTTCGTAATCTCCAGCACCTGATGCACCGCGTTGCGCACCGACTCCGGCGTGATGCCGTGCACGCGGTTGTACTCCTCCTGAATCGCGCGGCGGCGGTTGGTTTCGCTGATGGCGCGCATCAGGCTGTCCGTCATCACATCGGCGTACATAATCACCCGACCATCGACATTTCGTGCGGCGCGCCCGATGGTCTGCACGAGCGACGTTTCCGAGCGCAGGAAACCTTCCTTGTCCGCGTCGAGAATCGCGACGAGCGATACTTCGGGCAAGTCCAGCCCCTCGCGCAGGAGGTTGATGCCCACCAGCACGTCGTATTCGCCGAGCCGCAGCCCGCGAATCAGCGCCATGCGATCCATCGTCGTCACGTCGCTGTGCAGGTAGCGGACGCGGATGTCCATGCTTTGCAGGTACTCCGTCAGGCTCTCCGCCATCCGCTTGGTGAGCGTCGTCACCAGCACGCGCTGTTTTTTCGCCACGACTTGGTGGATTTCGCCCACGAGGTCATCCACCTGACCGGTCGCCTTGCGGAGGATGATTTTGGGGTCAAGCAGCCCGGTCGGGCGGATAATCTGTTCCACAATCTGGGATGCGTGGCTGATTTCATAAGGACCGGGCGTTGCGGAGACAAAAATCGTCTGCCCGATGCGCTGCTCAAATTCCTCGAACAGCAGCGGACGATTGTCAAACGCCGACGGCAGCCGGAAACCATATTCGACAAGCTGCTCCTTGCGCGCACGGTCGCCGTTGTACATGGCGCGAATCTGCGGCACGGTGACGTGGCTCTCGTCGATGAAGCACAAAAAGCCCTTGGGGAAATAATCCAGCAGGGAATAGGGCGCGTCGCCGGGCTTTCTGCCATCGAAATAGCGCGAATAGTTCTCGATGCCGCTGCAATAGCCGATTTCGCGCATCATCTCAATGTCGTAATTCGTCCGCTGGGCGATTCGCTCCGCCTCCAGCAGCTTGCCCTCCTTTGTGAACTTGTCGACCTGCTCCTTCAAATCGCGCTCGATGACGGCGATTTTCTCCGGCAGATTCGTCTGGTCAGTCGCGTAGTGCGTCGCGGGATAGACGCTTGCGTGCTCCAGCGACGCCAGCGTGTGCCCGGACACGACCTCGAACTCGCTGATGGACTCGATTTCGTCGCCGAAGAACTCAATCCGCAGGCCATGCTCCTTGCCGCCCGCGGGGATGATTTCCAGCACGTCGCCGCGCACGCGGAACGTCCCGCGCTCAAACTCCACGTCATTGCGGTCATACTGGATGGCAATCAGCTGACGGATGAGGTCGTCGCGCCCAATCGCCATGCCCGGCCGAAGGGACACCATCTGCCCCTCGTACTCGCTGGGGTCGCCCATGGAATAAATGCAGCTGACCGACGCGACGATAATCACGTCCCGCCGCTCCCGAAGCGCCGCCGTCGCGCTGTGGCGGAGGCGGTCGATTTCCTCGTTGATGGCGGCGTCCTTCTCGATGTAGGTGTCCGACGACGCGATATACGCTTCCGGCTGATAGTAATCATAATAGGAAACGAAATATTCCACCGCGCTGTCGGGGAAGAATGCCCGGAACTCCGAGCAGAGCTGCGCCGCCAGCGTTTTGTTGTGCGCAATCACCAGCGTCGGGCGCTGCACCTGCGCAATCACGCTTGCCATGGTGAACGTTTTGCCCGACCCAGTTACGCCCAGCAGCACTTGCCCCTTCATGCCCGCGTTGACGCCCTTTGTCAGCGCCTCAATCGCCTGCGGCTGATCCCCGCTTGGCTGATACGGGGCTTTCAGCACGAACTTTCCGCGCGTCTCGTCCATCCGCCAATCCTCCCTTGCCTGTTTGTCTGATTATCATACCACGTTTGCTTTTTTCTGTGAAGGGGAACAGGGGGAAGAAGGGGAAAATTAGCAATGAGAAATGCGGAATGAGGAATGCAAATGAAGCGCGTCCGCAGACGCGCCCAAAAGCAACAATGAAAATCAAGTAACATGGGAGCCCGAAGGTTTCCAAAGGGCGACCGCAAACTTCGTTTGTTTTCATGCCCTTTGGTCGCGTCCGCAGACGCGAAACCCTCTGCGACATGCAAAATCAAGACGCATAAAACGAACCCCGCCGCGTCAGCGACCACAAAAATCCCCCAACAGAAAACAGCCCGAATCTGCTGAAATTCGGGCTGTCTCCGGGGTGCGGGAGGTTGCTGACTCCACACACCGAGGAAGGAAAGGGAAAGGAAAAAGGAGGAGAAAAGGAGTGAAAACCATGTCATGCAGGGCGCAGAGGGCGATGCGCCGCGTCCGCTGAAATCCTTATTCCGCCGCGTTGCGCGCTGGAACTTCTGGTGCAGCAGAAGCATCCTTCGCGGATTCGGCGGAACCCACTTGTTTATCCGGCAGTTCCTTCATCAGGATGGCCGCGACAACCATTGGTTCCATCAGCAGCTTCATAAGCGCCTCCTTTCTGTGCTTCCCGCCTGACAGTATTGATTCTACCCGCCCAGCATGACGTCAGCATGAAGGAAATGTGACGTTTTGCTGAAAATCCATGAATAAATTGCAAACTTACCCTTGACACAGGGGATTTTGTTTGCTACAATAGCAACATACGTTGCGCAACGTGCGTTACTGAAAGGAGATGCCCCATGCCGCCCGCCTGCCGATTCACCCGCGAGCAAATCGTCGCCGCCGCCCTTGCCATCACCCGCGAGCGCGGCTTCGATGCCGTCACCGCCCGCGCGATTGCCGATACCCTGCATTCGTCTTCCAAGGTGATTTTCAGCGCCTTTTCGGGCATGGACGACCTGCTTGCCGCCACAATTGCCGCCGCGGACGCACAATACCGTGCTTACAGCGCTGATTTTGTCCGCGATTCTGCCGATCCGCCCTACAAAGCCGTCGGCACGGCGTACATCCGCTTCGCCCGAAACGAGCCGAACCTCTTCCACCTGCTCTACATGCGCGACCGCCGCCGGGAGGATCACAGCGGCGACGCGGAGAACATCGCCGTGCTGGTGGACTTCCTGATGGCGAAGCTCCACATCACCCGCGAGGACGCGACGCTCCTGCACATCGAAATGTGGGCGTACGTCCACGGCATTGCGGTGCTGTGCGCGTCCGGACAGCAGAATTGGGACGACGCGCTCATCAGCCGGATGCTGACGGACGGCTTCGAGGGCATCAAGAGCAGATTTCAGAAGAACGAGCAATGAGCAATGACGAATAAATGTGCGTGTTCGCCTTCACAAAAATACGGATTCATGCTATCATAAAGGAGGAAAATCCCCATGCGCCGCTATGCGTATCTGGATGCTATTCGTTGGATGACGGTTCTGCTGGTCATTGTTTACCACGTCTGCTACCTCTTCAACGGGGTCGGCATCTTGGGCGGTGTGCCGAATGCGCGAAACCTGCCGCTTCTGGATACCATTTCCGGCACGGTGTACCCGTGGTTCATGGTGCTGCTGTTCGTCGTGGCGGGCATGTGCGCCCGGTTCGCACTTGTCCAGCAGGGGAATCGCGCGTTCCTGCGCAATCGGGCGCGGAAGCTGCTTGTGCCGTCAACCCTGGGGCTGTTCGTGCTGCACTGGGTGACGGGATACCTGAATATCTGCATGGGCGGCGCGATGGACACCATCCCGAAGCCCTTGCTGTACCCGATTTCGGTGCTGTCGGGCATCGGGCCGCTGTGGTTTGTGCAGCTGCTGTTTTTGTTCAGCGCGATTTTGGTGCTGATTCGCAAAATTGACCGGAACGACCGCCTTTTCCGCCTCGGCGAAAAGTGCCCGTCATGGCTGATTTGCGCCTTTGCGCTGCTGATTTGGGGCGCGGCGCAGGTTGGCAACATGCCCGTCATCACCACCTACCGCCTCGGCATTTACCTGACGGCGTTCCTGCTGGGCTATGCGGTGTTCGCGCACGAATCGGTGATGGCGCGCGTGGAGCGGATGCGCTGGGGGACACTGGCGGCGGCGGTCATCGGCGCGGTGGCGTATGGCGTGTGGACAAACGGGCAGAATTTCACCGACGCGGCGTATCTGCAAAGCCTGTGGGCGAATGTGTACCTGTGGGCGGTGGTGCTGGCAGTGCTGGGCAATGCGCGCCATTATCTCCATCAGGAGACAGCGGTGTCGCGCTTCTTCACCCAGCGGAGTTACGCGCTGTATGTCGTGCATTACCCCGTACTGCTGCTGACGGCGATGCTGCTGACCGAGCGCATGACGCTCCCGGCGGCGCTGACGTATCTGCTCACGCTGCTGATTGGCTTCGGCGTGACGCTGGGCTTGGCGGAGGTCATCTGCCGGATTCCGGGGATTCGATGGTTGGTACTGGGCATCCGAAAGGAGAAAAAGGCATGAATGTATACGAATCCATCCCGACGATGGAGAAGGGCGAAATCCGCCTGCGCCCGGTGACGGCGGAGGATGAAGCGGCGCTTCTGCGCGTCTACGGCGACCCGCTGGCGCTGCCGTTCTTCAACAGCGACAACTGCCACGGTGACATTTTCTATTACGATACGCCGGAGAAGATGCGCCGTGCGATGGACTTCTGGCGCACGTCGTGGGAGCAGGGCTGGTTTGTGCGCTGGGCGATTGCATTGCGCAGCGAGGTCATTGGCACGGTGGAGCTTTGCCGCCGCGGGGAGTCGCCGGACGACCCGTACAGCGGCATGGGCATCCTGCGCGTGGATGTCGGCAGCGCGTGGGAGAAGTCGGACGTGCTGGCGGCAGTGATGGACGCGCTTCTGCCCGATGCGTACGCGCTGCTAAACTGCCGCACGCTGATGACGAAAGCCGCGCCGTATGCGGTTGCGCGTGTGGCGACGCTGACGGAATGCGGATTCGTGCGGAGCGACAAGCCGGTGATGGGACACCATGGGGAAAGGTTCGAGTATTATTGGGTCAGGGAAAAGTGAGGAGAATAGAGAAACGCGGCGCGCAGGTCGGTGAGGACTTGTGCGCCGCGTGTTTGTGGGGGAATTACAGCTTCGCGACTTCCGCCTTGAACTCCGGAATCGTGTCCACGAAGCGGTAGGGGGCGTATTCGCCATAGGCGGAGGGGCGGCTGATGGTGACAAATTGGATGCCTTTGTTAAGATAACGGCTATTCATTTCTGCCTTCAGCTGAACCACGGGTTTTCCCAGCTTCATGCGAATTGCCACACTGCCGATTTTATTGGCGTTCTTTGCCACAACGTAGCACATCGGATAACACCTCCTGAAATTCTGCTTCATTCTTAATTTTGCCCTGCTCATAGAGGGTGCGCATTTGAGCACCAACAGCAAGCGGATACTGCTTTTTGTACAAGTATTTATGCAGCCAGTTGTTTAACTGACGGTCAAAATAAGTGTTATACTGAATTTCAATAGGATAATGAAAATTATCCAGCTGATAATAGACATGCACCCCGCGATAGCCGTCGTCATTCGCTTTTCCATGCGACATATTCACAATCCGCAGTGCATCTGGCGGCGGATTTTTCAGAATTTCATCATAATCGTCGCGCAGAGAGCGAAAACCCAGCAAATCATTGAAAACTTTTGCCGTCGGTCTGTCCGGGAAATAGCGGTCATACTTGTGTGAAGCCGATTCCAATGACTTGACGCGATAGTCCAAAGCAAGCTGTTCTAAGGCTTCATGCTCGTCATACCAAACGGAAATTTCTTCAATTTCGTGCAAAAGTACAGCTTTGGTGAAGTGCGCAAGGCTGTTTTTCAAAGAAAGTCCCAAATTTGTGCGGAATGATAGCGATTGCAGAATCTCAACCGACAGTCCATCTTGCAGCAAAAATCGGCACATGAAAACACCTCCCTGCACTGCCTACGTTCTTATTATAGCATGGGGCTATGCGTTCCGTCAAGAAGGGGGACAAAAAGGGCTTACTTCCGCCTCGGCAGCAGCGGCTGGTTGTCCACCTTCTGCGACAGCTTGTCCTGATTGAGCTTGAACACGTCCGCCACCTCGCTGATGGTGATGTACGCGCGATCATCGAGGTCATGCACAATGTCCTTCATCCGGCTGATTTGGAAGCGGTTGACGACGAAGTACACAATCGTCATTTCCTCGTGCGAAAAACCGCCCTGCGCCGGGATGCACGTCATGCCTGTGCCGAACGCCTCGCCCAGCGCGCGGCAGATGGCGTCCGGGTTGCGGGTGACAATCAGCGCCGCTTTGCTGCGGTCGATGCCCTCGATTACAAAATCGACGACTTTCAGCCCGACGGCGTAGGCGATAATGGAATACAGGGGGAGAATCCAGCTGGAACGGAGCAGTCCGGCGAGGATGTACAGCACGACGTTGTAGCTCATGACGAATGTGCCGACAGTCATGCCGAGCTTGCGGGCGAAAATGACCGCCATGACCTCCATGCCGTCCATCGCGCCGCCGCCGCGGATGGCAAGCCCGCTGCCGACGCCCGAAATCAATCCGCCGAAGAGCGCACAGAGCAGCAGATCCGTCCCGGCAAGCGGCGAGGAAATGCTGACGTCAAGCGGCAAAGGCCCCTGAATCAGCCACGCGCCGAGGGAGTAAATGAACACGGAATACACGGCGTAAATGGTGAACTGCACGCCCTGCCGCTTCAGCCCGAAGAGGAACAGCGGCACGTTGAGCAGCAGCAAAATCAGCGACAGGCTGCACCAATCGGGGGTGATTTGCGCCAGCAGCATCGCCGTGCCGGAAATGCCGGAGTCATAAAGATTGACGGGATAAAGGAATACACTGACGCCGAAAGCGTTGATTAGACCCGCAACGGTCAGCATGACGAAGCGATCCCCGCGGAGGTAGAGGTTCTTGAACTGCTGGAGGAAGGCTGACCAGTGGGAAGCGAAGAACTTGGCGGATTTGGGCGATTTTCTCATGGAGAGGTGTGCGCTCCTTTCCGGATAATATAATATGATAGAATTATAACACAGAAAAATGAACCCTGCAAGAAGATTTGCACGGGCGCATCGAAATATTTGGCGGCGGAAAATCCGTTATTCTTCGAGCAAAATTCACAAAAATCAACTGATTCGCAACATACGTCAAGCAATGATTCAACATTCACGAAACAAGCAAAAAAGGACATGGCAAAAACGTTTGTTTTTGTGTTACTATTTACATAGGCGGCGGGTGATCGAAGGGGGATCTACGCCGAATTTGGAATACAGGGGCAGCCTGTCTAATTCGCTTGGATGGGTGCTTTTGTGTTCCCCTGCTCCATTCATTTTCCGTAAAAGGAGGATATCCATGTTCAAACGTTCTTCTGTCTGGCGGGGATTGACGCTTGTGTTTTCCCTGCTGCTGGCCATCTCGCTGATGGCTGGTTCCATTCTGGAGACGTATCGTACATCCGTTGATGCGTTTTTCAACACGCGCAGTCAGCTGACGGTGACCGAAGTTGACGAAACCGGCGAGGCGTGGTCGTACGTCTCCAAGTTTAAGACGGCCAAGGAAGCCTTCGAGGGCTTGAAGGAGTTTGCCATCCGCGAATCGCAGGAAACGGTTGCCCTGCTCAAGAATGACGGCAACGCGCTTCCGCTGAGCAAGGATGCGAAAATCACCATGCTGGGCGTGCGCAGCTATGCGCCCGTGTACGGCTCCTCCGGCGGCTCGATTACCGACGGCAACGCGACCGTGCAGATTTTCGACTGCTTCACCGAGCGCGGCTTCCAGCTGAACCCGTCCGTGCAGGCGGCGTATGCGAAGTATTTCGCGGATAAGACGTGGACGAAGCCTCGTTTCGGCGGCGGCATCATCCCGGAATATGCCGAGATTACCGCGTACAATGACCCGCGCGAACTGACGCTGGACGAGCTGACCGCCCTGAACGCTGATTTCCGCAAGGATTACGCGGAATACAGCGACGCGGCAATCGTCGTCGTCGGCCGCCCCGGCAGCGAAGCCGGCAATGGCTACTATCCCGGCAAGGACGGTCTGGCGGAAGGCGTCAGCACCGTTACCGGCAACATCCTCTCCCTTTCGGAGGAGGAAATGGCGATGATTAACGAGGCGAAGGCGAACTTCGACAAGGTCATCGTGCTGGTCAACGCCACGAACCCGATGGAAATCGCCAACCTGAAGGACGACCCGGACATCGACGCAATCGTCTGGATCGGCTTTCCCGGCGCGTACGGCTTCTATGGCGTGGCGGATGTGCTCAACGGCACCGTCTCTCCCTCCGCGCACCTTGGCGACGTGATGGCGAAGAACAGCGCCCTCGCGCCCGCTATGGCGAACTACGGCAACATCCCGTGGACGAACGCGGCGGACTTCGCGGCGGACGCGAATGTCAACTCCTACCTGATTGAGGCGGAAGGCATCTACGCCGGCTATCGCTACTACGAAACCCGCTATGCCGATATTGTGCTGGGCAACGGCGGCGCGGAAGCCAAGGCTGGCACCTACGCCAACGCCGACGGCACCGTCGCCACCGAGGACGGCACATGGGATTACGCCAACGAAGTCGTTTATCCCTTCGGCTACGGGCTGTCCTACACCACCTTCGAGCAGACGCTGGACAGCGTGACCATTGCGGATGACAAAAAGACCGCGACCGTCACCGTGACTGTGAAGAACACCGGCGACGTGGCGGGCAAGAGCGTCGTGGAAGTGTACGCAAGCGTGCCTTACACCGACTATGACCGCCAGAACGGCGTGGAAAAGGCAGCTGTGCAGCTGATGGATTTTGAAAAGTCTTCCACGCTGCAGCCCGGCGCATCCCAGACCATCACCATGAAGGTTGATCTGGCGAATCTCGCCTCCTACGACGCCAATGGCGCCAAGACCTACATCGTCGACCCCGGCGACTACTACTTCGCCATCGGCTCCGACGCACATGACGCGCTGAACAACGTGCTTGCGGCGCAGGGCAAGACTGTCGCGGACGGCATGACCGCCGACGGCAACGCGGCAAAGACCTACAAGTGGACGTGGACGGGCGATGTGGACAAGACCACCTTCGCCGTGAGCAAGAACGGCACGGCCATCACCAACCAGCTGACCGAAGGCGATTACGCCATGGATTACAACGCCTTTGAGCCCGGCACGGTGACCTACCTGAGCCGCGCCGACTGGAACGGCACGTTCCCCAAGACCTACTCCGGTCTGACCGCGAACGCGACGGTTTCCCGCCTGCTGAACAATGACCTGTACACCCTCAAAACTGATGACGATGTGTCCGACCTTGTCTTTGGCGACACCACGTCTACGCTCACCATCAACGACATGAAGAACGCGCCTTACGATGACCCGCGCTGGGAAGAGCTGGTCAACAAGGTTACGGTCGCGGAATTCCTTGATTTCTCCGCCAATGCGTTCCATAACATTCAGGGCATCGCCTCCGTCAACATGCCGCAGAAGGCTGCGGACGACGGCCCCGGCGGCTCTGACTCCCACTACCTGAACGAAGGCGGCTATCAGGGCGTGCCCTACGCGGATGCGGCGGATTACACCTCTGGCACGCGCGTTGCGCCTTCTCCTGTGAACCTTGCCTACGCTTGGAACAAGGAACTGGCGTTTGAAAACGGCGAAATCATCCTCGGCGAATCTACCCTCGTGCTGGATCTGCCGATTATGATTGGCCCGGGCATGAACATCCACCGTCACGCGTACAACGCCCGCGGCGTGGAATACTACTCCGAAGACCCGATTCTGTCCGGCTATGTCGGCAGCGCGGTGGTGCAGGGCGCGCAGAACAAGGGCACGCTCGTCAACATCAAGCACATGGGCTTCAACGATCAGGAAATCAACCGTTCCGGCGTCGCCGTGTTCATGAACGAACAGAAGGCGCGTGAGCTGGAGCTGCGCAACCTGCAGCAGGCGTTTGAAGGCAACGGCAAGCCCGCTTCCTTTGAGGGCGACGCGACGAAGGACAACACCTACACCTCCGGCGCGCGCGGCGTGATGACCTCCTACAACCGCCACGGCGCGGTGGCCGCGAGCGCAAACGTGGCGACGATGGTCAACATCCTGCAGGGTGAATGGGGCTTCCACGGCTACAACGTGACGGACTTCACCGGCGTTTCGCTCAAGGCTGCGCCGAAGGAATCCCTGATGGCGGGCACGACCAACTTCTGCGGCTTCGGCGCGAGCGTCGATTACTGGAACGCGGAAGCGCTCTCCGGCGACCGTGCGATGCTGCTGGCGATTAAGAACGACATCCACAATGCCCTGTACGCGCTGGCGAACTCCGCGATGCTTAATGGCGTAAAGTCCACCACCGTTGTCAGCACGGTTGAAGTCATGACCCCGTGGCGCGTGGCGTACACCGCCTGCGAATACGCCTTTGGTGCGCTGGCGGCGCTGAGCCTCGTGTTCTGGGTCGTGAGCAAGGCAACTTCCAAGGGAGGCAAAAAGGCATGAAAAAGACGAGCATTTTCGCCACGGTGACGGCGCTTGCCGCCCTGGTGATTTATCTACTAACGTCGCTGACCGGCTTTATGGCTGGCAAGGCGATGAACATCTGGCCCGTCGTGCTGACGGTCGTCGCCATTGTGCTGCTCTTCGCGGCAGACAAGATGAAGAAGCCCTCCGCTTTGAAGGACATCGTGATTGTGCTGACTGGCTTTGCGCTGATCGGCTGCATCTCCTTCTTCGCGATGGACCGCGTGAAGCTGGCGGCGGACGTGTGGTTCATCCCCGTCAACCGCCCCGCAACGGAGGATGTGGCGCTGTACTGCTCGCTGGCTGGCGTGGCGCTGTACCTGATTTCCTTCGTGACCGTGACGGTCAAGGCGTTCTCGCACAAGGAGTAATCTCATCGTTTCGGAATGCGGGATAGGTCTGTATTCCGCCCCACCCGGAGCGCCCTGCTTCGGGTGGGGTTTTCGTGCAGAAAATACTATTTCCAAATGAGAATACGACAACGCATTTTCATTTGGAAATAGTATAAAACAATTTATTAGGAAGGATGATTTTCCCGATGAAAGCAACCGCTTGGAACACCGGCTGGCTCTTTCGCCATTTGGACAGCCAGGAAAACTTCGTCCCCGTCACCCTCCCGCACGACGCCATGCAGGCGGAACCCCGCACGGAGCTGTCCGCAAACGGCATCAACGGCGGCTGGTACGAGGGGCGCGACTACGAGTACATCCGCCGCTTTACGCCTGATAAGTCCCTGCGCAGCAAGACGCTGATGCTGGAATTTGAGGGCGTGTACCATCTGGCGGAGGTGTACCTGAACGGCGAGAAGATTGCCGAGCGCCCGTACGGCTACACGAATTTCTATGCGGATTTGACCGACCGCGTCCGCTTTGACGAGGAAAACGAGCTGCGCGTGATTGCCCGCAACAGCGATCAGCCCAACAGCCGCTGGTATTCCGGCGCGGGCATCTATCGCCCGGTGGTGCTGTGGACGGCGGATAGGCAGCAGCATATCGCCCTGAACGGCGTTCGCATCCGCACGGTGTCCATCAACCCCGCGACGGTGGAGATTACCGTGCGCACCGTCGGCGCGGGGCGCGTGTCGGTGGATGTGCTTGCGGGCGAGAAGCAGGCTGCATCCGCCGCCGCGGACACGACGGGCGAAGTCACCCTGACGCTGACTGTCCCCAACGCAAAGCTCTGGGACGTGGAGCACCCGAACCTCTACACCTGCCGCGTCCGCTTCGGCAGCGACGAGGACTTGCAGACCTTCGGCATCCGCACCCTTTCGTGGGGCAAAAAGGGCATTCTGCTCAACGGCGAGCGCGTCATTGTGCAAGGCGCGTGCATCCACCACGACCAGGGCATCCTCGGCGCGCGCTGCTATGCGCAAGGGGAGGAGCGCCGCGTCCGCCTGCTGAAGGAAAACGGCTACAACGCCATCCGCAGCGCGCACAATCCCTGCTCGAAGGCGCTGCTGGACGCGTGCGACCGCCTCGGTATGCTGATGATGGACGAGTACATCGACCACTGGTACATCCACAAAACGGAATACGACTATGTGCCGTACTTTGACAAGTGGTGGAAGCAGGACATCGCCGACATGGTGGACAAGGACTACAACCACCCGTGCGTCATCCTGTACTCCACGGGCAACGAGGTCAGCGAAACGGCGCAGAAGAAGGGCATCCAGCTCACTCGCGAGCTGACGGACTACCTGCATTCGCTGGATAATACCCGCCCCGTCACCTGCGGCATCAACATCTTCTTCAACTTCCTGTCCTCCATCGGCTTTGGCGTGTACAGCGACGAGAAGGCGAAGAAGGAAGCCGAAAAGGCGGAGAAGCTGCGCGCCGCCGGGGTGCAGCCGCAGAAGAAGAAGGCCGTCGGCAGCAAGTTCTTCAATGACCTCGCGGGTCTGATGGGCGACGAGTTCATGAAGCGCGGCGCGACTTTGCACGGCTGTGACGTGCGCACGCGCGATGCGTTTGCCAACATGGACATTGCGGGCTACAACTACGGCATCTACCGCTATAAGCGCGACCTGAAGAAGTATCCGAACCGGCTGATTCTGGGCAGCGAGACGTTCTGCAACGATGCGTACCGCTTCCGCGAGCAGGCGAAGAAGAACCCGCGTCTGGTGGGCGATTTCGTCTGGGCGGGGATGGACTATCTGGGTGAAGTCGGCGTTGGGTCGTGGGAATACAAGGCGTACGCGACGCAGTTCAGCGGGCTGGGCTGGACGACGGCGGGGTCGGGGCGCATCGACCTGAACGGCCGTCCGCTGGGCGAAGCGCTGTACACCCGCGTCGCGCTGGAGCAGGAAATCGGGCCGTACATCGCGGTTCGCCCGGTCGTGTTCTCCGGCGAGAAGCATTCGCCGTCCGCATGGAAGATGACAGACGCCATGCCGTCGTGGAGCTGGGCTGGCTGCGAGGGCAAGAAGGCGCACATTGAGGTCTACGCGCGCGCGGCGAAGGTCGCGCTGCTGCTGAACGGCAAGAAGGTGGCGGAAAAGCAGCTGAAGAACGACTGCTTGGCGAAATTCACCATTCCGTACCAATCCGGCACGCTCGAAGCCGTGTCCTATGACGCGATTGACCGCGTGCTGGGGCGCTGCAAGCTGCAAACGGCCGGGGCGGACACGGTTCTGCGCGCCGTGCCGGAGGAAAAGAAAACGAAACCCGGCCGCCTGTGCTACATCCGCATCCGCTACACCGACCGTGCGGGCGAATTGAAGCCGATGGAACGCGGCATGGTGAACATCACGGTCAGCGGCGGCAAGCTGCTGGCGGCGGGCAGCGCATGTCCCTTCCATCCGGGCAGCTACCTGACGCCGGAAACCGACACCTACTACGGCGAAGCGCTGGCGGTGGTGGAAGCAGGCGAAAGCGGCGCGGTGGAGGTTGCCATCAGCGACGGCGAGCGCAGCGACACGGTGAAAATCCCGATTGCGTAAGAGAAACTTCCTATTGTAATAGTAACAGCCGCAGGTCGTATTGAGGACTGCGGCTGTTTTTTCGTGCAATTGTAAATTCTGCTGCGGGGGAGGTGGATTGGCAGGAAAATGGGGGGAAGGGGGAGAATATCAACAGCAGCAAATCAATTAGGAGGCGGCATATGAATCACTGCAAGCAAACGGTTTTTCTGATTCTACTGATGCTCGTCCTGCTCTTGCCGCTGGCATCGGCGGAGGGGGGCGCGTTCATCACGGTGGATGACTGTGTGCCCCTCGAAATCCGGGCGGGCAGCGCGGTCACGGCGGAGGAACTCATCGTCCCGAAGTGGGGGAATGTCATCAATCCGCAGTTTGGCGACCAGATTTCCCCGTCGCTTACAAATGGCGACACGGTGGTGGATGGCGACATCAGCAGCCTGCGCGTGCTGCTCCTGCTGGCGGACGCGGACGGGAACAAGTATCTGCAAGCCGCCGTGTGGGACGCGGACAGCGTGACGTACGCCATCACGCGCAGTTCAAACCTGCCGGAAAATGCGTATCTGGACACCGGACACGAGGGGAATGCTATCTTTCTGTCAGTCGGATACGCCACGCCGGGATTTGCCGAATCGGGCGATTTGGACGACCTTGCGTGGCTGTACATCACGGCGGAATGGACGGACGCGAGCGCGTGGGTCGTGACCGATGTGACGGACGGGTTCTCGTTCTTTGCGGATTACGACGGCGGGCAGTACGTTGTCCGGGACTATTGGGACGAGGACGTGCTGCAAACGATTTCGCAGGATGCAACACTGGACACATTCGACTTTGTGAACCCGTTCGCGGCGGAAATCGGGTGGATGAAGTAAGACGAACAAGCTCTGGAATCTGCAAAACTACTCGGCGGAGACGCTGCACCGAACCGCGGCGCGACGGGCTGCGCATCCGGCAGGAAAAAGTTCCCCGATTTTTCGCGCGCAAGTTGCTTTTCCCTTGCGCGAATCCGCCGATTATGCTATAATAGGTTTGCTGCTGAAAATTGCGTGCTTCGGCAGCAACTTGTGAAAGCCTTGAAATCACCGGGTTTCAGGCACATGAGCCCATAGCTCAGTTGGATAGAGTAACTGCCTCCTAAGCAGTCGGTCGTGGGTTCGACTCCCACTGGGCTCATTACCCAAATAAACAATTTTTTTCTGGTTAATGCTCGTGTGTGCGTGTTGGCAAACGTGCGAAGAACATCGGCTGGAAAGAATTCCTTTGCCTTCTATTGGAAATCTGCTTTTTGCCCCGCTGCTGGTGATGTTGGCAACTTTCTAACATTTCGCCTTTTTTGCCAACACCGCTGTTCTGGCAAACGGGTGATTTGCCTAACATTCGCGTGCACAGCGTGTCAGCAATTTTCTGCGCTCTGTATTTTCTGGCATTATCTGTATGACTTTGTGGATTTTCAATGGATAAAATAACAATATTTTTTAGTAACCGTGATGATTTCCTGTGCATCGAATTATCAATTCTTCTCATGCCCTGTTTCCTAATATCAGTTGCAAGAAAATTCGTTACTCTCCCACGCACGTTTGGCTCGAAAAAGATGGGCGGACTTTGCTCTTTGGCAAAAGAAAATCCCACTGAGGCAAGAAAAGCACTCAGTGGGGAAAGCGATTAGAATTTGCGTCCGGGAGAATAGCGGGTGATTCGATAACCGTCTGCATCTGCCGTAAAGCCAAGCCGGAACGTCCCACGCCCGGTAATGTTGCTGGAATAGTCGTATTCTACACAATACGAAACCGTATCGGTTGCGACCTTTGCCGGAACAGGAAGGGGCTTTTGATACACCCATTTCCCATTGACCTGCTGTTCAAGCCAAACATTCACGATGACGATGCGTTCTTTTATATCGTAAGTCGTAAAGTCAAAACTGGCAATCTTATCGGCAAAAAGGAAGCGAGCAGCACTGCCAAAGACAGTATCACCGTGCGTAGAGACTTCTGATGCAAATGCACTTGTTAAGAGCAGCATCATAACAAGGAAAATAGTGAGTCCTTGACGCAAAAACTTCATTTTCATTCTCCTATCATACTAATTAAGACTGACGTGATTTCATTAAGCGACAGTTTACCAGAAATCCAGACATACATATTTTTGCTGTACCAGTAGGCAGTCATTAGCCCTTCGTTGTCGGCGACATAGATGTCCAACCCGTTCACACGCTGCATTTGTCCATCATTCGTCTGCTCGAAGGTAAATGCGGCGTGTTCAATGTCTGTGAACAGATTCATATTCGCAGAAATTCTTTTCTGCGGGTTGGTGCTGCTGACATACATCAGCGATAGCTTGATGTATCCTGACATATAATCAACATATCCTCGGCTCAGCGTCCATTCGCCGTCAATCGTTTGAGGAACGCCGCTTTGGAAACCAAGCAGTGCATCAATTTCCGCTGAACTATTCACCGAATATGTTTGCTGCTCGACCGTCGCATGGTCAGCTAAGGCTTTGGCCACCCTGTCCACCGTAACTTCATGCCCAATCAAAACTCGCTGCTGTTCATCCGGCGTAGACCAGCTTTCAATCCACGACCAATGCTGCGGAACAAAAAAATGCAACCAGTAGAACAGAGGCGGCTCCGAAAGAAGCAAATTTGAGTATAGCTTTTCGCTTCTCCTTCTTTCTCATCCTCTTTTCGTAAGCGATAGCAATTCGCCGCTTCAGCTTGTCAATCCTCTCGGAATCCACGTCACCACTGCGACCTTGCAGATGATCACCCAATTCTACGCACGCCCGAATTAGCCCTAAATCAGCTGGACGGTCTTTCCTTTCTGCTTCTTGGCGGACGATCCCAAGCAGTCGCTGCTCGGTTTCTGCCTCACTCAAAGTTCCGTTTTCGATGGTCTGCAAGATGATTTTGACGTGTTCTTTCTTTGTGCCACTCATTTTCCCAAGACCTCCTTCCCGCAATGACAGTCAGCATTTCGCGGCATATGCTGCCTTGGCGAACGGTGCGTGAATTATCAACCCTCCTTTCACTCCTAACACTGCGCGGCAGAAACGAAATTGGACAAGCAGCGAAAAATTTTTTATTTTTTCCGGCTTTCGAGCGCAGGTTGGACAAACTTGGACAAATGTGGACAAAATTGTGTTGATTTTGGCGAAAGAATGTGGTATGATATAAATGTGCCGAGGAAGGCACAGAGGCTGTTCAGCAAAAACGCTGAGCAGCTTTTTTAGAGCGACACGCCGAAATCGTGCCGCTCTTTTTGTTACAAAGAAAGGAGAAAGAAGAAATGGCGCGCGCTCCCCCCGCGAGGAAGAAAAGCGAAACCGTGCTGAACTGTAAGATTTACAGACTGATAATGGTTTATGCCATAGGAGCATCCGCATTTCTACAAGTCGGATTTGTGATGGTTAGAGAGGAAAGTATACCATCCACCGACTTGTCTAAAAACGCGGATGCACACGCTACAAAAGTGTGGTAGAATCATATCGTCGAAAGATGCAGAGAAGCTCCCGCGCACGGCGCGAGGGGCTTTTTTCGTACCGTTCGATAGAAAAAAAACGTGCGCCAAAGAGACACGAAGAAAGGAAATGTATGAGTAACAAAGAAAACTA
>OOCB01001876.1_pt1 | contig 26252 bp, 20 predicted proteins | sample 1671351 | NCBI WGS metagenome assembly OOCB01 (sample SAMN06348148, study PRJEB24527) | human gut metagenome | biome: human gut; feature: ankylosing spondylitis patient; material: feces | host: Homo sapiens | place: China | collected 2015-10 | reverse complement strand
GCAAGACACAGCATGGGTAGAACGGCCAACACTAAAAGTCTTTTTATTTTCATACGATACTTTTTTTAATTTGTTGTTTTTTGCCGTTACTATTGGCGATTATTTCTGTGCTTCGATAGCAGCTTCAATCTGAGCCTTCCAATTTGCAATGATCGCATTCTGAGCTTCAATCTGAGTATTTATAATATTAAGCTCATCTTCATATTTCTGAATAAGAGTCTCCTTATTAGTAACCTGATTCTGATATTCAAGTTGTTGTTGTTCATATTGTGCGATATTGTATTTGCATTGTTCAACCAATTCATCAACATCATTTTGCCCAGCTAAAGTGTAAGCAATCTGATATTCAATCCATACTTTATCTTGTGCATCCATAGCAGCCTGATATTCTTTATCAGCCTTATCCAAAGCCTCTGCCGATGTCTTCAACTCAGCAATAGCAGCATCATAAGCCTTCAAATCATCACCAGAAAATGCCGCTACTAAAGAGTTAAATTTAGTAACTTCATCTTGAGCATTTTTCAGGTCAATTTTACTAGATGTTATATTAGCCTCCAATTGAGAAATCTTATCAGTATAGTCACTTACATTAGCATTAGGATCTGCTTTTAATACTTCAGCCTTTTGCTCAGTATAATAAGCAATTTGTGCATAATAAGATCCATATTGGTCAGCCTTATCTTTATCAGTGCCAATTTCGGTTTCTATATTTTTAACTTTATTATTAATTACTTGTTTAGCAGACTCAATACCTTCAGCATTTAATGTATAATACTCAACAGAATAGTTACCCACTAATTGAGTATAAGTTACAGTAATCGGATTATATCTATAATAATAATTATTATATAATTCAGCTGCAGCTTTTACAGTATTCAAAGTAGCCTTATTTTTATAATATAGAAAAGGGTCCGTATCATATGCAGCATTAGCTTCTTGTCGTGCAGCATTTTTCTGAGATACAACATCACCTGCCTTCTCCCAATCTTTATATAAAACAGTTGCTTTTTGTTCCAACTCAGTCTTATTTACGCCTTCATATGTAGCATAAGTTTCAATCTTAAATTCTTCGTTAGCAATCAAGCGTTCCAAACGATCTATTTCAATTTGTTTTAGAGCAGTAAATGGAATAAGTTCTTCTTTTGCACTTGCAATATTAGCTACCAATCCGATTTTTCTACTATTTAAAGAAGTAAGATCTCCCAAAGCTATTTTATAACTAGCATAAAGCTCTCTAACATGTGCATCTGCTACATCCAGCAATTGTTGTTCATATTCTGCTGCCTCTTTTTTTGCCAATGCAATATCTCTCTCCGCATTAGCTTTAATCAGTTCCAGTTTAACAGCAAACTTCTGTTTGGCCTCTTCAGTCATTTCTTTCTGGTATTCAGCCTGAGCATTTTTCAATGCAGCCTCAGCTTCAGCAGTAATTTTTTCAGCTTCTGCTTTAGCATTATTCAAAGCTGCAACTGATTCCAATTGCTTAGCTTTTGCATTACGTACAGCTTCTACCGATGCCGATTCGTCATTGTCTACGCAAGCCCCCAGTGACAAAGCACCCAGAAGCACTGCAACCATCATGAGTTTCTTTTTCATAATCTCAATTTTTTAGTGTTAATAATATAAGTAATTCAATATTAGTGTAATACCTTAATTCTTCTCTATTCTATCAAAATTGGCTATATTTGCCAACTGCCAATGGTTAACATACTTTTTAAAGATCCCTTTAATAATTGGGTATATTTAATTGTTCGAAGCAAATGTAGATATTATAATTATACTAAGCAAGAGTTAAGAGAAAAAAAATTCTAATTTTTCAATAAGATTGAATATTAATGGGAATTTAAAATACAAGACACATTCAAACTTCTTCTTCATGCGCCTTCAACACGCAACCCCCAAAAACACTTACGCGATAATCGTAAAAAAGCCCCCGGATAAAAAGAAAAAGAAACACAACTGCATTTACATATAATAAGGTATACCATATATATATCAGGCAGCTCCATCCTCCCATCTTCCACCTGCCTTTTTCTCAGTTCCATCTACTCTAATCTACTAACGTAGAAGAAAATGCTGATACAACTTGTTTTTCACGCTCACTTACAGTCTGTCATTTTGTATTTTTAAAATGCGGAGAAGCGCTTTTTTATAGCCCAAAGGGAACAGATAGGATAAAAACGTGTAGATTTTGCGATATTACAATTCACGCATTTTGTATTTAGAGGATATTTTGATCACAATAAAGGATTGTTGACGGATGTCGTAACAAAATCGAAGTCTGAAGTACCTGAATGATTTCAAAATGCTATTCGCATGCTACCCGTTTATGATTGGATTCCAGAAAGAAATACCCTTTTTTTCATTCTATTTATTGTTTTTTCTACGACCTGACCTTGCTTTTTTTCTGAAAGTTAATATCCTGAAAGCAGGAAGTTAACTTCCTGCTTTCAGGATATTAACTTTCTCTTGCCAAGAAGTTAGTTCTTTGTTTTTACGATGTTAACTTCCTGTTGCCGACTTCCGGATTTCATGGTATAAACAGGCTCAATATTTGCATTTCGCTTGCCGATCCACTCCTGTTTCACTATTTTTTTGAAAACAGAGAGTTATCCCAAGATCACTTTTTCCCACTTTTTAATATAGATTTCGAGATATTGCTTACATAATAACAATCGGTAAGTATAGATACCGATGCTACTTTCAATGGCTATCCAAATCCCTATTCAGACACCTGCTTTTATAGATATGAACAATTAATGCCCATCATAGCCTTTTCAACCTAAATTATATATTGGTCTAACTTTGTTTATACGCACTATGTATTTGAGAGCACTCCTTCTCCATGACACCCCTGCATCACATTGGCTTGCAGGCTTCCTCCTGCATTCCCTTCTAGCCAAATGTCTTTACTAACTTGCGCTCCGTGTAGTGTATCTGCAAACAAATGTCTAATCTTTATCTCCGAACTCTATTGAGCGAAAACGGGCTTGTAAGACCTTCAATCGTTCCATCAGTTCCCCAAACTCAAGAGAGGCTCCATAGATAAAACTATTCTGCATTTCCTTGTAATCAGTTTCATACTGGGGTAGCAATACTTCTTTGGGTAGAATGGTGATAGAATCTGGTAAATCCTTGTCATAATCAACGTAGCCGACATGGTAAAATTTTCGGCGATGTTCAACTATTTCGTGGTAGAGAGCTGCATCGTTTATGGCAAGATCCGCATAAGGTGTGTTCATCAGTTTTTCTAAATCATAGAAATGCCGAGTCATCCTTCGTGTTCTAGGCTTTTCTTTTTGAAACTCTTCATTGAGAAGAAATGCTTTTTCCAAAAATGTCCTAGTAGGACTGACCGTACGGATGGTCTGCACCAAATCTGAATCTACATCTTCACCCACATATGTTTGTTCAATAAGCGACGAGATTCTCCTCATCTCGTATGGCTCAGACATTGACAAGATACTGATTTCTATTTTTACTGTCGGGATAGCATATGCAGCCTGACTATTGTAGATTGAGGAGTATTGCACGTAAAGCACAGAAGGGTCTTTGTCGTGTGGCACTTTTCTCGGTTCTCCATTTTCATCAAGTATATCATTGTCAGAGAGTACGGTCACGTTAAGTCTAAGCTCTGCCAGTTTCGCTTCCAACTCGTCTTTGAACTCTCCGAACAAAAAGTCTTGTCCTTTCTCGCGGAGATTATGGATTTGTGTATTGCTAGTGCAGTTTGCACAGGAAAGTTTTTTAACGTTCAGAAAATAGTCCCGACTCAAAACCAAATCAATATCCTCACTAAAGCGGTTGATGATGTCCCATCCTTTACTGAGGCTCGTCCCCCCTTTGAACAACAGATATTCTGACACGCTGGTATGAAACAGGGCATACAACACAGTCGTTACCCACCAGTCTTTTTCTGCAGCTGCGAGTTATTCTTTTCCTAATCTGTTGTACTACTGTATTTTCCATTAATAATCCGCTTTAATAAAGGTCGGAATGATTGCAAATATTTCCGACTATAAAGCTACTGCTTTTATTTCAATTGACAATGGTTTAGACCATAAGATTTTGTTTTTTGACCGAAATCGTGAAGTTTTGTTGTCATTCAAATCGTACTTCCATGAAATTGTTTATGTCTTGTATTAGCTAACATGGTTATGAAGTACTCTTTCAAATTTCATTATAATATAGGTAAATAATATGTTTTCACACAACCTTCAAAACGAAAGATTGTTTCCCAAATATGTAATCCAAATGATCTCTTATGAACCAAAAGCGCAATCAAACCAAAGTCGTAAACGTGTTTACCGTATTTATGGTAATGCTGATCTTGTATTTTATCGTGGGACTTTTCACCGTCATCAATCAACAATTCCAGATACCGTTACAAACAGCTATGCTGCCCCACGATGGTAATATCACCAATGCATTGGTGACAATGCTGAATTTTTCATGGTTTCTTGCCTATCCCCTATCCGAAGGATTCGGAACACGATGGCTGGAAAAATACGGATACCGAAAAACATCTTATCTTGCCTTACTGATACTTATCGCCGGACTGGCAATCTACGAAGCAGCTGTGCTTTTCCATATATATACGCCCATGCAGGTCTCCATCATCGGAAACCACATTTCTGTCGGCTTTTTCATTTTTCTGATCGGCTCTTTTGTGATCGGTGTAGCCGCAACGATCCTGCAAGTAGTGCTCAATCTATATCTCACAGTTTGCCGGATTGGTAAAACAACAGCCTTGCAGCGACAGATGATCGGCGGAACAAGCAACTCGATAGGTATGGCTATCGCTCCGTTGGTAATCAGTTATCTGATATTTCACGGAACACCTTTGCACGACATCGTGACGAAGCAGTTCATTATTCCACTGATCATATTGATTCTGATCATGCTGATTATTACTCTTTTAGTTGGTAAAACACAAATGCCTTCTATCGACAATGTACGCCAAGCACCGGGAGAAAAATTTGATAAAAGCGTATGGTCCTTTAGAAACCTGAAATTAGGGGTATGGGGTATTTTCTTCTATGTAGGCATCGAGGTGGCCGTCGGAGCTAATGTCAATATGTATGCATCCGAACTCGGAGGATCGTTCGCCTCAAACGCTACCCACATGGCTGCCTTATATTGGGGATTGCTGTTATTGGGACGCTTCTTAGGCTCCTTTATCAGGCAGGTCCCTTCCGAAAAGCAACTGGTAATAGCCTCCATCGGAGCCATCGTACTACTCGTGCTTGCTATGCTGACGGCCAATCCCTGGATATTGACATTGATAGGCTTTTTCCATTCCATCATGTGGCCGGCCATTTTTACATTGGCAACCGACCAACTGGGGAAATATACCACTAAGGCATCCGGAGTGCTGACAATGGGAGTCATCGGCGGAGGCATTATCCCTCTTTTACAAGGAATCTTTGCCGATGTGATGGGTGGCAACTGGCTTTGGACATGGCTGTTGGTCATCGCCGGAGAAGCTTACATTTTGTATTATGGCCTAAATGGATACAAACAACATTAAACTCTATGATAAACTTCATCAAACGGTACTCTGCCCCGTTCACCCCAGATTCCTTTGTTTCCATCCCGTATTCCACAGGCGATCACCATGTTCACTTCGGCCCCATGAGGCAACTTCAATAGTTTCTTCATTTGTTTGCTGTCAAAGCCCTCCAAAGGACAGGTATCATATCCTTCGTTTGCCATGGCAATCATAAATGTCTGGGCAGCCAGTGCACAAGATTTGTGGACGACAACACGCATATCACTTTCGGAAACTTCACGCACAATGGGGCGGAAAAGGCCGATAGCCTTAGCCAATACAGATCTCAGGAGTCCCAGTATCCTAAAAAAGCGGGCATACAGAAACGGCATTAGCTTTCCATAATAGAGCTCTCTGTCTTTAATACGTTTTTCCTGACGTTCTTTGGGACTGTTTCGTCTCACGTTTCCTCTTTCAAAATCAAGCACGAACTTTGCCCGGCTCCGGTATAAATCCTGACGCGTAACAAAAACAACAACCTCCGAAGCCGTTGAAGTTGCGGTCTGATCAAGGCAGGCTTTGGATATTTTTGCCAGCAATTCCGGCTGTATGACTTGATAAAACTCCCACAATTGCATATTTGAACTGTTAGGCGCCAATGTTGCCAGTTCCAGACAATGTTTCACTTTCTCAGGGTCCAACGGCTTCGTTTTATCAAACACCCGCACGGAACGACGATAATTTAAGACTTCTTCTAAATTCATTTCCTATAATAATCAAAATTACTTTTCGCGACTCAACTGCCGCATTACAACTTCTGCCATTTCTTTTGAACTGAACGGGTTTTGTCCCGTTATCAGGTTACAGTCCACCACTACTTTCGAGGTCATCGGAATCAATGCCTTCTCGTAGTCGGCTCCTCTCTTTTCGAGTGCAGCCTCAAGGTCGAAAGGTACTTCCTTTTTTCTCCCGGCCAAACTTTCTTCAAACCAAGAAAAGCCTGTGATCTTTTTATCTTTGATAAGATACTCTCCTCCGGACAGTTTAACATTCAAAAGCCCGCTTACACCATGACAGATGGCCGCTACTGCTTTATCACTCTCATAATGCTTTTCAATAATCGCCTGCAATACAGTATCGTCAGGAAAATCATACATCGCACCATGACCACCTGCCAAATAAACACAGTCAAATAGCTGTCCGGAAACTTCGGCTAAACTTTTTGCATGCTGCAATTCACGCCTGAATTCAAGATCATCCCAATAATCCTTAGAAAGTTTGTCCAACATCATCGGTTTTAGACTCTCCGGATCAACAGGAACATTGCCGCCCTTGGGGCTTGCGACGGTTATTTCATACCCTGCCTCTTCGGCACAATGATAGATATGGGTCAACTCACTGAGCCATAACCCTGTTTGCAGGTTACCATCGGCATACATATCGGTTCCGGTTACAACAATCAGCATCTTTAAAGCATCCATAATATATTATTTTAAGTGACGTGATATAGAAACGTACCTACAACCGACTTGTTATCTTGCTAACCAGACTTTTAACTTTTTTTTCAGTGGCTACGGTCATCCCTATTTTTCAGTACACCGGACACATCATCAGAGAACTTCAAGCTGCCGCTTCGCACATTCGTATCCTTCCTCATAGAGATCGGTCAGTTTTTGAATATCACGTTCAATGCGGTCCACCACAACAGGCTTCTGAGGACGGATGACAAGGATGTCCCCCTCCTCTTCCATACGCTCTACCATCTCTAACTGTGCATTGTACGCAGCACAACGCCGACTTAACGCTTCCCGCATCTTGGGGTATTTACGATAGACAAAAGGAGGAATACGGATGTCTTTGTTCTCTTTCCGATAACCACGATTCCGGGTGAGGACAACTACATTATTCCGATATCCGTCGTGTATGGCACGTTGCAAAGGAATTGAATCTACAATGCCGCCATCCAGCATAGGGATGCCGTCTACATAAGCTATGGGACAAACGAAAGGAAGGCTGCTGGAAGCACGGACGATGTCGATGACACGGTTCTTATCCTTTTTTTCCTCAAAGTAATCGGCTTCCCCGGTCAGGCAATTGGTAGTCACCATCACATATCGTTCGGGCGAATCAAAGTATGCCTGATAATCGTAAGGAAGAATATGTTCGGGAAATTCCGTAAAGAGAAGATCGAAGTCCAGGATATTCCGTTTCTTGAGCAAATGCTTCAATCCGATATAATGGTACTTCTCTAACAAGTCGATGTTACTGTACTTGGCCCGTCCACGCTGGCGAGACATATACGAAAGCCCGTTGCAAGCTCCCGCAGAGACCCCGATTGTATAGGGAAAACGAATATCATGGTCCATCAGATAGTCCAGTACCCCACAGGTAAATACGCCGCGCATACCTCCTCCTTCGAGTACCAGACCGGTTTGATTATCAATTGTCATCTTTCAAAATAATTAGTCGTTAGAATTCAGTAATCAATACGAATCAGCAGTTGTCGGGTTTGAAACTTCAACCCTTCTTAGGCCTCCGGATGACCAACAGTGAAGGCAAATCGCGGAACACCTCTTCTTCTTCGGACAGCTTCGTATAAGATAAGTGACTCATCACAAGCAAGCCATCCTTCGCTGCCGAAGTCAGATTAGCAGCACCACTAAAAGGCTGTGTCCGGATCTGAGACGAATATTTTGCCAGGATCGGATCGGTCGATTGCCGGAAAGCTTCATCATCTGTATCAAAAAGGAAGAGATGAACCTGTGCTCCCCCTTCCAACATACTTTCAAGATAAGTCAACAAAAAAGCATCAATCACTCCCCCTAGTACGAAAGAGACAGGGGAGCTGCCGCTATAGCCACGATTGACAAAAACAGCAACCGGACATTTCACCTGCTCCATTACATCGTCTATCTTATCGCGAAACAGAGAGAGCCACAGCACCCCATTGCTCCCCGCAGTATCCGGCCTGTACTTGCTACCGGCTCCCAACAGAAACATATCGGGACGCTCTTTTCGTGCCAACCGGATCATATCCTGTACCAATTTATCGGTTACCCGGTAACGATTCTCAACGCTAAGTCCCAATTCGGAAGCTTTTTCGTCCACGAGGGAAAAACTATCTCGGGCATACTGTTCTGCATTCAGGGGGTTCAGATCCGTACCCACTGTAAAATGGGCAGCAACGACCTGGGCAGCTTTCATCTTCTTTCCGAACAATAAGAAAAAGATGGAAAGCAGGCTGCGTCCCGACTCCGGCCTGCCAAAACAGAAGACCAGTTTCAGCTTGGCCGACAAGCGTTCTTCACGACGGGCAAAAATCCGCTCGACAAGGTGTAACAACGGAGTCGTCATAAAAGTAGTTACCAATGCCATAATGACGAGGATTACAAAGATAGAAGGCGGAAGTACTCCCATTTCGTATCCGATATTCAGTGCCACCAGTTCCATCAGTCCCCGTGTATTCATCAGCGTACCGATAGTAAAACTGTCTTTCCAGGACTCACCTACCAAACGCGCGGCAACAGCACATCCTCCCAGTTTTCCTGCTACGGCAACCGTAATCAGCAGCAGGCAGACACCCCAAAGCGCCGGACTGTTGATCAATCCGATCTCGGTACGCAATCCTGTAAAGGCAAAGAAAAGAGGAAGGAAAAAGACAAGGGCAATATCTTCTACTTTTTCCATCATCACCTTGCGGAATCCGATGCTGGGCGGCATCACCACTCCTGCCATGAAAGCACCGAACAGGGCATGAATACCGATAATCTCGGTAAGCGTGGAAGAAATGATGAGAATCAGCAGAATCAGCGCCACAAATGTTTTGTTAATCACCTCCTGATTGGCATACACCTCTCCCACTTTCTTGAGGAAAGGACGTACCACCATAAACATGATAATGATATAAAGAGCTGTCAGCCCGATGGCGTAAAGGGCACTGGCAAACGTTCCCGCCTTGGCTATGGCGATGACTACAGCCAGCAGACACCAGGCAGTGACGTCATCATTGGCAGCCGAAGCAATGGCCAAAGTTCCCAAAGAAGTCTTTGTCATATTCCGTTCCTGAATGATGCGTGCCAACACCGGAAAAGCGGTTATACTCATTGAGATACCGATGAAGAGGGCAAACGGCAGAAAGGCGGTCTGGGCAGCCGCATACTCTTCATAAATCCAGTAGGATGCCACGATGCCGAGGAAGAACGGAACCAATATACCCGCATGGCTGATGACCAATGTTTCGTTTATCTTGTTTTTGAGTACGCTAAAGTCTAGTTCCATCCCGATTACGAACATGAAAAGAACCAGTCCGACCTGGCTCAGCAACTCCAGATTGGTAAGAGATTCGGGAGGGAAAAGGGCTTGAAACACATCCGGGAAAAAATAGCCTAACACAGAAGGCCCCAACACAATACCCGCCACAATCTCACCAATCACCCCGGGCTGCCCGATGTGCTTGAACAGAAAGCCGAAAAGCCTTACCATCAGCAGGACAGCAATGATCTGTATCAGCAATATACTCAAGGGATGATGTAAGTTGTCGGTGACAAACTGACAAAACATAGTGAAAGGAGTGTCTTCTGCGACAGTTGACGATGCTACCGCATGGTGTGAAAAACGATCTCCCTCCTCGATAGCCATGTAAATAAGCACCCCGAAAAGGAGCAACATAACCGCATAAATAAGATAATTCTTTTTGGCTCTCTGCATACAAGCATATTTTTTTGTGAAGTGTGTCTATGCAAAGATAAAACAAACCAAAATAAAAAATAGTTTTAGAGTAAGTTTAAATCTATTCGAAATGATATTTTCACCACAGAGCAGACAAAGCAGGCGAAGACCGGGATGAAACCGATTCGTGGCGGCACAAAACCATAACCAACTCAAAAGCAACACTATACAAATACAAAAATAGGTTTTAAATCAAAGGTGTTTTGGTTTAAAAGGTAAGCCCCGTTAATTTAAAACCAACGGGGCAGTGCTTCGAAACCTATCAAAAAGAAACCTTGAGCTTGCCTTATAAAGACCAAAAGGTATCGCTTTTCATTCTCCTGTTTGCAAATACATTTTCAAATATCGATTTTCAGTGAGCCCTGTAAAGGAATCCATTTGTTTCCGTCACCTGCTCCAAGTCGGAAGCCGATATCGTGAAATCACTTCCCGACCGTATCCTTTCCAGTACCAGATTTCCGACTCTCCGGGCATCTTCTTCCGAAGCAAACCCTTTCCGTCCGGGAAGTGAAGGTATGTATGGCTGGCAGATCACTACCCGGTCGCCACAAAGAATCCGGTAACCATATCCGCCTTCATTCTCCGTTTCAATTATTTGGAGACTATACCTACAAGCCTCATGCCGATGGTATAAGAAGAAGGATATCAGCATGCAGATAGCGAGAGTCAGCCAAAGTATGCTCTTATTCTTCTTCATATTCATAAGGCTTCAACTCCCAAGTGTCATCAAAGTATGAACTCGATCCACTGCCGCCTGTCGCAATGATCCCCCGGGTTCCGGTAGAAAAACAGACAGCATGGATGCGTGTACTGCCTTCAAACGCTGTCAGGTCGTCTCCTTCCCAAAGATCGGTTTCAGGATCATAGATCCAATAGTTCGAATAATAACTTCCTCCGGCAGTAGAGCCCAAAGTCAGATACGCTTTTCCATCGATCACAAAACTGACTCCGTAAGAACGGACAATAGAAGTATAATCGTCATCATAATCATCATCGCTGGTATTGGCAATATCTCTCAATTGTGTCCACGGCGTGGCGGCAGAAGGATCGAAACGCCAAAAGTCCGACACATCGGAATTGTTGTTCTGTCCTCCACAGACATAGGCTTTTCCATTGATCACAAAGGCTGTGGCTCCCTGACGCTTTTGTCCACCGAAACCATTCACGATAGTCCATTGCGAACCGGCTGCCGCAGTAGGATCGAATCGATAAAAGTCCTTCAAATAGTTATCATTGTAACCGGTACCTACATAGCCATAATTATCAATGCCAAACCCAAGGGCATAATAACGGGCTCCCCCTTTGAAGTCATCCATTTGCCGCCAGGTATTTGTCTCCGGATCGTACTCCCACGTATCGGCCAGATACTTCTGATCGGGATTGTAACCGGTAGTGATGTACCCTTTATTCCCCACCGGGAAACCTGTAGCGGCATTCCGAACCGTACCGGGCATATCGGCACGTTGCGTCCACCAGTCATTGTCGATGTCATACTCCCAGGTATCGGCCAGACGGGTTGTTTTCCCGTTGTAACCTCCACAGATATATCCTTTGTTGCCAATCGTGAAACCGGCAGCATCGGTACGTGCCACCCCGTCGAAGTCCGAACGGCGATACCAGACTCCTGCCGTATAGGAAGCATCTTCCGTACAGGCGCACAAGCCAAAAAGTATGGCACAGAGCACCAAAACTCCGGCCCCCGACCTATTCGTTACTGTTTTTTCTATTCCAGTCATTCTTTTATTCTGTTTTTTTAATCGTTAATTACTGACCGCAAATGTAGGCGACATCGGTAAGCGCAAAAAAAAGGATCGACTAACAGGCACATTCTCTCTACCAACGAAAATGAAGTCGATAAATCGTTCCGATTAGTCGATCCTTTTTTTACAGGGAAAATAAATCGTCTTCTTTTGCGGCAAAAATGATCCGATTCATGAAACGAAAAAACTTATCCTTGTTTTTTATCACTCTTTTTATATCACTCCTCGCCTCTTGTCGTGACGAACTGTCGACGGCGGGAGGCAAATGGGTGGAAAGCTCCCTGCGAACCATACAAACCGATACCTGTACCGTACGCCTCAGCACTATCCTGAGTGACTCTCTTGCCACATCGGGTGACACTGTCTGCCAGATAGGAACCATTGACGATCCCGTCTGGGGAAAGATAAAGGCTGCTTTCTATGCCGAATATGACGTACCGACAGTTTCATTCAGTGAAAATGCCGACTACAGATTCGACTCCATTACCATCCGGTTCTATTCATCGGGTAACTATCTGGGAGATACCCTGAGTCCGCAACGTATCTCACTGCACAGTCTATCGGAGAATCTGTCATTGGACGAAGGTTATCTGTACACTACTTCGAAGGTGTCCTATCACTCCACTCCCCTGGCTTCCTTTACTTTCACCCCCACCCCGGGCGAAACAATCCGGGAACATGAAATCCGCCTCCCCGACGAATGGGGAGTCGAGTGGTTCGAACATTTTCAGGCCGGTTCACGTGAGATGGAGTCGCAAGAGTACTTCCGCGACTATTTCAAAGGTATCGCGTTTATTCCCGAAGAAGGGGGAAATTGTGTCAACGGTTTCATGGTGAACGACTCAAGCTTATGCATCACTCTCTATTATCATCAGACGGAAACGGATGCCACGGAACTGTCCGCCGATTTTTTACCCAACAGCGATCTGAGGTTCAACCAGGTCAGTTGTGACCGCAGCCGGACCGCACTCTCCTCTTTGCAAAGCGGACTCAACAACGGGCTTCCTTCAGAAAAATCGGAGCACCAGTCCTATCTGCAAGGGTTGACCGGCATGTATATCAATATTGATTTTCCATTTCTCAATGACCTGCGTGCCGAAGGCAGGCTGGTGACCATCGAAAGCGCCCTGCTCCGGCTATATCCGGTAAAAGGAACTTATGGCAAACAGTATCCCCTTCCCGAATCGCTGACACTGTATACAGCCGATGAAAATAATGTGACGGAAGATGTAGTGACTGATATTTCAGGCAGTTCCGTACAAACCGGAAGCTTGGTAACAGATGAAATGATGGGAGAAGATACCTATTACTCTTTCGATATCACCTCTTTCCTGCAAAGCAATCTGGGAACGGTAGGATACAACCGGAAGATTCTTCAACTGATGCTCCCGGACAACTTATTCTTCACTACCCTGAACGGAGTCGTATTCGGGGATACCGGACATCCGGACAGCAATCCCGTGAAACTAACCCTACTTTATAAAACATATAACCCATGAAAAGAAACCTGATTCTATTGCTTACTCTTTGCCACTCCACTTTATTAATATATAGTCAAAATACCACCAACTCCCCGACTTCCATGTTCGGACTGGGCGAACTCTCCACCGGAGAAGGCGGACAATACTCCGGACTGGGTGGAGCAGGAATTGCCTTGCAAAGCTACAACTTCCTGAATACAGCCAATCCGGCCTCACTTACCGCCATCGAGGGACAACGTTTCCTGATAGACGCCGGAGTAATGGGAGCTTACAAGGTATATACACAAACCGGGACGAGCAATCACTCGCTGGTAGGTAACCTGAACAACCTGAGCATCGGTTGCCGCATCACTCCACGCTGGTATGGAGCCGTGTTCATGGCACCGGTCAGTAGTGTAGGCTATGCCATCACACTGGATCAGGACATCACGGGAACCGGCAGTTCCACCGTATCGTCACTCTTCGAAGGCGAAGGCGGATTGTCTAAAATGGGAATCAGTACAGCCTATCGGCTTTTCAAGGGATTTTCTGTCGGAGCTAACCTTTCCTACGTAACCGGGACCATCAAACAGACAGAAACCCAGGGAAGTATCAGTGTGGAAGAAAGCTCATACAAGCATGCCTTTTATGCTGACTTCGGCTTGCAATACAAATTTTCACTGAGCCGGAATAAGTACCTCGTGGCAGGAGCTGTATACGGATATTCGCAAGACCTGGCACAAGACAATACCTTGTCGGTAAGCAGCACATCGGGCAACGAATCGATTGACGAAAGCCAACGCCATGTGCGCCAATGCCTCCCCCAGTTTGTGGGAGCGGGACTTGCATACAACAGTCCGCGCTGGACGCTGACAGCTGAATATAAATATACGGATTGGAGTCGTATGAAGTCATCACAAAGCAACGTCCGCTTCGAGAACCAACACCGATTGTCGGCAGGCACAGCCTATACGGCAGGCAATATTTACCGGAATCCGGTGAAACTGTTACTCGGAGCGGGCGTCAGCAACTCTTATATAGTCATTCAGAAGAAGAAAGCAACCAACTACTATGTCAGTGCAGGAAGCAACTTCACTCTGTACAACGGCAACGTTCTCTCCCTGGGAGTGAAATACAGCGACCAGCTTCATCTGCCTAACGGCATGCAACGGGAACGGGGAGTCACACTCTTTTTCAATTTTACCTTTTCGGAACGGACGTACCGGGCGAAGATCCAATAAATCAATCGAGGAACACCTCTTCCTGCTTTAATACATAGGCATCGGCCAAAGCACCGGTAGCAGGCTGTTTCTCATTGTTCAGCATCACCAGGCTGCCTTCCTGCACTTTGAAGTAAGACACTTCGCCTCCTTTTTCAGTAAGCGTAAGCAGATTATCCTTCACCGTAAACGTACCGGTTTCATCGAAATCGGCATCTTTACGGTCAATATAAGCCCAATGATACGTATAGGTGCGGTCCTTTTTCAGGGTCAGGGTCAGTTCTATGCCCGGACAATCGGCAGCCGGAACCGTACCTTTGTAAACCCCATAGTAATCGAGAGAGGTTTCGGCAGTATGCATATCTATCACTTGTGTGGTATCGCTGCCTGCCGCAGATACATCGGCTTTCTTCGCATTTGTACAACCTACAGCAGTTAAAGTGATGAATGCTGCTGCCATCCAATAAAGATTCTTTTTCATCGGTTTAAGTTTTTATAAATTAATCTTATTATATAATATACCTGCCGCTTTCAAATAAGCCACATAATTCAGATAAAGCTGGAAATGTGCATTCACTTTCGTTTCGTATGCCTGTTGCCATAAGGCTTGTCCTTCCAGATGGTCGGAAAGGGTTTCCAATCCCACTTCATATTGGCTTTTGCTGACACGCCTGTTTTCCTCGGCCTGTTGGAGAGAACGGTCGGCAAGCTCGCTTTCCAATTTCGCCTCATCAAGATTATTGGCCGCCCGGGTTAGTTCCAGCAACATCTGCTCGTTCAGGCTTTGCTGTTGCAGGCGGGTCTGTTCCAGCTTGGCCTTGGCTGCACGTACTTTGTTGCTCCGTTCACCGAAATGGAAAAGCGGTATGCTGACATTGAGCAGGACGGAAAAACTGGCATTGTCCAGGAAATTCTTGTCATTCAGTTCCAAACCATGTACATAATCATAAGAACCTTTGATACCGATTTTGGGCAACAATTCACTGCGGTTCAGTTTCACCTGCTGTTTGGCTATGGCAACTTGTTTATCCAGAATAGTATATTCAGGACGGGCAGTGATATCCAATACCTGAATTTCCAATCCCTGCTCTATCTCCGGAAAGTTACCGGAAACATGGATGTCGGCAGTCAATGGCTTTCCAATGAGATGACACAAGTTCATGGTAGCCAGCCGAAACGCATTCTCCGCCTTACGAACAGCCAGCTCGCTCTCGTTCAGCCTGACCTGTACCTTCAATACATCGTTTTGTGGTTTCAGACCGTGTTTGTATGCACTTTCTACATTCTTCTTCAGCTCGGTAAGTACCGTATGATAGGCATCGGCTACTACCTTCATCTCTTTGGCTTTCACGACAAGAGCATAAGCCTGATCGGTTTTCAGAATCACTTCGGTAGCAGTCAGGGTTTCATTCATCTGCGCCATCTGTTTTCCCAGTACCGACATCTTGTAGGCAGCAGTGATCTTGCCACCCATATAAAGCGGCTGTTCCAACTGTATCCCTCCCATATAGACCCATCCTATCTTATAATCCAGGTTGATACCCGGAAAATAGGCAAAGCCGCCATTAGGTATGAGTTGTCCGGTCGCATCGGGCAGGAAAGTGGGCAGATTGCCACCGGCTATCCCGTAACTTCCGTCGGCATTACTGTAAAGTCCGGTGCCGCTGGCTGTAAAATTGGGGAAGAAGTTCCCTTTGTAACTTTTGGCTGTGTAGTGGGTGCTTTCCGTCTGTTTAATGGAAGCCGCCATTTCCTTATTGTATTTCAATGCCATTTCGCGACACTCTTGCAGGCTGAGTGTCTCCTGTGCGAATGCCGGAGCACAGAAGTCCGACAACATAAAGCAAAGAGAAAGTATAATTATCTTTTTCATCAGTTCTCGTTTTTTAATCAGTCGTTTCTTATCTTGAAGAATAAAGCATATAATATGGGTATAAAAAGCAGTGTGATAAGTGTACTGCATAGCAACCCTCCCATAATGGCTGCTGCCAGTGAACCGAACATAGCGTCGGACAGCAATGGAATCATCCCCAGAATAGTGGTGAGCGATGCCATCATTACGGGACGGAGACGGCTTTGCGAACTGTCTATCAACGCGGTGACCGGTTCTATACCGGCATTAATCTGCAAGGTGATTTCATCCATCAGCACAATGCCGTTCTTAATCAACATACCAATCAGTCCCAGTGTTCCCACAATGGCTACAAAGTTGAAAACCTTTCCGGTAAGCAGCATCACGGCCACTACCCCTACGAATATCATCGGCAGGCAACAGAAGATAATAATGGGTTTACGGTAATCCTTGAACAACATAATCAGAATAGCGATCATCAGGATTATCGCTAAGGGGAAGTTCTTGAACAAATACTTCATGGATTGGTCGCTGGCTATCTTTTCACCTTGCCACACCAATGAATACCCGTCGGGCAAGCGTATCTGCTCTATCTTATCCGCAATGGTCAGTCGTGCCTTCTCCGTTTCAATGCCCGGAGCAGGCGAACATTGTACGCGCTGACTGCGTTGTCCATTGTAACGGGGCACTACAGGGTCCTCCCAACGAATATCGATTCCTTTGCTGATTTGCTGCAACGGGGTGCTCCCCATCATACTTTCTACCAGGTCTTCTTTAGAAAGAGTACCAGTCTTCAACTTGACCATGGTCTCCTCGTTCAACAACCCGCTTAGGGATGGTAAGGCAGAAAAGACTTGTGTATTGCCCAAGTCCTCTATCGGTTGTCCTTCCTTATCCAGACATTTCAGATAGATATTGTTCTTATGTATGCCTTCATAAAAAGATCCGATAGGAATGCCACCGGCAGCAGTCAATAAAGACATACTGACATCACTGCGGCTCAAACCCAGTGCGCGTGCGGCAGGTTGGTCATATTCAATGGTCAGGACAGGTATTTGAGGCTCCCAATCGGTAGTGATAAGACATACTTCGGGGGTATTCTTCATGATGTTGCGTGCACTGTCGGCCAATTGGTGAAGAACAGCAGGATCGGGTCCCAGAAATTGTGCTTCAATGGGATATTTCTTGAACATCAGGTTATAGCGCTTCAGTTTGATGTAAGCATCCGGATAAGTTGCCGACAGATAGCGCTGAATTTCATCCATATTGTCTACCAACTCCTCGGGAGAGGTGAAGTCGATGATCAGTTCTCCATAAGAAAGTGACGGGTTAGCTACACTTCTCACCAGATTGTACCGCCCGGGAGTACCACCGATGGAAGCTGTGACATGGGTGATTTCCTTACGCCCTTTCAAGTAAGCTTCTATCTCTTTCAGATCCTGTTCTACGCGGGTATAGTTGTTCCCTTCGGGGAGTTTATATTCCATGTAGAGCTGATCGTACACCATATCGGGGAAGAAACCCTGCCGCATGTACTGATAGCCAAAAACAGAAAGAGCCAGCAAACCGACCATGGTAAAGACAAAACTCCACCGGTGTGCCAATCCGAAACGAAGTGCCGTACGTAATGCGGCATAAATCTTCCCCTTGTAAACCCGTTTGCCACCACTATCGGCTTCTACGGCAAAATGCAGACGACGGTTAGCCATCAACGGTACATGAACCAACGCCAACACCCAGCTGAGCAGCAAAGAAACGGCAAGTACGATAAAAAGATCGCGCGTATAGACACCTGCCGTATCCGGTGACATATAAATCGGCAAGAAAGCGATGATGGCGATCAGTGTAGCTCCCAGCAACGGCATGGCAGTCTGCCGCCCTATGGCGGTCATTGCCTCCATCCGGTCCTTCCCGGCTTTCAGATCTACCAATATCCCATCGATAATGACAATGGCATTATCGACCAGCATCCCCATAGCCAGCACAAAGGCAGCCAGAGATACACGTTGCATGGTTCCCCCTGCGGAATAAAGAAACAAGAATGAACCGAAAACAGTAACCACCAGGCTGATGCCTATGATAACCCCGCTCTTAAATCCCATGGCAATCATCAGGATAAGCACTACGATGATGACTGACTCTATCAGGTTGATGACAAATGTACCCAATGACTCGCCCACACGCTCCGGTTGGTAGAATACCTTTTGATATTCGACTCCGGCAGGCAGACGTTCGGTCTTGAGTTCAGCCAGTCTGGCCTCTACGGCATGCCCCACTTTCACGATGTCCGAACCACTGGTAGCGGCTATCAGAATGCCCAGTGCACGCTCACCGTCATAGTACATTTCGTTACGGACCGGCTCTTCATAGCCTTTCTCTATTTGTGCGATGTCGCTCAGACGCAGTTGGTCGTCATCATGTCCTTGAATAAGCATTTTGCCTATATCTTCTACCGTCTTGAATTTATCATTGACAGTCACACGGATCCGATTGTCACCATTGTCATAATAGCCGGTATAGGTAGTCTTGTTTTGACCGTTCAGGGTAGCAAGAACTTCAGCAGGCTTTACACCCAAATTTGCCATACGATCCTGCAACAAAGAGATGTTGATGCACTCCGGACGCTTTCCATACAGATCTATCCGGTCTACCCCTTCCAGTTCGCCGACTTCACGCTTAATCAGTTCGGCATAGTCCGACAACTCACGATCAGACAAACCATCACCGGTCAAAGCGTAAAACATACCGTACACATTCCCGAAGTCGTCTTTTACAATAGGAGCACTGACTCCTTCGGGCAGTGAAGCCCGGGCATCATTGACTTTGCGACGCAGCATATCCCAGCATTGCTCCACATCATCATCCGGCACGGTGCTCAGAAGTTCAATCTGTATAAGTGACAGATCATTATAAGAATAACTTTCTATATTATCTATATTTCCCATGGTGCGGATGTTCTTTTCCAGTACATCGGTCACCTCCAACTCTACCTGATGTGCCGAAGCCCCGGGATATGTGGTGACCACCATGGCAAGTTTTACCTTTATTTCCGGATCCTCCAGTTTACTCATCTGATAGCAGGAATAAGCTCCTCCGAACATCAGGACGGCTATCAGGAAATAAATCAGGTTACGATTATGGAATGCCCATTTACTTATATCCATTATAACAGTCCTCCTATATTTGTGTGAGTGATTTCAGGCAGAGTTCTTACGGTTTCCCCGTTTTCTATATGATGTACTCCTGAAGATACGATTTTGTCTCCGGGTTGCAGTCCGTCAGAAGAAATAAGGCTGTACCCGTCATTGGTCAACCGCAATACAGATACTTCACAATTGTGTACGGTATGGTCTGATGCATTGTAGATAAAGACATACGACTTTCCGTCTTTCTGCAAGATGGCACTGGTAGGGACGGATAACGTACCGGAGCGATCTGTATCGCAAAAGATAGTCACCATGGCATTCATTCCGGGAGAAGGAACAGCCTGTTTTCCGGGTATTAGCTGAAGTCGCATGGTATACAACTGATTAGCATTTGCTTTAGGAGTGACACTAATCAGTTGTAACGGGTAGGTTTCTCCCGGATAAATATCGAATGTACAGTGATAGCGGTTGAACCGGTTACGCCGGATATATTCAGCTGCCGGCAAGTTGATTTCCACCTCGGGTGCACCTGCACTTACCATCGAGATGACAGGCATGCCGGCTCCTATGGTCTCATGGGCTTCGAACAAACGTTTTTGTACATATCCGCTGAAAGGAGCATAAAGGCGGGTATATGCCAACTGATCTTGATGATGTTTATATTTGGCTGTGATTTGTTTCAGTCCATAGACAGCCTTGTCATTGGCATTGGGTGTGGTTCCGTTCTCTTTATAGAGAGCCATGACCCTTTCCGCTTCGGCCTTTACCTGACGGTATTCAGCTTCCGTAGCGTCCAGTTGTACCTGATAGTCAGTCGGATCCAATTCGGCCAGGATCTGCCCCTCTCGTACCTGCGCCCCGTCTTTCACGTATATTTTATTGATAGTGCCACTTACCCGAAAAGAAAGACTAATGTCCTGAGCGGCTTTTACTCTCCCCGGAAATTGTAGAAATTTCTGTTTATCAGCAGCAATGACTGTGTCTATTTTTACTGTTTGACAATCTTTATTTTCCTTGGTGTGCCGGGCACAGGAAATAAACAGCATAAGAAAAATCCCTGTCAGAATAAGATAAATCTGTTTCATAATTTGCGTACTTTTGTATTTCATATGCAAAGTTATTGGGAAGGGAGGAGATAGAAAGGTTGAAATGAATGATAAATTGTTCTATTTGTATCTTTTTCAGTCTGTATACAGGTAAAAACTTTGCGATTTGTATTTATTTTGTAGCCGGTTTATAATTTAAGAACAGAAGAATGATAGAACAACAAATGCCTTTTCGGAGAATTCTGCTTACCAGTGATACGTTTCAAATACTTAAAGAGGGACAAATAATTTCGACATTCAATAAATGTGGTATCTTCTATTGTCAATGCGGCAGTGTGGAAGTCTCTTTGGAAGGTTGCCATTATCATATCAAACCCGGGGATGTTTATATCTATATGGCTTCTACCTTGGTGCACTTGTTGCATAAGAGTGAAGATGCCGAGGGGATTATGGTTGAAGTGGACTTTTACTATATTCTACCGATTGTAAACAAAGTGATAAATGTGGAAAGCCAGCTCTTTATGCGGAAAAATCCATGTGTCTCCTTGTCCGGTGAACAATGTGCCCATTTTGAATATTTGCTGAATAATCTATGGGATAGGATAAATGCGGAAGACTGCCAGAAGGAGAATGTCCAGTACCAGCATCTGAAACTGGAACTGATAAAATCGATGGGACAGACTATCTGCTATGAAATCTTAAACATGTATTTTACCAACCAGCCCTTGCAGCCTTTACAACAAGGGAAAAAAGATGTTGTCTTTCAGAATTTCATGCTGTCTCTGTTCCGTTTCTATCGCAAGGAACGTGACGTCTCTTTTTATGCAAGGATGCAGCATATCACTCCCCGTTATTTCTCGGCCATCATCAAGGAGAAAACAGGAGATAGTGCCTTGCAATGGATCGTACGGATGGTGATAACCGAAGCGAAACAATTATTGGAGGAATCTGATCTGAGCATAAAAGAGATAGCGGACCAACTGAATTTTCCGACACAGTCTTTCTTTGGCAAATATTTTAAACAATATGTGGGAGTTTCGCCCAAAGAATATAGAAACAATGCTGCGACAACGAGAATAAAACGCTAAAATATAGCAGTAAAGATAGACGTTCATTTCCATATTTGGGGATATTCAGCTATCTTTGTCGCATAAATATTAATAAAAACGACATAATAATGAAAAAGACAATCCTCCTGGCCGCTTTAGGCCTGATCAGTCTGAGTGCATTGGCCCAAGACAAACCACAAGAAGAAGGCTTCGTTTTCACTACTGTGAAAGAAAACCCGATTACATCCATTAAGAATCAGAACCGTTCGAGCACTTGCTGGAGCTTCTCAAGCCTCGGTTTTCTCGAATCGGAATTGCTCCGCACAGGAAAGGGTGAATACGATCTTTCTGAAATGTTCGTTGTACACCACACGATGGTTGACCGAGCTGTTAACTACGTTCGCTATCATGGCGACAGTTCTTTCTCTCCGGGAGGAAGTTTCTATGATATCATGTTCTGTATGAAGAACTACGGACTTGTACCGCAGGATGCTATGCCGGGAATCATGTATGGTGACTCACTGCCTGTTCACAACGAACTGGATGCAACAGCAGGAGCCTATGTTAACGCTATTGCCAAAGGTAATCTGAAGAAACTGACTCCGGTATGGAAGAAGGGCCTTTGCGCTATTTATGATACTTACCTGGGACAATGCCCGGAAAAGTTCACTTACAAAGGCAAAGAGTATACTCCGATGACTTTTGCACAGTCTTTGGGACTTAATCCGGACGACTATGTATCTCTGACTTCGTACACACATCACCCGTTCTATTCTCAGTTTGCCATCGAAATCCAGGACAACTGGCGTAACGGATTGTCATACAACCTGCCGCTCGACGAATTTATGGCTGTAATGGATAACGCTGTAAAGAACGGATATACATTTGCATGGGGTAGCGACGTGAGCGAAGAAGGATTTACCCGTGACGGTATCGCTGTAGTTCCGGATGCAGCCAAAGGTGCCGAACTGACAGGATCGGACATGGCACGCTGGACAGGAATGACTGCTGCCGACAAACGCAAAGAGTTGACTTCAAAACCATTGCCGGAAATGAAAATCACTCAGGAAATGCGTCAGACAGCTTTCGATAATTGGGAAACAACTGATGACCATGGAATGATTATCTATGGTATCGCTAAAGACCAGAACGGCAAAGAATACTTCATGGTTAAGAACTCTTGGGGTACAAACAACAAGTACAAAGGTACTTGGTATGCTTCTAAAGCTTTTGTTGCTTACAAGACTATGAATATTCTGGTTCACAAAGATGCCCTTCCCAAGGATATCGCAAAGAAACTGGGAATTAAGTAAAACATTGCAAGACTAAGACAACAACAGGTCTTAAAGTCTCTTTCACCACAGATGAACAGATTTATAAGGATATACACTTACAGGCAACCGAAATCCCTGTATTGCCCTATACAATCTGTTCATCTGTGATAAACTTCCGGCACATGCTCAAAAAGAGCTTCACCAACCTAACATCCGGTCATTAACTGCTGACACAAATCTTGTTAATATATTCTGTAAATCTTTCCTTATAGTTATCTCCCACCGGTATATATATATTCTTATTGAAAATGATGCGTAACCGGGAAACTTCGGTTATTTTCCGAAGATTGACGATATAAGACCGATGTACCCTCATGAACATCTCCTGTGGTAAGCGTTCTTCCAGCTTTCTCATACTCAGCAAAGTCACTACGGGCTTATCCGCCGTATCGGTATAGATGCGTACATACTCACTCATACCTTCTATATAGCAAATGTCTGCCACATTGATGCGGATAATCTTATATTCGGACTTAACGAACAATGAACCGTCCTTTTCCAATAAATCAGTTTCCGTCCCTCCCCCGTTATCTTGCAAATGATACTCAAATTGCCGACGTGCCTTATCGGCTGCTTTCAGCAGATCCTGAAATTCAAATGGCTTCAGCAGATAGTCGACTGCATCTACCTTAAACCCCTCGACGGCATATTCCGGATAAGCGGTTGTAAACACAATCAGGGGCTTCACCACTAACGAACGCACCAGATCGAGCCCGTTCAGATCGGGCATGTGAATATCGACAAACATCAGGTCGACCTCTTCTTCCGACAACACCTGCATGGCACTGAATGCATCCTGGCACGAGGCTATCAGTTGCAGGAAAGGGACACGGGCTATATAGCCCGTCAATTGCTCGAGCGCCAAGGGCTCGTCATCAACAGCAATGCATTTGATCATAATAACGGAATAATTAGTAAAACATTAAAACTATCGTCACGTTCGTTGATAGATAAAGTATAATCTTGTCCGAATAGCAGCCTCAGCCGCTTGCGGATATTCTCCAACCCGATGCCGTGGTGTTGTTCCACAGATCGCCCGTGGTTGCTGTTCGAACAACGAAAGACAAGTCTGCCATCCTCGACAGACATAAAAACCCGGATAAACGACTCTTCCTGATAACTTACTCCATGTTTGAAGGCATTCTCGACAAAAGAGATAAAAAGCAAAGGAGGAATTTGCACCTCCGGCACCTCATCGGGCATACAGCATTCGATCCGGACTCTCCCGGTATACCTCAATTTCATCAAGGCAATATAATTGTCCAAAAACTGTATCTCGCGTGAAAGCAAAATCGTCCGGTTGCTGGCTTCATAAAGCACATAACGCATCAGTTTGGAAAGTTCGACAATAGTACGTTTTGCCTTGCCGGCATCCATATCGACCAACGCATGTATGTTATTAAGGGTATTCATAAAAAAATGCGGATTTATCTGATACTTCAGATACTGCAACTCCGATTGCAAATGCTGGTGTTCCAACTCTTTCAATGCTTCTTCATCACGCATCGACTTGAACAAGAGTTTGATAGCCACATTAATGCCTACCACAAGCAATGCCAGTGAAAGTCGTCCGAGAAAATATCCCGGAAGAGGATGCGGGCCCCGCCAGCGCATATCAAGCTCCTGTTTCGGCAAAAGGAGCGGTGACGAATGCTCCGGAAATGTATTGGGAAACTCCCTCTCCCTATCCGGTAACACCTTTCCTTCCGGATAGCGGCGGGGTTGCATCGGCATCAGATTCTGAAATTGTTTATGTTGAGGAGGATTGATAGAAGGATACAAAATAAAAAGCAGAGTCACGACTCCTGCTAATGAAAGTGCATAAGCCCAATACCGTTTCCGAAGTAACAGCCGGGGAGCCAGAAAATAGTTATTGACTACGAAAAGCAGAATGAAAGGCAGAGTCAGCAACCATGCCATCCGTATGGTCTGCCAACTAAACGTATGTACCGGGCTAATGGAAGCAAACAGATAATCACCCACCAACGGCACAGAGATAACCGTCAGCCAAATGACGAGATAAACCATCTGCTCCAGTAACTTCTGTTTATTAATTTGTTTCATACTCCAAAAAGTTCGTCTTGAATGTCTGTTTACAAAAATACCTCCTTTGTCCTACCCCTGCAAAAGAAGTCGACCAAGAAGGCTCTTTTGACGATAAAGTCGCCTGCAAAGGAAATAGAATCAACGAACAGAGGGATTTTAACAGTAATTATCTATCTTTGCAGCCCGAAAAAGATACCTATCAGCAATATGAAGAAAATATGGATACTTGCAGTCCTGACCATCTGTTCGGTTGCAACACAGGCACAAGAAGTTTTTATCAATGCAGACCTTGTCAGCAGCTACATCTGGCGTGGAATGAAGAATGGAAATGCTTCCGTACAACCCACTTTGGGTGTAGAGTGGAAAGGATGGACCTTATCAGCATGGGGATCGACAGAATTCAGAAATGAAAACAATGAAATAGACCTTACACTGGAATACGAATATAAAAATCTGCAACTGTGTCTCAACAACTATTTCTATCAAAGCGAAGACGAGCCTTTCAAATACTTTCACTATACTCCCCGAACTACGGGACATACTTTTGAGGCAGGAGCCGTCTACACAGTCAGTGAACGTTTCCCTTTATCCATAGGCTGGTACACCACCTTTGCCGGAAATGACTATCGGGAAAATGAGGAGCGTGCCTGGTCCAGTTATTGTGAATTCAGTTACCCATTCACAGTAAAGGGAGTAGACTTGGCCGTCGAAGCAGGATTCACTCCGTGGGAAGGAGAATACGCAGACAAACTGAATGTAGTCAATGTCGGACTTTCGGCTACCAAGACCTTGAATATTTCCTCCGGATTTACTCCGGCCATCTTTGGCAAACTGATAGCAAACCCTTACGAGAACCGGTTCTACTTCGTTTTCGGGATAAGTTTATAGCATGCTATCCAATCTATCATTTATTTATCCATCCAAGCAGTCACAATCTTAAAAAGTGAACTCACTACCAAGTAGCTAATACCGGACAAACGTCTGACAAAAACAGCACAGATAAGAGAGCAGAGGAAGAAGTAACGCCTACAAAAAGAAAGATATAGATAAAATTAATATAATAAATCCAGCTCTTCTTTTATAAAAATATTGAATATTTTATTCGAAATCATCTCTTCAT
>OOCB01001865.1_pt1 | contig 26370 bp, 33 predicted proteins | sample 1671351 | NCBI WGS metagenome assembly OOCB01 (sample SAMN06348148, study PRJEB24527) | human gut metagenome | biome: human gut; feature: ankylosing spondylitis patient; material: feces | host: Homo sapiens | place: China | collected 2015-10 | reverse complement strand
GATCCTCCATCCGTTTGTTTGCTGTACGCTTTTTTCCTTGCATACAAAAAAAACAAACGACACGGGACTTTTTCCCATGCCGTTTCAGATTTCATTTTATTCTCAGTTTTCTCTTTAAGCTAAACTTAATGACATTGCGCAAAACGTGGGCTCTTAGTCTTTATTTTTCCCCAGTAGCCACCGGACTTTCTTGTGTATTTTGCTTGGCGCGGGTCAGCTGACTTAGCTCCCTGATCTATGCATCAAGTTTTCCTTTAACGTATAATCCAATTGATATAGTCTTGTATCATTTCTTTGCTTCGTGTTCTATTTATCTTATCCGGCTCTAGATACAAATTGAGAGCCATCCCATTCATAAAGGCATACAGTTTTTCTTGTTCCTTCTCTTCATCGGTTGTACGCAGAAGACCTTCATTTTTCAAGTACATGATGCAGTTCTTGATTGCGTTTTGCAGGTCCTCATAATTGGCGTCGAACCCTTTTTGCGTTTTTCCATAGCTTACAAATGCAAACCAAACCTCCATTTCCAATAATGTTTGTTCATCCGTCGGGACTAGTTCGAGCAAGTATTCAACAATTCTTTCTTGAGGCGCCAGTTCTCTTGCATTCAGATTTTTTATTCGAGTAAGTACCTTTTCCTTAACTAACTCCATTGTAAACGCTAATAGACTCTCTTGTTTTGAAAAGTAATGTCTTAAAGCGCCTTGTGATAATCCGGCCTCCTTCGCAATCGTTCTTGACGTTGCATGATGAATGCCTTTCTCACTAATGATTTTCCAAGTAGCTTCAGCGATAATATTCTTCATCTTCTCATGGTCCACGATTTTTGGCATACACACAGAATATCATATTATTTAACTCAACTGAAATAAATAGACGATGAAGAAAGGATGTGCTAGAATTTATTTAACTCAACTGAATTAAAAAAGAATGGGGCAAACGCAACATGCCACTCAAAGGAGTGCAATTGGAATGAATCAGCAATTCAAAGTAATGCTTCCAGCATGGGGAAAGGCAATCGGCTTATTATGTATGATCATTATATTTGCTGCTGTATTGTGGTTAGTGTGGACCGGAAATTTGAATATAAGGTACACGGCTGATCATGAGGAAGTGATTCCAATATGGCATAGTATGTTACCGGCATTCCTTGGTATTTTTCTAATCCATATGATTCCTTATCAAAGTCATGATTCCTCAATTTTCCAACAAATGGAGAAACAGCACTTGGTCGTTCAATCGATTGTATTATTGCTGTCAGGCGTTTTATTTACGGTTTCTCTGATAACGATAGACCAGCAAGGATTACATTTCCAGCTATATTATTTGGCGTTCAAGTTAACGACATTAATGTTCACTCCGTTGATTTTATTTCTGATTTATCGCAAAATGGCTGGCGGGCATCAAGACATTATATCGGCAAAGCCTCGCTCTCGCGGACACGTCATCGTACCACTAATCGTTATTTTGGTCTGGGGTTATCTAAAGTTCTATTCTCCAATTGCACAACCAGAAGGAGAAATCGTAGCAACCGATATGACAGAATTACTTCTCTTGGTGTTGATTGGTTTTATGATCAATAGCGTATTGGAGGAAGTTTTTTATCGGGTATGGCTGCAAACCCGATTGGAGACGTTGCTTGGAAGATGGCCCGCCATACTACTAGTTTCAATACTATGGTCCATTTGGCATGTCGCCATTCAAGGAAATGGTCATTGGGATATTGATGTGGCAACAGTGATTGCAAATCATGGGGTTACAGGTCTGTTCCTTGGTTATTTATGGGCCCGCTATCGTAAAATATGGGTGATTATCTTGATTCATGGACTCATGAATGCTTCTCCTCATTTTCTTTTGCAGATCCTGTTTCATTGAGCGGGAAAAGATCTTGTTAGATCAGTCTTCGCGTGCAACGATGCCTCTATCTCTCCCGTATTCTCGGGTGACGCTCAGGCACTGAAAATACACCGCCCCAGGCATCAGCCTGCATGGCGGTGTATTTGTTTTTGAGATCCTGCAGACTTGTGCTCCGTACCTACTCTTCCCCGATAGCCACCGGATTCTCCTCATAACTAATCCAGTAACTCAAACTTCCGGAATACAACTTCACATTTGAGTATCCCGCTTTTTCCAGTGCAATCACGTGCAGACAGGTGATTAAGCTTGAACCGGAGTGCAGTAGTATTCCTGCGGCGGGTTCAGAAACATGAAACACATACATAATTTCCATGTAACTTAATTTCGTTTGTTCAAATCTCTGAAGGAGAATCCTCAAGTTACTAGAAGTATTTTAGTTTTACATGTCTTTTATATGACAAGTATGTTGACGTATTATTTGTGTTTATAAGTTTATTCTTGATATTTATCTCTATTGTGTCAAGTTTGTTAACAAAAAGATATTGTTGTAAATGTAGTTATATGTTAGTGTTTATTCATGTTAGAAAATATTACATAGTATAGAGGGGGAGCGTAATGTTTATTAACCGAACGATTAGGAAATTTGGGGTTTCAGTAGGGATTATAGGTATGTTTACATTTGCTCTACCTTCAGTGGGTTTTAGTATGCCGCTGCAACCAACAACTATCGATAAGGTAGAAGGTGATTATTATGTAACGTCTGCGATTGAGAACATTCGCTGGGGATCACTGCCTAATCGAGAAAGCTCTCCGATTCTTACTGTACCATCAGGAAGTGCTGTAACATTTGACACGGTATCGCATGAGGGACTGATAGAGGATCAAGGGAGAAATCCAGTGGAGTACTTCAGCAAATTCGGTATCTCACCCGATGGAGTGTTGGATGATGCGAAGGCAATTGCGGCTTCTGAGATTAAGCATGATTATGTAAAAGACGGACCTCATATTATCACTGGGCCAGTAGCGGTTGAGGGAGCAGAGCCAGGAGATGTTCTTAAAGTAGAAGTTCTTTCGTTGCAGACTCGAGTTCCGTATGGTGTCATTTCTAACCGCCATGGTAAAGGTGCCCTTCCTAACGAATTTCCAGAAAATACAGGCCCACAAGAGGGAGCTAGCGCAACAAAACCGGAATTATATAATAATGTATCTATATTTACGCCTATTGAAGAAATCAACGGCAATTGGTATGGGGTATTACCAACAAAAGCTGGCAAAAATGTACGTTTCCCAATTAACCCGTTTCTAGGTGTTATGGGGGTTGCACCAAATACCAGTGAAGTTGTGAGTTCTATCCCACCTATTGAAACAGGAGGGAATATGGATATTAATGAGTTGGGTGTTGGTGCAACTATTTATTATCCGATTCAAGTTAAAGGCGGACTATTCTATACTGGTGATCCACACTTTGCTCAAGGAGATGGGGAAGTAGCGTTAACTGCATTGGAAGCTTCCTTAAGGGGGACAGTTCGGTTAACGGTGTTAAAGAAAGGTGATCCATCACTACCACACAGTGGAGAATTCACGCAACCTTTTGCTGAAACAGAGGATTATTGGATTCCGATTGGACTGGACCCTGATTTGGATGAAGCCATGAAAGAATCAGTACGTGAATCGATTCAATTCTTATCTGATAAGCTTGATATGGATAGGAGTGTAGCTTATGCGTACCTATCGGCGGCAACGGATTATGAAGTATCTCAGGTCGTAGACCGAACTAAAGGGGTTCATGGACTCATTCGAAAAACCGATTTCCTTGAACATGTTGACGTTGCAATGAACGTAGGTGGTACGTTAATCAAACCGGTTGTTCATAACAATGAGTTCTACGTACCGATTCGAACAATTTCGGAGCTATTGGGCGGTACAGTAGTGTGGGATAATAAGACGCGTACAACGCAAATCAAATTAGGTGCGAAAAATATAAGTGCGCAAATTGGTTCAGATGTGTATTCAATTAACGATAAACTAGTGTTCAATAGTAACGTACCAAAGCTTTTAAATGGCGAAACCGTAGTTCCGGTTTCTGTTATTAATGAAATACTAGGTGCTTATGTAAATTGGACGACGATCGACAAGACGTTAACAGCTAATGTATCGTTGAGTAAAAAGCAATAATAGATTTCATTATTCAACCGAGGTGGACAGATGTCCATCACGGTTTTTTCCATTATCATGAATCAAAAAAAGATGCCACTTGAGGTCTACTTCCGTGTGCTTGTAAATACTTACTGGGTTGTGTTGTTGAATTGATGTTGACTCCGAACATAGAAAAATACATCGCCGGGGCAGATAAGCCACCTAGCGATGTATTCAACATCGACACACTGCTATACGTCTTTGTGCGCTTCCGCATCGCCTATAGCCACCGGATTTTCCTCATAACTAATCCAGTCGCTCCAGCTTCCGGAATACAACTTCACATTCGAGAATCCCGCTTCTTCCAGCGCGATCACGTTTGGGCAGGCTGAGACGCCAGAGCCGCAATACACGATAATCGCACCATCCTTGTCCAGCTTACTGAAACGCTCTTCTAACACCCCAGTATCTGTCCAACGTCCATCCCAATCCAACACATCTTTCCAAAAATAATTCACCGCACCCGGAATATGTCCGGCCTTGGCATCAATCGGTTCCTCCAGACCCGCATAGCGGCGAGCATCACGGGAGTCAATTAGCAAGGCACTGCCATTTGCAGAGGCTTGTTGCACATCCTCAACACTTGCCAGCATAGCTGGCTGCACATTCACCTCAAAGGAAGATGGGATCTGAACCGGCACATCCACCGCGAAGCAGCAGTCACGCAGTTGAAGAGCACCAGTCCACTAATGCGTTCAGCAAGCAGACAGAGAATATTGCTGTTTACAACGTCGACAAGGAAGCTGAACTGAAGGAAAAAGATCGTTTGCTCAGTCTTGCAATGGAGAGGTTGTCTTCTGTAAAGCGTGAGATTATTAACCGGGGCTATTTAGATAATGAGGGTGGTTCGATTGCATAAATTGCGGAGAAATGGGAATTAGCCATAGCACGTACCTGAGAGAGAAAAAGGAAGCAATCAGCATTCTGGGTGCTGCATTAAGACTTGAAAAGTTTGAAGAATTTGAGGTCGGCTAAATGTCGGTCTATTTTTCTTCTTTTTCATTTGATATTATTGTAAATAAATTAAGGAGGAGAGCTTATGAGTGGAAGTATTGAGAAGTTTTTCTTTAAACCTAAACCGATTGAAGAGATTGTTAATACTGCTAAAGTAGTTTTCGACACCAATGCATTACTTTCTGCCTACCAGTGGAAAGATGTTGTTTTTCATGAAGTTCTTGAAGCATTAAGTAAACTTTCTGGAGCTAACAGACTAAAAATACCTCCGCAAGTTTTCAAGGAGTTTATTCACCAAAGACCACTCAAGATAACAGAGGCTATAGAAAAGATAGAGCTTCTACTTACGAGTATCCAAAAACCGCAAAAATTAGAATCGGTTCTTCCGTTGTTAGGTTTAATTGATAAAGAAAATACATATGTGGAGAGTGAAAAGTCTTATGCTGTTAGTCGTGATAAATACAAAGAAGACTTAAAGGAATTAATAATAGATTTGAAAAAGCTGTTTAATGATGACATTGTTTTGGACTCTTTAAGACCTTTCTTTGAGGAAATAAACTTTGAGATGAACTCTGAAGAAGCATTGATGAGATTGGCTGAAGAGAGGGCAAAGGCTAAGAGACCTCCCTTAACTGGTGGAGATGGGGGTAAAACAGAGAATAAATACGGCGATTTTTTTGTGTGGAACTATATCCTTTCTTTAAAAGAAGACGTAATATTCGTGACTACCGATTTTAAAGAGGATTGGTTCTATAAGTCAGGAGCAGGGAAAGATAAAAAACCGATTTCTCCGAGACGTGAGTTAATTGAAGAGTTTTATGATGTATCTCAAGGTAAAACTATATGTATTGCTTCATTACAAGATTTCATGCGTATATTCAAACCAGACTTGGCTCAAGAGGTAGTAGATAGTCTCTCAGAATCGCAGATAAGGCCGATACTTCAGGTGCATGTACTATGGTGTAAAGCCTTAAATAATATTGAAGTAGATAATATGTTTGAGTTTATAGACAAAGTTGATTTAGGCGATGTAAGTATTATTAATAAGATGATGTCAGGAAGAAAAGATCCGTTTGATGACAGAATAGAGACTGATGAAAAATTTGAAATTATCATTGAGATCGATAAGGAAATCGACCCAAGGTATCTTCTCAGAAGATTTAATGATAGAAATCCTTTATTTTATGTGAGTTCCATCAGTTATGAAAGGAGTTTTTCGAATGGTTTTTGACCTTTTATTGAACGGGCAATAGACTTTTTAGGTGATATATATGTATTGTGGAAATTGAGCAAGAATGAAACGTACAGCTGCACATGCTGCATATGACTTGGACGTTCTTCTTCTTGCTCGTATTTCACATGAATTTGGGAGGGGTATTATGGAGTGGATCAGGAACCTAAGCTCAAATGAGTGGATTTCAGTGGTAAATGCTTTTGCAACTTTGATATTGTCTTTTTTTGTTTATAAGTCAACTAATAAAGCTTCCGAAGCGGCAGTTAAGACTGTAGATTTAACAGAGCAAACGCTTCTATTAAACCAATCAATATCTGAAAACAAAGAAGAAGAGAAAAAAATGTACAGAAACTCGCTAAAATATCAATATATAAAAGTTTTAATGAAAAGGAGCGGCGATATTTTAAAGGCAATCACATATTCCGATGGTATGGAAATTCACAAGAATCTAAGCACTCTTGAATATAAGCATAATATATCTCCTGAGAATCTAGCCTTGTGCTTTAATGAATACGAAGTTAAGCAAATTACTGACTCATGGTTTGTCTTTGAAATATACTTAGATGAATGTTACAGAGAGTCTTATTCTCAAGATGAAACAAACATCTTAGCTAATCGAGCTGGAACATCAATAGATAACTTTACTTTAATATACGATTTGATGACAGTATTACAGAAAGAGATTAATCACTAACTCTTAATAGTGAACATTGGTGTGAAATAGCGAGATATCAAGAGTTAAAGAGCAGTGCCGATCTTTAAATTAATAAAGTATTGGTATCGTTCTGTTTGACAAGGCTTAATCCAAAAATTAAAATGGTCTTGCCCTTTCTCTATAGTTACAAAGTGCATATGCTTTTAAAGCAAAGAGCATAGCGTTTTGCGGCGACCGTTACGGTCGTATGCTTTTAAGACGTAACACCAATATCATACATATCACGTTAAAGTCGTTCCTTTACTGAATCGGCTTTTTTTTGAGGGATTGAAGTGATCAGCAGAAGACGGAAGAAGATACGCATACGCCCCAACAAGCAGCCGGAGAAATGCAAAGGTTATGTATGGGGCAGATGGGATGGGGTGAAACAGTTTTGTCCTAAACCTCTTCAACTATGTGTAAAAGAAGAAAAACCATAGAGTTTATTGTAATATGGTACCAGGAGGTGATGAACATCAAGATCGAAGAAAATGCAGTTATCCGTTTCTATAATGAAGGTAAACTCTTTCATACAACTGACGTGGCTGAACTGAAAGAAGAAAACCGTTCATGGGATTACAAGATGTCCGTTGGAGACAAGCTTAAGATTCGTCATGAGAAACGTGAAATAGTTTCCATTACCTATGGCAATGAGAACCATGTTGAACCTGAGTACCGTATCGGAGTAAAATAAGCACCCTTCGTGGTGCTTTTTCTTTTACATACAAAACAAACTCAACCTTGGAGGTAGTGGGGATGATTGATGCACAGAAAGGTAGCGGTTTTAGGTTCAAGTCCAGGTGTCGGCATTATCATAACCCTTGCAAGACGCTTGCCACTTCTTCGGAGGTCGCGATGAGTCGTTGTTGAGCGAGGTATTCCTAGCGCTTCTTTGGAGATATTAGGAATTAAGAAGGAGGGATGAATCATCATGAGTCAGAGTACAAAACAATTGAGCCAAGAACTTTCAGGTCGTGAAGGTGTTCAAGCTATTTCGGTTGACCCTCACCAGGAATTTAAAATCACAGTTGGCCAGCAAGAACAAACATTTACTGGACCAGCTGTAATTTTAATCAATCAAGATTAGAGCTTGCTGTACGGGTATCTGCCTTTGATGTGTGAAGCCAGATAACTGCCATGAGAAGATGCGGACATCAAGCCGTTATATTCACTTTGCGGGACACCCGAATAGGAGTACGAGGTTCCGTTGTTGAATCTAACATAGAGTGTGGATGTGCCTGAGTCATAAGCAATGGCGTCAATGTTTGATGAAGTTACAGATTGCCAGTTCATGGTGATACACCTCCTTTCGTCCTAGGACTTTCGACACCAAAAGAGGGAAATCCTTCCTGTGTGTCGAAATGATACAAAAATCGACGGAAGGAGGTGGCTAATATGCTTGAAGATTTGATTACGCAAGGAAAGGCTCTAGAGAGTCATAAATCTGCTGGAGCTGCTGGGACGTTTCGTATCGATGGCCCAGAATATGAGAAGTGGGCGGCTCAAGTAGTTTTTTATCTTGAACAGAACCACGCGGGCAGTACCGTTACTAAAGCAGCTCAAGATTTGTTTACTAGTAGGAATAGATATGCAATTAACGTCTATGAAAGGCTCCTAGGTGCACTTGAAGGAGCTAAAGGTATTAAAGGTTAAACAACCAAGCATCCTTCTGGGTGCTTTTTCTTTTGCTCTCATATGACGGAATATGAGCCGTTTAAGGCTTCTCAGCATGAGATCGTCCGTTTGGTTTTGCAGGGATCAACCATTTGAGGAGCGGAGAACAGGCGCTGAGTGAGCGTACACACGAATATGAAGCTTGCCCAAACGTTGAAACCAACTCAACTCAATTGGTCCATTTGGTTATATCTTCTAATCCTCGAATCAAAGAGAAGGTGCTTTGTTTAAACGTTCAGAGTAAAATACTCTTCAGGGGGGGGATTTATGAATGATAACTATCGTACAGACGAATTGGAAAACGCAATAGATTATTTAGAAAAAGCTTCTCTTTTTTACTCCGACATTAATTATCAGCATCGGTTTAAGTGGCTAATGGTTGCATTACACGGGGCGCTCTATGGTTTTGGGATCCTTGCGATTAAGGGGTCGAACCCATCAGCGACAGTATACAAGTCTCTAGATGGACAAATTAATAAACGTGTATTGGCTGAAATGAGAGATGACATATCTAAGAAATATGGTGAGGACGATCCGGGTTATATAGATATGTTCATTTACCCTGCTAAAGGGAAATTGTTAGATATCAGATCAGTCCTTGAACGATGCCAAGATGATCAATTTATGTTGAAATATACAGAAAGCAGAAGTTTAGTACTGACACAGGCTGAATTAGATGCTATTGAGAAAATGATCGATTACCGTAATCAATTTGCTCATTTTAAGCCTATGGCTTACGTGATTACTGGAAGTGAGGAAGAAATTCTTAAACCAGTATTCCGTGTTATAAAGTTTTTGGCTTTGGAATGCAATAATATTTTGTACTATGGTGAGTCCTCAAAGGCCCGCGTAGAAAAAGCTATAGATATGATGGTCTTACCCCTGTCAAGTAGACAGATGGAAAAAAGCTATGCTGCCAGTGCGCATCGATATTCAATCGGTGCGCGCTGTTTGAGTTTGGCTTGAAAGCGTCGGTAGTTGTAATTGTACATGTAATCTTCCACGGCTTGTCGAATCTCTGCTTCTGAATTACACTGGTTAAGGTACAGCTTCTCTGTCTTGAGATGCGAAAAGAAGGATTCGATGCATGCGTTATCCAGGCAGGTTGCTTTGCGAGAGTGGCTGCCCTTCACGCCGAATGCTTCTAATCGTGTGTTGTACGCCTGAGACGTGTATTGGAAGCCTTGATCCGAATGGAGCACGGCTTCCGAAACGTCTCTTTTTTGTGTCCATTGTTCCACCGTATCCAATACGAGCTGAACATCGTTCCGTTTAGATAATTGCCAAGCTACAATTTCGTTGTTGAACAAGTCTTGAATGACAGACAGATAAACGAATGTGTTTCCATCCGAAATATAAGTAATATCCGTCACCATTTTTTGCTGGGGTGCTGTGGCATGAAATTTGCGCTTTAGGCGATTCGGATAAATTACAGATGGCGTATAGCTGGACTTCTTCCGCTTCTTACGAATGACCGATTGGATCGATAGTTCCCGCATGATTCGCCATACTTTCTTGTGATTAACATTCAGACCAGCCTCCCAGAGCGCCGTTGTCATGCGAGGATAACCAAACTCTCGGTTTGCAAAATGAATAGCCATCATGTGTTCTTTGATCTCACGATCACGGTCTTGTCTTGCGTCTCGCTGCGACTGTGTTGCTCGCCATTTGTAATAACTGGAACGGGGTATTCCTGTAATTGATAATAGGCGTGTAATGCTATGCTAGCAGCGCAATTCGTCTATGATATCGTAGTTCTCCCGTTGGCTCAGCGCTTCTCCTTTACTAGATTTGGATACCGCTTTTTTAAATAATCCACCTGTGCTTGAAGGTAGTCCCGTTCTTCTTCTACACTGCTAAAGGCAGTACGGGGACGACCTTTCATTGGATTCGGAACATTGTTTTTTCGCTCATCGAACGCTTCCCCGTTTTTCCATTTTTTTACCCACACCTTCAGTTGTGAACAGTTTCGAATTCCTTCACGTTCAGCTACCACTTTATAACTTGAAGAACCTTCGACATAGGATCTAACCGCATTCAATTTAAATTCTTCGGTATACGTCTGAAATGTTTGTCCTTTTTTTGCCATAAAAATATCCCCTCCAAGTGTCACTTGAACCCTCATGATAACATGAAGGCTTTTTCAAGTGTCTACTTAAAGGGGATAATACCAATGATAGGTTTTTTTTAAGGACAGGCGATGTACAGCCTGTCTTTTTATTTTGGAGGTAGAGAAGATGAACATCAGAATCGTGCCGATCGATCAGATAAACATAGCAGTATATACCCCCGCGTTGACTTTCAGCCTGGTGACATTGAATATGAGAAGCTTCGCGGGAGCATAGAGGAGTTCGGTTATGTTGAACCTATTGTCTGGAACGAACGCACAGGGCACATGGTCGGCGGCATCAGTAGAGCTTAGCTGACATTACCGTGAGTAAAAGGGCTTTCTTTAATGCATGGTGTTTTGCTGAATACACTCAAAGTTTCTTTGCCATTGGGTTCTTCATGTTCTGGCAGTCCTCTAAATCAAAAAATCCACTGAAATGTTAATGAATTGATACAGTGTGGAAGCATGCATTTCTCATTGCTGTCTTAAACGGCGTTTCACCATAAATGTTTAATTGCTTTGGGTCTGCACCAAAGTCAAGGAGTACACCTGCTTCATCACTCTTATCAAGTTGCCAACAAAGGTGTAGCAGACTGATCCCTTCAAAGTCGCACAAATTTGGATTCAGACCGTTGTTTAACATCAATAAAAGTGTCTGTACATCTCCAAGAGCCACGCATTCAAAGATGAATAGTGGCTCTTGGAGAATTTCGTTTCTATAGATACTAATGAGCATAGCACACTTTAATGAATCGTTGTTTTGGCAGGCATCTAGAAAACTTTGTTTTATTGACAACTGAATCAGTCCTTTTATTTCAATTAAAAATCGGACAATATTTTTGTGTCAATTATTTAACTGTGCTAGGAGGATGCGATGCTCGTCAAAAAAATTTGGACCCGCACATTAGTGTGAGCCCCCAAAAGTATTACTTAAACATAATTTGTACGGTGTTGTATGCTGTAGCATGTGGATATATTGAGACCTTGTACTTATCATATGTTGTGGTAAAAGTCTTACGCTCATTCACCGCATCATCAATCTTATTAAGAAAGTTTTCTGAAACAGGTATACCAACTGATTTGAGCATTTCTATGGCCAACTTCCAAGTATCGGGATTGCCAGCTTCAAAAAGCATAACTCTGTTATATCCCTGTGAAGTTTCTGCTATACTGAAGGAGGTGTGTCCTCCTCCCTCTGTTTTCATCACACTAACAGTGGTAGTTGAGTATCGGACTGTATAGTCTTTGTATGTACTGTTGCTATGCACCACATTGTTCATAGCATCGTACACTGTTTTGACACCAGTTGGTACATTTGTAGCTGGTGGTGTTACAGGCTTGTCAGTTGGGAAACGTGGACGATCTTCCAGTTTAGTCAAACCGTTATCCATTGCACGTTTGATGAAAGCTACAGCTTCGGCACGAGTAAGTTTGTCATTACCCTTGTATCCTTCTACTGTACTTCCAGTTTTACCACCTGCCAGGTTCTCGTTCAACAAGTACTGGATAGCCTCTTTTCCGATGTAGTTAATACCGTTGGCACCGGCGATGATGTTGGCTACATCACCACGAGTAACTGCCTGGTCACGTGTAGCTCTACCAATTGCAGTGTTAGCGGCACCATTTACTGGCCAGTTTTTCGCAACTGCGATTTTGTACACAGGATCTGCCCAGTGTGTTTGACCAGAAATTGGTTTTACATCTTCGTAAGCCGAGATGAACATCATCAAGAATTCAGCTTCAGAAACTTGCTTGTTTGGTTTGAACGTACCATCTGGGTAACCTTTGATTACACCATTGTTGATGGCCCATTGAATTGTACCGTACGCCCAGTGAGAGGATTTGACGTCTTCGAATTTTTCAGTTGGATCTGTGGCGAAGGCTGTAGTTACCAATTGTACAGAGAGCAGTACCGTCCCCATTATACCCAGTAGCTTCTTGCATTTCATTTTAATCCCCCTGATCATTTTTTTCATTAAAATATGATTGAAAGATTTTTGTCAATGTTAACAAATTAAAGCTTTTTAGCATGAAAGACTGATGTAATGTTGCGAAATATTGTTGTTAGATGATGTTTACCTATGAAGCAATAATTGCTGATGCAAATTTTAAATGCAGGTGCTTTAGGATAGGTGTAAGATTACAGTTCAATTTGCTAATTTCATAGAAGTGCGAACTAACTACATAATTTTTTAATTATTTACGAGATAACACAGGATTCACAATATTAATCATAGCATATCCTTCATTAACGACTCCGAATTCCAGGCTAAGATCTAGAACACCAGAAGTATTAACACTCGCACTCTGGATTGGCACACCTTTGCTAACTATACTAGTCCAAAGAACCTTCCCATCCCCTATAATAGTTAATTTTCCTGATCCTTCTTTAACACTATCGTCAACCCCGTACATAAAGGATAAATCTGAATATTGTCCATTTAGGGTGTAGCTTTGAGTAAGGGACTTATGATGATCACCAAAACCGTTAATGATAAAACCTCTTTTTGGAAGCTGTAAACCTTTATCATATTCCTGCCCGTCGATTTTCATCTTACCATTAATCACCATATCTTCAGCTATCTTAATTGGAGGCTTGTTAGAAAGGTAATCTCCTTCTGCTACCGAGTCCCCAAACAAAACAGATTTTGTTTTACCATCCCAGGCAACAGGCTTCCCTATCATATCTCCAATGAGCTTAATAGGCACATATGTTGTTCCACTGTAGATAATGGAGGAGGGAACAGAAGAGCCGTTATTGTTAAATTTACCACCAGAAGGAGTCTTATCGACTTTGTCGACAATAAATCTAACCGGATCAAAGCTGACTTCAATCTTGTTCGTTGCTCCCCAAGCTATTCCACTAAAAAATATAGTACCCACTAAAAAGCCTGCTACTCCAAATTTCAATTTCCCCATTTTTCCCATTGATGTTACCTCCGTAATTAGAATTAGTTTGAATAGCCTTCAAAATATAAACTATAAATGTTATTATATATCATTATAATAACTATAGTGTGTTAATATGGTGTGCCGCCTCAGTTACGCTTAGTTTGAGGTGGTTTGTATGGAAAATTTAGTATTAAAACTCGGCGATCGTATTCGAAATATTAGAAAGCAACAAGGGATGAGTCAGGAACTTTTAGGAGAACGTTCAGGACTACATACCAATTACATTGGACAAGTTGAGCGTGGCGAGAAAAATGTAACAGTAGAAAGTCTGGAGAGAATAGCCAATGGACTGAACATTACACTTGAACAATTGTTCCGTCACCTTGATCCAGTTCCTCCGACAGATGACCTTCAAAGACTTCTTCTTTTGCTTGAAGATAGACCCCCACAAGACAAACAACTTGCACTTCAATTGCTTCAATCCGTGTTTCGCTGGGGGGACCAAAAATTCTGATCTCCCATAGTAAAGGAGTATGACGATGTACCAATCTGTAGTGGATAGTCCTTTTTTCAAAGATATAATTAAAGAAGAGGAGCGAACTTGGATAGAGTCCAAGTTTCTTCTCAGAGAATATCCTAAGAACCAAGTACTTTACTTTCAAAATGATCCAGGTCACAAGATGTATATTATCAAAACAGGTATTTTGAAAATATATCGTCAAGAAGACCACCAAGAGATTGTACTGGGCCATCAGTTTCCTGGAGAAGTTATTGGTGAACTTGAACTATTTCATCATGATCATCACAGAACGGCTTCTGTTGCCGCACTTGATAAAGTAATGGTGTGGGAAATCAGACGAGAGCAGATGGATGAAATTGTCCGCGTCTATCCGGATCTCATGCGTAAAGTAATATACATACTTAGTGAACGTTTAATTCAGGCGGATCGTAAAATCGAATATCTTGCTTTCTTGGATGTGCGAGTGCGTGCAGCAAACCTATTGCTCGATTTGGTATCCAACTTTGGTAAAAAAACATCAAATGGATTGCTTATCAATTGGCGAATTACGCAACAACACTTTGGTAGTATGATCGGTGTAGGTAGAGAAACTGCTTCCAAAGCTCTTAATGATTTTAAGGCTGAGAAATTAATTCACATGGATCATCGCAAAGTTTACGTTATTGATCTTGAAGGTTTACAGGATGTTGCTAATGCAAATCAAGATCCAGTTGAAAAACGTGTGTGGCATTCGACCCATAAGTATCATATCCCAACGATTTAGATGATTCTGCACTCTTGCTTACAGAATTTATGTAATTCTTATTACAAACGAATGTTCCTATAGATCGTGTCGCCTAGTACATTCATTTACTTGTCCGGCAAAATTTCTCCATGTTTCAATAGGGACAAATTTTGTAGGGGAGAGAAGTCATATAGCTAGATTTCAATTAGGTGATATTGTAGTTAATGACGGGGTCTTGGAGCAGATTAGCGAAACCGATCAATTGATTGCATTGAATCGTCATGCTCAAGGAGACTGGGGAATGGTATCAGAGGAAGAGTTTCTAGCTAATGAGAATGGTTTGTTAGAAGGATCATATTTAATGTCCGTGTACTTGAGTGAACGTGGTGCTGTGTTTTGTGTAATCACGGATACTGAACGAACGAAGACGACACTTTCTCTACTCGAAGAGTGTTAGGTCGATTTGAACATGAGAAAAAGTGTAGTCGGGATTGAATTATATTCGTGTTCAGAGATTTTGATACAACATCGGGAATACATTGTAGTAAATGGCTTTGTATTTGAAGCGGGGAGGGAGCCTGCAGATTTTGTATTGTTACTTGATCTATTTTGTGGGAGTCTGATTTATATTAAATTGGAGGATCACGAACTTTTACCAGTGATTAGGGAGAATCTATCAAGGATTAGGGTGGCAGCTAAAATGTGATCTCGGGCGGGGCGTATTGCCCCACCTAAGTCACATGGAGTCTTTATCCCGGGATTACACGAAACAGAAGTTAAAGCGCAAGCCCGCTCGCTAAAATCACTTCTCCAAGCATACTCTTCAGATCATCAATGGCTCCTGTTTTAACAGTCAGGTCAACATCGACGTCTCTAATTTTTACAGTTGCAGTACCACTATCTATGTTGCACTCTACTGTCATTGTTGTAGCTTCATTAGTAACTCTTATTGTGGTAGGTACATTGGAGCCGTAGAACACCTCTACTCCAGATGGGGAAACGGCATGATCGCTATCTGGAAACGGAGCATGCTGAACTATATCAATGACTTCCTTTACTTGATTAGAAATGTTCATTCAAATTCCTCCTTAGCTTGTTATCTGTTGAGGCCACATGCAGATACAAAAATGTGCATGTAATTGTCTTTATAAATCGAATCATGGTCATTAAAATGTAGTCAATGTAATCCATGATGTGCTTGATAGAGTAATAGGGACATTTTTTGAAGAGTAAAGCCAAAGAACCGATCCGTTGCTCTGGGGCCATGAAGTCCCCAGAACAATGGTGATTATTTTGATCAGTCCGGTTTATAGCCGAAATAATCACAGTCTTCATCTCGATCTTCAATGGCTTCAAAATCTACTTCAACTGGATCATATTCTTGGCGGCTCAATATTTCCTCCACATAAAGGAGTTCAGTTGCTTTTTCTTGTTCTTCCAAAATAGTTTCTACTTCTTCTGTATCAGGTTCTTCTTGTTCTCGGGCCAGCATTTCGGCATAGTCTTCATTCATCCACGGTTGTTCAGTTGTTGTTTTGTGAGTAGTTCTCAATAGTATCTCCTCCTTTGTTTTGTACATATGCAATATGTCACATAGAGCCTTCACACGTCAGCGACCCTGAGAATGCATGTTCTTATTCTTGCAGTTTGATTATGTCCAAAATGTGAACGTGAAGTTCGTGCGGCGAGCACATTCCATCGGTTTCAGATTAAAGAACTTGAATATACGTCTCGTCAGAAACGAATAAACCTTTTCAGGAAGGGGAAGTAGACTCGTATTATGATGCCCCCTTTGAGATGTCCCATTATCTATTTCTTAACGATGACCCGATAACTATTTTGACTTTCTCAAGTTGCACTAAGTTTTGCGATTTTTGGTAGAGTGCTTCGAAGTATCTCTTGGGGTCAGCTTGGCACATCATGTTTGTTCCAACAGGAAAGGAGGTGAATATATCTTCAATCTCTTGTTTTGACAACCCTGCTTGAATGAGCCGGACACAAATGTGCCCTTTACGTTGAGACCAAGTAGGATTTTTACGCGGGTGTTTTAGAGTATTGTTGTAATGCTCTAAATTACTAGCTAAAATTCGATCAGCCAGTTGCTTGCCATGAGTGTCCAATTTGTTTAGTAGTTCATTATACGTCATCTGTAAACACCTCTTTCTTTGTGAGTATACGTATCCTAGCACATATTTTTTGGCGGCATAATTCCCTTGACGTGAAAAGGTAAAATGTTGTAAAATGTCTTGTTTTGTTTGTTTAATAATGTGACTTTCTTAAAAGAGCAAAAGAAGTCAAACAGGATACTTGCTATCAGTTTGTTACCTCGCCGTGGAGTATGAGAGACTGGACGTATTGTGAACGATAGACTTTGGATAGCTATGCTCTCCCAAGAGAAAGATCAGATACAATGGCGTCCAATCGTAACATAGAGATAGGTCACGTCTGACATTTTTTTAGAAAAGACATGTTTAATTTCTGCCCCTGGCTGTCCAGACACTTCGGGCAGGCTTCATCTCTTGCCAGAAGGGACTCTGTTCCACATCAGCCCACAGCCCTATACTTCGCATATACATACATACAAACTATAGATTTAGGAATTGATATTTGTTTAAAAGTCTGGTCTTCTGGGCTGAATTTAGCCGATGCCCTTGTTAGCAAGGGGAGATGATTGCCCAGAGGGTATTGGGCAGGTATGGGCGTAGTGGGCTTGTCGGGTAAGAGATGTTGGAGATAGGGTATGGAGATTTTTGTGTTATTTGAAACATGTTTTTAGAGTGCTTTGTATCTGGACTCTCTGGGAAAAGTGTGTATGAAATATACAAACGATGTCGATTGTAGTAGGTTTTATTTTTCTGGCGCTTGTAAGAGCGAGGTGAGAGGAATCTCTCTACTGGTTTTTGGGTATGAACACATGTGGGAATCATTTGGCGGAGTATTTTTTATGGAGACGGGGGACTTGATATTGGACTTTTCAAAAATAATACAGCACAGAAGCCTGTAATAGCTTCTGTGCTGTTGGGTTGCTACTTAATAATCGCTCATATCGTGTTCGTAGAAACCTTCACCGATGTACTTTTCTAATTCGGACCACTTGAATTTCATCATACGTTGACGTTTATGTGAGCTTATTTTGACTTTGGGATTAGTCTTGCCGTCACTTTCAAGCTCTAGAATGCCTAGACTCTTCCATTCGTCAATAACCGAAAGATTAAATCCTTCTTTAGTAACGTGGTGAGAAACGGATTCGGCTGCAATTGCGATATATTGGCCGGATTCAATGACGCCGTGCTGTTTACCGCTTTTACTTATTGCAGAGAAATGTGCACCTTCGTTGACGACCGCCCAGTGCACTAAATTTCTTAGTGCTACTAGTGGTTTGCTGTTTCCATCGAGTTGTTGGTAGACAACATCAGTAATGTCCTTCATTACTTTGTCTTCGTCAAAAGAAAACCCAAAGCAACTGTTCATAAGCTGAATGGTCACGTAAACCACGGCGAGGAGAGAGTTTTGGTCCGTAATTGAATCTAAGTCGGTCCGTGAAAAACCTTGTCCCTCTGCAGCACAATCCATACGTTCCACAGTATCTCTATATGCAGCTTTCCACTCGTTTTGTAGTTCAAGATTTGCTATAAGAAAGTCTGTCCATTGTTTTCCTGCAATTCCATATGCAATCTCGTGGAGTTTCTCTGCAGAGCGGGCAGCCTTTTTAGCTTCGTCCTTATTGGGATAAGGTTTTGCGATCAACTCGATGAGTCTTCGACGAATTCCGTCAAAATGAATGCGATAGGAGCTCTCAGTTTCTGTACTAGAAAAAAGAATACCTGTGAAAGAAGAGGTTAGCCGGTTCCCGCCTTTTTTTGCGCCACGCATTTTTCCACTTCCATTGAACACCATATAAAACACATCGGCTATTATAGTTTCATCTTCATTGGAGTGTGCATCCTCTAGGCAAACAATGGTACCATCTGCGAATTCCAAATGGGATTCAATCCCTGCATAAGTGGTTTTCCAAGGGCGCATTAGTTTTTTGGGATTTCCCCACACCCCAAGCGCAAGTTTTTGTAGTACTGATTTCCCGTACCCGGAGTTCCTGCAAATTTCGACTGAGAAAGGTTGGGCGTCTAAAATTTTAAGTAGAGGTGATGCGAAAGACAATGCATAACAAAAAACAGGCACACTGTAATCTTTTAATGTTTCTTTGATACCTTCTACATAACTTCCAAGACTATTTGAGTCTCCTTGCATGACATATCCATTTTTTAATTGCTGGCGCTGTTCCTGACCAATCGGATTGATTTTTATGTTGTTACTATACAAAGCAAATTCCTTAAAGTTTTCTGTAAACCCAATTGTTGTCGTTAGAACTTGTCTTGGGATATGCATGTAGTTTTGTTCTTCAAATTGTTGAAGGAAAGCCATTAACCTTTTTGCTGTAGAATTATTCTTTTCATAGGAGACGGAGTAACCGTATTTATTGACCTGTGTAATCGTGCTCTCTTTGGCAAGTGCTTCACGAGTTATGATAAAGTATCTCCATTTTAATGTAGCTACATCGTAGAAAGCCAATTCAAGCTGTTCTTCATTTGAAGCGTAATCACCTTCAAAAATTTTAGTTATGACAATGGGGGCAGGCAAGTATGTTTTGAAAGTGTGGACACTGTTAACTTTGTCTGAGATGCTTTCTACTAGAACTCCTGCCCCAAACTTTGATTGAAATCGGTATTGTGTGGGCAACATGATATTGTTCCCAACAGGGGCATGAAAGAGATCAGCTAAAACCGGACGTGGATCTCCGGGAGAAATTAGGAATTCAGGGGGCGAATTGATGCCAGCATCTTTCTCTCGAGGATCTTTTGAGTTGCTAAGAACAGAATCGAAAATTGGTATGTGCAGCTTATTGGTGTCAATCTGGTGGCTTGAATGATTTGGGATAGCCTCATGATGTGTTTGCTCATCATGAGGAGTTTCGTCAGTGTTAAGGTCGGACATACTCGCTTCCATTGCTAGTTGGGCGGCCTTAAATTCATTAGAGTTTTGTAGTATAGACATGTTTTTGTACCTCCATTTTAGTGGTTTCAGGTTGGCCTTGATAGAGGCACACTGCATCTTGACGCGATTTTACCTCGCGTGTTTTAATGAAAAGAGAGTAGTCAGATGTAGTGTGCAGTTGGTAGCAGTGGCTGGGTGGGTAGACCGAGTCACATCTTGTGCCTTAGTTTTTAAATAATCACCTCTTTTCAGGACGCAAAAAGGCGAGCTCTACGAGAAGTGTACATAGTTAACCAGACCCGATAAGTTCATCGGATGTGATAAAACTATGAAACACTCCTTACATTAGAACTCGCCTTTATTGGCGTGCGATATATTTTATAGGATAGATACTACTTCGTTGTGGTTTTTAAGTAAATAGGTATAATTACCTATTTTAATTGTTGTTCTTCATCCATTCCTTAACTTCTATCACATCAAAACGCGGGTGACCTCTTGGTGAGAGCGAATAGAAGGGAAGCCCATGTTCTTTGCGAAGCTTTTCAATATTTCTTCGGCTGGTCTGCAAAATTTCACTGAGTTGACTGGTTGTCAAAAGTTGACTGGTCTCGATTACAGTAGCCGCTGGATCGTGTGTATGCTGGTTCAAGATGTTTCCCCCTTTCTAAATCTATTCTATCATGTAAAAATATGTCGGAACAATTATTCTGTTCGCATCTTTTCGTATGATGAACAGTTTAACTTTGCAGATCAAAGCATTGCTGATTACGTTTATGGGAATGGTTTTTCTGGAAAAGTTAAACCGTGTTAAACCGAGTTGAACTAGGTTTAACACAGTAGTCGTGACGAATGTTGTAGTCCTTCGCAAGATACAGGAACTTCCTTGGCGACGATTTGTTCTCCATGTTTTACTTTTGGGGATAACTATGTAAGGAGGCATGATCATGCGAGGTTGTATCAGCAAAAAAGGCAAAGGTACATACGCTTATACTATTGAGATGGGGAAGCATCCTGAAACAGGCAGACGTCGGCAAAAAATGAAATCGGGGTTTGCTTCACGGAAAGAGGCGGAATCAGCACTGGCTCAGGCTTTAGCTGAAATAGGGAGAGGTAGCTATATTACTGAAACGAAGGAGACTGTGCAAGATTATTTTACCAAATATCTTGATCTTAAGCGGCCCGAGCTACGTCCGGGCACAGTTAAAACATACAAATGGCTGATTGGCTACCATATCATTCCGAAGCTTGGTCAGATTCCTCTGGCCAAGCTTGTTCCACATCATTTAGTAAGTATGTACGAAAAGCTACGGATCGAAGCTGGTTTGTCGCCCCAGTCGATTAATCATGTGCATAAGGTGCTACATGATGGTTTGGCTACAGCAGTCCGACATGAAGTACTGACACGTAATGTAGCTGCACTAGTAAAACCGCCTAAAATTCCGAAGGCCAAAACGACTGTCTGGACAAGTGAACAGCTTACGCAATTCTTGCAATACACCGAGCCGTACCGATATCGTATGATCATTTTACTTGCTGCCACTTGCGGATTACGTCGTGGAGAAGCTATTGCATTGAGATGGGAAGATGTTGATTTGAAAGCCAGAACACTCACCGTAAAGCAATCCTACACAAGGGGAGAAAAGGGGCATATATTTCAGGAACCAAAGACTGCGTCCGGCATTCGAACCATGGCTATACCTGATGTAACTATCACTGCCTTGAAAAAGCAAAAAGTATTACAGGCAGAGGACAAGCTTGTTTCTGGACCTAAATACAATGATCATGGGCTCATTTCTCAGACCAAACATGGTTTGCCGATCAGTCCTTATTATTTTGAAGCACGTTGGCTTGATTTGCTTAGGAGGTCAGGACTTCCCAAAATCCGGTTCCACGATCTGCGTCACACCCATGCTTCATTGTTATTGAAGCAAAACGTACATCCGAAGATTGTATCCGAGAGAATGGGGCATTCATCGGTGGGAATTACTTTGGATCGTTACTCGCATACGTATGGTGTAGATTACGGAGCAGCGGAGCGGCTAAACGACTTGTTAACATATGAAAAGAAATCGTTGTGATGCGGAAGACCTGTTAGAACGAATGTTTGTGATCAATCCTACACATTAGATGTTGTGATGGTTACTGCTTGGTGAAGAAATGTAACTCATAATGATCTATGTATAGAACGATCAAACGGGGGTGAAGAGGTGAGCAAGCGAAATTATGGTGCTGGAAAACTCTTGTTGGCGCTGTTTACAGTAACTACACTATCGAGTGTATCCTTTCCAGCAGTGCCGGTTTCAGCAGAAGTGGTTCCAAAAAGCACCAACTTTACGGATATCAAAGGCCATTGGGCTGAAACTTCTATTAAAAAAGCGGCCGAGCTTGGACTTGTTGAAGGATACACTGATGGAACTTATAAGCCAAGTGCGAATGTTACACGGGCTGAATTTGCGGCAATGTTGGCACGAGCTACAAAATACAAGCCGAACAAGGTGAGCCAAGCATTTAGCGATGTACCGGCATCCAACTGGGCAGCAGAAGCAGTAAACAAAGTGACTGCACTTGGGTTTGTGAACCGTGTAGATTATCCAAACGGATTTGTAGGAAACAAAGCAATGACACGGATCGAACTTGCTAAGTGGATGGCTAACGGACTGGCGGCGGCAGATTCTGAGTACAACAAGGCTCAAGGAGATGCAAAAGGGGATAAAGCCTTAATCCCAGTAGCTGAGTTCTTCAAGGGTACACTGAAAAAGTCTGACTACCCATTCGTTACTATTGCAGTAGGCACGGGGATTATGACGGGGGATGCGGCAGGGAAGTTCAACGTAGACGCTCCGACTACACGGGCAGAAGTAGCCACGATTTTGCTTCGTTACATGGAAGCAGAAGGCAAGAAAGCCACTGATTTTTATGGACTAAACGAACTTCGTGAAGTAGCTAAAACGGGTACTAACTTCAATACGTTCGGGAAAATGAAACTGTTGCATCCAATGAGCAACCAATATCAGAACGTGTACGACGCATTTGGTAAGGCACTGAAACTGAGAAGTGATGTAGCTACAGTCACAATGTCCAAGATGATTTTTGTAGACCCGTATCCGGCCGATGGCAAAAAGAGCGTGTACGCTCCAATGCTACACTCCGATGCTGATCCAGTAGCGAAAACCATCTACCCAGACAGATATCGTGTATTTACAGAATACTCGTTCACGTCAAAAGCAGATAAGCTAGTACGACTTGGGGTATTATCTGACCAAGGGTTGCCGATCCAGATAGGTAGACCAATCTTTGATACAAACATCGATAAATATGGTGCCAACTACTACAAACGTGATGGTACATCGGCGGCGTCTTATAATAAAGGACAAGGCGAGAAAAACATGTGGGCAGAAGCGTATACCACAAAAACCTCTGGAGAAGATATGACAGCCATGGAAACAGAAGATGGGCGCAGACTGCTAGTTCAAGTAAACTGATATGAGAGAGGCCCCTACATCGCAGTAGGGGCCTTTTGCTGTATGCAGGGGCGAGTATCAGTTGTGCGGATTCATCCCGCATCTTGGAATGTAATTGTCAAAAATTGCATATTCATGTTTTAATTGAATTAAGGTTGGAGCAAAAGAAAAAAGAACTGCTGTTAACAGTTCCTAAAGTGTAAATCACTTTTTCTTATTGTAAAAGCCATTCCAGCCCCAATTGTTCCCGTTCTTATCGGAGTAAGACTCCAATTCGTCGGCCCGGTTGTGCGCACCGATACGACGCAATGCGTCAATCATATCTTTTTTGCTCATTTGGCAGATCCTCCTTGGAGTGGCAGTAGTGTGATTCTTGTAAATTGGAATCTACCACACGCTTGGGGAATAGTCAAGTGAAAATAAGCAGAGAGGCTCCTACTGCGATGTGGGGGCCTCTATTTATACGACAGAGAATCCGACATCTACTACTTGTTAGAGTGAGAATGGGGATTTCTTTAAAAGTTTAGACAAGGTAATACAAGGGAAGCTAAGATAACAATCACTAAGGTTGGACCGTAAAATAATAACAATGTATGTGAAACACAAACTTTAAACCAATGTGGCACACGATTTTTGAACACTGTTGCATTCATAGAAAAGTCTATAGCGGTGGGACTCGTTGTGCTTACATGCTCATAGAGTTTCCTATACAATTTCTCTTGATGGAGGTAAAAACCATCCAATAGCCAAAAAAAGATTGTTGGAGCTAAAGCTAAAAGCGAATATTCAGTTTCCATGTCTTGCGTGTTAGCAAAAGCAAAAAGCGCAACTATCAATGTTACAGTCCATCCTTTTAACAAGAATGAATTAGATCCCATCCTAGTAATCACATTTTGGATGAATTCTAAATGTTTTAGTTTAGCATCCATACCATAGCCTCCTGATATTTTATTTTGATTTAGCTTGTAATTTCATTTTATACAGGTGGTCTAAGGGGAATGAGGTTTTGTCCTCAAGATCTTGTTTTTGTAATTTCAGCCAAGCGTTTAGATCGTTTAAATCCAAACTCAATAGATGTTTAAGAGAAACATCATACTCTATGTTAAGAGATTTAGCAATAACTTCAGAGAAATTCTCATTGAAGATATGTTTCCTATGTTCCATAATTGTTTTCTTTCGGATTAACTCAGTCATTGCCAGCTCATGGTAAATCCATGGGGACTTGGTTCTTTCGCTAATTACCTCTTTAGCGCTAATACTACTTGGAGTTTTTAAAAAGAATACGCACTCAGTTTTGTCGATCATTTTAGTTAAAGCTGTTGAAAGCAACATATGAACGTGACTTGTAGAGAAGTTCCTTTTATTGTAATCGTAATCATAAAGTTCGCTATCTTCATGTCTACTATATTCATCATCGATGGCTTTCAATAAATCCTTGGAGTTGCCCCATACACAAGAATCAATAAACACTTTCAAGTTCATCTCTTTATGCAACCAGCCAGCTAATGAGTAAACTTCATTCATGTCATTATGTGAATGGGATAAAAAGATGTCAGCTTCAATCTCAGGAAACCAATCTTCTTGCATTGCCTTACCACTAAGTGAGTTGTTTTTGTTAATGTATTTTTCTAACTCCACTTTAGTTTGAGATTTGGAGAGTTCATATTGTTCTTCTCCATAACTCTTGTAGCTTTGAAACATACCATTATCATACTCTAATTGGAATCCTGTGAACATGCGACACCCTCCTGCAAATCTATTTTGTTAGCACTCGATGATGAGGAGTGCTAACAAAATAGATTTTACAACATATAACAGCATATTTCAAGTATTTGTAACTTAATGCCCTTTATTAAATTTGTTGGCTAATCGTTGATTGTTATTGTAGGATTGAGGGTACTGTTGATTTATATCTTAAAACATTTCAAATGCTGAGTTGTTCGCCTGTGTTATCCTTGATATCATTTTTGTTCTGAATCTATTACCTTATATCCGTAAAGATATATGATACCGTAGTGACAGGGGGATTGAAAACATTTTACTCTAGATAGATGTTGATCTCTTGTTGACTTCGATCAAGGAAGAGACCGACATTAGGACTAAGCCTAAACGTCAGTCTTTTCGTTAATTTGATCCTGTATATCTGTTTTATCCTTCTATTCTTCCCCTGTCGCCACCGGATTTTCCTCATAACTGATCCAGTCGCTCCAACTTCCGGAATACAATTTCACATTTGTATATCCCGCTTCTTCCAGCGCAATCACGTTCGGGCGAGCTGATACGCCAGAACCGCAATACACGATAATTGCACCATCCTTGTCCAGTTTACTGAAACGCTCTTCTAACACCCCAGTATCTGTCCAACGTCCATCCCAATCCAACACATCTTTCCAAAAATAATTCACCGCACCCGGAATATGTCCGGCCTTGGCATCAATCGGTTCCTCCAGACCCGCATAGCGGCGAGCATCACGGGAGTCAATTAGCACTGCACTGCCACTTGCCGAAGCCTGCTGAACATCCTGGGCACTTGCCAGCATGGCTGGTTGCACATTCACCTCAAAGGAAGCCGGGATCTGAACCGGCACATCCGTGGTAACCGGGAACTTGGCATTTTGCCAAGCGGAGAAGCCCTCATCCATGATATACACTTGTTCATGACCGATATAGCGAAGCGGCCACCATAGCCGTGAAGCGTTCATGCCACCTTGATCATCGTAGGCAATAATGCGTGCATTCGAGCCGATGCTGGCTTTGGAGAGGCGACTTGCCAGTGCAGTCGGATCTGGAAGTGGATGACGTCCTCCGTGCGCAGATGCGGGAACGGACAGATCTTTTTCCAGATCAAGATAAACGGCACCTGGAATATGTCCAGCCTCGTAAGCTTGCCGTCCGGCATCCGGTTCATACATTCTGGCGAGCTACCAGCGCATGGATACAATATTTTTCATGATAACATATCGCCTTATATGTAATGGGTTAAGCTTAACATCCACTTTTCTAAATTAGTTGGGATTGAGTTTGATAATGTTCATATAAGTTCATTTTAGTTCATTATGTAT
>OOCB01001853.1_pt1 | contig 26446 bp, 28 predicted proteins | sample 1671351 | NCBI WGS metagenome assembly OOCB01 (sample SAMN06348148, study PRJEB24527) | human gut metagenome | biome: human gut; feature: ankylosing spondylitis patient; material: feces | host: Homo sapiens | place: China | collected 2015-10 | reverse complement strand
CTAAACCAGCTTTTTAGGTGGTTTATTTGTTATGCTCCATTTTCTTGGATAGTCTCTACTTCTTTGTTTCAAACTTAGTACCTTCCGGTTTCTCCCTGATAATCTCTTTTTCCGGCTCAAAATGAATCATATCGCTACTCTTTGTCATTGTCTGATACTGAACAGTGTCCCATCCATCATCCTGAGGTCCGATATGTCTTGTGAGATAGAAGTATACCTCGTCTCCCATCGGAAGTGCGCTTCCGGAGAAAGCACCACCTTTGATTGCAAGATTATCCAGGATTTCTTCCTGAGGCTCTAACGCAACCGGAAGATGTGTCCAGTGCATCAGATCCTTGCTTGCTGCATGTCCCCAGTACATATTATTCCACTCCTGTCCAAAAGGATTCAGCTGATAGAAAAGGTGATAATAACCCTTAAACCAGCAAAGTCCATTAGGATCATTATTCCAGTTCACAACTGGTGAAAAATGATACTGCTCTCTGTACGGAGTGTCAATGAATTTAAAAAATTCTTCTTTATTCATTGCTTTAAAATTATCTGTGGTATTCAGTACGCAGATTCCATTCTTCAGGATATTTTCACATTCGCTTAAATAAGCAAAGGTAATGGTGCAGTCCTGTGCAGTAATCTCGTATTCTGTATCTTTATCTGTCGGGAATTTAATCCAGTTCCCATAGATATGCTGCAGTTCTTTTATTTCTGTTTTGTTTTCTTTTACCTTCTTCAGGCTCACACTGCCTTTTTTCCCGGCTTCTGGTTTTACAAATAATTCCAGACATTCATAGTTTCCTGTGTACATATGTAAAAATCCCCTTTCTGAATTTTGTCTCCGATTCTCTATATATCTATAGTACTGACCTTCTGCCGACATAATCTTACTATATCATAACAAAATCACGAGGAGTTTCAATAAAATATTTTGACATTTTTTTATACTATTTTATCCTGTATAATCCCATATAAAAAGGATGCCGAGAGCAAATCCGACATCCTTTTCGCTGTTATAACATTCCATTCACTGTCTTATACTTATACAGCATCTCCGCATGATTCTGTTCTTCTATCTGGATATCTGCCAGCAGTTTTCGTACGCCACTGTCACCAAAGGCGAATACATCATCATTGTATGTTCCTGACACCAGCTTCTCTGTACCGATACAATCTGTTGCAAGAAACGCATCGTGTTGTTTATCTTCCGGTGAACTCATGGCTGCATAGACTGCTTTTGGCTGATAGTCTCTGCCTGATCTGTCATTACAGTTACATTCAGGCACACTTCCGGAAAGAATCATTGACAAAGACTCATAATGCTTCTGTTCTTCCTGCTGGATATTCCGGAAAAGATTTTTAAGCTCCGGGTCTCTGGCCTGTTCTGCGTATTTTCCATACTTTTCCACACAGCTTTTCTCTTGTGTCTGAAGATCTTCGATTACTGAACGTTCCTTTTCTTTTAAAATCATAGTCTGTTGTCTCCTTTTTTAAGAAATACTGTATTTTGTTACATGAAAATAGTATGGATAAAAAATGCTTTTTTATTCTCTGTATCATGACTTATGACAATTTCAGAGAATATTTTGTGTTACTGTTCACATGCCACTGTCCCGCGAGGTGTTTTGGCATGAATATGCCAAAATCCCGAGACATACAAGCCAAAATTCCATTGCCGCAGGCAATCTGGAATGAATTTTGGCTACGTTACTGTGAACGGAGTGAACAGTAACTATTTTGTTCCAACACCACTGTATCAGAGTGAATTTCTGTTTACTTTATGATATACTTATATGCACGATAAAAGTTTTAAACTTAGGAAGATTTATAATGAAACGAATTGATTTTGAAAACGGAACTGTGACCAACAATATATTAAGCGCTGCGCTTCCCATGCTGGTAGCGCAAATATTGAATCTTTTATACAACATTGTGGACCGTATCTATATCGCCAGGATTCATGATATAGGAACAACTGCACTTGGCGCTGTGGGCTTATGCTTTCCGATCATCATGATCATTACTGCTTTCAGTAATCTCTTTGGTTCCGGAGGTGCACCAATTTTCTCTATCAACCGCGGAAAAGGAGATTCCAGGACTGCTGACATGATCATGAATACTGCTTTCACCATGTTATGTGGAAGTGCTGCTGTGCTGATGCTGATCGGATTTCTTTTTGCCCGCCCCTTACTGACTCTGTTTGGTGCTTCAGATGATGCTCTGGTTTATGCGTATCCCTATCTGATGATTTACCTTCTGGGTACTCTCCCTTCCATGATAGCAACAGGAATGAATCCTTTTATCAATGCACAGGGATATGCCATCATCGGTATGCTGTCAGTAACAGTCGGTGCAGTGACAAATATTATTCTTGATCCGATTTTTATTTTTGTTCTGGATATGGGGATTAAGGGTGCAGCGATTGCTACTGTCATCTCTCAGATTCTCTCTGCCTTGCTTGTATTTTATTTTCTTCATGGAAAATCAGAATTGAAGGTAAGATGGATTCATATAAATGAGATTTCTGAGTGCACCAGACATGCCAGGGATATCATCAGTCTGGGGTCTGCTGGATTTATCATGCAGCTGACTAACAGCCTGGTAAGTATCTGCTGCAATAATGTTCTTTCCGTGACAGGCGGTGATATTTATATCTCTGTCATGACTATTATATCCAGTGTTCGCCAGATGGTGGAGACGCCTATCCATGCGATCAATGAGGGAACCTCTCCTGTTCTCAGCTACAATTACGGAGCCAGACGTCCTGACAGGGTAAAGAAAGCAGGGGTTGTTCTGATCATTATGGTTCTGATCTATACAGGTATCATGTGGAGCGTCATTCTCATTGCCCCTGAATTTCTGATCGGGATCTTCAGTTCAGACAAACTGCTATTAAAGGATGCAGTTCCTGCGCTGAAGCTTTACTTTGCAGCCTTTATTTTTATGGATCTGCAGTATATTGGTCAGACAGTGTTTAAATCATTGAATAAAAAAAAGCAGGCGATTTTTTTCTCCCTGCTTCGTAAAGTATTTATTGTGGTTCCGCTGACTTATTTCCTGCCCTATGGATTACACATGGGCACAGATGGCGTGTTTATGGCAGAACCGGTATCCAATGTGATCGGTGGTTCTCTGTGTTTTATTACCATGCTGGTTACAATCTTGCCTGAATTAAACAAAATGGGAAACTCCCGATAAGCAGAAAAGTCCTCAGTATTTATCCATTTTTAACTATCGCATAACTTTGCAGAAATTGTAAAAAGGATAAACAATGAGGACTTTTATTTAACTGAACATGAGAGTTCTTTACATAGCTTCATATATTTCCCAATATAATATTAATCAGGTTCTTATCGAGCATGATCGTCCGGTTCCATGGGTTAAGAATAATTCCCTCAATCTCATTTACCTGTAATGCTGAATGAAAAAGCTGATCTATGTCTGTCAGAAAAGTGGACTGAACGCTTCCGCCGCCTTTCAATTCTTCCTCAAAGCCGGTAAATGCCGCCCACCAGATTTTTCCATCTCCGGTTTTCACTGTGCCGATCCGAAGTTGGTTGTCTCCTGTGGGCGGTTCTACTGAAAGGATAAACTGACCCTTTTCTCTCATTCGTCTACGGATTACAGTCAGTGTATGTGCCAGCATTTCCTGAGTGGCTTCCTGCTGTAGAGCAGCGATCGCCTGCTCTATTTTTTCATTTCCCTGAAGACCTTTATCCTGATTTACATTCTTATTATCGCTCATATTGTTACCTTTCATCTGTGGTGATATCACTTTTCAGACAGTGTGTAAGATCATATTTCAGGGATGTCGGCGGCAAATCTCTCATGCCGCCGGCATCCTGTCATTTATTTATATTTCACAGCAGTTCCATATGCAATAACTTCTGCTGCCCCTGACATTACCTGGGAGGAGCCATATTTCACACCGATCACAGCATCCGCATTCATCTCTTTGGCTTCATCTACCATACGTTTGGTGGCAATCTGTCTTGCCTCATTGAGCATTTCCGTATAACCTGTGATTTCCCCGCCTACCAGGGTCTTCATCCCTGCCATGAAATCTTTTCCTACATTTTTTGTCTGTACAACTGTTCCCTTTACAATTCCCAGTGCCTCAAACTCTACACCCGGAATGTATTCAATACTTAGAAGCTTCATCCTCTTCTCCTCCTTCAATCTCTTTCATGCGTCCTGCAAGTGCTGCCAGAATTCCTCCGATGATCACAACCGGTATGGCAATCAGAAATATCAGCAGTCCGGTCGGTATGGGATCTTGTGTATTTGCCCACAGCATAAGCCCTATGGTAAATCCCATAAGCAAGATCATAACTACTGCTCCAATGATCGCTCCTGTCCTTCTTTTCTTACGGATATCTGTTTTCTTTATATCCATAAACCTTGCACCCTCTTTCTCCATCTGCTCGATTTCTTCCAGACAGTTCTCAGCATTCAAGGTATCCAGGGACTGATGTTCTGCGATCAGGCGCTCACACATTTCCTGCATTTTCACAAGGCCCTCCCTGCGGCGTTCCAGTTCTCCCAGGTGCTGTTCCAGACAGAACTGCAGGCTTTTCCTCTTTTCAAAAAGAGCTCTCATCTCTTCTATGGAAATATCCATCTTCCGGAATAATTTGATTTCCTGAAGTCTGGCAATGTCTGCCGTATGATATTCCCGGTATCCGTTCTCTGCACGCTCCACATTCAGGAGACCCTGCTCTTCATAAAAACGGATATTCTTTCTGGTGATGCCTACCAGTTCTTCCACCTGTTTGATCTTCATTCTGTTACCTCTTGCTTTCCCGACAGCAGATACAGCTGATCTCTGCTCTACTGCCCTGTCTGTGCTTCCTTTATACTGCTTCCACAAGGAGGAAGGTCAAGTATTTTTTGAAAGAAATTGAAAAAAATATAGCTTCCGGCAGGGGGAATCTTTTAAGCTCCTGTACGGTCTGAACTCCTCATAATTGTGATCAGAGAACTGAGCAGCAATAACATAGGATAAAATAATTTCGGCATGATCTGAAATGCAGAAATCTCACCACCCAGTTCATTCACTGCTGAGATTGCAACCAGCATCTGTGCACCATAGGGAATCACTCCCTGGAAAACACAGGAAAAAGTGTCCAGTAGGGAAGCTGTCTTTCTCGGTGTAATTCCATACTCCTCTGCCATTTCCTTTGCGATAGGATTAGCCATGACAATCGCCACTGTATTATTGGCAGTAGCAATATCCATAGTTCCTACCAGAAGTCCCATTCCAAGCTGTCCGCCTTTCTTTCCGCGAAAAATTTTATGGATCCAGCTAAGAAGCGCATCAAATCCACCATATTCACGAATCAGCGCACACATGGCTGCTACCAGAATTGCCACCATACAGGTCTCAAACATTCCGGATACACCGGATCCCATATTTTTCAGGATCTCTACAGGTGTAATATGTCCTCCGATCAGCATGATAAATGCTCCGGATACAATTCCTGTCAGCAATACCACAAATACATTGATTCCAACAATTCCTCCGATCAACACCAGCACATACGGTATTACCTGTGTCATATGATAGGGCTGGAGCACACGACCCTGGATTTCTGTCTGAAATGACAGGGTCAGGATTAAAATCAGTGTGGCGCCGGCTGCCGGAAGAGCGATCCAGAAGTTCTCCCTGAATTTGTCTTTCATCTCACATCCCTGACCATTACATGCAGCAATCGTCGTATCTGAAATAAAAGAAAGATTGTCTCCAAACATGGCTCCGCCCATAACGGAAGCCACACAAAATGCCAGATCAAATCCTGATGCTGTGGAAACTGCAGCTGCGATGGGTGTCAGAAGGGTAATGGTTCCCACAGAGGTTCCCATAGCCACAGACACAAAACAGGCAACTACAAACAGCACAGCAACTGAAAATCTGGCAGGTATCAGACTCAGCATACAATATGCAACACTCTCAGCACTGCTTCTTCCCACAACCCCTACAAAAGATCCGGCTGCAAGGAAGATTAAAAGCATGGTGATGATATTTTTATCCCCAACTCCCCGTGCCATGATCTCCAGTTTCTTATCAAAATCCAGTGCTCTGTTCTGCAGACAGGCAACCAGGATCGCAGCCAGAAATGCTACTACAATAGGCACATTATAAAATCCCATGGGGATTTCCATCACATACTCAAACAAAATGCCCAGTCCAAGGTATAATACAAGAAATACACCTATGGGAAGCAGGGCAATTCCTTTTCCTTTTCTCATCTTTCATCCTCTTTCTACCATAATCTCTTTATGGTTATATAATCACCCTGCTATTCTATCATACCCACAGCTTTCCTGCCATAGTATTTATCACAGCTTTGGCTGATAGCGCATATCCGACACGTTGTAGATTGTCACAAAGGCCTTTGGATCTTCATGATTGATGTAAGCCATCAGCTTCTGATATTCTGTTTTGTCTACGATCGTGATGATCTCATTACGTTTCTTCATATTATAGGCACCTGTCGCTTCATAGATTGTCGCTCCGCTGTGCAGATCTTCGATAATAAATTTACGCAGTTCTTCCTCTTTCTGAGTGATAACGCAGACACGCCGCTTAATATTATGGTCAAAGATAAAGTGATCCAGAACCATACCATTAAAGTATGTTCCGAGAATACTCAGCACCACTGTCTTTTTATCATATACCAGTGCTGCGGAAAGAGCCACGCACATACCGGAAAGAGACATTGCTTTTCCCAGTTCCATGTGGAGATATTTGTTCATGATCTTTGCCACAATATCCAGTCCGCCGGAGGATGCATTTCTGTTAAAAAGAATGCTCAATCCTACACTGACTACCAGGATATAGCACAGCACATCCAGTTCCTGACTGTTGGTCATAGAGCCAAAATCCGGAAATAATTTCTCAAATAATCCGAGAAATAAGGGCAAAACGATGCTGGTGTAAACCGTTTTTACGCCAAATTCGCGTCCGCAGGTAAAGAAACCAATGATCAGAAGTACCACATTCAAAATCATGGTGATCGCAGACAGTGGTAAGGGTACAAAGTTTGATAGTACGATACCAAGACCGGAGATACTGCTTACAGATGTATGGCTCGGCACCAGAAAGAAATAAACTGCTGCCGCAATGATCGCTACCGCACCTGTCAGGATCAGTACTTCCTTTATGATATCTGCATAATTTAGTTGTTTTTTCATAGTTAGATTTCCTGTCTTTCTTTCCATATTCTTGTTCTATTGTAACATATAGAAAGAGAATGTCCATTGGCAATTACAAAAAGAGGCTGTCTTCCATGACACCCCCTTTGTAAATCCTTATAACCTATAGGACTGCTATAAAATTCGCTTTCATATATTCGAACATGTTTGAAAAATGTTCTGATATTTTATCCTAACGGTTCTGTATGTTTCTCAGATAAATAGGCCTTCTGTTCTTCCTCCGGTGCTTCCCAGATTGTTGTTGTAGTTCCATCCTTATCTACATATACTTCTTTTATCTCATCTTTCTTCAGAATCTCATGAAATTGATCATATGGATAAAAAATACAGCTTACATATTTTTCCCACAAGCTCTGTTCAAAATGGATAGTCATTACACCTGTTTCTCTGTCCAAAGATGTTTTCCAGCGATAATTTCCTTTTATATTCATTCTATATGTTACTTCATCTTTATTATCCTCAACAATAGTAATCCCGGCATCTTTGTAGTTGATATATGTGACATGTTTATTCATGAACGTGAACACTGCCACAAAGCAAACTATGGTTGCTGCTATGGAAAGCAGGATTGTTTTTGTCTTTTTTTTCTTTAAAAATTTCCTGAAATTCTTCAGGTCATTTGCTTCATTGCTGTTTTCTTTTGTCTGCGCATAGATTTTCATATCATTTTCAAGGTCTGCCTTTGTCTCATGGTATACCCGCTGGCAGATTTCACAGTTTTGCAGATGTTCTTCTACAAGTTCTTTTGTATCTTCGCTTACTGCATCTTCAATGTACAATGGCAGAATATCCTGTATCACGTTGCAGTTTATTTTTTCCATGTTACTTTTCCTCCTGACTTATCTGTGCTCTTATCATCTGGCGTGCACGGTGGTAGGTTACTCTTGCCCACCCGGCACTTTTCTGATAGCATTTTCCGATCTGCTCAAAGGAGAGTTCACCATATATCCGCAGATGAAATACTTCCCTGTAGGGTTCCGGTATCAGTTCTGCATAGCGTTTGAGATTCCGAACTGTCTCATCCTGCACGATCTGATCCAGTACTGCCGGGGATGTATCCTGCATGGAATCCTGCATTATTTCTGAAAATTCTTCGCCCACATAGATTTTGTTTCGCCTGCAATAACGGAAATATGTATTCTTCGCAATTACAAATAACCATGCGCGGATATCCTTCCGGCCGTCAAATTTCTCAATATTATTCATTGCCTTCAGGAATGTTTCCTGGGTAATTTCCTCTGCCAGACTTTCATTTTCGGAAAGTGCCCGGATATAGAGAAAGACATCATGGAAATACTTCCTATAGATTGCTTCGATTTCTGATTTCTCCATTCCTGCCCCTTATATTTTTTATTATCCTACTGCATCTTTCGGGATTTTTAATGGTCCTGTCTGACCGATCGTGGTGCCATCCTTATCCAGAATATAACCATCTTTATCCTGATATGACCCTGCCGGCGGTGTCCACATAGATCCATCTGACGACCTGATCTGTCTTCTTCCATTGAATGTCTGAACACGGTTCTGATTTTGTTGTATCTGCATTGAATATGCACGGCTGCTCACCTGGGTATCACTGTCTGTATCAGATGCACAACCTGATAAACCAACCATAACTGTCAGAATGAATATTCCTAAATATCGTTTCATGATGATCCTCCTGTCTGCTGTATCATTATTTTATCTGATGTCTTTCTATATAACTAAGTCACAGACAGAAGAAACGTTACAGAAAAATTTATATTTTGATATTTTAACCGAAGCAAGTAAGTCTCTTCTTACACTACCTGTTTGACTTTATAATGCAATATTCCTTTTGTCAGAGACACTGCCAACACACCCACAGCTATTACAGCTATAACGTGCCAAATACTGTATATATCATTCAGATTCACCTGCATAATCAGAAACATCGGCATCGAGTCCACCAAAATCCATACAAGTCCGCCAAAAAAATCCGTACAAGCAATGGAATTGCCCAGCATATTGCAGTTGCGACTACAGCTCCAAACATACTGTCCTGATATGCTGAAATGCACAATGTAATGGCATTTAATGATAAAAATGCCAACATCCCCAATATCAAAAGCACTGACAAATAACTGAAAAATGGAACTTTATCCACTGTCTTCCACATACTTCCCGAAATGACTACTCCTGTCAGATCGTATCCTCCCTTTAAGTCATACACGATTTTGCATAATCCCCATGCACTTCCTGTAATTCCTGCATATAACAGAACTGTTATCGTAAAAGAAGCCAGAACTTTGGCTGAAGTATCCTTCCTTATTCCATCTCATCAGGTACAATTCTGCGATCTTCAGGTGGTCAAAGGTTTCGGACGGCAGATTTATGATAAGTATTTCTTCCTTATTGTCTGGCAGCGGCACTTTTACCATACGTAGGGTAACATGCCCAAGTTCCGCCATTCTCCGCCCAATATCCGTCCCCTGGTAATGTCTGATCCGGCTCTTGTCCAAACAAATATCCACCCAGGCATCTGGTGCCGCCATAGCAGCCTGCTCTTTTTTATAATCACTGGATTTAAGACGTGCAAGGAATAAAATGCCTTTTTCCATCATCCGTATAAAAGCCGCGGTAGACGGGTATCCCCTGTCCATGACGACCAAAAAAGGTGTAGTGCCCATCGTTTCAGGCAAACGGTCAATCTGTCCTTCTGCAAGACGCATTTCATCAAACTTACATTTACAGCAGTCGCTCTCCAAAATCATGCGGTTCATGACATCATATAGACATCCAAGACCTATGGAAGCCTGTGGTTTTGTTCCTTTTCTGCTGGAAGTGCCAAATTCTTCCAGGTTTTCCTTGGTAGTGGGGATATTGACTCCTGAACCATCTGCCGCTAAAACCAGATAGCCTTGAAAAGTAGAGAAACCGGGGTCTGCGTAAAAGTTTCTGTTATGATGGCGGTAAAGCTCATAAAAAGCCAGTGGGTTCAGCTTCATACGTTGTTTTAAATAGCCGGGGGTTGATATTTCGGTTCCCGGATGTGCAGTTTTCATATAATTCCGTAATTCCAGACTCAAAATAATCCCCCTTCGGTTAATCATTGTAAACAGAAAATCTGTCAAAGGCATTTTTCGGTTTCTCGTAAAAGAGGCCGGCTTTCCATTTTTGCAAAAATCGTGGAATTCATCCTGATGGATCAAACTGATATCACAACAGGTACGCTTTTGAGAGTTTTTCATAAAATCACCTGCCCTATGGAAAAGACACCTATTATCTATTTTTATTATGCAGCAAAATCGCAGAAAAAAGGAACCTCTTACACTTCAAAATGTAAAAGATTCCTTAAGTTAATGACATTGTGAAAAATCAAGGCTCAGAATTCCAAGAAGTTATTGTTCACCTTGCATATTTAAGTGTGTTTATCATAACATTACTACCGCATATTGCCCATAAAATAATCTGTCCAAAATCTATAAATTTCTGTCTTTCATGTTTTATCATATAAAAAAAGACTGCCTTTTACGACAGCCTTTTAATCACTCGCACTGATACTACAAATTCATAAGATATCCAATCTCTCGATGTTTAACACTTACTCCCCATAGAGAACCGCAATTGCTTCATATGGTTGCATCATATGCGGTTTATGGTTCTCATAATTGGAAATAAGTACAGTTCCCTCATTTATGTTTGCCAAAGTACACTCTGCTTCTTCCTGTGTAAAATTACATATTACTAACAGTTTTTGTCCACCTAATATTCGTTCATATGCAAAGATGCGTTCATCTTCAGGAAGTAGAAGATTGTAATGCCCATCTATGATAATATCGTATTCTTTCCTCAGTTGAATCAATTTTTTATAATAATGAAACACAGACGATTTATCGGAAATCTGTGATTCCGCATTGATTTCCTTATAATTCGGATTTACCTTAATCCATGGTGTACCCACAGTAAATCCGGCATTGGGGGAATCACTCCATTGCATAGGTGTTCTTGCATTATCACGACCTCTTAATCCCAGATAACGAATCATGTCTTCCTTACTTATCAAACCCGATTCTGTTAATTCACGGTAATTATCTATACATTCAATATCCTTATAATCATCAATACTGTCAAAATAGATATTGGTCATTCCCAGTTCTTCACCTTGATAAATATATGGTGTTCCCTGCATCATATGAAGACAGGTAGCCAACATTTTTGCTGAAATCTCACGAAACTCAGAACTGTCATTTCCGTATCTGGAAACTGCCCTGGGCTGATCATGATTGTCCCAATACAGGCTGTTCCATGCCTTTCCTTCCAGTGCCGTCTGCCACTTGCTCATCACCTGCTTCAACTCCAACAACGGTACCGGATTATCTGTCCACTTACCATAAGGTCCATTTGCCAGAAAAGCGTGTTCAAACTGAAACACCATGTTTAATTCTGACCCATCAAGATTTGCATATTTTTTTGCCTGTTCAATAGTGACACCAGCTGTTTCTCCTACAGTAATCAAATCGTATTTTGACAATACTTCCTTATTCATTTCTCTGAGAAATTCATGTATTCTTGGTCCACTGCAGATGTAAGGGTCACTGTCTCCGTACAAACCGCCTTTGCACTCCCCGTCTGGAAATGTCTGTACTTTCGAAAGCAGGCTGATAACGTCCATACGGAATCCATCGATTCCTTTTTCGCACCACCAGTTCATCATATCATATATTTTATGACGAACCTCCTCATTTTCCCAATTAAGATCAGGCTGTTTCTTTGAGAACAAATGCAGGTAATACATTCCTGTATGTTCGTCAAATTCCCAGACAGAGCCTCCAAAGCACGCTCCCCAGTTATTTGGTTCCTTTCCATTCACAGGGTCTTTCCAAATATAATAATCCCTGTATGGATTATCTTTGGATTTTCTGCTTTCCACAAACCATGGATGTTCATCTGATGTATGATTCACAACAAGATCCATCATGATTTTCAGACCTCGCTTATGTGCTTCCTGTAACATTCTGTCAAAATCTGACATTGTTCCAAAATCATCCATAATATCCTGATAATCAGAAATGTCATACCCATTGTCATCATTAGGAGATTTATAAACAGGAGAAAGCCACAGTACATCCACTCCAAGTTCTTTTAAATAATCAAGCTTCTCAACAATACCGTTTATATCACCAATCCCATCTCCGTTGCTATCCATAAAACTTCTTGGATAAATCTGGTATACCACACTTTTTTTCCACCACTGATTTTTCACACTCATTTTCACACTCATTTTTATCCTTTCACTGCTCCTTCTGTTACGCCTTTAACAATATACTTCTGACAACACAAATAAAAAATAATAATTGGTATCATACACAAAACTAATCCTGCCGTAGCTAAATCCCATTTCTTTGCGAATTGTCCAAAAAATAAAAATGTTTTTAATGGCAATGTCTGAATCCCTTCCTTATTGATTACAAGAGATGGAAGAAGATAGTCATTCCAGGTTGACATTACATTTAAAATTGCCACTGTCACAATGATTGGCTTTAACAAAGGCAGAACTATGCAGAAAAATCTTCTGAACATTCCGCATCCATCAATTGTAGCAGCTTCTTCTAATTCCAGTGGAATATTTTTAATAAATCCATGAAACAGGATAATTGCCATAGAGCATCCAAATCCCTGATACATAAAAATCAAACCCGGAGTGTTTAATAAATGAAGTTGTCCCATATTCCGAATAAGCGGAAGCATAACACATTGAAACGGAATCAGCATTGCAGAGGCAAAAATCATAAAAATAACATTACTCGCCCTGGTTTTATATCTTACCAGTGCCCAGGCTGCAAGTGAAGAAATAAAAATGATAATAACAACCGTTAGTCCTGTTATCTTTAGAGAATTCGTAAATGAATTAAAAAAATTCAACCTGTCAAACGCCTTTATATAATTTTCAACAGACCATGTTTCCGGAAAATTAATAGCATTTTTATAAATATCCCGCAAAGGTTTGAATGAATTAATCGCCAGAACATAAATTGGAAACAAAAACGCAATGGAGAGTATTACTCCCAGCAATTGCATAAATATTTTTTCTATACGTTTTGCCCACATTACATTTCCACCTCCATCTTTTTACTGCAATACAACTGCGTCAACGATACAATTGCAATGACAATAACAAAAATCAGCGCCTTTGCCTGTGCGCGGCCCAGATCATTTTCTCCAAATGCAGTACGGTAAATATTCATACATACCATCTGTGTAGAGCCATAAGGTCCACCGTTTGTTAAAGCCAGGTTCTGGTCATAAAGTCTGAAGGTACCTGAAAGTGTCAGAAAGAAACCAATTGTAAATGCCGGCATACATAATGGCAATATCAAATTTTTTAAACGCTGCAGTCTTCCTGCACCATCAATTTCTGCAGCCTCAATCAGATTATCAGGAATACTCTGCAGCTGTGCTATATACACGATCATCATATATCCCGCCTGCTGCCAGACAACTACAATCATTAATCCAACGGTAGATGTAAATGGTGTAGACAACCATCCCTGAAGCCATGAAATATTTAGTGATTTTCCTAAGTAATTGAACCCCTGTGTAAACACAAACTGCCATGCAAATCCAAGAAGGATACCTCCAATCAAGTTGGGCATAAAGAACACAGTACGAAACAAATTAGCTCCCCGAATTTTCTGTGTGACCAGCAGTGCAAGTGCAAATCCAAGAAGATTAACCAGAATAACTGCTACAACAGAAAATTCTGCCGTATAAAGAAAATCCCGCCAGAACACTTTATCACTGATAAGTCCCCTGTAATTCTCAAGTCCGGCAAAACTGACAGGTTTATTCATTCCATTCCAATCCGTAAAAGAATATAATAAACCTGTAATTGCCGGAATCAGAACTACCATAGCAAAACAGATGAGGGCAGGAAGCACGCAAATCCAAAACCCTGACTTAGATTTTTTCATTATTATATCCACTCCTATTCCAAAAGGATGCCGTCATTTACTATAACGGCATCCCATTATTTTATTTACTTCTAGCCTTTGACCAGGCATCTTTACAGTCGCTTACAACTTCGTCCCATGTTTTTTCACCTGAAACATAAGCCTGTACACCGTTTCCAAAGACATCACCAAAGCCAGCTGGAAAAGCATTAAATATCCATGATGTTGTGTTGCCTTCATCCAAATATTTTTTTACAACTTTTCCAAGTGCGTCTTCCGGTTCCACACCATCGTAATTTGAGAAAGCAGGAACGGACATCATCTTATGAACAACCATATCTTTTCCTTCATCAGACTGAAATAACCAGTTTAAAAAATCCTTTGCCGCTTCTTTCTCTGCATCCGAAGCACCGCTGTATACATTGTAGCAGCAAGGCACACCTACTGCCAGTTTTCCACTGACCACATCACCTAAAGGTATAGGAATAATTCCAAGATTATCTGCAACTTCCGGATTTACATCTGCCATTTCTGTATTAATCCAGTTACCCTGCTGCAAAACTGCAATTCTTTCAATTGCAAGACCTCCGCCAACGCTCTGTGAATAATCGCCAGAAAGAAGTTCAACCGGATTATCTGCTGCAGCTGTATACTTCACCTGAAAATCGATAATCTGCTTCAATTCCTCTGCATTTGTGAATTTCAGTTCCTTTGCCTCGTAGGCTGCATTTTCATCCTGGAATTCCTGGTTTAATCCGGTATTAATCGTATGACATCCAGTAATCCAGTTTTCTTTTACCGGAAAATCCATAACAGCTTCCAGATCCGGGAACTCATCCTTTAAGTCTCCATTATCAATCATGGTTTTTAATTTGGAAAAAGCTGTATCTATTTCTTCATACGTTTTAAGACTTTCCCCGTCAATTCCTGCTGCCTCAAATATTTTCTTATTATATATATATCCATATCCTTCCATTGAATAAGGAAGTCCCAGAACCTTGCCCTCTGCATTAGTGGATCCTTCTGCTGCTGCCTCTGTCATGTAAGGTACCCATGGCTGATCTGAAAGATCTTCCATATTCTCTCCCCACTCATCCCAATTCAGAGGACCCTGAAGAGTAAAAATGGTTGGCATATTTCCACCATTTAATCTGGTTTTAAGAGTACCGTCATAATCATCACCACCGCCGACTGTTTCCATTACAACTGTAACATTAGGATGTAATTCCATGTAACGGTCGGCAGCTTCTAACATTGCATCATGTATTTCTACCTTTCTTCCCATAATACTGATAGTTACATCTTTTCCTCCTGCAACCTCATCTTTCTTTTCTTCGGCATATGCAGTAGCTGCAGAACAGGTAAGAGCAGTAAAACTCATCATAGCTGCTAACCCAATGGAAATCACTTTTTTTGTTTTCATCAATTTTTCCTCCTCTATATTTCTTTGGTTTTGCGCTAAACCTTTAATGTAATTTGTATTATAAATACTTTTTCACAATAATTCAATAGGTTTTCCGCAAAACTACAACAATACACAATACATTGCAACTGCTTTTGTGAAACATAACTAAAAAGGAACCAAATCTCCCCAGATCTGATTCCTTTTGTTATTTCTATTCTCTTTTTCTTACGGACTCTCTTACAACCAACTGTACGGCGATCTTTATATTTCTCTCTTCCTCCGGCAATTTCTCTCGGTTTATCAGTCTCAGCAATAATTGCATAGCAGTTGAAGCTTTTAACCCAATATTCTGGTGAACCGTAGTTAACCTGGGGCGAATAAGTTCTGCATAAAAGGTATCATCAAACCCTGTTATCGATATATCCTCAGGTACCCTGACTCCCTTATCAATAAAATAATCGACAGCATCTATAGCGAGATAATCAGAAATAAATGCGAGTGATCCCGCCTCCCTGAACCTGGGGAGCAGTTCATCATATTGTAATCTGCGTACTTCTTTTCTCGCCGAAAGTAAGATTAATCTTTCTTCCTTTTTGCACTCTCCAAATGCCTCTGTCATCGCTCTTTGAAATCCGGCAAATCGACACTGATCCATCTCTGCAGTATTTTCTGTCAGAAACAGTGTTTTCCTGAATCCATGATCTGCCCAATACTTTCCAAGCTGATAGGCTCCATCAAAATCATCCGTCCCCACATTTACCACCAGTTCAGGGTCACTCACATATGTATCAATAGCAACTGTTGGTTTTTTCAGCATTTTTTTTAATGTTTTATGGCTCTTTTCGGTCCATCCCAGGACAATAAGACCATCTACATTCCATCGCGAAGTCACCTCAGCAACTTTCCGGCAATCATCACCTCTGATAATCATCATATAGTAACCGGCATTTTCAATTTCACTGGAAATTTGTCCAACAAATGTACTGACAAATGGATCCTGCATGGCGTTTTCACCATGAAGATAATCAAAACCTATTACCAATCCAATAATATGAGAAGTATTCTGTGACAAAAGCCGGGCACCCATATTAGGAATATACCCCACCTCATCAAGTATACTGCTGATTTTCTGTGCTGTTTCCTGCGATACCCTCTTTGTATTTCCGTGAATAACATTTGACACTGTAGTAGGACTTACTCCGACCATATTTGCAATATCTTTTACACGAATCATGATTTCCTCCCAAAAACATTACAAGTCACTTTAAATTTATTATACAATTTTGTCTGAAATTTTCAATTTCAAAAATCATAGTTTCCTGATGCTTCCAACTACTGAAATCTTCATATTCTGCTCTCTTCTTTGACATGTACCTGGTTATAGGGGATTTCTATTCCATTGGCATCAAATGCCTCTTTGATCAACTAATTCAGACGCCATTTAACAGACCAGTATTTATCTGTCGCTACCCACACACGAAGTCCCATGATCACCGCGTTCTCACCTAATTCGTCAACAAACCTCACCATCCCCTTGTCCTCCTTGGTATCCTCATCATTATGGAGAATCTCCTCCAGAATTTCTTTTACCTTCTGGATACCGGAATCATAGGATATCCCTACCTTGATTTCAGCCGATTATCTGCAGTATAGCCTTCAGAAGATCTCCCTGAAGATAATAGGTCGTCTCAAAATGAAGATATGCTAACGATACTTTATCCCACAACAGTAAGATCTTTGGCGGGAATTCTTCATCCCCATCCCAGAACTGGAGCAACACAGAGAACTCCGGAAGAACCGGCATTTCAAATGTCAGATCTGCCCCTGCCAGACGTTTCGTCTGCTTTCCTCCCAGACAGATACAGGCCTGCTTTACCTCTTCCACTTTGCCGGAAAATGCTCTTGCATACTTTTCCACAAAGGGATCTGTTGACGGACTGCTCCCGGCAGTTACAAACCTGCCCACAGGCTGCCACTGCCCGGTAAGAGGAGGCAGTATCTCCTGCCCGGAACAGCAGAGAAAATCATAGATTGTCATAACAACTGTATATTCTCTGCAGTCCGTCCATTCTTCGCCTGTGGCATATTCAATAGCACCGTTTCTGCGATTGATCCGATATTCTGTTCCAATGTATTTCAAATACAGATATTCTTCATCATGTTTCAAACCATATTTCTCTATCAGCTTATCCTGATCATATTTTAAAAACAACTCTCTTCCTGTATATACCTGTTTTTCATAATTATCCATAATATACTTTATTCCATTTCTTATTTTAATCGAATCAAGTAAGTCCCCTGCGGAGGTTGCGAAAAGCAATTATTCGTTATACCAGACATAAATACAGGAAATATGCGACATAACACAACAGCATAACCACACCACAGGGTTTTCTTAATTCTTTATGTCTGAATGTACCAATCCAGAGTATTACTCCGCACAGAACTGCAATTACAGTATCAATAATAAATTTACTCTCAAACGGCACAGTACAAATGAGTGCTGTTGTACCGATAACAAACAAAATATTAAAAATATTGCTTCCGACTATATTTCCAATGGCAATTCCTGTATTTCCTCTTCTGGCTGCTGTTACTGATGTGACAAGTTCCGGAAGAGATGTTCCCAGTGCAACAATTGTCAGCCCGATAAATCTCTCACTCATGCCAAAATAACGGGCAATCTCCGTTGCTCCGCTGACAGCAAAATCACTGCCCTTTACGACCAGAATTCCACCGATTACCATCAGGAGCATACATTTCCATACCGGATTATCCTTTGCTTCTGCTTCTTCCTGATCGTTCCCTTTCTTTGCCATCACAAACAGATATCCCAGATATATCAGAAACAGTATCCAGAAAATCACACCTTCAATAAAAGTCACCTCTGAACCTGTGATACCAAAGATCAGCAAAATAATTGTTATCACTGTCATAAACGGAATTTCGTAAAGAAGCGTGGATTTTTGAATCGCTACATTCGTAATTACTGCTGTGATTCCCAGGATGATGAAAATATTCAGGATATTACTTCCGACTACATTTCCAATGGTAATACCTGCATTCTTATTTATTGCAGCAGTAATACTGACTGCTGCCTCCGGCATGCTGGTTCCCATTGCTACAATGGTTAATCCAATGATCAACTGTGGAATTCCCAGCTTTTTCGCAATACTGGCTGCACCCTCCACAAACCAGTCTGCACCTTTCACCAGAAACAAAAAACCTGCCAGCAAAATAATAACCTGTAAAAACATCATTTTTACCTCTCTTTCTTTTATTACGTACTCACAAAATCAAATATAAAAAGATTCCGGAATACATTTATTTTGCAGTAGGTATAAAAAAAGAGACTCCTACTGCATTCACAGTAAAAGTCTCGCAATTTCATCACTTTCCGAGTTATATGTTTCAATAACTGTCCTGACGAAGAAGTGAACCGAATCTACTCGGCAAGCTACTCCCTTTTTACAGATATATTCTAACAAACTGGCTCTTAAAAATCAATTATTTTTTATCATAAGATTCTCCATTAGATTCTTCATAATCCATAATATAAAAAGAAGCCTCGTTACTGCGAACGGAGTGAACAGTAATGTAGCCACCTCCCTGTGTCAGAATCTGCATCAGAAATCTGCAGTATTTAAAATTTCCGTATGTCCATTCAGCAGGTAATTGCGCATACTGAAAAAAGGGTCTTTATTTTCCAGAATCAGGAAGCAGCTTATCTTACAGTAAGATATTCCACTGCAAAAATCGCCAGCACGCCTACCAGCACACTAAGTAATACATAACACAGAGCTATTCCCATATGTCCATCCCGGATCAGCTCCGAAGATTCCAGTGCAAAGGTTGAGAATGTGGTAAATCCACCGCAGACTCCCACCTTCAGAAACAAAATCATCCTTGGTGGAACAGACAATTTCGCCGCCAGTACTGTGATTGCTCCGATTACAATACATCCAATCACATTGATACAAAAGGTTTTTACCGGAAAAATCATGGTTTCTCCTGTGGGAATCAGCCCGATCAGATACCGCAATACTGCTCCTGCAAAACCACCCAGCCCTACTGCCAAACAATTCATCATTTTATCTCTCCAAAATCATCCGCTTCGCTACGCGGCTCTATACCGAATAACTGCTTCGCAGTTTATTCGGTTAATATAAATTTACTTGCTTATCTACGAGTTTTTCCCCTTCATACTGCAATTTTAAAGAAAAAAATCGCTCATCTCCTGAAAGAAGCAAATCCAGAAAAACTCTGTCACCTTCCCATGTGGGAAGTGTCGGCACAACAGCTTTATCTATCCAGTAAAGTTCTCCTTCATTGCATTCTGTTAATTCACCGATATATTCGTTGGCCGTAAACACACACATAAGCTCCGGTTCACATTTATCGCTTATAAATGTAACCAGACCTCGAAGTTTATATGATGTCAGTGTTAATCCTGTTTCTTCTTTCACTTCACGCAAAAGACATTCCTCCGGGGATTCCTGGCCCTCTGCATGTCCGCCAACTCCAATCCACTTTCCCTCATTTATATCATTATGTTTTTTTACCCTGTGAAGCATCAGATATTTGCCATTATTTTCTATATAGCATAAAGTCGTTATTGTCATTCTTACACTTCCCTAAACAAAATTACCATACCAAATGTTCTGAGTACCGGGCAACGACACATCCCTGTTGCCAGACAAAACAAACTACTGCAGTGCGGCACGCTTTACCTGGGTCAGTGCCTTCGACACCGCAGGTACTGAAATGATGATTACCGTGATAATGCCCTCTGCCAGCAGATAGCTGTAATTGTATAAGATCGGATATACGGCTGTCAGAGATTTCGGGAAATTGTCCGGCATATAGCTCATCCAATAAAGATAACCGCCCAGAGAATGAAAAGCTCCTCTGGCAATTACAGCTATTATGTATCCTTTCAGAAGTCCATGACTCTGTTTTGCAAATAATCCTGCCAGTCCAAGTGCCGCAAATGCAAGTATGTAATCACAGCACACCTGAAAAAATGAAAGTATATAAGGCTCCTGGATAAACTGCAGGATTCCGTAAGCAAACCCAGCCATAATACCTGTTCCAATCCCATACCAGTTTGCGATCAGAACAATAAAAAGCATACTGCAAAGGGTGACGCTGCCTCCCCACGGCAGTTTAAAGATTTTCAGATAAGACGTAACAAAAGCAAGTGCAATAGCTACAGCACAGAATACCAACTGTCTTGTGGTAAGCTTTTTCTTGTCTGAATTTTTTCCTGCAAAATAAATTGCCAGAAGAAACAAAATAACTCCGGCAATAACTGTAATCACATATCCGGAAGTTGTAAGTCCGCCATCAGCAGTTACCATAAAACCAAACATGAAATGACCTCCCTCTTGTTATTGATTTTTGTTTAATTGATTTTATCTGTTGTTCAGATACTAATTTATTATAAGGATTTTATCATTCTTCGTCAATTATTCGTCGCTTACGTTTTCAATTTATTCGCTATTCTTTACAGCATTATTTTAAACTTTTTACACAACAGAAAAACCCCGGAAACCTTACGGTTCCGAGGTATCTTACGTTTGGACACAATGTACCTTGCGGTACTCTATTTATATAATTAAGATGTTATGCTAAAATTATTCGATAACTGTAGCAACACGTCCTGATCTGATCCAACAGTACGTCCACCTTCACGTTTGTGAGGTTCTTAAAATTCCATTATTTTCTGTGATTTCCGTGTCCATATTTTCTTGTGTTGTGGATTTTCCAAGCTATATTTCTATTCTCTGCATTTTTTAGTATCAAAATGGTATCACAGCGACTTCATTTCTCACTATAATATCTCTTATCTATTTGGTAAGTATCAATGCTCCTAAGAAAACAGCAATACTTAAAATAAAATCCTTTTTCACCAGAAAATTTTTATATTTCACTTCTAGCCAGAGATTCAGGACTGTCGCACATATAAGTATTGCACACCCTAACAGTATTTGCGCTATACTGCTGTTTACAACAAAAGCCATTATAATTCCTTCGCCACAAACAATTGTAATTGGTATCACCATAAACTGTTTCACAATTCGATTTTCCGATATAGGAATAAATAGACCATCTGTGGCTTTTTCAAGAATACTATCCAACTGTTGAACCATACTCCGTAAAGTCAATCGAAAAACGGCAAATATACTGCCTAACAACAACATATAACGTATTTCTTCTTGCTGTAAAAATGGCAGCGTCCAATAAAAAGGCATTTTATAAATTCCTAGACATATCGTAAACAAAATCATTCCCATTATTATCCAATTTCTGCCTAATCTATAAATAGATATTTGAGCTTTCCATATCAATGGAAAGTAGTATAAAAAATTGGATACTTTATTTTTTCTCTGTAAATATCTCACCATTTTTTCTTTTGCATATTGATCTAACAATACAGTATTATTAAAATTTTGAGCAATACGTACTTTTTCCAAAAATTGCATCTCATCTTCATACTTTAAAGCATTTATTTCCAGAACACCAAAATCATAAACTAGCATATACATCCATATTCCTATATCTATAATGCACATAAAAAAATATTTAAGCGATATTACCAAGATTATACTAAATAACAGCCATATTCCAATATCTCTTCTTTGATTTGCATGATATATTTTCCATTTCATTAAATTGGTTCTATTTAATAACAAAAATATTATGAGTAATATAAATAGAAAATTTCTATTCAAATGAATGCCATTAATACAAGCTGAAAGAATGATTGAAAATATAATGTCCTTTAAGGTTAACCCTATATATTTTATTGATATCATTTGTCTTATCTTTTTCTCTTGAATAAAAAATAATGATGCCGGTTTTATTATAATTGCCGGTTTAATATTAATAAAACAAACGCCAAACGAGTATAATATCAAAAATCCAAATACCAGATAACATATTCGAAGATTACATGCATTTATTTTCCGAATTATTGGAAAAAAATTAATCACAATTTGATATCCAACAACAGCTGCCGCAACTACCAAAGACAATATAGGTATCAGCATATTTTCTATTAATCTTTTAGTTTCTCTAATCTTATTCACACATAACAGTTTTCTGTACTCCTGCATAATGCTCTCCCTCACCAATTAAGGACATATATATTTGTTCCAACGAAGTTTCCTTATTCATCTGCTGCTTTTGTAATATTTCTGCCTTTGTTCCTTGTTCAACTATTCTTCCATCATATAAAAAAATATATCTGTCACAAAAATCTTCAGCCAAACTTAGTAAATGTGTAGATATGAGTATCGTTTTATCTTGTTTCTTCAAATTTTTTAAAGTATTTTTGAATTTATATGTTTGTGCTGGATCCAACCCATTAAACGGTTCATCTGCCAGCAGCACATCGTATTGCCGCAACAATGCAAGTGCAATCATAAGTTTCTGCAACGTTCCTTTTGAAAGTGCTGATGGAATTTTGTTAAGGTGCTGATTAAGATTAAATTCTCGAATTAATGAATCAACTGTCACTGAGTTCTCAGGGTACAGTGCTTTAATAAACTGAAGATGCTCCCAAACAGTCAACTCTTCATAGTACACTGGAATATCTGGAATGAACGTCACAGGATTATTCTCTCTTTTAATAGAAAATATATCATTATCACCAATAATAATTTTACCATTATTAGGTTTCATTTTTTTTATCATGAGTTTTAGCATTGTTGATTTTCCTGCGCCATTAGGACCAATTAAGCCTGTTATCTCTCCCTTATTCATTCCAAAATTAATATCATGTAATATTGGCTTCTTATCATAAGCAAAATTTACATTTTCTACATTTACATACATATCTCTCGCCTCCCTGTTTTTCTTATATATACACCTTAGAGGAAGTTTAAGGTAAAGAAAAAAAGAGAACATTTTCTATTTGTCCTCTTTTTCTCAAAAATATCTTCGCATTCTTATTTTGTTTCATTACACACTATAATCCGTAATATTGAAACAACCAAAATCAAACCCAAAACAAAAGTTATTACTTTAAACGGAGCACTCATATATGTATTACATAATTCCAAATATAATTGCACGCACATAATGACAGCAATTACTCCCCCTACAATACAAACAATTAATTTAGAAATATCGAAAATTTTTTGTATCCTGTCCTGCCGTTTTATTCTCTCCAATTGGTAAATATATTCCTCTTTTCCTGATATCATTTTATCTAACATCTCTTCTGATAGATCAGTCACACTCATATCCATTTTTATCAACTCTTCGCATAAAAAATAATTCTGCCTAAGTCTATTTTCTTCTTCTTTAATTTTAAGCAAATGTGTATTTAAAACACTGGTTAATGCTTCCTTTTCATATAAAATTTTTCTAATATCTGAAACCGGAATATCTAACATCCTTAACATTTTTATACGATTTAACAAAAGAATATCTTCCTCTGTATATTCACGATATCCATTTACAGGATTTCTTTTCGGAATTAATAAATTTTCTTTCTCATAAAATCTGATATTATAACTTGTAATTCCAGTTCGTTTTTCAACATCTTTTATCTTCATTACAGCCTCTTTTATGTTTCGTTTTTTTTTATTGCATACAATGTCCCTGACTGCTATAATTTACATCATGGGTGCTATCATAACGGTAGGCGGTTAGTCCTTCAGCAGAGGGACTGTGACCCTCTGATTACATAGAAACTCGAAAGAGAATCCACTGGAAAGGAGGGCTAAGCCATGAGTATTGTTGATTTTATAGCAGTAGTGAGCTTCGGCTTAACCTGCTTTGGTCTTGGATATACCTTTGGCAAGGATAATAATAAACCACAAAAATAGCCGCCCTGGTCTGGTAAACTAAGCGGCAATTTTTGTCAAAACATATATCGGACTAACCGTCTATCGGTAGCACTCTTTATCTATAATCATATTAGCACGCATGTGTGAAAATGTCAAAAATTTTTTATTCTATATAGCCCAAAACAAGCTAGCCCGTTACTGTTCGACTGTTGTATCTTCACTTTCCGTTTTTATAATGGCCTCTAGTTTTTTTATAAAATTTTGTGTATGCCCAGCCGCAATATTCTTGCCTTTTTCTTTATATTCCTGCATTACAGAATTCAAATCATCTCTTAACTTTTTGAGTGATACCGTTGTGCCTTGCCCCTCAATCTCTGGTGAATTACTGTACTGTCCCCAAATCCCAACAAACCACCCTGAAAAATGATTTTTATCCATATTATCAGCATTCTTAAATGCATTAATTGTTGCTGCTTCCATCTCAAGAGAAAATTTATTGTATCTTTTATTACTCAGCTCTCTAAATGCAACATTCAAGTCTGAACTAATCAAATCAATATAGAGCTTTTGATTTTTTTCATAAATCCACACATTATTATCTCTAAATTCTTTTATAATCTGGTATGCTGACCATTCATCTTCTGTGAAATGTTCTTTACTGTCATCCCCAATCATTCTGTGAGAATGGCTGTCTTTTTCATCAGATTCAACTAAATATTTTATTTGCTTTCTAATACCCTCTCTCACTTTTTCCCAATCGATCGTAGGTAAATCAAAGTCATACATTCTAGAATAGCAACAATTATAAAGGAAAAGGATATACTCATCTAAAGATAAATTTCCTGCATATACTTCTATTAATAAATCTTTAAATCCTTCATCAATTATTTCTTCATCAACTTCAGGTAAATTATATGTTCTAAGAATTTCAAGTGGGGTAGCCGCTTTCTCTTTTTTCAAAAACAACTGTATCTCTTTCGAAATAACATCCTCATTCCACTCCCCTTGAATAACCCACTTTGAGAATCCATCCACTATAAAATTATCGTCAAACAATTCGGGATAAAGTTTTTCTACATTAAGATACCAAAACAAATGTCCGTATCTTGTAATTTCCTGAAGCAATCCTGCTTTATTCGTCATCATAAGACATGTAAAGGAAAGAAGCCAATTACTACAGTCTTGAATGTCCTCTTTGACCAACTTATTATATACACGTTCAAAGTCTTGAATAGCACATTTAAAACTTCGTATATTATGTGGTCTTTGTGCTAACAGTTTTCGAAGTTCTTCCTCTTCTTTTTGATATTCTTCTCTTTCCTTGTTACTACCAAGTTTGTAATTTTTAGCCTTATACTGTTCAATGATTGCGTTATCATTAAAATCACCTGACAAAATTTTAACTAATAATTTCTCATTTTTTCTGAGAAGCCCTTTATATTCTATACCACAAGACATTAATTCTATAGAATTAGAAACTACTTCTTCATAGTCAGGAACAAATGGAATAACTCTTTGCACTATTTTTTCTTTAATTTCACGATATGATAATTCATTATCTGATCTATCTTTTATTTTTTCTTCATTTGCAACAATAATCGTATTAAAGCCCTTATTTTCACAATAATCATTAATGCATCCCAGAAGATCTGTACAAGAAATATTAGTTCTCTCTAAATCATCAAAAACAAGTATAACTTTTTTTTCAAACATTCTATTACTTATAGGCATAAAATTAATCAAGTCCATAATAGAAGAAACTACTTCTCCTTTTTTTTGCCAATTTTCAGGCAACCTATCCTTGATTGTGTCAAATATTCTTCTACAAGAATCTGCTACTCTTGAAACCTTTGTTCCATTCAGACTATCAAATTCGCTTGCTTTCTCCAACCATTTTTTCTTTACCTCAACTCTTAATTTATCTAAAGAGTCTATACCAAATAAACTAATACATACAAAAACATATGTATCTTTCACTGATGGTATAAATTTGGTTTTAATAAGATATGTTTTACCACATCCCCACTCTCCAGACAACATTAGTGCACCAACCGGAATATTTCTATCACAATAAATTTTTAATTCTTCAATAAGATCCACTCCTTCTTCACAATACCAAAATTTTT
>OOCB01001852.1_pt1 | contig 26450 bp, 23 predicted proteins | sample 1671351 | NCBI WGS metagenome assembly OOCB01 (sample SAMN06348148, study PRJEB24527) | human gut metagenome | biome: human gut; feature: ankylosing spondylitis patient; material: feces | host: Homo sapiens | place: China | collected 2015-10 | reverse complement strand
GGCAGCAAAACGGTTATGGCTGATTCCGGATGATAAAAATTAGTGTCAGCGCTCGACAAAATTTCGTTTTAAAATAAGAAATTCTTCAAGCTGCTTTAAAATATAGAAAAGAACAGCTCGGCTTTCAAACTCCTCGCGTTTTGTGGGGAGTTTTTCATTTTTCATGGAAAGAATCAATTCATGAAGTGTATCAAGAAGTGATTTCACATCATTTGTTTTTGCATATTCCTGGCTGATTCTTTCAAAAAAATCAGCTATGATTGGAGCCTGGTCTGGAAGATATGCAATCATTTGAATGCTGTTATATATTTGACGAAGCACTTGACTTTGAAAATCGCGCATTTGTACATAGTCAAGTTCGGCGCAGGACGGTGTGCCAAGTGTGTTATCCATGTTTGTGAGTGCAAGGCTTTTTGCAGCAGTAAGCTGTTTGTCAAGCAAAAGAAAGCAGGAACCATCGTAGTTTGTACGATCTAGTGTTCTGATACGTTCTGCCATTCTTTTAATAATGGAACGAATGGACTCATCTGCTTCTGCCATTTTATCTTTCCATTCATTTTCCTTTGGACGAAGACTAAGATTAAGAAGGACTCCAATGCCAGCACCGATTAAAAACAGACTTATCTCATTTGCAATCATTGGAATATTCATTGTTTTTTCAGCTAAAAAATGTGTAATGAGAACAGAGTCCATGGCGATTGCTGATGACCACTTCATTGTGAGGCAAAGTGTTGTGAATACTAACAGATAGATGCCAAAAGCTGCTGTTGTATAGCCGAAAAAATTATAACATAAAAAGGAAACTAACAGTGCACAGCAAAAGGCTTCGCCTCTTGCAAGTGCAGTCTGTATGGTTTCCTTTTTTGTATTTTGAATGCTTAAAATTGTGATAATGCCAGCTGTAGCGCTGTACTTTAAGTTTAGACAGGAGGCAAAAAGAATGGCTAAAATTGCGCCAGCAGTGATTTTAACTGATTTTAAAATGAGTGCATTATAATTTCGATTCATAATTGCCTCCCTAAAATTTTAATTTTTTTCTTTTACTATTTTTGCAGCAATCAGGCAAAGTGCGATTGTAAGCAGCATATCAGGCAGTGTATTTCCGCACACGATGTCTATACGCATAAGAATACGGTACATGATAAAACCAATCAGCCATATAAACAAATTACGCCACTGAAACGGTTTATCAGTAGATGTTCTCTTTAAAATGTAGAAGTCTGCAATCTGAATAGCAATCATCGGAGCAAAAACAGATCCGATCAGATAGAGGAAATTAGTGATATCATCCATCGGGTATACAATAGCCGCGATGGTTCCGATAATAGTTATGGCAATAGCTACATAATTTCCCTTTATTCCAGATACAATAGATTCACTTGAAATACCTGCTGAGTAGGCATCAAGAAATGTTGTTGTTACAGTAGAAAATACAACAATCAGAAGACCAGCAGCGCCAAGTCCGGCTTTTACCATAATCTGAGCAATGTCGCTCTCACCAGTAAAAATAGAAGCGCCCATACCGATCAGATACATAAAGCAGCTTACGATACCATATACAATCGCGCTGACAGCAGTTGCTTTAACAGGCTGTTTTGCTTCGCGTGTGTAGTCACTGATAAGCGGAAGCCAAGAAAGAGGCATTGCGACAGCAAGTTCTACAGCAGCGCCAAATGACATTGCTTCATCTTGAACTACGGAGGCAGTCCCGTTAAAGAAAATTACTTTTGCTAAAATAAGTGTCAGAATAAAGAGGGCAGCCATTGCGACTGTATTAAATTTTCCAAGATTGGTGATTCCAATCAGGATCCAGACAATAATTAAAACGCCAATCAAAAGACACCAGATCCACTGACCAGCCTGGAAAATTCCCTGTGCAGCCAGTGCACCGTCATAAATCATAATTGCAGTCCATCCGGCAAGCTGAAGTACATTTAAAATTGCAAATAGCTGACCACCATGAATGCCGAAACTGTCTTTTACTGTTTCCATTGCACTTTTTTGGAGTCTTCCGCCAATAACACCTGATAAAAATAATAAAACACATCCAATTACATGACCAATTAAAATTGCAGCGAGACCCTTTGCCATGCCAAGAGGAGCGAAGTAGGTACCTGTCAGAATTTCTGCAATCGAAACACCGGCACCAAACCAGATTAACCCATTTTCAAACAGAGAAGTTTTCTTTTCCATAATTAGATGTCAGCCTCCTTTGTGTAAATATTATCGATTGCAAAGCCGTGATCCATAGGACCGCTTCCTTTTCCAAGGTCAAGCATTGCAGATAATGCGCCAGAGATATAGTCCTTTGCGCGGCATACAGATGTCTCGAGATCAAATCCCTTTGCAAGATTTGATGCGATTGCGGAGGACAATGTGCATCCAGTGCCATGTGTATTAGGATTTTGAATACGCTTTCCGTAAAACCAGCGATAAGTATTGTTTGCATATAAGAGATCGTTGGCATCATTTATGGTGTGCCCACCCTTGCATAATACTGCGCAGTTGTATGTTTCTGAAATCATCTTTGCTGCATCAATCATTTCCTCGGCATTAGAGATAGTTCGTCCAGTCAGAACCTCGGCCTCTGGAATATTTGGCGTAAGCACATCAGCTAGTGAAAATAATTCCTGCTTTAGCGTATCAATGGCATCGTCGCTGATAAGCTTTGCGCCGCTTGTAGCCACCATAACAGGATCTACAACAATGTTTTTGGCATTGTATTGGCGAAGCTTTGATGCAATTATGCGGATCAGATCACTTTCTGAAACCATGCCAATTTTTACAGCATCTGGATAAATGTCAGTAAAAACTGCGTCAAGCTCTTCTCCTAAAAATTTAGAATCTGCATTTAAAATAGAAGTCACGCCGGTTGTATTTTGTGCAGTCAAAGCAGTGATGGCGCTCATAGCGTATACGCCATTTGCCATCATTGTTTTGATATCTGCCTGAATGCCGGCGCCTCCGCAGGAGTCACTTCCTGCGATCGTTAATGCTGTTTTCATAATAAAATTCTCCTTTTTCATTAACGTTTTGTAGTGCGATCTGAGGTGGTGCCCCCAACAGACCGCATAATGGTGTTAATCGATTATTTTTTTAACTGCCATTTTAAGGTTCGCAGCTGCATCCTTTATATTTTTTTGACCATAAATGGCACTGATAACGGCAATTCCGCAGATGCCGCTGCCAGATAATTCTGCCACATTGTCTTTTGTAATGCCGCCGATTGCAATGACGGGAATGGAGACTGCCTGACAGATAGCTTTTAATGTCTCATAGGAGACCTCTGTTGCATCATCCTTGGAACTGGTAGGAAAAACAGCGCCAACACCAAGATAATCAGCTCCGCGTTTTTCTGCCAGAACTGCCTGCTCAACTGTCTGCGCTGACACGCCGATAATTTTGTCAGGGCCAAGCTTGGCACGCACATCGCCAGCTTCCATATCGCTTTGTCCGACATGCACGCCGTCAGCATCCATTTCAAGTGCGATATCAACGTTGTCATTAATCACAAAAGGAACATTGTATGCTTTGCAAAGCATCTTTAAATCTTTTGCTTCCTCAAGAAAATGAGCCTGGTCTAAATGCTTTTCGCGAAGCTGTACAAATGTAACGCCGCCGTCAAGACTTTCCTTAACGACATCGTGAAGAGTTCGCTCGCCAAGCCAGTAGCGATCAGTGACAGCATATAAAAGAAGGTCTTTATCAGCGCACTTCATATTTAGCTCCCTTCTCTAATGAATCACCGTCCATGTTGTAAATAGCATCAATAATGCGGTTTCTGTAAGTTGAGTTGCCATCGCCGTCTTTCATGTGACTGTAGCCGATCTCACCTGCAAGACCCATTGCGCAGACAGCAGCAGCAGCGGCGTCAAGCTGATTAGATGGATTAGCAGCGACAAAGGCGGTCATAAGACCAGAAAGCTGACAGCCAGTTCCAGTAATCTGTCCCATCTCTGGACGGCCATTTCTAATCACGTAGCAGCGTGTACCATCGCTGACAAGATCAATAGCACCGGTAACAGCGATAATTGCTTTGCTTTGCGCAGCGAATTTTTTAACAAATAGAATAGCCTCATCCAAGGTATCATCTGTGACTTTATCAGTAACATCAGCGTCAACACCCTTTGTTGTGCCATTTCCATTGGCAAGTGTCTTGATTTCGGAGATGTTTCCGCGGATTACAGTCAGCTGCAATTGTTCCATAAGACCAACGGCAGTATTTGTGCGAAGTGCAGAAGCACCGGCACCTACTGGATCTAAAAGGATAGGATGACCAAGTTCGTTTGCTCTTTTTCCAGCCAGATACATTGCTTCAATGCTGGATTTATGCAGCGTACCAATGTTGATGTTTAAGCTGCTGCATATGGAGGTAATGTCCGTAACATCATCTGGTTCGTCGGACATGATTGGGCTTGCACCGCATGCCAAAATGATATTGGCTACATCATTGACAGTCACATAGTTTGTGATGTTGTGTACAAGCGGTACTGATTTTCTTACGTTGTCGAAACATTCTTTCAGCATATTCTCGCTCCTTTTTATAAGGAATAGCAGAAAAAATTCCACTATACCAAAAATGCGGATATGCCTGTAAAAGACATATCCGCATGTTTTTTTTGTACAAGAAAAACACGTATAGTATATCCCTACGTTGGCATTATCCAAATCAGGTTATGGGTCAAGACGCGTTTCGTCTACTCTCAGCCTGCAAAACGGCAAGCTCCCCGTTACGGGTTTCATTATATTCTTGTATTGCAAAAAATGCAAGTATAAATTTTTAAATGATGTTGGGGTCAAAAAGTATTTTGCCCCCAACTGATATCCACGAATTGCTCCGCCCCCTGCAACTTTCGCAATTCTAAAAACATTCGGATTCGCTGATTTTCCTTGAAAATCGCTGCATCCTCATGTTTTTGCGGGTCCCAAGCTCAAAAACCTAATCGTGCAAGCACGAACGGCTTTTGGAGCTTTTGACCCTGGTATCTTTGAATTGTAATTATCTAGTTACAATTTCAACAGGAACATTTAAGATCTTTGCTACCTTCAAGATGGTATCAATATGTCTTCCAGTTGCTGCTGCCATATGATGAGTTGGGCCAGCCTCGCTCCAACGATTTACAAATTCTCTTGCACCGCAGGTGAAGCGTGTTCTCATGTTTGTATCACCAAAGGAAAGGATCGGTCCGTCCTCGTTAACACCTTCTGCTACAACAAACTTGAAGTGACCATCAGCATCTTGTGTGATTGCCAGGTAGGTAACAGGACCAGTATATGGATAGAACTGTGTCAGATAGCCGCCACCTGTCTTTCCGTGGAATACCTTAACGATCTTCATGGTTGGCTTCTTTGCAGAGATATCAGCATCGCCGCTTCCAGAGTGACCAATGATACAGATGTCATCGTTAAAGTCGATGGAGTACATTTCAGAAAGCTGTCCTGTTCCAGAAATTGTTTTTAAGATACTCATTGCCATGGCAACCTTCATGTCACCCTCTACGGCACATGCAGTTCCCTGCTTGATTAACATAGAGAATGCTGGAATAAGCATACTGTCAAGAACACCAGCCTTGCCCTGTGCAAATCCGTCATAGTGAGATGCGATCAGTCCAAGGTGCTCATCCTTAACCCACTTCTCAAAAGCAACAACATATTTTGCCATATCCCAAACCTTCTCAATGGTGCCGCCGCCCTCAATCTCGAAGGTATCCAGAATATCCTGAGCCTTTGCGCGGATCGCATCCTCATCAGTAATATCATCTGCGATAGCCCACATTTTTTCCCAGTCAAACTGCTTTGTGTATAAGAACATTCTGTTATACAGATTTGTCTCATCAATGTAAAGATCCATCATACCAGGATATGGTCTTCCAATCTGTGCAATATTTGTGTCACGGAATCTTCTTCTTACCTGAGCTGCTTTACACCAGTCTTCGATTTCTGCCTGAACACCAGGATCACCGCCCTCAACAACACCAGTGATAACAGCATGTCGTTTTCCAGCTCTTTCAAGGTCTGCAACTGCCTCACCTACAGCGCCGCATGCATAGCCTTCACCGAGCCAGGATGCGATATCGGTATGCTCATAATCTAATGCCTTTAACTTCTGAACATTTACTAAAACAACCGGAACATCAAGATCACGGATTGCTGGAAGCATGTTGTAGGAGGTAGCGTAGGTCAGCATCTGGAGAAATACCAGATCAACATCTGCTGCACGGAACTTATCTCCGGCTTCCATAGCCTGCTCCTTTGTGGTAACCATTCCGCCGTCAATAACCTCTACGGTATCTGGAAGAGTTTTTTTGAATGCTGCATACTGTGACTCGAACTCCGGTACTAATGATGGGAACTGCGGAAGGTATGCGCCTAATGCGATAGAAAATACACCGACTCTCGCTTTTGTGTTTACTAACATAATGAAACCTCCATTCATTTGTTTTTATTATTTGGCCTGCCGATTTTTGCCAGTCTCAAATTACAGCATTATTATACAAAAGTCATGTGTAAAAAACAATCACTTTTGGCACATTTATCACCTTATTCCGACCCTTTTATAAGAATGATTTCTTCTGATTTTCAGCGGTTGACAAGGGCACTTAACAAATGCTAGAATAACGTTGAAATGTAAGGGAAAGTAATAGATAAGGAAAGAGATTTATGAGAGATTTGTACGATATTCACTGCCATATTCTGCCAGGGGTGGACGATGGAGCGAAGGATATGGACATGGCCCTTTCAATGATTGAAAAGGAAATAGACGCTGGTGTTGAGACAATTATTTTGACACCACATTTTCGAAAAGAAATGTTTGAACCTGATATGGAGGATATTTGGAGCGCGTATGATACGCTTGTTGATGAAACAAGAAATAGGAATATCCGTCTGTATTTGGGCTGTGAATTTCATGCCAATATGGAGATGGTAGAGACATTAGACAGAGATCTTCGTCCAACACTTGCAAATTCACGCTATGTGCTTACTGAGTTTTCAAGCAGCAGTACAAGAGCGTTTATAAAAGAACGAGCTGATGCTCTTTTGACAGCAGGCTATTATCCGATTATTGCCCATATTGAGCGTTATCGTGCGCTGAGAAAAGATTTTGATTTTATCGCAGATCTTATCGAAATGGGGTGCGAGATGCAGGTCAATGCAGATGCTGTGATTGGAAGAAATGGACTTGGTGCACAGCGTTTTTGTAAAAAGCTAATGCAGGAGGATATGCTTCATTATGTTGCAAGCGATGCCCACAATTTGAGGGGACGTGCCTCTCATATGGAGGAGTGCTGTGAATATTTGAAGAAGCATATGGGGCGACTTTACACAAGTCGTATTATGAGAGATAATCCAAGTAAAATTGTTGAAACTTTGAGATAGCCATTTTATTTGTAGGAAGCAACGAAAACATGTTGAAATTTTATAAATGATAGAGTAGAATACAAAATGAAAATGGAAACTATAGTTACATTAATAGATTGGAGAGAGCATGACAATAAAAGAGTGCTATGAGGCAATGGGTGGAGATTATGAAGACGTTCTCAAGCGCCTCATGAACGAAGCAAGAATACAAAAATTTGCATTAATGTTTAAGAAGGATCCAAGCATGAGTCAGTTAACACAGGCGATGGATGCAGGTGACGTTGAGACTGCATTTCGTGCAGCACATACACTTAAAGGAATTTGTGCAAACCTGGGTTTTAAGTCGTTGTTTGAAGTAAGCTATGATATCACAGAGGCTTTAAGAGCGGGTGATATGGAGCAGGCAAAGGTTATGTGGCCAGGTGTGCAGGCATGCTATGCACGCGTGGAGAATGCATTAAATCAGCTGGAACAGTGAAAAGCTGATGAATTTGCAGAAACTACAAAATAAGGATAATCAGAAAGGAATCAGAGGATGATATGTCCAAAATGTGGTGCGAAGCTTGAGGAAGGAACCAGAGTATGCCCGATTTGTGGCAAGAGTCTGGTGGCTACTAGCGTAGGCACTGTTTTTAAGCGCAGAGATTTACAGGAGTATGATGAGCTGTCATCAGATGAGTACGATGATAGTGATTATCAGGATGATGGTTCTTACGAGGAGGAACAGTATGATGATACTTATCAGGATGATGAGTACGATGATGGTTCTTACGAGGAAGAACAGTATGATGATGGATATGAGGCGGAAAGTGGTCCATATGATAATGAAAATAATGCAGCCTATTTTTCAGACCAATCAGATGAGAAGCCGGTAAAGAAAAAGTCGATTGCAAATAAAATCCTTGGAGGAATGATTTTAATTTGTCTTGTTGGTATTGTGGTTGTGGGCATTGCGACAGCAAAGATGCTTACTGCAACAAAGCAGGATAAAAAGAAGCTTCCACAGACAATTGTTCAGACAACTGAGGAGCAGACAAGCACTGCGCAGGAGACAACAGAGCAAGAGACTTCTACAGAGGAAGAGACAAGTACAGAAAAGGAAACTTCTTCTGAGGCAGAAACAAGTACTGAGGCAGAAACAACAGAAGAAAAAACGACTGAAGAAAAAACAAAGGCAACTACTGCAGAGGAGACAACGACAACTGCAACAGCAGTACAAACACAGCCATCTACGTCACCGGCACCGACGCAGCCAAAGCCACAGCCAACACAGCCAAAGCCGCAGCCGACACAGCCAAAGCCGCAGCCGACGCAGCCAAAGCCGGCACCGACGCAGCCAACGCAGCCAAAGCCGGCACCGACGCAGCCGACACAGCCAAAGCCGGCACCAACGCAGCCAACAGAGCCAGATACACCAGCGCAGCCAGATACAGTGCCGACAGAGCCAGATACACCGGCTCAGCCAGATACACCGGCTCAGCCAGATACACCGGCCCAGCCAGATACACCGGCCCAGCCAGATACACCAGCTCAGCCAGATACACCGGCTCAGCCAGATACACCGGCTCAGCCAGATACACCAGCTCAGCCAGATACGCCGGCTCAGCCAGATACGCCGGCTCAGCCAGATACACCAGCAGCTGATGTGCAGGAAGCACCGGCAGCAGAGATTGCAGAGACAATCGAATAAATTTTTCGGATTGTAACAGAGAGGAATATAAAATGATTTTTGATACTCATGCGCATTATGATGATGATGCATTTGATGAGGATCGCGATACATTGCTGGGGGAGATTTTCTCCTCCGGCATTTGTTGTATCACGGACGTTGGTGCGTCTGTAAAATCCTCAAAAAGTGCGGTTGCTCTTTCAAAAAAGTGGCCGCAGATATATGCTGCCGTTGGTGTTCATCCAGACAGCACAGCTGATATGACAGAGGAAGATATTGAGACGCTGCGAAGCCTTGCACAGGAAAAAAAGGTAGTGGCAATTGGTGAGATCGGACTTGATTATTATTGGGACAACTCACCGAGAGAAGTTCAGAAGAAATGGTTTGAACGCCAGCTTGAACTTGCAAGAGAGGTTGATCTGCCGGTTATTATACACAGCAGAGAAGCAGCAAAGGACACTATGGATATAATGAGAGAGGCTGCTAAGGCAGGAAATACTGGCGTAATTCATTGCTATTCTTATGCAGCGCCTATGGCAAAGGAGTATATTTCAATGGGATTTTTCATTGGAATAGGAGGCGTGCTTACCTTTAAAAATGCCAGGGTAATTAAAGAGGTGGCATCAGAAATTCCGCTTTCTTCGATTGTGCTTGAGACAGATAGTCCATATCTGGCACCTGTGCCATATCGCGGAAAACGTAATAATTCAATGTATTTAAAAGAAGTAGTAAAGCAACTGGCACAGATCAAGCAGGTGTCTGAGGAAACTGTTATTACGACAACGCTTGCAAATGCCAAAAGACTGTACCGATTGGAGGAAAACTGTGGCTGAATTAGGAAATCCAAAGAATACAATAGAGGTATTACAGAAATACCAGTTTCATTTTGCAAAGAAATTTGGTCAGAACTTTCTGATTGATACGCATGTGCTTGATAAGATTGTGCGTGCAGCAGAGATCACACCAGAGGATTATGTACTTGAGATTGGACCGGGAATTGGAACACTGACCCAATATCTGTGCGAATCTGCAAAACATGTATTTGCAGTTGAAATCGATGACAATCTGATTCCGATTTTACAGGACACGCTGTCTCCATATGATAATGTTACGGTTATTCATAATGATGTTCTTAAGCTTGATATTAACAAGCTCGTGGAAGAAAAGTGTGAGGGAAAACGCATCAAGGTAGTTGCAAATCTTCCGTATTATATTACTACACCAATTTTAATGGGATTATTTGAGAGTCATGTACCTATGGAGAGTGTGACTGTTATGGTACAAAAGGAGGTCGCACAGCGTATGCAGGCACTTCCTGGCGGAAAGGATTATGGTGCATTGTCTCTTGCTGTACAGTTTTATGCAGAACCATATATCGTGGCAAATGTTCCGCCAAACTGTTTTATGCCAAGACCAAATGTCGGAAGCGCTGTTATCCGTCTGACAAGTCATAAAAAACCAGTGGCAGTAAAAAATGAAAAGCTGATGTTTGACATTATACGAGCATCCTTTAATCAGAGAAGAAAAACACTAGTAAATGGCCTATATAACGTAGGCGGTTTAAACAAATCAAAGGAAGAGCTTGCAGCTGTGCTTGAAAGCATTGGTTTAGCAGCAAACGTGCGTGGAGAAACGCTGACACTTGAGCAGTTTGCAGCACTTTCTGATGCATTGTCAAAAAGCGCGAATTAAATTGTTCTAAACGATGCCTTTCTTTCATATGTACTTATTTAGAATACATATAAGGAAAGGAAGGTATCAATATGGCACAGTATCAGCGCTTCCTCTCATATCTTTTTGAGTATGAGGGTGATCAAAAAAAGGAAAACTGCGGGTTTGCAAAGATAGAAATCAGAGGAGATGTACAGCGTATTTTCCTGTCTGTAAAAAATAATGAGCAGGCTGAAATTTTACATGTATTTGGCTTTTATCATACAAAGGATGGCTGCGATTGTGTGCCGCTTGGCCGTATGGTTGTAAAAAATGGAAAAGGACAGCTCCAGTACATCAATAACGGCGTTTATCTTGCAGGAAGTGAGATTAAATTTGAGCAGCTTAGCGGAATTGTAGCAGGCAGACAGAAGCCGTTTTCAAACGCTTATGCAACTGTCTGGGATGACCAGTATTTTGGACTCTCACTGTTTGAGAAGGATCGAGCAAAACAAACAGCACAGTCTGAAGATGAACAGGTTTTGGAAAATCAGCCTCAGGAAGAACTTCAAACGATGGAAGTTTGCTGTGAGACTGATAGCAAAGAAACAAACAAAATAGAACAGGGACAAGACAAGGCAGATGCTGTTTGGGCACAGTTAAGTACAGCGTATCAGCATATTGAGACGCTTCCAGGTGATACAGTAGTTTGTTTAAAGGTAATGCCAGCAGATATTGGCCGTCTTCCTCGTCCAAATTGGATGTTAAGCAATAATGGATTTTTGATGTACAGTTTTGTGAAGTACCGCTATATTGTATTTGCAAAAGTGACACAAGGACGTTATGAGCTTTGGGTGCCTGGCAATTATGAAAAGAGTGAGGAATTGATGGCGCAGATGTTTGGCTTTTATTGTTTTCGCTCCGTTAAATCAAAAAAAGCGTCAGCAGGAGACTTTGGCTACTGGTGTGTGCCGATTGTATTTCCGGCAGATGATCAGGGTGAAAAAAAGGAAGCAAAGATGACAGTTGCAGATCAACAAAAAACGGTGAATCCTGCATTTGGTTAAAAACACATCAAAAACAGAAGAAAGGGAAAACAATGGCAACAGAGAACGAGCAGCTTTTGGAAGAACAGGCAAGGCTTAGAGAAAAGGAAGACCGAAAATTTATGCGTCAGGCACTTACACAGGCCAAAAAGGCAGCAGCTATTGATGAAGTTCCAATTGGCTGTGTTATCGTTTGTGATGGAAAAGTCATTGCCAGAGGCTATAACAGAAGAAACATAGAAAGCTCAGTGCTTGGTCATGCAGAGCTTGCAGCTATGAAAAAAGCATCGAAAAAGCTAGGAGATTGGCGTCTGGAGGGATGTACGATGTACGTGACGCTTGAGCCATGCCAGATGTGTGCCGGAGCAGCCGTGCAGGCACGTCTTGATCGTGTGGTTATAGGTGCAATGAATGCAAAGGCAGGGTGTGCGGGTTCCATTATAAATTTGCTTGATATGCAGCAGTTTAATCATCAGATTCCGATCACAAAGGGTGTTTTGGAACAGGAATGCTCGCAGATATTGTCAGAGTTTTTTAAACGTATCAGGGTAAAAAAGAAGAAACGCCCCTTGACAAACGAAGAAATATCCGATACAATTATGGATGCGCAGCCGGGGCGGTAGCGGTGCCTTGTACCTTCAATCCGCTATAGTGGGGGTCATATCCCGGCTGAGGGTGTTTCACTTGTAGAGCTGCCCTCTGTAAGTGGCGTTGAAGTTTGGGTCTTACGCAACAAGACTCTGTGAACCATGTCAGGTCGGGAACGAAGCAGCATTAAGCAGAATCTCTTGTGTGCCGTGAGGGTGCCTGAGCCGAGCAGGCTGCAGAGGTAACGTCTGGGGGTGGCATTCGAAGCTGGGATGCGCAAAAAAATGATATATCAAAAGAAAAAGAGTTTTTTAGGAGTTGTCTGTTGCATCGACAGCTCTTTTTTTGTATAATAAAAACTACGATGGGTTAGTTTTGCCATTGATATAGCTGAAATCCTAAATTATAAGGAGGAAGATACGATGAGAGTTGGAATGTTAACCAGCGGCGGAGATTGTCAGAGCTTGAATGCAACCATGAGAGGTGTTGCAAAGACGCTATATAATCAGAGAAAGGATGTTGAAATCATTGGTTTCATCGAAGGTTATCGCGGACTGATCTATGAGGATTACCGTATTATGAAATCAAAGGATTTTTCTGGAATTCTGACAAATGGCGGTACGATTTTGGGTACGAGCAGACAGCCATTTAAGCTGATGCGTGTCCCGGATGAGAATGGTCTTGATAAGGTAGAGGCAATGAAGAATACCTACAAGAAGCTAAAGCTTGACTGTCTCGTAGTATTAGGCGGAAATGGCAGCCAGAAGACGACAAATCTTCTTCGTCAGGAAGGACTTAACGTCATCGGACTTCCAAAAACAATTGACAACGATCTGTGGGGAACTGATGTTACCTTTGGTTTTCAGAGTGCTATCAATCTGGCTACACAGACTATTGACTGTATCCATACAACTGCAGCTTCACACGGACGTGTTTTTATCGTGGAGATAATGGGTCATAAGGTAGGATGGCTTACGCTTCATGCAGGTATTGCAGGCGGAGCAGATATCATTCTTGTTCCAGAGATTCCGTATGATATCAATAAGGTGGCAGCAGCTGTAAATAAGCGTGCTAAGGAAGGAAAGCGTTTCTCAATCATTGCTGTTGCTGAGGGTGCAATCTCCAAGGAGCAGGCTGCACTTTCAAAGAAAGAATATAAGAAATATATTGCAACGCGTCAGTATCCATCTATCTCTTACGAGATTGGTGCAAAGATTTCTGAGCTGACTGGACAGGAGGTGCGTGTAGCAGTTCCAGGTCATATGCAAAGAGGTGGAAGTCCGTGCCCTTATGACCGTGTCCTTTCAACAAGACTTGGCGCAGCAGCAGGCAAGATGATCTTAGACGGAGAGTTTGGCTACCTGGTAGGTATGAAGAACAATCATATCGCAAAGATTCCGTTAGCAGATGTTGCAGGAAAGCTTAAAATGATCCAGCCGGATGATGAGATGGTTCAGGAAGCAAAGCTCATGGGAATTTCATTTGGAGATTAATTGTAAATGGCATATACAGCATTATACCGCAAATGGCGTCCTGCCCGATTTGAAGATGTAAGAGGGCAGGAGCACATTGTACGGACTTTAAAAAATCAGATTATTTCAGACCGCGTAGGTCATGCTTATCTGTTCTGCGGCACGAGAGGAACAGGAAAAACCACGATTGCAAAGATCATGGCGCGTGCCGTCAACTGTGAGCATCCTGTGGATGGAAGCCCGTGCAATGAATGTGCGGTGTGCCGGTCGATCCTTGAGGGACGTTCGGTAAATGTGGCTGAAATTGATGCGGCATCAAACAACGGTGTCGATAATATCAGAGAGATTCGTGATCAGGTTCAGTACTCGCCGACAGAAGGAAAATATCGCGTCTATATCATAGATGAGGTGCATATGCTGTCGGCGGGGGCTTTTAATGCGCTTTTAAAAACGCTTGAGGAGCCGCCGGCATATGTGATTTTTATTTTAGCAACGACAGAGGCAAATAAAATACCTATCACGGTTTTGTCGAGATGTCAGCGATATGATTTCAGGCGAATTGGAAATAATGTAATAGCAGATCAGGTTTCCAATCTGCTTAAGGTAGAAGGTGTCGAGGCAGATGAGGATGCAGTTCGCTACGTAGCAAAAGCAGCTGATGGATCGATGCGAGATGCATTAAGTCTTTTGGAACAATGTATTTCATTTTATTATGGTCAGAGGCTGACGTATGAGAAGGTGCTAGATGTACTCGGTGCAGTAGATACACAGGTATTTTCTAAGCTGCTTCGCCTGATTATACGATGTGATGTGCCGGGATGCGTGCAGCTGATGGATGAAATCAGTTCACAGGGGCGCGATCTTAGCCAATTTGTTACAGACTTTATCTGGTATCTGCGAAATCTTATGCTGGTGCAGACAGCAGACCAGAGTGCGCAGGCACTTGAGATGACAAAAGAAAATTATGAGGCGCTTCGAGAAGAATCAAAGATTGTAGCGCTTAGTGTGCTGATGAGAAATATCAGGATATGTTCTGAGCTTTCAAATCAGCTCAAATTTGCTGTCTCAAAACGAGTACTTATTGAGATGGCAATTATTAAGATGATGCAGCCGCAGATGGAGGACGATATAGAGAGTCTTCGTGTGAGACTGGATCAAATTGAGGAGAAAATTGCTTCTGGCAGTTTTGTTAATAATACAGAACCGCAGCAGTCGGGAAGCATTTTTGATTCTTATTTTGAAGGTGATGCAAAGCAGCCTGTTATGCAAAAAGCAGCGCAGACTGTTGAATTAAGCGAAGCTGAATATGAGGACTATCAAAAAATAAGCAGTGAGTGGAAGAAGCTTTCTCACATGCAGTCGGGATTTATGAATTCGATTTTGATGGGAACAAATATAAGCTATGATAAGGCAAAAGGCTTGTGCATTGTATTCACAAACAAATTTAACTATGAGCTGATGCTTCGACAGGAACGTATGGAAGAGCTTCGGCAGATGTTAAACAAGCAGTATCAGAAGGAATTTTCAATTACTGCGAAGCTTCTTGAGGCAGGTGAGGCGATGCCGCGCATTACAAGAGGCAGCCATATTGAGGGAATCAATATGGAAATTGGTGTTGAAGATGAATAATTAAATTTATAGTTGAAAGGAAAAGTAAAGACATGGCAAAAAGAGGTGGATTCCCAGGCGGTATGCCGGGCAATATGAACAATTTAATGAAGCAGGCACAGAGAATGCAGCGCCAGATGGAGGAGCAGCAGAAGGAGCTTGAGGAAAAGGAATTTACCGCAAGTGTAGGCGGCGGTGTTGTTAAGGTTACTGTTTCTGGCAAAAGAGAAGTAACAAATGTTGAGTTGGCAGAAGAAGCTGTTGATCCAGATGATATCGAGACATTGCAGGATCTGATCGTAGCAGCTGTAAATGAGGCTATGCGTCAGGTTGATGAGGCTTCTTCTCAGTCAATGGGCAAATTAGCAGGTGGTTTAGGCGGCAGCCTTGGTGGTCTTGGCGGAGGCTTTCCGTTCTGATGGATTTTTACAGCAAAACAGTAAATCAATTGATTGAAGAATTGTCCAGACTGCCTGGGATTGGAGCAAAATCAGCTCAGCGTCTGGCATTTCATATTATTAATATGCCAAAAGAGCAGGTGGAACAGCTGGCGCAGTCGATGGTGAATGCGCGCAGCAATATCCGCTATTGCAAGGAGTGCTTTACACTGACAGATCAGGAGCTATGTCCGATCTGTAGCAGTGCAAAGAGAGACAAGTCGGTGATTATGGTGGTGGAAACTTCCAGAGATCTGGCAGCTTATGAGAAAACAGGAAAATTTGATGGTGTGTATCATGTTCTTCACGGGGCAATTTCTCCTATGCTTGGAATAGGACCGGGAGACATTAAAATAAAGGAATTGCTGGTGCGCCTGCAGCGCGAAGATGTGCGAGAGGTGATTATTGCGACAAATTCCAGTCTGGAAGGAGAAGCAACAGCGATGTATATAAGCAAATTAATCAAGCCAGCTGGCATTAAGGTAACACGTATTGCAAGTGGTGTGCCTGTAGGCGGTGATTTGGAATATATAGATGAAGTGACATTAACACGTGCACTTGATGGACGTGTGGAATTATAGTTGCAGGAAATGGTGACAAAATGGATAAATACGAATATCAGTTAAAAACAGAGCATATCAGACAGGTTGCGGCCAGAAAAGAGTATGCAGAGGCTGCAAAGCTGTGCGATACGATCGACTGGACAAAAATCCGCGATGTAAAAATGCTGACACTGGCTGCGGATATCTATACGGCAGTAGGGGAGTATGAAAAGGCAATCGATATTTTGCAGCAGGCATATGAGTATGCAACGATGGGACGCCGTATTGTGTACCGTCTGACGGAGCTTGCATTGAAGGCAGACAGCTATGATGATGCAAAAAATTATTTCGAGGAGTTTTGCCGTATAGCACCAAATGATCAGGGAAGATATATTCTTTTATATAAGATGGCACGTTATCAGAAGGCGACTCTTGATGAAAAAATCAAAATTCTGGAAGCTTATAAGAGAGAGGATTTTGATGAGAAATGGGCTTATGAGCTGGCTGTTTTATATGCGATGAATAATGAGAAGGATAAGTGTATCCAACTGTGTGATGATATTATTCTTTGGTTTGGCCTTGGAAAATATGTGGAAAAGGCACTTTCTCTTAAGAGTCAGTTTGCACCGTTAACACCGGCGCAAAAGGAAAAGGCTCAGAAGTTTGCAGACAAAAAGGCACAGGAAGAAAACGAAAAGCTTCAGAAAAAGCAAGAAGAGCAGGAAAAGAAAGAATCACAGACAGAGTTAGCTAAAAAAGCTGCCGCACAGGAAAAAATTTCAAAGTGGCAGGAAGAGCAGGAAAAAGCATATCAGGCAGAGCAGGAGGCAGCTAAAAAAGAGGCTAAAGCGCGCGAGGATGAGCAGAAGGCTTTGCTAGAGCGTGAAGAAAAGCTTCGTAAGCAGCGCAAAGAGGAGCAAGAGGCAGTAGAACGCTTAAAGAAGGCACAAAGGTTAGAACATGCCAGACAAAGTGTTGTTACGAGTGACATGAACGAAATTATGGCAGTAATTCAGCGTGCAAAGCAGGAGGATGCCCAAAATGAGCTGCAGGATGAGCTGGCAAAGCAGGTACAGCAGGTGCAGCAGCTTGCCGGAGAGAAGGATTTGGAGTTGGTTTCTGAAATTCCTTCAGATGTTGAAGAGGAAGAAAAACTGCAGGTGTCTGAGGATGTTTCCTATATGCAGGATGAAATTTCAGAGGACGAAACCACAGAAAGTGAAGTTTTAGATGACGAGACTTCAGAAAACGAAACTACAGAAAATGAAATCGTAGAGGAAACCTCGGATAGTGAAAACGCTGATGAGGCTGTTTTGTTTGAAGCATATAAGCCAGAAGAAGAACCGCAGATTTTTGAGTGGGCAGCACCAGTGGCAGAAACGGTGGAAGTAGAGCCAGAGGAAGAAGAGCCTCAGGAAGTAGTTCAGGAAGAACTTGAGAAAGAGCCAGAAGAAGCGGGGCCTCAGGAAGAGATTCAAGAAGAATCTAAAAAAGAGCCAGAAGAAGCAGAGACTCAGGAGGAGATTCAAGAAGAATCTAAAAAAGAGCCAGAAGAAGCAGAGACTCAGGAGGAGATTCAAGAAGAAATTCAAGAAGAACCAGAAGAGGAAGAACCTCAAGAAGAATTTGAGGAAGAACCAGAAGAGGAAGAGTCTCAAGAAGAATTTGCTGAGAGTCGTCAACCAGATATGACAGCAAACAGCGGACTTCCAATTGTCAATCCGGAGGATATGTCACGTGTATGGCATTTTGCTATTCAGGCGATGCCAGATGAGGATGATATTGAACTGGCACTTGAATATTTAGAGGAACTGGCAGAACGCTCTTCACGTGCAGTTCCGAGATCTGTTGTGAAAATTACAGGTCAGAAGCTGAATCAGAAGGGACTTGTTAAGTCAATTGACAAGCTGCTTGGAAAGACAATTCTTATTGAAGATGCGGCAGACATGAATGAGCGTGTCATCAATGAATTTTGTAAGATCATTGATCCAACTGACAGAAGCTTGCTTGTTGTATTCATCGATACACCGGCCTCAATTCGTCATCTGCTTATTGATTACCCGCAGCTTGCACAGGTAGTTACGGCTCAATTTGTCCGTGAGACATATTCTGTTACTGAGCTTCTTGAGTATGCAAGAGGATATGCAGATAGAGAGGACAGTGTGTTTGATAAATCAGGTGAGCTGGCACTGATGGAGCGCTTAAAGGTAATTGCAGGTAATCAGGAGCGTAATAAAAAGCGTATTGTTGAGATGATTGTAAATAATGCAATTGAGAAGGCCGAGAAAAAATCTATGCGCAAGCTCTTCCAGAGCAAATATGACAAGAGAGGCTGTCTGATTTTGCGTGATAAGGATTTTGAAGTTGGCTGAAAAAAGAAAGGTGTGATTCTATGAATTGGCTTGTGATAGCGGTAATCGTATTGATTGTACTTGCGACACTGGCTGGTGCGAAAAGAGGACTTGTAAAAACAGTTCTTTCATTTGCGTCCTTTTTTGTAAGCTTGGTAATCATGTTGTTTGTCCGCGAGCCTGTGTCTGATTTTGTGAAAGACCAGACAGGGATTTATGCAGCAATAGAGACTAGTGTTAGCTCATTTGTGGAAGAAAAGACACAAGAGATTCAGGCAGGACAGGCGCAGCTGACAGATAAGGTCATTGATAGTCTGAATCTGCCGGATGTTCTGACAAAATCTTTAGAGCAAAGCAACAGCAAGGCAGTTTATGAGCAGCGTGGCATTCAAAATATAGCAGCCTATATTACGGGATGGCTCACAGATTTGGCATTTGAGGCTGTTTGCTGTATTATCAGTTTTGTTGTTGTATGGATTTTGCTTCGTATTGTAACAATGGTTTTAGCAGGAATTGTGAGACTGCCTGTTTTGCATCAGATTGACTGTATTGCAGGCGCCATTTGCGGGCTTTGTACTGCGTTGATTATAATATGGATCGGCGGAATTGTTGTGACGGCGTTTGCAGCACAAGATTGGGGACGCGAGGCACTTTCAATGATTACACAGAGTACACTGCTGACATTTCTTTATAATAATAATTTTTTGCTAAATGCACTGCTTAAGGCAGTACGTTAATAAAAAATACCCTTCGATCAGTCTGCACACATAAGCAGCCTGTCGAGGGGTATTTTTTGATTAGCTGCTTTAAATTTAAGAAGCTAATATTTTTTTCATTCGATTTATTGTATGACAGTATGCTGGAACGAGAAACAGATCTGCCATGATCCATGCAATTGGACTGGCAAGACATATGCCAACAAAGCCAATGAGTGGTACAAGAACAAGACTGGCAATAATTCGTCCAACCATCTCACAGACACCTGCTAAAATTGCCAATCGGGAATAGCCCATTCCCTGTATGCAAAATCTCACGGTATTGACGAGACAAAGCGGAATATAGAAAGCTGTGTTGAAAACTAAAAACTGCTTAACCTGATCGAGAATGGCAATTTCATCTGCCGATACAAACAGAAGTGCAATTTGTCTTCCAAATAATGATAATACAAAGAAAGCAAGAATGGCATAGATGCCGCCTATGAAGCTTGCGGATTTCAAGCCTTTTCCAACACGATCAAGCTTCCCGGCGCCGACATTTTGACCGGCATATGTTGCCATTGTGGAGCCAAGTGCATCAAACGGGCAGCAGCTAAAGCCAGATATACGGCCGGCAGCTGTAACTGCGGCTACGGCCTGAGAACCAAGTGAGTTTACTGCAGTCTGTAAGATAACACTTCCGATTGCTGTAATGGAGTACTGCAGACCCATTGGAATGCCCATGTTGCAAAGTATGATCGCCTGACGCCCCTCAAATTTCATCTCATCCTTTTCAAATTTGAGAATATCATATTGCTTTCTCATATATAAGAAGCATAAAATACCGGAAATCAGCTGGGAAAGAACAGTAGCCCATGCAGCGCCTGCCACTCCCATATGCAGCACAAGAATTGCCAGCAGGTCAAAAATAATATTTAACATGGCTGAGATAACCAGAAATATAACTGGTGTTCGGCTGTCTCCTAGGGAACGAATAATACCTGACAGTAGATTATATAGATATGTGGCAGGTATTCCGAGGAAAATAATAAATATGTAGCTATAGGCATATTCGAAAATATTTTCTGGTGTATCCATCCAGGAAAGAATTTGTCTGCATAGTACACAGACGACAACTGTCATAACAGCTGCGAATGCGATGGCCAGCCAGGCTGCGTTTGCGACAAATTTTCGCAGTCGCTTGTAGTCCTTTGCGCCAAAGCTTTGTGCTATTGGAATAGCAAATCCGCTGCAGACACCGTTGCAAAATCCAATTATCATAAAGTTGATTGCTCCTGTCGATCCGACACCGGCCAACTGATCAACGCCCAAACTTTTTCCTACAATAATAGTATCAACCATACTGTAGAATTGCTGAAACAGCATGCCAAGCAGCAGCGGAACTGCAAAGCTTAAAATTAATTTGAGCGGGCTTCCATATGTCATCTCCCTTGTTGCATTTTTTGCCATACTTCTTATGCTCCTTTTTTAAAGTTGATTTTGACGTTTTTCCAGCACATTATAGCAGGTTATAAAACGTTTGCAAGTGTTTTTTTTGCTTTTTTGAAACTATTTCTAGCTATGCAAAATAGCATTGCAATTTTGCGCGGCTAGGGGTATCATAGTAGCATAACGCTACCAATAGCAAATATAGAAAGGTGAAAGATTATGACAGTACAGGAAAAGATTCATGAGTATCTTAGCGTACATCGCGACGAGATGGTTGAAGACATTAAGACATTGATCAAAGTAGACAGTGCTCGTGCAGAGGCGCTGCCGGGAAAGCCATATGGCGAGGGTGCAGCAGAGGCACTTCATGCAGGATTATCTCTTTTTGAGAAGCACGGCTTTTTAGGAAAAAACTGGGATAATTATGCGATTGACACAGTAATCAATGGAAAGGAGCTTGGACTTGATATTCTGGCACATCTTGATGTTGTTCCAGGCGGAGACGGATGGACAAAGACAACACCGTTTGAGCCTATAGTTGAGGATGGAAAGATGTACGGACGCGGAACATCTGACGATAAGGGACCAGCTGTTGCGGCACTCTATGCAATGAAGGCAGTGCGTGACCTTGGATTTGAGTTAGATAAGGATGTTCGTTTGATTTTAGGATCTGATGAAGAGTGTGGAAGTTCTGATATTGCCTACTATTTTGGAAAGAATACTCATGCACCGATGACAATTTCACCGGATGCTGATTTTCCACTTGTATTTTTAGAGAAGGGAAGCCTTCACACTACATTTACAGCAGAAGTTTCACTAGAGGAAGGTCTTCCTAGAGTAAGAAGTGCTGTCAGTGGAATTAAGGTAAATGTTGTTCCAGCAAAGGCAGATGCCGTTGTTGAAGGAATGACAGCAGATGAGATGAATAAATATGTAAAAGAAGCTGAAGATGAGACAGGTGTGAAGTTTACTGTTTCTTTGGCTGAAGATGGTGCTCTTATGATTCATGCAGATGGTGTATCTGCACATGCGGCAAGTCCAATGGATGGAAACAATGCATTGACTGCACTTCTTAAACTGCTTTCATCCCTACCGCTTGCAGAAAGCAAGACAAAAACATTGCTTCACAATGTAATTGCTTTGTTCCCACACGGTGATTACTGCGGAGGAGGACTTGGTGTGAACCTTGAGGATGAAATTTCAGGAAAGACAACCCTGACACTTGATTTGTTTGAATTAAATGATACAAAGATGAGTGGAACCTTTGATTGCCGTGCATGCAACAGTGCAACAGAGGAAAATACAAAGAATGTTGTTCAAAAGAAGCTTTCAGATGCCGGCTTTGAGCCAAATGATTCACCGCTGAATCCGCCTCATTATGTTCCAAAGGATTCTGAACTTGTAAAAACCTTACTTGAGACTTATACAGATGTGACTGGTGAAGTGAGAGAACCACTTGCAATTGGTGGAGGAACCTATGTGCATCATATTGAAAATGGTGTGGCATGTGGATGTGCAGATCCATCTGTAGATAACCATATGCATGGACCAGATGAGTTCGTTATTATTGATCAGCTTGTGATGAGTGCGGAAATTTTTGCACTAGCAATAGTAAAACTCTGTGGAAAATGAAAAAAAAGTGGAAAAAAGGCCGTCCATTCACAAATCGTTAAAAGTTTGGACAAAAATTGAACACATTTATCGGTTATTATGTAGGCACAGTTGAGAAATCAACTGGACATTCATATATCTTTTTCATAGCCGATGAAGTAATCGGCATCCCTCCCCTTTTTATTCCCTTTTGGCCCTGCAGAGAGCAGGGCCTTTTTCTGTATCATATACTAACATACAAAATAGGAGACGGTAGCAATGACATTACAGCAATTACGATATGCGATTGCCGTCGCGGACTGTGGATCAATGAATCAGGCAGCAGCAAAATTATTTATTTCTCAGCCGAGTCTTTCAGAGGCAGTAAAGGAACTTGAGAGAGAGATTGGAATCCGTATATTCGGACGAACCAACAGAGGCATCCTTGTGACAACGGAGGGAAATGAATTTTTAGGCTACGCCAGACAAGTTGTTGAGCAGTATCGTTTGATGGAGCAGCGATACGTAGAGAAGACACAAACAAAGAAGCGCTTTGCCGTTTCCATGCAGCATTATACCTTTGCCGTTAAAGCATTTGTTGAGATGGTAAAGGAATTTGGTATGGACGATTATGCGTTTGCAATTCATGAGACAAAGACGGGAACTGTTATTGAGCATGTAAAGGATTTTATCAGCGAGATTGGTATTCTTTATATGAGTGATTTTAATCGGAAGATTTTGATGAAGCTGATTCATGAGAGTGAGCTTGAGTTTATCCCACTATTTGACTGCAATACTTATGTATATGTGTGGAAGAAAAATCCGATTGCATCAAAGTCTAGTGTTAGCTTACAGGAGCTTGAAAAGTATCCTTGTCTTACGTTTGATCAGGGAAAGACAAATTCCTTCTATTTTGCAGAGGAGGTTTTTAGTACCTACGAGTATAAACAGACAATTCAGGTAGATGACCGAGCAAGTATGCTGAATTTGATGGTTGGCTTAAATGGTTATACTTTGTGTTCAGGTATTATTTGTGAGGAGTTAAACGGAAGTGACTATGCGGCAGTTCCGCTTAAGGAAACAGAGGTCATGACAATCGGATATGTGAAGAGAAAAAGCATTCAGTTAAGTGAACTGGCGCAGCTTTATGTTAATGAGCTTGCAAAATACAAGAAGCTGGTGCTGAAATAATGAAAAACCATTTTCATAATTCTTAATGGTTATAGGAAAATCCAATAACAGGCGCTTGTTTTTGTGTATTAGACAAAGACAGGCGCCTTCGCTATAATACAGACAGTGAAACAAAAAAACACCACCTGAAAGCGAGGATTTAAATATGAGTACATTAAAGGAAAGAAAATTAAAGTTTGAGACACTGCAGCTTCACGTAGGACAGGAGGAAGCTGATCCAGTAACAGATGCAAGAGCCGTTCCGATTTATCAGACATCTTCCTATGTATTTCATAACTCTCAGCATGCAGCTGACCGTTTTGCATTAAAGGATGCCGGCAACATTTACGGAAGACTGACTAATCCGACTGAGGATGTATTTGAGAAGAGAATTGCCAGCCTTGAGGGTGGTGTTGCAGCACTTGCAGTTGGATCTGGCGCAGCAGCTGTTGCATATGCAATCCAGAATCTGGCATTTGCAGGTGATCATGTTGTTGCAGCAAAAAATATCTATGGTGGTACCTACAATTTGTTGGCACATACATTTGTATCATATGGTATCAACACAACATTCGTAGATCCATTTAATTATGAAGAGATTGAGGGTGCTATCAAGGAGAATACAAAACTGGTTTTTATTGAGACACTGGGAAATCCAAACTCAGAGGTTGTTGATATTGAGAAAATTGCAAAGATTGCGCACAAGCATCAGATTCCGCTTGTTATTGATAATACATTTGCAACACCGTATCTTGTAAGACCAATCGAGTATGGTGCAGACGTAGTAGTACACTCCGCAACAAAGTTTATCGGTGGTCATGGAACTACCATCGGAGGTGTCATTGTAGATGGAGGAACATTTGACTGGAAAGCATCAGGAAAGTTCCCACAGCTGACACAGCCAGATCCAAGCTATCATGGAATTAGCTTTGCAGATGCAGCAGGTCCTGCAGCATTTGTTACAAGAATCCGTGCTATTTTACTTCGTGATACAGGTGCAACTCTTTCACCGTTCCATGCATTTATCTTCCTGCAAGGACTCGAGACATTGTCCCTTCGTGTAGAGAGACATGTAGAGAATGCACTTAAGGTTGTAGATTTCTTAAAGAAACAGCCGCTTGTAGAAAAAGTAAATCATCCGTCAGTATCAGAAGACCCAGAGCAGCAGGCTCTTTATAAGAAGTATTTCCCAAATGGAGGCGGCTCTATCTTTACATTTGAGATTAAGGGCGGCGCAAAGGAAGCACAAGAGTTTATTGATCAGCTGAAGCTGTTCTCACTGCTTGCAAATGTAGCAGATGTAAAGTCTCTTGTTATTCATCCGGCATCTACTACACATGCTGAGTTAAACGAGGCTGAACAGGCAGAGCAGGGAATCAAGCCAAACACCATTCGTCTTTCAATTGGTACAGAAAATATTGATGATATTATTTATGATCTTCAGGAAGCATTTGAAGCAATCTCGAAGTGATAGAAGAAAGAGCCTGTGCATCTGCGCAGGCTCTTCTTTGAAAGGGGAGGATAAATAATAAATGATATCATTTGTAAGCTTTGCGGTTTAGAGGGGGGAATCATAACCGCCTGTCAGCTGACTGCGGCATTTAAAATGCCGCTAGATTTCTGACATTTTTATTATGTCCTCTGATTCATTTTATATACAGATTTCTTATGTTTTTTCGTTTTTCATTTCATGCAATACATATTGAACCATTTCCTGATGTTCTTTTGAATAACCGAAGAAAAAATTCGGATAACGAGTATTTAGCTCGTGATATATAGCGCTGACTTCACGATGTGATTTGCCAGTCAGTGTATATTCCTCACCCTTCATGGTGACAACATGGATTGTATAGCTTAACTGGCGTCCCTTTATGGTCCGGCGCATAGCAGCATGATCATAGATCCATAATACTTCTGGCAGTGGGATAATGGCACATATATCATCAGAGAGCTCAACAAGATAGCGAGGCGTCAGAATAAGTGTCTTTGTCTGCAGAAGAATCCTTCGACGAATTTGTTTTTCCACATCATTTAAAATTTTCTCAGGATTGCCATAGTGCTCCAGATTTCGGTAGGTTTTTGTTAGACGTGGATTTATGATATATAAAAATGTGCGAATAAAAACCACAATCATTAAGACAAACACCAAAAGAAGGACAACCATAAGCACAATTTCACGCCTGTTTAGATAGGCAGTCTGGTTGACAAAATATTTCTGGCAAACGCTTTTAAGGGATTTTGCATCCCATGAAATATCTTCAGCAAGCTTTTGTGTGAGCGGATCTAGAATTTCGGGTTCAAAAGCATCAACGCGTCCTATAATAGTCTGTCCTTCAAGTGTTTTGGAAGCTGGATAGCCGGCCACAGCACGGATGAGATAAAAATGACAGCTTCCGCCTATAAGCTCGTAGTAATAATGTCCAACGAGCTCACCGCCTGCCAGACAGTCCTCGCCGCTGTAGTAGAGAGTTCCTGTTTTAATTTTCGCATATAAAACCTTTTTTGCCATGGAATCATTGATAAGCACGGCATTGCTGATGGTGCGTTTTGTCACATATTCAGTGACAGGCGAGCGCCAGACAAGAAAAATGACGACGCCAAGCAGCATCAGCGGGTAAAAAAGGCGCTTACACTGATTTTTTCGGATATAGGATAAAATCATATTGTTTCCTTTCCTTTGTGAGAGATCATGTCAATGTAGATTCACCATACAATGAGTATACTGGATTTTTTTGTTTTTGTAAATAAAATAAAGCATGTGGGGGAAAAGGCAATCGTTGTTGAGGTTCAATTGAGTTTTTATTTGTATGCTACATGCAGCAAG